>ERZ1740058.1286-NODE-1286-length-12505-cov-13.737349_pt1 | contig 12505 bp, 12 predicted proteins | sample MGYA00581745_ERZ1740058 | MGnify/ENA primary metagenome ERZ1740058 (study PRJEB43018, sample SAMN04849742) | marine metagenome | isolation source: floating plastic debris | place: Pacific Ocean | collected 2008-08-30 | study: EMG produced TPA metagenomics... | reverse complement strand
TGGTCCCGTACTCTATGACTTCGACATGGGCGGCGGCGGTTTCGCTGTCGGTGGTAGCTTCGGCATCGGTGACAACTTTGTCATTGACGCCGGTTACTCGGGCGACCAAGGTGGCAGCGGTACCAATGATCCTGATAACGGTGGTATCTTTGGCGCTGACTCCCAGTCCTACATCGTTCAAGGTAGCTACCTCAGCGATGGCTTCTTGGATGTGGGTTTAGCTTACCTGCATGGTAACGATGGTGCCGACAACGACTTCACCGACACCTTCGCAGCATTGCTCAACCTCGATTTCAACGGCTTCTTTGTCGCCGGTACCTTTGCCTTCCACGACAATGGCGATGATGATGATACGTCCTTCATGGTCGGTGCTGGTTTCAGCGACTTCTTGATTGAAGGTTCTGATGTCGGTGTCTACTACGCTGACTTGGCTGACTACGACGATGATCCTTACATGATTGAGGGTTATTGGGGTATTCCGGTCAATCAGTTCCTGACTGTGACGCCTGCTATCATCTACGGTGACCTAGATTCGGGTGGTGACTCCGAGAACTTCTACGGTGCACTACGCGCTACCTTTAGCTTCTAAGCAGCAGCTGCTGTTTAGCTAAGTTAATTGCTTGAAAAAGGCTCCGGTTTTCCGGGGCCTTTTTTATTGGCATAATCGGCACAAGTGTTTAAGTTCTGTAGCTTCAGCTCTCTGCAGATCTCTGAAGATTGAGAGACTCGCCATTGAGAACGGTATCGGGGATCAGCAAAAACGCCTCAATTCCGCGAAACCTGGGAATCCTGCAAACCCGACCGGAGAACCGGAGTTATACTAAGAGCATCGCTTTCTATACCTCAAATATCTTGTGGAACTGTCGAGTAAAAGTGAATATGCGTTACTAGCTTTGCTGGAGCTAGGCCGAGGCTTTGCCAAAGGTGAGCCGATGCAAATTCGGCAGATTGCGGCGCAACAAAACATTCCCGATCGCTATTTAGAACAGCTGCTGGCCACGCTGAGACGGGCGGGGATCGTTCGCAGCCAACGCGGTGCTAAAGGCGGTTATTTGTTGGCGCGATCGCCCTGGCAAATAACGCTTTACGATGTGGTGAGCTGCATCGAAGGCTTTGACAGCGGTAAAGAACCTCCCGCCACCCCCCAAACATCAGAAGGCTCAGTCATTGCTGAAGTTTGGCAAACTGCTCGACAGGCTGCCGAAGACGTCTTACAAAAGCAAACGCTGCAAGACTTAGTCGATCAATGTAAGGCCAAGCAACAAGTTGATTTGATGTACTATATTTAGCGCTTATGCGGATCGCAGAAAATATTACAACGCTCATTGGACAAACGCCCCTCGTGCGACTCAACCGCATCCCTCAAGCGGAGGGGGTGCAGGCCACGATTGTGGTGAAACTAGAGGGCATGAATCCGTCGGCGTCGGTCAAAGATCGTATTGGCATCAATATGATCAACGCTGCCGAAGCCGAGGGCAAAATCACGCCCGGCCAGACTACATTAGTTGAACCCACCTCTGGCAATACTGGCATTGCGCTGGCGATGGCGGCAGCCGCGAAAGGCTATCGGCTGATTTTGACAATGCCTGAAACGATGAGTGCCGAACGGCGAGCCATGCTACGGGCATTTGGGGCGCAGCTCGAACTCACGCCTGGGTTAGAAGGCATGTCAGGCTGTATTCGCTGTGCGCAACACTTAGTGAATACGCTGCCAGATGCTTACATGCTGCAGCAATTTTCTAACCCAGCTAATCCGGCGATTCACCGGCAAACCACCGCCGAAGAAATCTGGTCGGATACGGACGGTACCGTCGATATGGTGATTGCCGGGGTAGGAACTGGAGGTACCATCACGGGGATTGCCGAAGTGCTCAAAGCACGTAAACCCGATTTTAAGGCGATCGCTGTCGAGCCGACTAACAGCCCGGTGTTATCGGGCGGACAGGCAGGACCTCATAAGATTCAAGGCATTGGGGCGGGGTTTGTACCTGCAGTGCTGAACACTGACATCATTGATGAAGTCATTACCGTCAGCGACGATGATGCGATCGCCTATGGCCGTCGGTTAGCCCGCGAAGAGGGCCTGCTCTCAGGGATTTCAACTGGAGCCGTCATGAAAGCAGCAGTTGAAGTCGGCAGGCGCCCCGAAAACGCTGACAAACTGATTGTGATAGTCCAACCCAGCTTTGGCGAGCGATACCTCAGCACACCCCTGTTTCAAGATCCAGAATTAACTTCACCGGTCACGCTGTATTAGCGGGATATAACAATGACGAAACTGTTGCCCGCCACTTGAGTGAAGCAGCAAGGCTTTCAATGGGGGCCTGCTGCCTACACATCATTCTTTTGTGCAAGAGACAGGCGTTTGCTGTTTCACGGCAAATGCCCTAAGTTTGTCAATATTCTTGGTCGTGTACCGCGCTCAGGCCGTTATGACTCGACGATTGGTTAAACAGACTCGCCGCAATCTGGTTTGGTTGACGCTATTGGCGTTGATCTGGCTGCTCTGCAGTGGTGCAGCGCGGGCGGGGGCACTGAGCGATCGCCTCGCCACCTTTCCGAACTGGACGGACAAGCCCCCGACCCAACCAGCCCAGGGCGACCTGGTGTATCCCGACTGGATGGCAGGCACCTGGGAACTGACCAGTACCTTGGTGGATCTGGCTGCTCCTCTGGCACCACAGATTGAGACACCCGGCTTTGCAGGCAACCAGCAACTGCTGCATGAGCCCGTGACTTGTGAAGTGCGGTTTGAGCCCACCATGACCTCCTACACCAAGAGTTTTTTGCTGCAGCCGCGCTTAGCCCAGGAAAAGATCGTGGCCGATCGCGCCTTCAACGGTCTGAGTGTGGCCCAGGCATATCTGGGCGAACAGGCGGTCAAAGCCGTCAAAGTTGATCCCCAAAACCCGAATCGGCAGGTGACCCTTTTACAAGGCGATCGTCAGTTGGAATCGACCGTCACCAGCCGCGCTTGGGAGTCACCCCAGGCCGATATGTTTGTGACCACCGAGGTGTTTCAGCAGGTGTTTCGCGGCACTGCCCAGCCCTATATGAATGAGGTTGAAACCACGACCGCCTATCATCAGGTTCAGACAGGCAAGGGGGCGGTGGAAGCCGATCAGGTCACGGCAATTTACCTCTCACCCCAAGATCCTGACTATTTCAAAGCCCGCAATCAGCCGGTGGCACTCTATCGCTATCAGCTGCAGCTCGCGCCGATCGCTACGCCGATTTAGGCACTACTTTGCCACAAACATGTGCCTCGGTTCCGGGCAGGTTATTGGGGCTTGGGCACTCAGGCATTCGCAGCGGCTGGCGCTTGGACTGACCAACCATAGCGCCGGGCATCGGCCTGGGCTTGTTGGGCAACATTATTGGCGACGAAATGACTGTGTAAAATTTGTACACTCAGCAGATGATTAATCACCGCGTCGAGCTGCACCCGTGTGGCGACGGGAGTGGCGGTGTTACCGTGACGGTCGAGAATCGCCTGCACAGCTCCTGCATCCAACAGCCCTGCCGCTTGCACCCGATTTTTTGCCAGGTAGGTGCTGGCCAACGATCTCATCGCCCGTTCTTTCACTGGGTCGGTGTGCGAGGGGGGAGCCATAAAGGCGAACTTTTGCCGCTTATACAGCGTCTCCGGCAGCAGCGGCTTCATCGTTTCCCGCAGAATGTATTTGTCTTGGCGATCGCGCAGGCGCATTGAGGGTGGCAGCGTCACGGCAAATTCTACGAGGGGATGATCGAGAAATGCGGGACGGGCTTCTAGCGAATTAGCCATATCCACGCGATCGCCGGCCCAGCCTAAGACTTGCGATTCAAACTGGGTTTTGATCCACACGTATTGCGCCTTATCAAGGGGATGGCGATCGCTCAGCTGCTCGCCATCTAACGCCGCGGCGATCGCCTGTCCCGGAGCATAGCCATCTAATCGATGACGATGGTGTGGACTCAGCAAACCCGGCACGTGCACGGCGGAGGACAGCCAGGACTGCAGCGAACTCGGCGTGAATCCCACCAATTCGTTCAGAGCGGCATCTTCGAGGCGATTTTCCGCCAGCAGATTGCCCTTAAACAGGCAATTGCTTTCGGCCAGCCAGGCTTCGAGTTCAGCCCGCTCGGCAGGGGGCACATCGGCCATGCCGTGCAAAATCATGTCCAGCCGCAGCTGCGGATAGCCCGCAAAGAGTTCGTCCGAGCCTTCGCCGGTAATGACAACCTTATAGCCCGCCTCACGCACGTGCTGACTCATCAGCATCTTCGCCACGGTAAACGTGTTGTAAATGCTGCGTTCCGTATGCCAAATCGTTCGCGCAAAGTGGTCATAGAGCTGATGACCATCGACCGCCAAAATCTCCTGATCGGCGTTGACGGCGGCGGCCATTTCGCGGGCGATCGCCGTTTCGTCGTAGTCGCTGTCATCAAACCCAATGGTGAATGCTTTAATCGGTGACTGTTGACACGCCGCCGCCACGCCGAGGATAGAGCAGGAATCGATACCGCCTGAGAGATAGCAGGCCACTGGCACATCCGCCTCTAAGCGCAGCTGAATCGCTTCGACAAAATGCGCCCGAAACTCTTCGATGTAATCCGTTTCGCTGCGGTGACTGTCGCGTTCGTGCAACAGCGGAAAGTTCAGATCCCAATAGGTATCGGTGCGAATCAGCAGCTCGCCCTCTTGCCGGTGAATCGTGACAGTTTGGCCGGGCGCGACGGCATAAATGCCCTCAAAGCAGGTGGTGCCGGGCACCATGGTTTGCATCAGCTGGTGATAGAGCCCCTCGGATGAAAACCGCGCCTGCAGCGCCGGGTGGGCCAGCAAGACTTTGATTTCTGAACCAAAGACGAGGCCGCCGTCGATTTTGGCCCAATAGAGTGGCTTGACGCCAAAGCGATCGCGCACCAGCGTCAACCGGTCTTGCTGCCGTTCATACAGGGCAAAGGCAAACTCGCCGCGCAGACAGGGCAAGGCTCCGGCCAGGCCCAGGCGATCGGTGAGGTGAATGACCAGCTCCGTATCGCTCTTACTTTGAAACCGATAGCCGCGCGAGGTCAGGTCGGCCCGCAACCGCTTGTAGTCATAAAATTCGCCATTGTGGGCGATCAAATACTGACCATCGGCGGACAAAAACGGTTGCCGCCCCCGCTCAGGATCAAGATCAATGACGGAGAGCCGCGCGTGGGCAAACCCAACCCCCCGATCCGGCAGTACCTGATAGCCAAAACCATCGGGGCCACGATGGTACTGAATCGCCGCCATGCCGACTAAGATTTCTGGATCGACGGGTCGGTTGGGGTCGGCATAGAAGACACCGCCAATTCCACACATGCTGCTCTCGCTCCCAGGCTGATTGCGCTTAGGGGTGCATCCTAGTACGGCGATCGCGCACTTTCCGAGACTTCTTTAATAAATCTGCAGCAAGGCGGAGGTTATGTCAGCGCTTCATGACTGAAAGGGTCACAGCGTCCCCTTTGATCGAACCGTCGATCTGCAACAGCTTGGTCAAGAAGATCGAGAGCGCCCTAGCGCCTCGTCGACCCCATCGGTACGATTCGTAACAAAAGCGTAAGATTGACAACAGATCTTTTCGTCCCTGCCTTTGATCATGAACTGACAGGTTCATGCATTTGGAAGGGGGCAGCGGCTATGACGTTTTCGATTGTGGCTTGGGATCCAAAGACTGGCATGACTGGAGTGGCTGTTGCAACGAAACACCTGGCAGTAGGAGCGCTGGTGCCCCATGCAAAAGCCGGAGTGGGCGCGATCGCTACCCAAGCCGAAACGAATCCCCTGTTGGGCATTTGGGGCCTCAGGCTACTAGAGAGCCGCCAAGCCGCTCAGGCGAATGCACAGAACATTCCCGTGGGCGACGTCCTCGATCTGCTGTTGCAAAACGATGAAGCTCGCGACCAGCGACAACTGCATCTAGTCGATCACCTGGGCCATACCACCGCCTGGACGGGGCGAGACTGCATCGACTGGGCCGGACACTTGACGTTCAATCACTTTTCGGTGGCGGGCAATATGCTGACCGGTGAGCCGGTGCTACACGCCATGGCCGACACCTTTCGCCAGGGACATTCGTTGAGCTTGAGCGATCGCTTGCTCAGTGCCTTAGAAGCGGGGGAAGCCGCAGGCGGTGATAAGCGTGGACGGCAGTCCGCAGCACTGTATGTGGTGCACAGTGATATTTACCCCTATCTCGATCTACGCGTCGATAACCACGCCAATCCGATCGCGGAGCTACGCACCCTGTTTAGCGAAGCACACAAAGACTACTACCAGTCTTTCCGCCAAACCATGCCTACCCATCAGCAGTTCCCCATTAAGGTCGAGCCCATCTGGCTGCGCCAGGCGGTTTAGGCGATCGCCAACGCTGCAGCCGCGTTGGGTAGCTGGTTTCCTAGGAAATTCTCAGAAAATTTGAATCTTTTAGGACTTACGCAAGAGCCCCCTGCATCCCCCAAATCTGGGGGATGTTGAATCCGATTTCCCCAATGTTGGGGGTTAGGGGGCCAAAATCGGAATCAACTGCGTAAATCCTACCTTTGTTGAGTCGGCTTCCTCACCTGCACAACCCCATCAGACTGTTGACAGGTCTGAAGTGCAGAGGACGGCCAGGATGGCCATCGAACAAGCGGCCAGGATGGCCATCGAACAAGAGGAATTGGGAGGGAGCCCGCAGGGTTATTTCTGGTTGGGGTAGGAAGCCCGACCTACCAGACGACTGCAAGGTCAGCACAGGACTGGTCTCTTCCTGCTCGGCAGTCGCCTCAAGTGACCCATGTCATATTTCCAGCGCCTGCGGAGAATTGCCAGCACCGCTGTTGCGAATCTAGCCGGGCGTCGAGGTTTAGCGTAAGGTGGGCGTGCTGACTTTACCCACAAACGCTCGGCGTCAGTCTTCGTTGTGACTCAAAAGCAATTCCGCGTTGGCACCTTTAACCTCAACAATCTGGCGCTGCCAGGATTTGAGTTTTACGGCGACCAGTATTCAACCGCTGAGTACGAGCAAAAACTCACCTGGTCAGCTCGACAGCTCGATCGCATGAAAAGCGACATCGTCGGGTTTCAAGAGGTGTTTCAGCGCGAGGCCTTGCAGGCTGTACTGGCTCAGACCGAAACATCTCAGGGACACACGATCACGATGGCGAAGGGTGTGGGTGGCGGACCGGGGTTGGCTTTGGCAACGCGGTTTCCCATCGTGAGTCATCGCATTTACACTGACTTTCCCAAAGAGAGCTGGCTCAGCTTAGAGGCTGATAAGGCCCACATTCCGCTCACCAAGTTTTCGCATCCGGTTTTAGCCGTCGAGCTGGAGTTACCTAATGGTCAGCACTGCACGGTGGTGGTGGTGCATCTCAAGTCAAAGCGACCAACAATGAAGCGTCATGTCGATCGCAGCGATCCGGTGGAACTGGCAAAAGGGCAGGCGTTATCACTGATTCGCCGGGCAGCGGAGGCGACGGCCCTGCGCTTCATTTTGATGGAAGGGCTGCGCGATCGCCGCTATCCCGTGATTGTGATGGGCGATGTCAATGACAGTCACACGTCAGTGACGACCCAGTTGGTCACTGGACAACCGCCGTGGGAATGCTGGCCCTTTCGCAAAAAGGTACCCGTTTGGGACACGCTGCTGTATCAGGTCAAAGACATTCAGGCGCGACTGGGCTATGGCGACTACTATTACACCCACATTCACAATGGCCACTACGACAGCCTCGACCACATTATGGTGAGCGAAGAGTTTGCCCCCCGCAATCGCGATCGCATTGGTCAGGTCACCTATGTCTCGGTGTTTAACGATCACCTGTTTGACCAGACGCTGCTAGAAGAGCAGATCGAGCGCTGGAAGTCGGATCATGGACAGGTGGTCGCAACGATTGAGTTGGATGACAAGAAGGGATAGAGAGTTCGGAATGCGGAATTCGGAGTTCGGAGTACCTGCGAGCCGAGCCGAGCTCCAAGGAGCTTTGAGTTTAGCGAGTTGCCCAAAAATAGCGTCCCCGATCGCAGGAGTTTGGCAGTGCCAAACCCTTACAAAAACTGTCTGTTCTGAGGAAATGACTCCAGCGCAGCTCCCCGAGACGCTCAAATTCCGCATTCCTAATTCCGCATTCCGCATTCGCCCCGGTTTAGTTTGCCGTTGGGGTCGCAGAGGTGAGGGCGGTTTGCTCTTTGGCGGGAGAGGCCGCCAGCTTAGCCATTTCCTGGTCAATCAAAAATAGTCCGGTGCCGCTGGTGCCGATGAGTTTGATCTTGTCGAGAATGCCTTTGAACAGAAATTCTTCTTGATGCTGTTCGGCCACATACCACTGTAAAAATTGCAGGGTTGAATAATCGGGCTCAGTGTTAGCGTAATGCACCAGTTCGTTGATGCCCCGCGTGACGTGGGTTTCGTGTTCGTAGATTTTCTCAAACAGATCTTTCAGCGACTCAAACTGGGTCGGAGGAGCCTCCATGCCGCCGAGCACCACAAAGCCGCCGGTTTCGTGCATGTAGGTCAGCAGGCGGTGCATGTGTCCGGCTTCTTCTTGGGCGTGCAGACGCAAAAACTCTTCACAGCCGTCTAACGATTGATAGGCGCACCAAGAACTCATCTGCAGATAGAGATGAGAGGAATACATCTCTAAATTGATTTGCTTGTTGAGGCGATCGCTCATGGTTTGGGAAAGCATGGAAACTCCTGGGGTTGAAGAGAGAAATCTCAATCACTCGGGCCTTTCAGCGCTAGGCAATGTATCGTTTCAGGGGCGAATGAAGGGGATTTGGATCAGGCTGGACTAAACAAAAACACGTCTCCTCCACTCAGCATAATCCCAGAGCTGACGGCATCTGCAGTCACTGATACGCAACGTTACCGCTGGCAGCCAGCTGGTGAGGCCGGTCGGTGTTGGGGGCGGGTGCACTTCAATGACACTTTTAAGCTGAGGAATACGCTACTCTACAATTCTCAATTGTCGCTGGCGATGGCTCACCCGTTGATTACACTACGACCGACTACAGCCGCCGATCTAGATTTTGTGTTGGCAGCGGAACAAACTGACGAAAATGCGCAGTATGTGCGGCAATGGTCGCGCGATCGCCATGTGCAAGCCTGTGAACAGCCGGACGAGCGCCACTGGATTGTGTGGGATGAGGCGACTCAGAAACGAGTCGGCTACGTCATTGTGTTGGGCGTGCAAGATCCCGATCAGTGCCTGCTGATCAAGCGCATCGTGATTACTGAGAAGGGCCAAGGGTATGGCCGTGCCACGCTAGAGCAAGTGTTGGCTAAGACGTTTTTAGAGTTCGCCGCTCACCGGGTATGGCTCGACGTGATGGCGCACAACGAGCGGGCCAGAGCCCTCTATCGCAGTCTGGGCTTGGTGGAAGAGGGACTGATGCGTGACGCGGTCAAAACGCGCGAAGGCTTCGCCTCTATGTGGCTGATGTCGATGCTGCGATCGGAGTTTATGGCGCGATCGGCCAGCCTTGAAGGAGCGGCCTCGGAACCGTGAGCCGGTCGTTGGCGTAACCCTTATCGGCAAAGGAACGTTGGGTGGGAATGCCAACGGCGTTGGCCGGACAATGACGCAAAATTTAACTTTGCGAAAGTTCCATTTGTTGAGACAGTGAACACTGGACTTTGAATGAACGTGTTAAGCAACAAAGACAATCATGGTGAAAACAGCCTGGGTATTTCCTGGTCAAGGGTCGCAGTCGGTGGGCATGGGGGCCGATGTCATGGCGTTGCCCACAGTGCAAGAGCGGTTAGCGATCGCCGATGACATCTTGGGTTGGTCCGTCAGTGACGTTTGCCAAAGTGAAGACAACAAAGTCTCGGAAACTCGCTACACCCAGCCCTGTTTGTACGTGCTGGAGAGCTTACTGGTCGACCAACTGCGATCGCAGGGGCAGGAACCAGATTTAGTAGCCGGCCACAGCTTAGGTGAATATGGGGCGCTGTATGCAGCGGGCGCGTTTGACTTTGGCGTCGGTCTGCGTCTGGTCAAATTGCGCGCTGAGCTGATGGCGCAAACCTCAGAAGGCATCATGGCAGCGCTGATGGGATTTGATCGAACCGCTCTCGAAGCCCAAATTGCCGAAACAGAAGGCGTGGTCTTGGCGAATGACAATAATCCCGGTCAGGTGGTGATTTCGGGCACCCCAGAAGCGGTTGATACGGTGCTAGCCGCCGTCAAGAGCAAGCGGGCCGTTAAACTCAACGTCAGTGGGGCGTTTCATTCACCGCTGATGGCACCAGCGGCGAATGAATTTCAGGCGGTGCTGGATGCGGTCGAATTTCAGCCGACCCGCGTGCCCGTTTTGTCTAACGTCGATCCGGCTCCCACCACCGATCCAACTCACCTCAAGCAACGGCTGTCTCAGCAAATGACGGGGTCAGTGCGCTGGCGCGAAATTTCGCTCATGCTGGCGGAGCAGGGCGTTGAGCAAGTGATTGAAGTGGGGCCAGGCAATGTCTTAACCGGCTTAATCAAGCGCACGGTCAAAACCCTGTCCCTTGCGAATGTCGGCACGCTTGAACAGTTGAACGCGCTGTAGGCGGGGAAGAGGAGGGTTATGGCTGAGCGCGATCGCGAACCCAAGGCGAGCCTACTGCTGTATTGGCTATTTAAGTGGTCAGTGGTGAACCCCATGTTTCGCCTCTATTTTCGTGGGCGAGTCGTGGGAGCGGAGCATGTGCCTCGCCAGGGACCGATGATTGTCATCGCCAATCACGCCAGCGATTTTGATCCACCACTGCTATCGAACTGTGTGCAGCGCCCCGTTTCCTATATGGCCAAGGAAGAGCTGTTTGAGGTGCCGGTGTTAGCCCCAGCGATTCGGCTCTATGGCGCTTATCCGGTCAAACGAGGTAGTGCCGATCGCAGTGCCATTCGCGAAGCGCTGAAACAGCTCGATCAAGGGTGGGCCGTCGGCGTTTTTTTGCAGGGCACCCGCACAGGAGATGGACGCATTCCTGAGCCTAAGTTGGGGGCGGCGCTGATTGCCGCGAAGGCCCAGGTACCGCTGCTGCCGGTGAGCCTCTGGGGCACCCATCGCATTCTGACCAAGGGACAAAAACTGCCGCAGGCAGTTCCCCTCACAGTGCGGATTGGTGAGCCGCTGCCGCCACCCCCAACTACCGCCAAAGCCTTACTGCTAGAAACCACACAGCGCTGTGCTGACGCCATCCACCAGCTCCATAATTTGGGCCGCTGAAGCGGTGGCTCTGAACATAATGCAGCCGCTTATGATGAAGACAGCATCCTTAGGCTAGGCAACCTGCTATGACAGCAACGCCAGACCCTAGAGACTTTCAAACCGAAGTACTAGATCGCCTGGAGCGTCTAGAACAAAAGCTTGATGGCGATATTCAGCGCCTTGATGAACGCACCGATAAATGGGAAGAACGTTTTTTGCAATTGTCGAAAGATAACTTAGCGATTTCAAGAACCGTCATCATTGCTGCTGCCACGGTGGTGATATTTGGCAGCTTGCTGGATAAAGCCGAGATTCTGGTCGAGGGTGCGGCAAAACTTTTGGGAAAATAGTGGCGATTCGTACAAGTGGTCTCATCGCCGAGGGATAGCACTGCCCTATTCCCAACTCTCATCTGTAGCCCAGGTACTGATCGAGCGCAAGCTGTCGGGAATTTCCGCATCGGGGGGAAATTCGAGCATCGTTTCGCGATAGCCCAAATAGCCTGACATCGCAAACGAGTTGAGCAGACGACCCAGCGCCACCCAAACTGATTGATCAAACTCCCAGGGCTGATCAAATCGGGCCGTATCGGCGATGGATTTCAGCGCCCAAAAGTAGCTGTTGCGCACCATCGGCCCCTGCTTTTTGTAGGGCGGCACGTCGTCTTTATGCAGTAGCAAAACCGGAAAATCAAGGCGACAGCGCATAGGGTAAGAGCAAAAATGGACGGCACGCCTGACACGCAAATTTGGCCAATGACCGCAATGGCGACCCAGGCTTTTGATACCTTAAGTTTATCGGGCACTTATTTCCAACCCTTTCGCTGAGTGCTCTCCGACAAATTTATGACAGCTGCTGTTTGCGTTCAAAATTTGCACAAGGTTTACGGCAACGTCCATGTCGTCAAAGATCTGTCTCTACTCATTCAACCTGGCGAGAGCTTCGGCCTGCTGGGCCCCAATGGCGCGGGCAAGTCAACCACGATCCGCATGTTGACGACCTTGACCCAGCCCTCCGACGGCAACCTGGTGGTGGCGGGACACGACGTGCAGCGCCAGCCGACGCAGGTGCGCGAACAAATCGGCGTGGTCTTGCAGCAAACCAGCGTTGATGGGGATCTGACCGTTTGGGAAAACATGGAGCTGCATGGCCGCATGCACCATATCCCCGCCGGGCCGCGACAAAAACGCATCCAAGAATGGCTTGACTTTGTGGCCCTGAGCGATCGCCGCGATAGCAAAGTCAAAACCCTCTCAGGCGGCATGAAGCGGCGACTGCAGATTGCCCGCGCCCTGCTGCACAATCCGAAAA
>ERZ1740058.1284-NODE-1284-length-12516-cov-7.630928_pt1 | contig 12516 bp, 11 predicted proteins | sample MGYA00581745_ERZ1740058 | MGnify/ENA primary metagenome ERZ1740058 (study PRJEB43018, sample SAMN04849742) | marine metagenome | isolation source: floating plastic debris | place: Pacific Ocean | collected 2008-08-30 | study: EMG produced TPA metagenomics... | reverse complement strand
GGCGGGGGGGGGCGCTTGTGGGGGGGGGGGGCGGCGGGGGGCGCCGGGGGGGGGGGGGCGGGGGGGTCTCTCTCCCCCCCCCCCCCCCCCCCCCCCCCCCCCCGCCACGTTGTCATCTTGCCCGACTGGGTTGTAGCCGCACGCGGCGCACCCATAGAGGTTCGTACACCCCCATTGCAGATCGCCGCACGGGCAGGGCGAACCGGCTCGCCGCACTCGACATACCAGTTCTCATGCGCCGCACTCGTGGACCCAAGCCGCCACGACGCCCCCGCGTGTGCACCCCGCGGCTGGTGCTCGTGTCGATCCTCGTCGGCGTCGTGCTGGCGGTCGCTACCGTGCCCGCGGGCGCGATCCAGGCCCAGCGGTCGCTCATGAGCGTGCGACCGATCCCGCACCGGCAGCCGTTCACCGAGCGGTCGAGCGGGGACACCTACGTCCGGCTGCGGTGGCCCGGGGCGACGTGGTGGTTCGCGCGCACGCCCGAGTGGTGGAATGCAAACATGCACGCCGTAACACCGCGCTTTGTAAGAGTACCGCTCGTTGAATCGGAGGCCCTGCCCGCGCGCGTCCGCGCGGTAGTGGCACGCGGAAACGACGAGGTGTTCGACGTGAGCGCTGGCTGGCCGTGGCGAGCGGCGTACTTCGTCCGGCACCAATCGGTCTGGGATCACACGGCGACCCACCCCGGCCAGCTTACCTTTCGTGCGAGTGGCCGGGAGTGGTTCGTCCCCTGCCTGCCGCTGTGGCTCGGCCTGCTGGGCAACACGCTCGTCTTCACGCTACCCCTTGCCGTGCTGTGGTCACTCTCGCGCTGGCACAGGCTCCGCCGCCGCGCGAGGCGTGGCCTCTGCCTCGCGTGCGCGTACGAGCTGGGTGAGGGGATCGGGGCGTGCCCGGAGTGCGGGCTGGCGCGGGCCGCGTCACGCTAAGCATCTGCGTCCTGTCGGCACCGCGTGACGCCCGCTTTCGGTGGAGTCGCGTCCGAGTGTTATGCTGGGCCATACTCATAGAGCACCGTCGTCGAGCCGTAGTACGCGTCGGTCTCACCCACCCGTGCCATGCCAATCTTCTCCAGCACGCGCTGCGACGCGGCGTTGTCGGGATGGGTTACCGCGATCAACCGATCGAGGCCGGGGCCATCGGGGCCCATCGCCCAGTCGAGCACGGCGTTGCCGATCTCGGTCGCGAAGCCCTGGCCCCACGCCGACCGCGCGATCCAATAGCCGATCTCGATCTCCGGCCCGCGTGCGTCAAGATCGGTGGCGTCGATCCCCGTGTGCGCGATTGGCATGAGCAGCCCGATACCGATGAAGCACGAGTCGCCTGCGGCATAGAACGGCCCGAACCCGCGCTCGTTCCACATCCGCCGACCGTTGCGCAGCCCGAGCTCGACCCGCTCACGCGGGCGCGGCTGGCCGTCGCCAAGATATCGCGAGACTTCAGGGTTGCCGAGCAGCGCGGCCACCTCATCGATGTCGGTCATCTCGATCGGGCGGAGCTGGAGTCTTCTGGTTTGTAGGTGCATGCCCCGGCATCGTACCGGGCCGCGCTCGGGAGCCATCAGCGAAGCAACCGCAGCAGGTCGCCAACCGACCGTCCCTCACCCACGGCCTCCATCAACGCCGAGCCCACGATCACGCCGTCACAGGCGCCGCGCAGGGCGTCGACGTGGGCCTTCTCGCGGATGCCGAAGCCGGCGCACACGGGGATGGGTGAGGCTTCGCGGACGCGTTGTAGATACGCGGTGATGTCGGCCTGGTCGTTGCGGTGCTGGCCGGTGACGCCCACGCTCGCGACGGCGTACACGAAGCCGCTGGCCCGCTCAACGATGGACTGCAGCCGGTCTTCGTGGGTCACTGGGCTCACCATGCCGATGGTGGCCAGCCTGGCATCGATGATCGGCCTCGCCACTTCAAGCGATTCCGGTGGCAGATCGGGCACGATCACGCCGTTGACACCGGCCGACTCCGCGTCGGTGGCGAGCCGATCGAGCCCGTAGGCCAGCAACGGATTGAGATAGCCCATGAGCAGCAGGGGCGCGTCCAGCGACCCGTGCATGCCGCGCAATTCGTCCATGATCGCCGGCATCGTCGCTCCGTGCTCGAGCGCGACCCGGCTGGTGGCTTGCAGCGTGCCGCCGTCGGCGATGGGGTTGCTGAACGGGATGCCGACCTCGACCACGTCGGCGTGCGCGCACGCGTCTGCAAGGATGCCCGGGAACGCGTCCATGGTCGGGAAGCCGGCGGTGACGTACGCAACGAGCGCGATGCCGTGCGTGTCGCGACCCTTGGCAATGGCGTCTGAGATCCGCTCGTGGGCTCGCATGGCTTAGGCGCTCCCCTCGCTTTGGGCGTGTTCGTCGGCCAGCCGCGTGAGGATCGGCATGTCCTTGTCGCCGCGGCCGCAGACGTTGACGAGCACCGTTGCGCCCGGTCGATCCCTCACCAAGTGCTTGGCCAGCGCGAGCGCGTGCGACGGCTCGACCGCGGGTAGGATGCCCTCCAGCCTGGAGAGTTCATCGAGCGCGGTGATCGCCTCGTCATCGCGCACGGCGTGGTACGCCACGCGCCCGACGTGCGCGAGTAGGGCGTGTTCGGGACCAATGGCGGGGTAGTCGAGGCCTGCCGATACGCTCTGTGTGTCGCTGACCTGGCCGTGCTCGTCTTGCAAGAGCATCGAGCGTGAACCGTGGAGCACGCCGGGCGTGCCGCCGGACATTGTCGCGGCGTGCTGACCGACGTGTGCACCGACTCCTCCGGCCTCTGCACCGTGCAGTTCTACCGAAGCGTCGGCCAGGAACCCATGGTAGAAGCCGACGGCGTTGCTACCACCGCCGACGCAGGCCACGGCGACGTCCGGCAGCCGGTGCGCTTTTTCGAGCATCTGGCGGCGAGACTCGACGCCGATCACTTTCTGGAACTCGCGCACGATCCATGGGAACGGATGGGGGCCAACGGCCGAGCCGAGGATGTAGTGCGTCCCCTCCGGATAGCCTACCCAATGGCGGATCGCCTCGTCGACTGCGGCGCGCAAGGTGGCGTCGCCGGTGGTGACCGGCCGCACCTCAGCCCCCATTCGACGCATGCGGACCACGTTGGGCGCCTGCCGCTCGACGTCTTTCGAGCCCATGTACACGATGCATGGCAGCCCGACACGCGCGCACGCGGCGGCCGTCGCCACACCATGCTGGCCAGCGCCGGTCTCGGCAACCACACGCTCCGCTCCGATTCGGCGAGCGATGAGCGCCTGGCCCAGCGCGTTGTTGATCTTGTGGGCCCCGGTGTGCGCGAGATCCTCTCGCTTGAGCCAGACCTGGGCGTTCCACGCGGCGCTCAGGCGTGGGGCGAACGCCAGCGGCGTTGGGCGTCCAACCCAGCCCTCCTGGTGCTGGCGAAGCTCAGTGTGGAACATCGGGTCGGCGAGGGCTTCTCGCGCTCCGGCCTCGAAGCGTTCGAGGGCCGGTACGAGGGTCTCGGGTACGAAGCGGCCGCCGAACGGCCCAAAGAAGCCATTTGAGTCGGGTAACGCGCCCTCAATAAGTGCTTGGAGGAGATCTGTCGATGTTGTCGTCATGACCTTTCGGCCTCCCGTACCGCTGCAACGAACGCGCGGATCCGTCCTGCATCCTTGACCCCCGGCGAAGACTCGACGCCCGAGGAGACGTCGACCGCGAAAGGACGCAACGAGCGGACGACCTCGCCGACGTTGGCTGGATTGAGGCCACCCGCGATGACGACACGGACGCGTTCGGTCCACGCGCTCGCGCGTTGCCAGTCGACCGGATCGCCCGCACCGGAATCGGCTCCCTCGATGAGTACGAACTGATCTGTCAAGCGGGCCATGCGATCCTCAAAGCCATCCACGAGTCGGAGCACCGGCACCCGTCGATCGGGCGCGGTCGCTCGGAGTGCGCCCGCAAAGTCATCGGCATCGGATTGGTGCAGCACCCACGGCGGAAGATGCTCACCGGCTTGAGCTACTAAGGCCTCATCAGGATGACGATACACCGCGACGGCGGCGACGTATCCAGGGAGCCGTGAGAGCAATTCAGTTGCGTGCTGCGGCGCGACCTGCCGGGGCGACGGGCTGAGGACAACGCCCACCGCATCGACGCCGGCCTCGACAGCCGAGTCGATGGACTCGGGTGTGGTCAGGCCGCAAACCTTGATCCGAGTTCGATCATGCACGGGCTGCCCTCCCTGCATTGATCATGCCCCGTGCCAAACTCGCAGGATCTTCCGAACGCATCAACGCGGTGCCGACGAGGATGCCGTCGTAGCCGAGCCGTGAAACAGCCGCGGCGTCCTTGGCGGACGCGATTCCGGATTCAGCGATCTTGATCGTATTGTCGGGAAACGAAGAAACGAGCTCGCCGAACCTATCGACATCCTCGCGCAACGTGGCGAGATCTCGGCAGTTCAACCCGAGCAGTACGTGTTCACGTCCCACGATCGCTTGGGCTGAACGCTCGAGATCGTGGGCATCGAACGCTTCGAGCAGCACGGTGAGCCCGGCCTCATCGCTCGCATCGAGCATCGCGGCCAGCACGCCGTCATCGAGTATCCGTGTGATCAGCAGGACGGCTGACGCGCCCCAAGCCCGGGCCTCGTCGATCTGATACGGATCGACCAAGAAGTCCTTGCGCATCACTGGCACATCGACCGTGTTCGCGATCGATCGAAGGTCTTCGGCGCTGCCACCAAACCGAGACGGCTCGGTGAGTACCGAGATCATCGCAGCCCCAGCGTCGGCGTACTGTCGAGCCTGCGAAACAACGTCCAGCCCCTCACGCTCGAGGGTGCCGGCGCTCGGGCTTGTTCGTTTCACTTCAGCGATGAGGTCGAAGCCATCGAGAGCGAGCGGCCTTGGCGTAACGCTGGAGACTGCGCGTAGCTCGGACTCCGGTGTGCTCGTACGGGCGGCATCCGCCCGCTCTCGCGAACGTTCGGCCATCAGTTCAAGGAAATCGCTCATCGCAACCGCTCCAAGACCTGGGCCGCCCGGCCGGAAGCGATCGCATCAAGGGCACGAGCGACACCGCTTTGCAAACTCTCGACAACTCCGCTCACCTCGAGCGCGAGGCCGGCCGTAAGTGCGAGCGCATCGCGGTGTGCCCCGGTATCCTCGCCTTGCAACACACGGCGGAGCGCATCGGCGTTCTCTTCAGGCGTACCACCCTTGAGCTCGTCCGGCGAACACTGTCGAATGCCCGCGACTTGCGGATCTCGGATCGATCGTTCCACGCGGCCAGGCCGGACATCGAACTGCAGGAACGGACCGACGGGTGTTGCTTCGTCCCAGCTCGGCTCGCCATGCACGACGAACACGCGCTTGATTGCCATACCAGACAAGGCATTCGCCATCAGTTCGGCGACTTCCGGCGAGAACGCTCCGATTACGCCGAACGGCGGGCGCGCCGGATTCGTCAGCGGGCCGAGGATGTTGAACACGGTGCGTACGCCGAGCGCCTTGCGGATCGGTGCGATCGTGGCCATCGCGGGGTGGTAAGCCGGCGCGTGGAGATATACGAAGCCGAAGCTCTGGAGCGATCCTCTGGGATCTGGCATGGGAACCTCAATACCCAATGCAGCCAGCAGATCGGCCGCTCCCGATCGCGAGCTGATCGAACGATTGCCGTGCTTCACGATCGTCGCGCCGGCAGCCGCGGCGAGCAACGCGCTACCGGTGGAGATGTTGTAGCTATGGCTCCCATCTCCGCCCGTGCCGACAAGGTCGCAGGCATTCGGTGGAGTCTTAAACTCGGGCAGGGTCGCGAGCTCACGCAAGCCGTCGGCGAGGCCCCGCACCTCGTCGGCTGTCTCGCCCTTGGCCCGCAGAGCGGCGAGCAGCGCCCCGGCCATCGGTGGTACGACGCTCCCATCGGCCAACATGTGAGCGAGCTGGGTTGCCTCAGGCGCACTAAGCGAGTCTCTCCTGAGGAATCGTTCCAGCATGTCGTGTGCATTGAGGTTCATGTCGCGGTTCCGATCGAAGCAGTGGGCTGCGGCGGCTGGATCTCGCGATCCGTGACGCCGAGGAAGTTCGCCATCATGCGCCCTCCCATTGGCGTAAGCACCGACTCGGGATGGAACTGCACGCCCTCGATCGGCAGCGAACGGTGGCGGAAGCCCATGAGCTCGCCGCCGTCGGTGTCCCTTGCGGTTACCGCGAAGTCCGCGTGGAGTTCGGCCTCATGCACGCCGAGCGAGTGGTACCGACCGACCGAGGTGCGCTGATCGATGCCGAGATACACGCCCTTCTCATCGTGCTCGATTTCAGAGGGCTTGCCGTGCATGAGGCAGGCCGCGTGACGCGTGGGTGTACCCCACACCGCAGCGATCGCCTGGAAGCCGAGGCAAACACCGAGGATGGATACCCGTTCGGCAAAGGCCTCGATCATCGCCATTGTCGAGCCCGCGTTCTCGGGGCGTCCCGGCCCGGGCGAGATTACGAGGTGCGTGGGTTCCAGAGCCACAGCGCCATCCACGGTGAGCGCATCGTTGCGATGCGTCAGCACCTCTGCGCCGAGCTCACGCATGTACTGCACGAGGTTGAACGTGAACGAGTCGTAGTTGTCGATCATCAGCACGCGGGCCATCTCACCACCCCCCTTCGGCCAGCTCGAGCGCCCGCTCCAGCACGGCGACCTTCGATCGCACTTCCTGGAACTCGGCCTCGGGCGTGGAGTCGGCAACGATGCCCGCGCCCGCCTGGTAGGCGTAGCGATCGCCCTCAAACACGATCGTCCTGATGCAGATCGCCTTGTCGGCACCGGCCGGCCGTCCCTCAAGCGGCTTGGCAAAATAGCCAACCGCGCCGGCGTAGAGCCCTCTGCCAACGGGCTCGTACGCATCGATCAGTTGCATCGCCCGCACCTTGGGCGTACCCACGAGCGTGCCGGCAGGGAAGACCGCGGCCATCAGATCCATCGCGTCGACGCCGTCGTCGAGTTCGCCGCGCACACCGCTCACCAGGTGCATGACGTGCGAGTACCGCTCGATCACACGGAACGGATCTACGCGGATGGATCCCGGCCGCGCGACCCGCCCCAGGTCGTTCCGCGCGAGGTCGACGAGCATCACGTGCTCGGCGGCCTCCTTCGGGTCGGCGAGTAGTTCGGCTTCCATCGCCCGGTCCTGGGCCTCATCGGCACCTCGCTTGCGCGTTCCCGCGATTGGACGCAGCGTGGCCTGCCCATCACTACAGCGGAAGAGTGCCTCGGGCGATGCTCCGGCCACACGCACGCCCTCGATGTCCAGGTAGTACATGTACGCCGATGGGTTGAGCATGCGGAGCGCGCGGTACACCTGGAAAGGGGAGGTCTTCGCCTCCCCTTCGCTGCGGATGCTCAACACGAGCTGGAACACTTCGCCCTCGTAGATGTCCCGCTTGGCCGACTCGACACGATCGAGAAACTCGTCATGCGTCAGGCTGTGCTGAGCCGGCGAATGTCCGCTGCGAATCGGTTCGGATGGATGAGCGCCTCGGAGCGCATGTACGACCTCACGGCGCAGCGATTCACGCTCCCACTCGGCACCCGCATGCAGCAGCGCCATACGCCGCGTGAGGTGGTCGAACACGAGCAAGCCACGCGGCGCGCAATACAGCGCCGTTGGCGTCAATTCGGTGAATTGGCTTGGCTTCGGCAATGGCTCGAAGAACCGGACCGCGTCGTACCCGCTCACACCAACGATGCCGCCTGCGAATGGCACGCCCGGCGTCAGGGGCGCGAGGCTCGGCGCTCGGTCCCGCAGTTCTCTAAGCAATCCCAGAAAATTCGCCGCATCGGTCGGCGCGGGCCGCTCCTCGACGCCCTCCGCGCTGCGGATCCTCACGGGCGAGCCGTCGGCCGGCAGCACGGCGGTGAAGGCAGGGTCGAGCCCGATGAATGAGAACCGCGCAAGCTGCGTGCCGCCCTCGGCCGACTCGAGCAGGAAGCAGGGCTCGAAGGCCCCAAGCTTGCGAAACGCCGAGACGGGAGTGTCCAGATCGGCAGGGATGTCGAACGGGGCGTGCATGCCGAACGCGGTCCTGAGCGGCTCGTTGGTTCGGCTGATCGGGGTGGTGAGCCGCTGGCCGCCCCGAAGCAGAAGTGGTGGGGCGGCGGGCAGGTGGATGGCTCAGATCGAGGCGTGACCTCGACGAGGATCCTCTTGAGCACCGCTGCCCACGCACCAACGCCACCACCAGCCCGATTTGCTGGCAGGGAGAGGCGACAGGATGGTGGGCGCAATGCTCATCGGCACCATTATGCCAAATCGGTCAACCTGGGTCAAGCCCATCTTCGCCCGTTCACTGCTATCGGGCCTCGGGGATACACCAATCTTCCCGGCGAGTCGTGGCTGGGTACGAGGTTCGCGGCGACCATAGCCGATGACCGAGACCCAGCACGACGTCCGATCCTTGCTCGCGCCCCTCACCGCCGGTGCGCTCAAGAGCGCGACGCGAGTCTGGATGGCTCCACTCACACGAAGCCGAAGCCGCCAGCCCGGCGATATCCCATGGGAGCTCAACGCCGAGTACTACGCCCAGAGGGCCGATCCCGCGCGAGGCGCTGCCGTCATCGTGTCCGAGGCCACGCAGATCTCCCAGCAGGGCAAGGGCTACGCGTTCACACCGGGGGTGTATTCGCCCGAGCAGGTGGAAGGCTGGAAGCTGGTCACCAACGCGGTACACGAGCAAGGCGGTCTGATCGTCGCCCAGCTCTGGCACGTGGGCCGGATCAGCCACACCGCGCTGCAGCCAAATGGAGGCAAGCCCGTCGCGCCCTCGGCAATCCGCGCGAACAGCCACACATACGTCGACGACTCGATGGGCCGCAAACCGGTCAGTGAGCCACGGGCACTCGAACTCGATGAAATCCCCGGCGTGATTGATCAGTACCGCCATGCCGCCCAAGCCGCCAAGGACGCGGGATTTGATGGCATCGAGATCCACGGCGCCAACGGCTACCTGCTCCAGCAGTTCCTCAGGCGTTCAACAAACAAGCGTACTGACGCGTACGGCGGATCACTCGAGAACCGAGCCCGTCTTGGCATCGAAGTCACGCGCGCGACGCTCGACGTGTGGGGCGCAGATCGAGTCGGCTACCGGATCAGCCCCCTCGGCGAGGGCATGGACGACCCCGATGATCACCCAAGCGAGACCTACGGCTACGTGTCGACCGAACTCGGCAAGCTCGGCCTCGGGTTCCTGCATGTCGTCGAGCAATTCGGTGATGCCGCTCGCACGCCAGAGACCGAGCCTGTGCTCGCGACCATCCGTCAGGCCTTCCGCGAATCCGGCGGCGGCGCGTACATCGCCAATGGCGGCTACGACGGCCCGACCGCGGCCGCGCGGATCGCCGACGACAAGGCCGACGCCGTGGCCTTCGGCAAGGCGTTTATAAGCAACCCGGATCTGGCGGATCGGTTCCGAAGAGGGGCCGACCTGGCCGAGTGGGATCGCGGCACCTTCTACGGCGGTGGGGCCGAGGGGTACACGACCTATCCGGCTCTCTCCTGATGCGCTCCGGGGACTCCCGGCCATGCTTCGGAGACGGGCGAAGGCATTGAATACATCCTGTCGATTGGCGTTTATACGGAAAAGAGCCACTTTGGCCGATCGGCCCGAATTCGGAGGCACTGGATGGCACTGGACACACGATCGCTCCTCGTTCGGACCGCGGTGGTCGCCACGATCGGCATGATGGCGACCACGGTCGCACTCGCCTCCGTGCTCCGCCCGATACCCTTCTCCGACCCGTCCTCCACGCAAGGGGCCTCGTCTATGACTGCCACGCAATCGACCGACACGTCTTCGGTCTCGGTCAAGGTCTTCGACACGAGCGGCAAGCTCGTGGGCCCGCTCGCCCTGCCGCGCCTCGTGCTGACCGACGAGGAGTGGAAGGAGCGACTCGATCCTGAGGCGTACCGCATCATGCGTAACGCCGGGACCGAGGCCCCGTTCTGTGGCACGCTCCTCGACAACAAGCTCGAGGGCGTGTACTCGTGCGCGGGATGCGGGCTCCCGCTGTTTTCCAGCGACTCGAAATTCGTGAGTGGCACGGGCTGGCCCAGCTTCTTCCAGCCCGTCTCGCCGTCCAATATCGAACTGCGACAGGACACTTCCTACGGCATGGTTCGCACGGAGATCGTCTGCGCTCGCTGCGGCAGCCATCTCGGCCACGTGTTCAACGATGGCCCTGCACCCACCGGCATGCGCTTCTGCGTGAACAGCGAGAGCCTGAAGTTCACCCCTAAGGACAAGCTGGCGGAATTGGGCGAGGTCGGAGTTGCCACCTTCGCCGGCGGCTGCTTCTGGTGCGTCGAGGGCGTCTTTGAGCAGCTCAAGGGTGTGTACGACGTGACCAGCGGCTACACCGGTGGTCACCAGAACCCCGAGACGCTCCCCGTCACCTACAAGCAAGTCACGACGGGCGCGACCGGCCACGCTGCGGCCGTCCGCGTCACGTACGACCCCAAGGTCATCAGCTACGAGTCGCTGCTGGACGTCCACTTCGCGACCCACGATCCGACCACGCTCAACCGCCAGGGCGCTGACGTCGGCACGCACTACCGCAGCGCCATCTTCTACGCCAACGAGCGCGAGAAGCAGGTCGCCCAGGCCGTGATCGATCGGTTGACCAAGGAGGGCGCGTTCCGCGACCCGATCGTCACGACGCTCGAGCCATTCGACGGATTCCAGGTTGCCGAAGACTACCACCAAAACTACGCCGAGTTGAACCCTGACCAGCCCTACATCTGCAACGTGGCGATCCCGAAAATCGAGAAGGCCCGAAAGGTCTTCCCAGAGAAGATCAAGCCCGAGGATTCCTAACGGACAAGTCTTCGACACTCCTTCGAGTGATTGAACGCAAGGCCTAGCGCTCACAAGGTGTTGGATGGCATGGGGCCACCCAACACCAACGTGAGGAGCAGGCCATGTGTGCCATTGCAAAGCCGTTTTCTTCCAAGTTCCTTCGTTCGTCGCATCGCGCGACCTATTCGGCCGCAGCCGTGATTGCGGCCGTGGGTCTGCCAGCGTCGGCCGATCCCACCGCGAATGACTACTGCGTCGAGCACACGTTCGACATCACCACGCGAGGCAACCTCCCGCCCCACCTCGCGCTCAAGCACCGCGAGTACGCGTACGCCAGATGTGGCCGGGCCAAGGACAAGGTCGATAACAGAGCCATCAGCGGTGTCGGCCTCGGTGTGTCCACGTTCACTGCGACCGCCACGGCTGGGACCGTCTCGGTCGCCAACAGCGAGACGGATGTCGACACCTTGGTGGTGGGGGCCGCGAGCGGCGAGATCCGTGTCTTCGGCGATGTCGACCTGTGTGATGTGAGCGTGAGCCGCTCGGCGTACGGCCGGGCGTTTTCCGCTGCGAGACTGTACTATCGCGGCCAGGGCATGGACCGTCGCGGCCGAATCGGCTGGGTCGGTCGCTGGCGGGCCGAACCGGGCATCCAGGGAGGCGTTGGCAAGGTTCGACGCATCGACCCGGTCATCGGTCGCGTGTTTGATCGCACGACCGGCATCACCACCGAGCATCTGCTCATCGACATCGACAACTTTGTGCAGGGTGGCGTGTTCGCATGGGAGAACAACGAGGTCACGAACTCGGCGCCCACGATGTGCTTCCGCATGGTCATGCCCGGCGATGTCACGAGCGAGCGCGGCCGACTCATCGTGAAGGCCGAGAGTGGTGTGATCACCGAGTCGATTGCCACTGGCACGTTCGCGGATGTTGCGGTGCCCCCGGTGGGATCCTCGTCCGATTTCTCGTTCGATCTGGAAAACGAAACCGAGATCGAGTATGACATGCCCGGCGACGATGACCACGACCTGGACATCGAGATCGAGATGGGCGGTGCTGGCGAGCACGAAGAAGTCGCCGGAGCGGTCGCCGGTGATGTGTACATCACCACCGATTTGGACGCGGGCGAGGATCTCTCCCCGGTCTATCAGGTTCCCGTCGACGTACCGCTTGGTGTGCCGCTGATTCCCGGCGAGACCAGCATTGCGCAGCCTCTCGTTGTGCCGCCTGGCGACGAGTGGACCATGGGCGAGATGATCCTGAGGCTCGTCCACCCCGGCGCCACGCCCGATCAACCGCTCGAGGCCGCGGCGGTGCGGATCTGGGCCGGAGAGCCGGGCCCCACAGGTCGCCTCATCGCCGGCGACCTCGACACGAATCGGCTCCTCGATACCGATTTTACTGGCATGTACGCCGTGCATGACGGTGACGAGGCCAGTCAGCAAAACCCAATCGTCGACGCGTTCGTCGACTTGCAGTGGCTCCCACCCCTACCCGAAGGGCGATACCACATCGAAGTGGTTGCCCAGGGATCGACGCCCGAGCCGGTCATGGTCCCACCCATCCCGTTCCCGGCAACTGACGATTGGGAGCCCGCTCTTGTCGGCCTCGGCGGTTCCGATTATCTGCCTCTGATCGGCCACGTTGGCGACCCGGCCAGCACGCCAATCCTCTTGCTCGGAGATTACCTGGCGACCGCGCACTGCCGCG
>ERZ1740058.1283-NODE-1283-length-12529-cov-6.318502_pt1 | contig 12529 bp, 13 predicted proteins | sample MGYA00581745_ERZ1740058 | MGnify/ENA primary metagenome ERZ1740058 (study PRJEB43018, sample SAMN04849742) | marine metagenome | isolation source: floating plastic debris | place: Pacific Ocean | collected 2008-08-30 | study: EMG produced TPA metagenomics... | reverse complement strand
ACATAGAGCTGGAGCTATTGATGAGATGGTTAAGGTAGTAGTGAGTAGTAGGAGCTTCCGCATAAATATCTTCGTTTCAAGAAAAACAAAGCCGGAATATACGACATCCTACGCAATTACCTATAATGAAGTATTAGTTTTTGGGTTCACACTTCGAGAATAGAAGCGAAACTCATGTTGAGATTGGTTAAGAAAAAAATATCTATCCTTTTGTCAAACAGTACTCTTCATCTAGCTGACTTGCTAAGATAGCTACTCCTTGATCAAAAGAGTGTGGCTGATACCCCAACTCAAATTTTGCTTTGTCAATAACTAGTCCGGTTTCCAGTGGGCGCTTAGCAGGCTGTACAAACTCTGATGCATCGGTACGGGTTATTAGACTTTTATCTAAACCGAAATAGTCGGCGATTTTTATAGCCATCTCGTAAGGAGTCAATACTTCACCTCCCGCAATATTATAAATCCCTGTTGATTGCTTCTGTACTATCAAATAACAGCCAGTGGCTAAGTCTTCAGCCAATGTGGGAGACCGGTATTGGTCATCCACTACCCTGATGGATTTACCATCCTCCAAATTACGTTTTACCCAGAAGATGATGTTAGAGCGGCTCATTTTGTGGGCTATGCCATAAACTACTGCAGTTCTTATCACAGCGTGGGGTACCCGGCTCTTTAGCACAAATTTTTCAGCCTGAAATTTAGACTGACCATAAAAGTTTATTGGATGTGGCTTATCTTCTTCCGTAAGGAATCGTTTGTCTCCAGCAAAAACAAAATCTGAAGAAAGGTGAACAAAAAAACTATTGTACGCTTCGGCAGCCTGAAGCATATGCACCACGCTTTGTACATTAACTTCCCAGCAATCTTCCTGATGTGACTCGCAATAATCTACATTGGTCATTGCCGCAGCATGGATGATAACATCAGGTTTTTCTAAATGTATAATATTAAAAACCTGTTCCCGGTGGGTAATGTCCAAATCGTAGTATTTTAATTGTTTGTAGCTACCATCAAATCGGGCTCGCCCCCTGGATACTGCAACTATATCAAAACTACAGTCTTTATTTTTACAAAAAATAGAAAGTAGCTTCTGGCCTAGCAAACCATTAACCCCAGTTATCAACACTTTCATACCACCAAAATAGTCAAAAAATCAAATACATTTTTTGCAATATATTACTTTGGGTATTGGTAGCCAAACTGCTTGGTGATTTTCTTTTTCGGCATTTCTTCTACTTCTACCGTCAGAAAAATGTCTTGCTGAGGTTTATCCCGGGCACCAGTTGGCTGGGCTGCAATTGAATCTATTACGGAAAACCCATCAAGTACTTCTCCAAATACAGTGTAGGTATCGTCTAGGTGGGGAACGCCGCCAACCGTTGTGTAAGCCTCTAGTCGATCGGTTGGATACTCTCGATCTACTTCCACTCCCAATTTTTCTTCTACCTCTGGTTTCAGGGAAAGCAATTTCTCGGTATAGGTATCAAACTCTTGAGCATTGTATAAATCAATCATTTCCTGTCGTATCTCGGTATAATCATCGCGTTGTACTAATTCACGAGCACCTTCAGCCAGTTTGTTCATATTGATGGTTAGATTTTCGGGTTTTAGAACGGTTCCTTGCACAATATAGAACTGACTACCACTGGACTCCCGATTAGGATTGACCTGGTCTCCTTGTCGGGCAGCGGCTAGTGCCCCCTTTTTGTGAAAAAGTGTATCCACAAATTCGGCCGATATGGTATAATCAACAGCATCTTCTTCCGTAGAACCTGGACTGGTGGATAGATCACCGGTTTGAATCATAAAATCCTCGATGACCCGATGGAATGTCACACTATCGTACTTACCGTTTTGGGCTAATTCTAAAAAGTTTTTTTTATGCTTAGGAGTAGCATCGTACAGGATAGCGTGTATATCTCCGTAATCCGTTCGGAGAGTGACCAGATAGTCTTTCTCGGAAGAACAGCTACTCAATAAACTGATAATCAGAAAGATATAGAAAACGTATACTAGAGCGTTTAATTTCATGGATATGATTCTGTTTAATTCATCTACGATTTTTGCCCATCACGAATTTGTTGAAGTATCTCACCTCCGCCCTGCGCTAGAATTCTTTCCGCCAACATCTCTCCTAGTTTTTCCGGAGAATCGCCAGAGCTACTCACTTCTTCCATGAGTAATAGTATGCCATCCAGGCTTACCACGCCGCCCCGCAAAGAAAGAACATTATTCTGTATCGTTGCCAAGGCAAATACCGGAACACTACACCCTCCCCGTAAAGCTTTCAGATAAGCTCGCTCAGCTCTAAGCCGTAGTTCAGTAGCGGAATGGTTTATTTGTTCACGAATAAGCTTGAGTTTAATATCATTCAACTCAGATAACGCTTCTAGAGCGATGGTTCCTTGCCCCACCGGAGGGGTTATCTGATCAATGGGAAAACGATGCACTATAGCCTCGTCATACCCCATCCGGTGAACACCGGCATAGGCCAGCATGAGCGCATCACACTGTCCGGCTTCCATCTTGGCCATTCGGGTTTGTAGGTTCCCCCGCATTTCCACTACCTGTACGTGAGGGAAATGGTGCTTCAGCAATGCTTTTCGGCGAGCTGAGGATGTTCCGATAATTATTGGTTTACCTGAAATGATATCTATTTCCCTTTGATGACTGACCAACACATCGGGTACTTCCTCCCGTTCGGTAAAGGCAATAATCTCAAATGCATCGGGCAAGGAAGATTGTAGATCTTTGGCGCTGTGTACTCCGATATCAATGGTACCCCGCTGTAATTGGTCTTCTATTTCTTCGGTAAAAACCCCCTTGGTTCCAATCTCAGCAATAGCTACATCCTGACGCTTATCACCCCGAGTGTTAATCACGATCACTTCGGTTTCTACTCCGCCCTGTCGCAGTTTTTCCGCAACATAGTGGGTTTGCCACAGCGCCAGCTTACTTCCACGGGTGCCAATGCGTAACTTCATATCCGCTTCATTAATCGTCCTAGCTGTAGAGAGGTATCCAGCAAAATAATTTTTGGACTGGCATTCCGCTCCAGTTGATAATAGGCATCATTGAACAGCCCAGTCATTTTTTCTAAGGCCGATAGGTCTACCACCTTGCTGAAATTCACCACAAAATCCAGGTCTTTTCCCTGTAACCGTATCAGCGACTTTTCTTTATGCACAGTATCTTCCAGATCATAATCGGTTAAATGATTTACCGACTGATGCACCAGAATTTCCCGGATTAGGGCAAGTCCGTATTCGAACAGCATCTTTTGGGTCTCTTTGCTTTGCTTATGAAACTTATCCATAAACGGTAGCAGCTTCTTATAATCCTGCACGTAGCAAAGCCTCATCCACTCCCGAAACAATTGATGGCTATCATCTTCAATATCGTCATATACTTGCAGTGCCCGCTGCAAATTTCCCTCGGCTAATGTAGCAATCCGTTGTAAGCGCTGATAATCCACCGAATCAGTTTCCTTTTCCGCCAGTATCCGTACAATCTCATCATCGTGAAAAGCCCGGATTGTCACAATCTGAGTACGGGATAGAATGGTAGGAAGCAGTTGCTCAGTACTATGCGCTACTAAAAGAAATAAGGTACGTTCGGGGGGTTCTTCTAATATCTTCAGAATACCGTTGGCTGCCGCCGGATGCATATACTCTGGGTGCCAGATGATAACAATCTTGTAACGATTGCTAAAAGCAGTTAAACTGAGCTTACGAATAATATTCCGGCTTTCTTCCTTAGAGATATTGAGTGCCTTATTTTCGGCTCCTAAATATTGACTCCACTCTGCTAAGGTGCCGTAAGGATGTTCCGATAAAAAAGTCCGCCACTCGGTAATAAAGCTATCGCTCACTACATCTTTTCCGGTAATTTTCTTGGTAGAGCACACCGGAAACACAAAATGCAGGTCGGGGTGAATATATGGGTTACTTGCATTGCCCGACTGACCACCCCGAGCATCGGCACAACTACCATCGGCTTGTCGGTTGTCGCAGTTCAGAAACCGGGCGTAGGCTAATGCCAAAGCCAGATTAGCACTCCCTTCCGGACCCAGGAAAAGTTGAGCATGCGCTACCTCCTCTCGCTCTACTGACTGAATCAGATGCTCTTTAATATCCGGTAAACCAACAATATCGGTAAACTGCAAAGCTGTAGATTAATTGGGCAACGAAAGCACAAAAATAAAAAAGTCTTCGATAGTTTTACCGAAGACCTTCTTGTATAACCGACAATGCCGGAATTATTTTTTCTTGTAGCGACGATTAAATTTCTCAACCCGACCAGCAGCATCCACATAAAGTTTCTTGCCAGTGTAGAACGGGTGTGAAGCTGAGCTAACCTCCACTTTCACCAACGGATACGTATTACCGTCTTCCCATTCAATAGTTTCATCAGAAGTTACAGTAGAGCGGGTAACAAATTTATAATCGCTAGATGTATCGTAAAAAACCACCTTACGGTATTCAGGATGGATACCTTTTTTCATAACGTTTCTAATTTATGCCAACCCAACAGGGCTGATTGTTTTTAGGTTCTTTTATAAAGAATCGCAAAGATATAAAAATCTATTTTTTGACGAAAGAGTGCTAGCAGAAAATGTTCTTAGAAAACTAACTAAGGAATTTGCATGAATTTATGAGTTTGCAATGAAATACGCCATTGAGGATTTTTCCTAACATAGTCAATAATCTGCGGAAGGATTTTTTCCGACACACTCCATTCGGGTTGCAGAAACAACTGGCAGTCAGAATTTACCTGTTCGGCAAACTGTTCCGCCCAGCGAAAATCACTTTTGTTGTAAATAATGATCTTAAGTTCGTGGGCTCGTTCGTAAATTTCCGGCAATGGGACCTTAAACTTCTTGGGGGAAAAGCAAATCCAGTCCAGCTTACCACTAAGCGGGTAGGCTCCCGAAGTTTCAATATTGATTGAGAAACCTTGCTGCTTTAACTCCTTGGTCAGCGCGGATAGGTCGTACATAAGCGGCTCACCACCGGTGATCACCGCTAAACGGGCCGGGTATTGGGCTGCATCTTTCACTAAATCGGTAACTGATAGCTGAGGATGTTGACTAGCGTCCCAGGATTCCTTCACATCGCACCAGTGGCAACCTATGTCGCACCCACCTAGGCGGATAAAATAGGCCGCTTTTCCCTGATGAAAACCCTCACCCTGTAAGGTATAGAAGGCTTCCATCACGGGTAGTTTCTCAACCTCAGTTTTTACCGTTGATGTTGCTTCCACTCTAACTATTGATAAATTTCTTTCTTCGCCGCCAGCATGGCATTATAAAGTAACGCTGCCCGAGTCATAGGTCCTACTCCTCCCGGCACAGGAGTAATGTAACTACACTTTTCAGCTACTTCTTCGTAGTGAACATCTCCTACTAATTTGTATCCTCGCGGTCTCTCCGGTGCATCTACCCGGTTGATACCCACATCAATCACGACGGCTCCTTTTTTCACCATATCGGCCGTTACAAAATGGGCTTTCCCAATAGCTGCAATCAAAATATCTGCCTGACGGGTAATTTCGGACATGTTTTGGGTACGGCTGTGGCAAATGGTTACGGTACAGTTTCCAGGATATGATTTTCGGGACATTAGCAGACTCATGGGTGTACCTACAATATCGCTGCGGCCAATTACCACGCAGTGTTTACCCTCAGTTTCAATTTCATAACGCTCCAGTAACTGCATAATTCCTAAGGGGGTAGCGGCGACGTAGGCTGGCAACCCTTTGGCCATTCGCCCTACGTTTATTGGGTGAAAACCATCCACATCTTTTTCCGCTTTAATAGCAAACGTTATTTTCTCATCGTTGATGTGCTTAGGGAGTGGCAATTGAACAATGAAGCCATCCACCTCCGGATTATCATTCAGGTTGTGTACCTCCTGTAATAATTCTTCTTCGGAAATAGATTCATCTAAACGAACCAGGGCAGAATCGTAACCCACCTGCTCACAGTCTTTTACTTTGTTGCGGATGTAGGTCTCACTGGCGGTGTCGTTCCCAACAAGTACAGCCGCTAAGTGAGGCACTTTCTTTCCCTCGACTTTTAGTTGGTTTACTTGTTCGGTCAGTTCCTCACGGATTTGCCGAGCGGTTTGTTTACCGTCGATAATGGTCATAATTCAACGTTAGAGATTGGTAGTATGGGTTACTGATAAAGAACACGATGTTTAATCCAGCTTAAGTACGGCCATGAAGGCCTCCTGGGGAATTTCCACATTTCCCACCTGCCGCATGCGCTTTTTACCTTTCTTCTGCTTTTCTAAGAGTTTCCGCTTTCGAGAAATATCACCACCGTAGCACTTGGCCAATACGTTTTTACGCATGGCCTTCACCGTTTCACGAGCAATTACCTTAGTGCCAATAGCGGCTTGAATGGCAATTTCGAACATCTGTCGGGGAAGTAGCTCGCGTAGCTTTTCGCATAAGCGCTTTCCCCATTCGTAGGCCTTGTCGCGGTGCACAATGGCCGAAAGGGCGTCTACTTTATCACCATTGAGCATAATATCCAGCTTCACCATATTGGACGGTCGATAACCAATGGGATGGTAATCCAGTGATGCGTAGCCGCGGGAAATGGTCTTTAGCTTATCAAAGAAGTCAAATACAATCTCCGCCAGCGGCAATTCAAAAGTCAGTTCTACCCGGTCTTGCGTCAGAAAAACCTGGTTTTTGATCACTCCTCGCTTGTCCATACAGAGTTCAATAATACCACCGATAAACTGGGACTTGGTGATGATTTGCGCCCGAATGAAAGGTTCCTCGATACGATCCAGGTAATTCGGTTCCGGCATTTCGGAAGGGGCGCTTACCGACTGCATGCTTCCATCAGATAAATAGGCATGAAACCCAACCGATGGCACCGTGGTAATTACGGTCATGTCAAACTCCCGCTCTAGCCGCTCTTGCACAATCTCCATATGCAGCATTCCTAAAAAGCCACAACGGAAACCAAAACCTAATGCTGCGGAAGTCTCAGGTTCCCAGATCAATGCTGCGTCGTTCAACTGCAATTTCTCCATGGAAGCCCGCAACTCCTCAAAGTCGGAGGTTTCAACCGGATAAATTCCGGCAAATACCATTGGCTTAACGTTCTCAAATCCGCTCAATGCCTCTGCCGCGTTCTTCACGTGGGTAATGGTATCCCCCACCTTCACTTCGCTGGCGGTTTTAATCCCGGAAATAATGTAGCCAACATTGCCAGCTTCAATCGTTTGGGTGGGTTGCTGCTTTAGTTTAAGCACCCCAATCTCATCCGCATCGTACGTCCGCTTGGTATTAACGAATTTTACCTCATCACCTTTGTTCAGCTTACCGTTAAAGACCCGGAAGTATACTTCTACTCCCCGGAAAGGATTGTATACTGAATCAAAGATCATAGCTTGTAGTGGGGCTTCCGGATCACCTTTGGGCGGGGGAATACGTTCCACCACGGCTTCCAGAATTTCGGCTACTCCCAATCCCTCTTTGGCACTCGCTAACAAAATATCTTCTCGATCACAGCCAATCAAATCAATAATCTGATCACTTACTTCCTCTACCATCGCTCCGGGCAAATCTATTTTATTCAGTACCGGAATAATCTCCAGATCGTGTTCAATCGCTAGATAAAGGTTAGAAATAGTTTGTGCTTCCACACCCTGGGCAGCATCTACTACCAGCAATGCGCCTTCGCAGGCGGCAATTGAACGGGAGACCTCATAGGAAAAATCCACGTGCCCAGGGGTATCAATCAGATTAAGAATATAAGCTTCTTCCTCTCCTTCTTTTTGGTAGCTATAATTCATCTGGATAGCATGACTCTTAATCGTAATGCCTCGCTCCCGTTCCAGGTCCATGTTATCCAACAGTTGATCCTGCATATCCCGCTCATCAACCGAACCGGTAAACTGTAGCAACCGATCGGCCAGGGTGCTTTTTCCGTGGTCAATATGAGCGATAATGCAAAAATTACGGATATTTTTCATAAGTTTCGTTCGTCGACTAGCTTCCACACAATGGGCAGCAAAAATAGCAATAATAGTCGGTGTAGTAACAACGTCAGGCTTCAAATTAGTTTAGAGGAAGTACTGAATATTTATGTTTCCAACGAAACTAAGCATTGTGATACCGATTGATTAGTCACTATGAGTGAAAATACAGCTAAGAACGTTCTGGGAGGTGCATTACAAACTTGTGGCACTAAACCCAAAACCGGATTCTACCGGACCGGATGTTGCGAAACCGGTCCCGAAGATTCAGGCAGTCACGTAGTGTGTGCGATAGTAACCGATGAATTTCTACAATTTTCTTTAAAACGAGGAAATGACCTAATAACCCCGCGACCCAGCTACCAATTTCCGGGACTAAAAGAGGGTGACCGGTGGTGTTTGTGTGCATTGCGCTGGAAAGAAGCCTTTGAAGCCGGAGTAGCCCCGCTGGTGGTGCTAGAAGCCACCCACGAAGCAGCCCTACGCTTCATTAACATAGAACACCTACTAGCGCACGCTTTCTCGTCGGCTAACTAATCAGCGGTAATTAAGATTCTTTTATCTCTTTCAAGTAAGGATTTAGCCAAAAATTCAATAATTGGTAGTGAATTCTACAATTTATTGTTACTCTTATTGCCGACAGCGCAAACTACTGAATGATTCTCTCGATATGCTTTATAACATCAAGCGGTGTACGAACTAAATAACATGTACCTTTTAGAGCATAATTACCAATCAGTTGGAATTGATTTTCCGATTGTTCCAAAAATATTACATGCTTTTTAGCTTTCATTGCTAAGGCTACTTCAGACAGTGTTCCAGAGCCCATTCCACAAGCAACGATCACTTTAGAGGTTAGCACATTAATATTATTGCGCGCACTGCCCATACCGGTTATTATCGGAATGTCGATATGTTCTGAGGTTTGTTGATTGTCTTCCCCTGGTAGTATTCCAACCGTAATTCCTCCAACCTCTTTTGCCCCTCGACTCACGGCCTCCATTACTCCAGCTTTTCGACCACCGCAAAGTGTTATCCACCCCTTGCTAGCCAGCAATCGACCCAATTGATAGGCAGTTGCACATACCTCCGATTTTGCTCCCTCTCCCGGACCCATCACACCGATGATTATTTTCTGTGGCATACGACTGTTATCCTGAGTGCTACCGACAATTCGTTAAGGTTATGAGCTAAATGTAGATAAATACCCAGGCATTGTCTATTTTCGCAGGAATAATTACATCTTCAGCAGATTAGCAATGAGTCAGGTAGAAGAAAATACTTCTTTAAATTTTATAGAGCAGATCGTAGAAGAGGATCTCGCCAACGGGAAAAATGATGGGGTAGTGTATACGCGTTTTCCGCCCGAACCTAACGGTTTCTTGCATCTAGGCCACGCAAAATCCATTTGCCTCAATTTTGGCCTAGCCCAAAAATACGGAGGCAAAACTAACCTTCGGTTTGATGATACTAATCCAGTAACCGAGGACACTTCCTATGTAGACGCAATTAAAGAAGACGTTCGCTGGTTAGGGTTTGAATGGGAAGGCGAAACTCGCTACGCCTCCGATTATTTCGACAAACTATACTCACTAGCTGTAGAATTGATTAAGCGAGGCAAGGCATTCGTCGACGACACTCCAGTAGATGAGATTCGTCGTATGCGGGGGATACCGACCCAAGCAGGCGAGGAAAGTGCCTTTCGAGATCGTTCAGTGGAGGAAAACCTTCAGCTTTTTGAACAGATGAAGGCCGGCGATTTTTCGGAAGGTTCACGGGTGCTTCGGGCTAAAATTGATATGGCTTCGCCTAACATGCACCTACGCGACCCAATTATGTACCGTATCCTCCACCGCTCGCATCACCGCACTGGCGATGCCTGGCATATTTATCCTACCTACGACTGGGCGCACGGTCAGAGCGATGCTATTGAGAATATTACTCATTCTATCTGTACGCTAGAGTTTGAAGTTCACCGCCCCTTATACGACTGGTTTGTAGAGCAAATCGGTGAGTTTGATCAGGAGATGGTAAACCCTCAGCCTCGGCAGATTGAATTTGCCCGACTGAACGTGAACTACACCGTGATGAGCAAGCGCAAATTACTGGAGTTAGTAAACGAAGACTACGTGAATGGCTGGGATGACCCTCGAATGCCCACCATTCAAGGGCTACGTCGCCGCGGATATACTCCGGCTAGCTTACGAAATTTTGCTGAACGTGTGGGCGTAGCCAAACGTGATAATGTGATTGACCTTAGCTTGCTGGAATTTTGTATTCGGGAAGACCTGAATAAAACTGCTCCGCGGGTGATGGGGGTACTAAATCCGGTAAAGCTGGTGATTACCAATTATCCCGAAAGACAGACTGAAGATCTTACCATTGAAAATAACCCGGAAGATGCGGAAGGCGGAACACGAACGGTTCCGTTTAGTCGGGAGCTGTATATTGAGCGAGATGATTTTATGGAAGATCCTCCCAAAAAATTCTTCCGATTGGGACCAGGGCGGGAAGTACGCCTCAAAGGGGCCTATATTATTCAGTGTGAATCTTTTGAAAAAGATACTCGGGGAGAAATCACTACAATTTACGCTACCTACGATCCGGCTACGAAAAGCGGTGAAGATACCAGCGGCAAGAAAGTTAAAGGCACTATCCATTGGGTTTCGGTACCCCATGCTGTAAAAGCTGAAGTGCGGTTATACAACCGGTTGTTCAGTGACCCAACGCCCACCGATCATACTGATGAAAATGGTGAACCTATCGATTACAAGAAATTTATCAACGATAAATCTTTGGTGGTATTAGATAAGGTTTTCGTTGAGCCAAGCATGAGAAAGGTTAGTGCCTTTGACCGCTTTCAGTTCATGCGAAAGGGATATTTCTGTGTAGACCCTGACTCGAGCGAAGAAAATTTAGTGTTTAACCAGACGGTAACACTGCGCGACAGTTGGGCGAAGGCTAAAAAAAATAATTAGCGGAGGTTTTCGTACTTCTCAGAAATATAAGCGAAGGTTTCTTTGAGTTCTTCTATCTCCTTCTCGCAGGCATCGCGGTAATGACCTTCCATATCTGATACCTTGAGCATTCCTTCAATTCGGCATACGGCCCCCATAAAGCGGTGGTGGTTTAGATCGTGCAGCAGATTAATGTGCATTGATTCGTAGCTTTGCTTTTTCTCGAGGTAATTTTTTTGAATGTATACAATACTTCCGTAGACGACTACAAACACTGCTGTCGTAGCCAGCACATCAATATAAAGAGGAGTTTCGTCGGCAATAGGCAGGGTGCCGTAGGTCATATAGATTCCATAGATTAAAAGTGCGGAAAGAACAAACCTCATAACGTAGTCTTTACGAGGCACCATCAACATCCACCCGGTAGCAATTAGTAAGGAAATAAAATTAACGGATAGAATCCACCAAAAGACACTAAAATCATCGTAATAAGAAACGGTTATATCATCCGGAAAAAATCTCCAGCTATTATACACTAGAGGAATGATCAAAACTAAACTCAAACAAATCCATTTACGCTTGTCAGCCCGCAGATATGCAATACTTTGCTGTAGTAAACTAACGTTTGGCCTATTTATTACTTCCATATAATCGGTAGAGTGCGACACTAGATACGGTTAATTATTGCTTTAAAAATAGCTAATTTTTACAGTTTAATGTCCAAATTTACAATTTATTTAGACTGATTTTAACAAATTAACAAATATTTGCGCTTACAACTTGTAAAAATGAAAGAGTATACATCCTGAATTTGTTTGTCACTTTTCTATCATATAATTCGTATTCTTACGTAAGTACCATTTACTGAAATACCTAATTTTGTAAAACATACAGTTCAAGTAAATTTGAGGCAAATTCTTACATACGTAATATTTGTTTCAAAATTTAATATTTATTTCTAAACTATGAAAGCTGTATTTACAAAATGTGCTCGTCTATTGGTGGCAATCTCAATTCCAGTATTGTTAATGGCCGGATGTGAAAACGATTTAATAGAGCCAGATAACGCCCCTCCGCCAAAATCTAAGTTGAAGAAAGGTGCTGTTGTAGTCAAAGGTAGATAATCCGACAATTATCTATCTATGCTAATAAAAGCCATTCAGAACTTCCTCGAAGGTGATTACTCGAGAAAGTTCTGAACTGCTAGCTATTTTCTTTTCGGTCTAGCGACAAAAGCTTTTTCGTCTCCCATCTTTTTTGGGAAGTTCACTCGCAGGTTGTCAAAGTTATCAAACTATTTTCCGGTTTACGGCCTGTGCGATGGCTTGTATACTACTGAATAGCTCCCGAAACTCAGTGAGATTAAGCTGTTGAGCAGCATCTGATTTCGCTATCTTAGGATTAGGGTGCGATTCAATGAGCAATCCGTCAACTCCCATAGCTACGCAGGCACGGGTCAAATCCGGCACTCCGTAAGCATAACCCATCGCGTGGCTTGTATCCAGAATTACTGGTAAATTGATATGTTCTTTTAGATAAGACACACCACACAAGTCTAGGGTAAAGCGGGTT
>ERZ1740058.1282-NODE-1282-length-12530-cov-7.456273_pt1 | contig 12530 bp, 8 predicted proteins | sample MGYA00581745_ERZ1740058 | MGnify/ENA primary metagenome ERZ1740058 (study PRJEB43018, sample SAMN04849742) | marine metagenome | isolation source: floating plastic debris | place: Pacific Ocean | collected 2008-08-30 | study: EMG produced TPA metagenomics... | reverse complement strand
TATCACATTCACTATTATACTTTGTCATCATCATGATAAGTATACTGTTTACTTCTATAGTACAGCTCTGGATTTAACAGGAAGTTGCCCCGTAGGGGAATATCAAAGCTAATACCTGCCTGAAAACCTACCGCAGGCGAGTAGTTTCGCTCATTTGTATTAATATTATCTACTGTATAGTAAGCGGTCTCATTGATCGCCACACGGTTGATGCCTGCTTTGACTCCGAATAAGAAAATAGGTTTTGTTCTAAAGCTATTGTATAGATTGATAAATTCAGGAGGATCAATCGCAGTGTTAATTTCGTATTCTGGGTTAAGCTGTAGAAACCGACGCATGGTTTCTTTTGCTTTATCATTCTCATTCAGATATAAATGTGTGAGTGTTAGAAGCTTATACGCTGCAATACGGTCATTTTTCTCAAAGCCATCCTCTAAACAACCTCTTAACAATTCGGGGACTTCATTGATACGTCCTTGATCATAAGAGGTTTGTGCTTCTTTAAGTTTGGTAACACAGAGATTCTGTGCTTTTGCAGAGACAAACACAAATGTACATACTAAAACCAAAAGGCTTTTAATAAGTCTCATTATTGTATAGTTCTAGATAATTAAAGTTCTCAATTTACTTTTTACTTCCCAACTGGGTACTCTTTACAAGTCTTCTCGTATTCAATATCTTTCCCCACATAGTGCGACCATTCGTTTTGTGTAAGGTTACGGTCGAGCTTTGGATGGCCACAGATGGTGTTAGAAAGTGCCTTAATACTTGTAGGCCACACTCTCACTAAATTATCTCTACAACCTGCGAGTAGTTTTTTACCACTTGCGTCAAAGCAGATCGACCATACCCAATCTTGGTGGTCTGTTAATACGATGGGAGGAGTTTCAAGATGATGAAAGTCCCAGATTTTCACAGTTTTATCAAAGCTACCTGTTGCCAGGAGCTTACCGTCATCGCTAAAGGCTATGTTATTAACACGTGCTTTATGTCCTATCAGCGCTTGTGCCAAACCTGTCTGAAGGTTAGCCATTTTTATGCCACCTGCCTCAGTACCTGCTACCAGCCACTGTCCTTGTCGGTTAACCGTAAGACTCACAATATCTGCATTAGCAGGGTCTTGGTAAACCACTTTAGCAGCTTCTGGATTATCGATAGGGAACATAGAAACGGTTCCACCTACCTTTCCAACTAAGAGTTCTCCTGTCTGAGGATGAACCTCTATAATTTGATTTCCTCTCAGATTAATTTTATCGTCTTGAACTACCTCTCTCATATTCGTAAAGTCTGAGTAGAATATTTTTCTGTCAGAGGTAAGTGCTACAACGCCTTTCCCAGCAGGCAAGAAATCAAGGTGTAATACCTCTTTGGCTGGAATTGAGATCGTATTAATAGGTTTTACCAGATTATTGGTGTTGTAAACAGTAATGTAGCCATACTCTCCTCCGCACGCTAGTAAACGTCCATTACTACTTACAGCAATAGCTCTATGGATTAGCCCTGGCGTACTAGAAATCACTAGAGACATAGACGCCTGATCGCCGGCAGTATTCCAACGAATAATATTACCATCACTTCCTGCTGAGTACATATGACCTGCATGGCTAGCAATGGCTCTTACATTAGCACTATGCCCCACCAATTGGTTAAATGCGTTTCCTTCCAACGACTTCACAGCATAGTAAAGTCCCTGATAGATATAGTCATCGTGTGGATTACCATTATAACGATCGTGGAAATTATAAGCTTGTTGTGCTAACAAGGCTTTTCGAGAGGTAGAATCCGTCTGTACAGATTTTACTGCCATTGAACTAGCAATGGTACGCATTTGCTCAGCCTTGGCTCTTGCTTCAGCAGTGGTCGCTCTTTCAAGTGCTCTCTCTGCTTCACGTGTTCTTTCCTCAGCGATTCCACGCTGCCTTTCTGCTTCAATCAAACTTCTTCTTGCTCTTTCAGCCTCTCTATTGGCTTTCTTTTCTTGTATAAGGGCGTATTCTTGCTTTTCTTTGGCAATTTCGGCCTGTCTAATAGCCTCTTTTTTCTCTAGTTCTGCTATTCTATTGGCCTCCTTAGCGCGCTGACTTTCTAGGTTGGCACGTTCACTTTCTTTCTGAGCGCGCAATGCTTGTTGCTTGGCGCGTTGCTTTTCTATATCGGCGATTTTTCGTTGTTCTTCTGCTACAAGTAGTAAAAGAATGGCAATAACAGCTCCTAATCCCAATACCAGTGCTGTAATACGCGCAGCGATGAGCCTTCTCTTTTGTAGTTTCTCTTTATTAATTTGCTCACGTTCAAACTCTTTTTTACTGAATTCCAAAAAGAGCATGGTACGCTCGTAGGCAGGATGATACCGTACGCCCCAAATTTGGGTAGGCTTTTCTTCGCTCAACCAACTCAGCGCTATTTGCAAGTCAGGCCCTCTCCACAAACCAGCCTTTCCTGATTGGTGCATCTCAGCGGCCTCTGCTAATCGCAAATAAAGTTTTACAGACTCTGCCTCTTCTTCTACCCACTTGTTGAGAGTTACCCAGATACGCATCAAGCTTTCGTGCGAGATATCGATTACGCTATCTTCATCAAGTTCCACGCTGATGGGTGGCATCAGTAAGGTACGCCCTACTGCTCTAAAGTGATCAATCACCTCTGCCACTTCCGATACGGTGGCATTGGCAATGGTGGCAATTTCTCCTAGTTTGGTAGGACGACGGATACCTCTTCCATCTAGCCCTTTTTCGGTAATGGTTTTGAATAACTTCTCACAAATCTTTTTCTGCCGTTCGTCTAGTTCATTGAAAGCCTCGTTCGCGTGAATGGAAAGTGCTTTTTCCATCCCGCCAATGGCTTCGTAGTCAGAGATACCGAGTGCTTCGCTCCCTATGCGGTGGCGCTGCCAGTAGTCCCAAGTACGCATCAGTGCGTGCTGCATAATGGGTAGTTGGTCAGGGCTATCTCCTACATCGTTTAAGATGTGTTGTACTAATGCCTCGTCAACCACGCCATTTAACACTTTGATAGGGCCAATAACGGCTTCCCTTCGCTCACTACGCGTCATTTGAGGAATGAGGAATTGACTTTCATTGATCAAGCTCGTCAAAATAGGGTACAGAGAGCAATCTCCTACAAAGTCCGAGCGCATAGTTAATACTACATAAATAGGCACTTCTGCTTGGTTTACTGCATTTGCAATGAGCTTAATAAAGGCGGATGCCTGCTCACTAGCATTCATATCCAAGTCCTTGAAGCGGAATATTTCTTCAAATTGATCTATGAAAATCAGGTAATTTTTTCCTGTCTCGTGGTATTTATACTTGATGGATTCCACCAAGCCCATAGAGCTTTCTGTTAGGATGGAATATTCTATATCTTGGTGGGCTTCTCTATCAATCTGATTCTTTTTACTTCTTGCAAAGCCTTCTGTAATAGAAGCAGCAAGATTACGGATCGGTGATACACCTGGTCGCAGCGTAAATATTTCCCACTTAGAAGCATATTCAGTAGGGTAATCTCCATAAAGGATAGGGAAAAGACCACAATAGATAAAAGAGGACTTTCCTATACCAGAGGTTCCTATAATTCCAACGAATTTATTTTCTGTAAGTTTGTCTACAACTTCGTTAATCTGATTCTCCCTTCCAAAGTAAAGATGATTCTCTTCATACTTGAAAGGACGTAGTCCAGGGAAAGGATTGAGCAGATAATTTTTCTGCTCTGTATTTTGTTCTTGTGTTAACGACTGTTTATTCATTAGTAAGGTATATAATAATGCTCAAGAATCAAATATAATAAAAAGTATTGATTTTTACCTACAGATATTGCAAGCAAAATTATTAGTAATGAATAGATTACTATTCGTGTATGGGTGCTGTAGTAGGGTGTTCATAGTAAGTAGATGATGTAAAATGTACATTAATTAAGACAAAATCATACATATATCATATTTTCAGTAAAGTAGTAACCGATCTAATTGTAAAATCTACTGGCAGTGATTGAATGACTCGCTTTTATTTCTCATTTAAAAGTTCAATATAGCGCTTCTACATGGTGTTGAATCAGTGTTGGATCATTTAGCAGCTTTATTTCCTCAAATATGTTTTCATCTGGAAGTGTTGTCAACTGACGTGTGATAAATATTATGTTGTTATAGGTTTTCTCTTCCGCCCAAATTTTTACACGTAAAGCATCTTTCAGCTTGCTTCTAAGCCACTTTAAGTCTCCGTTGGTATTTACTAGTACAATAGAAGAAGCGGTAAAAAGATATTCGTAATTTTTTTGATGAAAATCTTTGGGAGCTGTCTCCTTATCAAGTACCACTACAGGTAGATTATGCGACTCTAGAATTTCCTTTGTCGCTTTAGTATCTTCTTCAGAATACTCATCATAAATGAGGTAGATTGATCGGCTAGGGAGAAGATCATTGAAAAATTTGCTATTATGCTTTTGCTTAAGCTTCTCTAGAATCACCTCTTTTAATTCTTCTAAAGGGCACTTTACAATATCTGCGCCCTCGTTATAAGTTTTTTCTTTCACTAGCGTATCTAACAAAACACGTTGTTTGTGCTCTTCAATTTCTTCTGTAGGCATAAACCAAATAATACGCTGAAAGGAATTAGGGGCTATGCGGGTAGTCTGTCTAAAGTGCTTTACGGCTAAGTCGTTTTGCAATAGGCTTAAACTCATATTAAACTCTGGGATGTCTTTATCTAGTTGATCACCAAAAAGGTGAATAGACAAGCGTGAATTAGCCAGCCCTTCTTTTAACACTTTTAGAAATTCTTCTGGGTCGTCATAAGTGCCTTCTTTAGGATACACTTCGTAGCCTAGGCTTGTCAACTCTCTTCGAATACTATCTCTTACCAACTGAAGGTCGCTGTTTACTTCTGCTAAGTAAATGCCTACCTTTTCTTTTTGGATAGTGGTAGTCTCTTCACGATAGTCATCGTTTACCTGATTGGCTAGTTCCAGCATTTTAAACAGAAAGGGATTGATATCTTCTTCATTGAACATCTCTCTGAGTGCTTCAGAAAGTAGACTAGATACATCCTGAAAGTGAAATTGAAAGGCTGGCAGCGCGTGCATGTGCACGGGTTCTTCTACACTATATTCTTCTCTTACAATCTTGTAGGCGCGATGCTTGGCATAGGCGCGTCCTGAATGGATATTTTTATTCAGTTCTTGCAGTAAGTCTGTATAAGCCTTATCGGTCAGCGCTTGTGTAGAGAGCACGTTGAAAATGGCCAGATAGGTTTCATTCTCTGTGGTAAGAATTTCTCTTGCTCTTGCCTCATCCACATAGTTTATTTCTAACTGCTCTTCGTGTTCTATAGCAGGAACTAAATATTTTTTAAAAGCTTCTACCCAATTACCTTTTTGTTCTTCTGAATAGGTGTTATCATCTTCTGAAAAAGCAACATATACATTGAGTTCTTTCTTCATGGTGTGTTATTTAGTAGGATGTCTTGCTACGGTAATTCTGCCTCTGATAGGAAACGGCGACTCAGTAAGATAAATATAATAGCCCCTATCAGTAGTCCTCCAAATAAGAAGGCCATAGCGGTTACATAGTCATTGTTGTATCTACTAGCCACGATGGCGATTAGTCCTAGTGCCATCACCATAAACATTACGAAGCTACCTCTCAGTAACAAACCCGTCATACGTTTGAGCCTACAACCATAGCGATAAAGTAAGAAGAAGCCTGTCATGCTAGTACCGAAAAGAATACCAAAGAGCGAAAGCACCGACCGAGGGTTGCGTAACACCGCCGTAGGGTTTCTTATCACCCTTGTTATGTAAGAGAGGAAGCGACGGAAGTTGAACTTTTTACCCTTTGCAGCGACACCTGCTTTGGCATTTGTAGAAGCATTATCTACCGCAAATTTATTAGCGATGGCTCCCCACAATTCCTTATAGCCATTGTCATAGCCTAGCGCCCAAATACCAATCCCACCTATTTTTTGTTGAATTACCCAGTCGTACTTCTTGCTAAAGGATAGACTATCGTTATACCATAACTGTTTGTAATTATTACCTGCATCCCTGTAAGCAAAGCATTGACTCATTGCATCAGCATCTTCATTACTGATGGGCTTCCCAAATTGCTGCCTGATATCACGGTACATCATATACCTTAGAAACTTTTTCGCTTTAGAAGGAAATTGAAGGCTTTCGGTGCGCCATTCTGCCCCATAGTAAGGGAAAGCCAAAATAAGCTTCTTAGGATCAGCGCCTGCTGCAAGATACTCACCAACAGCTCTCTCCAACCCAAAGCCCCACCAATTTTGCCCACCTTTAATAGGAGCTAGTGGACCTGCTATTTCCGTATTGGTTCCGTAAAAATCTGTTCCCAAGATAATAAACATACTTACGTAGCCCTTGAGTTGTGCTACATCATATGCCGCTGCAAAGTCGATAGCAGGTAAGGTAACGGCTATGTAAAAGTCAGGGTCTTTTCCTCGAATAGTAGTGGCAAGATCTACAATAAAGTTAGTGAAGTCTACAGCACTTTTTCTAGGTACCTGCTCAAAATCAATATGTACGCCATCTGCGCCTCTAGCTTTTACAAGCTTTTGAATGGTTCTAATAAAGTTTTTCTGAGCTCTCACATTAGAAAGAAATCGCTCGTTATTCTTCACCCCGAAGTTAGTCGCACTCAATAGTACTTTACAGTCTTGCTTATGTGCAGCATCAATCAAGCCTGTTGTCTGCCAATCGTGGATGGTTTTGTAACCACCTGTGCTGGGGTTGACCTCGTAACTAAAGTAACTCACCACACTCAACAATGAGAAGTTATAGCTTTCGTAAGCGTTCTTCATCCAGTAAGGATGCCATCCAAACACTTTATATTCTTCGTTAAGCTCGTGCTGCTTGTCGTACTTAATGTGGTTGGTAATAGGCGCCATTTTCTTACCTCGCGCATACAACAGAATATCTTTAATACGACTAGAAGACATCCGCCTTATAAAGCCAACCGTATCTATGAGACGTTGTGGCGCCGTAGAAGGATCGACCCCACCTTCTTCCAATAGTTCAAGTGGATCTTTCTCTTTGGGAGTTGCGTTCGTAGTCTGGTTAGGATTCCCAGTATTGGGACTCAAATCATAAAACTCAGAAGGGTCTGTATCTTCGTCGTTTTGTAGCTTTGCTTGTCCATTTTCGTCTGTATTTTCTTCAGCCTCTTTTTTTGCCTCTTCCTCTTTTTCTTTCTTTTTTTTGGCTGCTTCAACTCGTTTGTTGTTAGTGTCAACTACCTGATCAATGATGTCTTTAATACCTTGTGCTTTCAGACTCACTAATGGGAACAGTAGTAAAACTGCCCATATCATCAATGTTTTCATATTGTTAGGGGTTATACCTCAAATTTATATATAAAATTTTATATAAATTGCTTTGTATAAGATATATTTGAACAAATATAAGCTAAAAAATTAAATGTCTAAAATAATTATAATTTTCTGCTTACTAAGTATTCCCTCTCTCTCTCCGGCGTTTGCTTATAGAGATACTACTACCTGTATGCAAATACTTGAACAAATTGAAGCTAGCTACAATGGTAGGACTGAGAACGATAATACTTATAAGCTCTACGCTATCAAAAACAAAAAAGAATGGATTTTTTTGGTGACAGACAGCACGCACATTTCGTCTTTCGCTAAAACAAAAAAAGGAGCGCTCAACAGACAGGATAATTTTTACCGAGATAACACCTGTAAAATTGTAGAGAACAAATGGCTTATTAAACATGAAGAACGTACCTCAGTAGACGGTCTTGCCCTTTTTTGCTATTATACTTTCACGAAAGAAGGGCAAAAATTCTACACTTCTTACAAACGTGTTAACACGCTTAACAGTGTACAAGAGAAGACAGGCTTCTTTAAAACTATTTGGAATGTCATCAAAGCGCCTTTTACGCTTATCTTTGGTAGAAAGAAAGTCAACACAATTGATCAACAAATCCGAACCACAGAGGGTCTACAGCAACAGGTGGAGAGTACCCAAAAGGGCGTAGACCAAGTGAAGGAAAAGACAGAAGAGATCAAAGAAAAAAAGGATAATAACCAATAAACTTTCATGTAAAACTATGGTAGATCAAGTACTTACAACCATTGCCGATAAACTACGCAATGTTATCGGCAGACTTACCGATATAGATACGGACGAGGTAGTCATTGATGGCCTTACTAAGGTAGACCCTGAAGAGGATATGGAGTTTGTGCAAGGGAAAACCTGCGTAACACTCGTAAACTTAGAAGAGGAAAAAGTAATGCAAGGGAAGAGTCACGCTTACAATAACAAGCTATTTCTCAACTTATCGGTGATGATCTCTGCCCGCCCGGCCAAAGATGGTAGCCGAGAAGATAATTACCTGCTGGCCGTTAAAAAGATTGCTTATGTAATGGGCTACTTGAGAAACGAGAGCGTTTGGACAGTACAGAATACCCCTGAACTGGGAAGTATTGCCGATAAACTCATCTTTGAAATGCAAAACCTAGACTTTAAGCAAATTACAGATATTTGGAGTCGGCTTGGAAATGAGATCCAACCTGCCGTACTTTATAAAGTAAAAGTAGTGAATGTGGCTGAATTTGTAGATAGTCCACGTTCTATTCTAGGTTTTAATGGTTAGTGATTAGTGAGTGGCGCATCTATCAACGCATAGTATTCAAAAACTTATTTTTGATATTGATTATCCTAGCGAGAAAGCGGCGCTCGATTTCCAACATAACTTTGCCGAGTATGCGAAACGTAGGCTCAGTGCGATTATCTTAGAGATACTCGATGAGTTGGATCAACCCAATGTCTTTTACCAGATAGAGACACTAGAGATCGATTTAGGTGATATTGATCTTAAGGAATGGACTTTTGCCATTGATGTACGTCTGAAATCACTATTGAAGGCCAAGCTTTCTGAACTACTTCCTAGTGCTATGAGTGAAACCTTAGCACCAGAGGAGGCGGCACCTGATATGCAGGGACAGTCGCCTACAGAGATTGCCAGTAGTATTTTAGAAACGTATTTACTCACTGGTAATGTCCCCTGGTGGACCTACGGGGCTTGGGAAAACTTAAGAAATAATTACGCTTTCGAGGAAGACTATTTTTCTGTAAGCCAGTTGATTCCTTTCTTGCTTCTACAAGCACCAGAGACTTTTCAAAGGCTCGTCAGTAACTATAATGCTAGTAACGCAGTTCGTATTCGTTGGATTAGCCTACTAGCAGATGAAGCATTAGCACAACACTTCGTTCCACAGCTTTCATATGGATATATTCAAACCTTACTGGATGTCTTCTTGACAGAAATCCCTAGTTATCTTCCTCAAATGAATCCGACGCGGCTCAGGGAGACAATCTGGCTACAACTTATGCAAAAAGAGCGCATCCAGTTTACTACCCAAGACTTACCGCTGGCTACTAGTACTGTTACCTTGCAAGAAAACGACCTGCTGCTTGCAAGTGTTGCCCTTCAAATATATAAGGAAACGAATACGAGCGAGCCAACGAAACTACAACGTTTGAAAACGACCTTTGAGAAACTCTTGGATGACTTGCGCCTACCCAATGATAGAAAAACGTTACTATCAAGGACAGTCTCCTTACAATTACTTCCTAGCAAGCGCTCTTTCTTAGAGGCAGTTTCTCAGCCCACTATCACTCCTCAAGTAGAGAAAAACCTTTTAGGCTGGTTTCAACAGTACCATCCTGCCATTGTTGAGTTTGTTCAGACCCTTTTGCAAGAGCTTACCCATTGGTTGACCACCCTTGTAGAACGTATGCAGTGGCGAAGCCCTGACGCACACACCCATCGTATCAGAAGCGTATTGTGGAGAAGTATGTTAGATTATGTGCAGTCCTTTCAGGTAGCAAGCTGGAGCAAAGAAAAAATTGCAAAAAGTACCTTAGAAACGGCTCTTCAACATATCAAGCGATTGCGCAGACAGCACAGTACTACTGATATGCCTGTAAGCGGGCTACGTACACTCGCTGAACAAACTTTACGCTTACCCGCGCTTAAAGAAAACCTTGCAACCTTTGAGGATGAAGCACTAGCACGTTTCCTTGAAGAACCTACTAGTACGCGTACAGCCCGTATATCGGCTGACATTTTATTTAGTAAGGAATTTTCCTTACTGAAAATACTTTTGGAAGAAGGGGTTCCCTCTTGGACCGTACAAATCAGGCGACTTCTTGGAGAGGAAGCAGCCCAAGAGGAGACAGAACGGATTGTCAGTAGGTTTCTATCACACTACAGCCTTGTATTACGTAACTGGTTTTTACAAAATGTGGTGCTACTTCCTCAACAAACAGACACTGCACAGCCAGATCGTATTCGTTTATCTCCTAACTACCAAACAAGGCTACAAGCGTTTTTATCGCCTCCTACGGCTACTGCTTTGATCAGAGAGATTGAAAGAAATATTCTTTTTGCGCAGCAGCAAGGGCTATTACCAGCCTCTTCTAGTCGTTCTTTAGAAAGTATTTTACAAGAAATTAAGCAAAACCCTAACCTCACTATCCATTATTTATTGTATTATACAGAAAGGGGGGTACTTCCAGAAGACTTACAGCCAACTGAGGAAATAGCGAGTACATTATTGAATACGCTTTTTGATCAGTTTCCTGCGATTGCAACGGTCTTTTGGCAAAGTTTATCTACTGAGCAACGGGCGCGCTTGGAGGATCAATTAGAGGAAAAGACGCTACAGGGTATAGACGATACACAACGTGATAAAGCTACCCTACTAACACAAGTTGCCGAAGAGGAAGCGAAGCTAGTAGCGCAAGAGAAAGAACGCCTTAAGGCACTAGAAGAGATACAGCCTGTAGAGGAAGAAGAAGTAAAGAAGCCAAGTATTTATTATATTTTCAATGCAGGAATTGCTATTTTGCATCCATATCTCATGCAACTTTTTAGAAGACTTGCATTAATAGAAAACAAAGCTAAGGAATTTAAGGATGAAATAGCACAGCATAAGGCCGTTTATATCTTAGAATACATGGCTTCAGGAAGAACAGAAAAAGAAGTAGAAGAGCACGAGCTTGCTTTTAATAAGGTACTATGTGGCTTATCACCTAATGCCTCATTAGATAAGCACATAGTTATTACTGAAGAAGAGCGTTCTACTTGTGAAAGCTTACTAGAAGCAGTAATACAACACTGGAGTGTGCTGAAAAGTACTTCCACCGAAAGTTTAAGAGCTTCTTTTTTATTACGCAACGGCCGCCTGACAGAAGAGCTAGACTTTTGGCTAGTGAAAGTAGAAGAAGGCCCTTTTGATATGCTGCTACAACACATTCCTTGGGGGATATCGCAGGTATTTTTGCCTTGGCTCGAAAAATATATTGTTATTGACTGGATAGAATAAACCTAATAAATCACTCCTTATGTTACAAAAATTTGAAGTTCGCTTTGGCACCTTATTGAAACTAATCGTAGAACAGCAGTACTACAGACAAACACAAGCAGAAGATCTAGTGTTGGTTCCTACACCAACTACTGCGCAAACCTTACAACAAGCGCATATGGCAATCAACGAGTATGAGGGCGCTAGCTTTATTACTTTTAGCTACGACCACAGTAACGCCATTGCTTACCATATGGAGAGAAAAGATACCTTGTTGCTTTCCTTCTATTTATATAATACCAATCCCTACTTTAAGAATATCATCGATTTAACTGAGGGACTCACTAATCAGGTGTTTTACTTTCATAACAAAGACACTAAAAATGCTTATCTACACCCCAAAGAAGCCGTTACGGCCGATTCCTTGTACCCTTTGGCAGGTGATCACCTCCCTTGGGCTGCTAGTAAAGCAGGAGCTACCGTTACGTTACTCGATAGCGAAGATAAATCACTTGAAGAGTTTAAAGCTGATAAAGAAGGCACAGCACACGTGGATTTGACCGAACGGGTAGCAGGTTTATACACGCTTAAGGAAGGGAATAAAACTGTCCATACTTTTATGTACATTCCTACGAATCATCACTTATACAACCGAGGGAGTATCTTAGGCAAAGTAGACATTACAGTACATAAAAATGCTAAACAGGACTTCCTAGAAATTCTACAAGGCAAGCAAGCACACATTCCTCTTGACTATAAAGTCTCTTTTGGTACCAAAAAAGTCTACTGGCGCTACATTATCGTACTCAAGTATAGAGGTACCCTCAAGGGATTCGAAATTGAATCGAAGACAGTCAATTTTAAAAAGCCTGAAAAGGTAAAATTAGGAGACAAAGAAGCGTTGGTATTTACTTCTACAGAACCGCTGGCTTTGTACGATATTCCAGTACATGAATGTTATTTTTCGCTAGATGACAAAGGGAAAAAAGATGACAAAGGCCGTAGAAGTATGCTACCCATTCCCTCTCCTGATAGCATCAAGGAAGAGAAAATAGAAGGCAAGCAGGCGTTGGTAGCAGATATTTACTTCTATTTGTAATAGATAATGCAGCTAGTCTTCCTCTTGCTGTTTTACCCTTACAAACTTCTGATTTCCGTGTATCTTTACAGGCGCAGAATACTTCTCCCATT
>ERZ1740058.1280-NODE-1280-length-12570-cov-4.918658_pt1 | contig 12570 bp, 10 predicted proteins | sample MGYA00581745_ERZ1740058 | MGnify/ENA primary metagenome ERZ1740058 (study PRJEB43018, sample SAMN04849742) | marine metagenome | isolation source: floating plastic debris | place: Pacific Ocean | collected 2008-08-30 | study: EMG produced TPA metagenomics... | reverse complement strand
AGAGCAACGGACTGAAAATCCGTGTGTCCCTGGTTCGATTCCTGGAGGTACCACATAAGAAACTCGTAACATACTATAAACAGTAGCGTTGCGAGTTTTCTGTTTTAAGCAGGGTGCTCCAGAGGGTGCTTGTAATGAACTTCGAAGAAATATTGTCCTTTCTGACTACCTAAAAATACGAAGTTTCGTGGTTATCCCCAATTCATTTAGACCAACTGCATAAAGCTTCTTTTTCCCCTTTTTTTTGTTGTTTTACTATTTCAGTTTTGAATCCTCAATATTCAAAGAGCGGGGGGTCTTCAAAAAAAGTCATTAATCAATGCCCGAAAATGGATTAGTCCTTCATCAGAAAAACACTCTTTTTTAAATATCTTAAAAACCTACGTTTTCCGTATACGTGAGAAATTTCAAAAATCTCTGGAAATTGGCTCTATCGTTGACTTAGACGACTTTATGAAAAAAACAGAATTAGCTAGTAAAAAACACGGTTTTTTGCCAAAAAACTCCATTTAGAGCAAATCGGGCCTTATAGAGGGTTTTTTACGTGTTTTTCACCTAAACGCAACTTTTAGCAATACCTACAAAAACCGTATACGCATGCGTAGGAACAATTTATAGGGTCATATAGAGTTATTGTAATGCATCAAAAAACAGCAATTTTGAGCCCTTTGAGGAGGATGCTCAGAGAAAGGCATGAATATTTTTCAAATCATGGCATTAAAGCACCACAAATATTCTTTTGACGAACGTGCAGCACAACTTGTGACCCAATATGGTTTCATACCGTCGATTAATACTATAAACATTTTCATTCGAAACTGTTTTTACAATCCTTTAAAAGGTACTTATGCCAACCTTAATGAAACAGATCGAAAAAGGGCATATTTCAGTGATTTTTTAGGTAGTGAAGAAGAATTCAAGGAAATGGAAGGAGAATATAAAGTAAACTTTCCTCAGTCAACTCTTCAACCATTTATTGATGAAGAGTATCCAGAAACTAAATTGGAAACTGCGAATACTTTTGAAGATTTAGCAATTTCCGATTTATCCATTGAAATTTTGAATGATTATTTTTTCGAATACCACCTTTCCTCTGAAATTAAGAGTTTTAAAGCTAATTTTGACGCAGTCTTCAATGATAGTTTAAGTTCAAAGCATCACCAGCTTCTTGCACTAATGGATAAAATCGAGGAGAGAAGATTATTCGTTAATAAAGTGAGCGATTCTGAACAGATTTTTGAAAACATCGACTATCCTAAACTAAAAGATATTGTTGATAGCGCTCAAAAGGACCTTAATATTTTTCTAGATAATAAACGCACCTTTTTAGAAATGAATATGGGGAAATCTCTATCTGTTCATAAAGAGGGAGTCAAGCGCATAGTAAGAAAAATAATCGACGGAGATAACAACCTGAACCTATACCAAGAGTATCAGGATTACCTTATTCAAAACGACTATCTGGATGGTAATTCTTTAAGCTGGATAGACGACGGCGGCAAATCAAGTTTTATGCGATTTTACTCAAAATGCGAGGAACACAAATTAATAAAGAGAGGTAAACGCTCTAAGCAGATAAGAATATTGTCCGATGCTTATAAAATCGATGGAGTCAATAAGTACGACTATTCGCCAAAAAGATGTGACGAAGCGCTTTCCAAAAATCCTGATGAGTTTAAAGAATTGAACGAGATTAAATCCCTATTCGGTCTCAATTCCTAAAATATTTAAAAGAAATTTAAACCAATTTAATCCCGCATTTTAAAGGAGGTTTCGATTATTGTCTTAACTGAAACCCAGTCTCAACTAAGTCTCAATTGTTCTTTCACAGCCTGACTCGTACCCAATCTTTGGGGTATGATAAAAAATCAAATAACAATATTGGAAGCAGCAGAACTCCGTTCCATATTGATTTCGGTTGTTAAAGAACAACTACAGGAGTTCAAGAAAGGTCTACTAAAAGTATCAGAAGTAGGAAACAAGTCTGATGAGTACCTTACTCGAAAAGAGGCCGCCGAGTTCTTGAAAATATCTGAAACCACTTTGTGGTCGTTAGATAAAAACCAGGTACTTCCCGCTAAACGCCTCAATGGAAGGGTATTGTACCTAAGAAGCCAGTTGCTCAACTTTCACGAAGGTCAGGCTTAATACACCAAAAGCATCAAGTTAAATTTTAACTGTGGCAGTGCCGACGGTATCGGTTGCCATGTCTTAAAAAGAAGATATGTTTAATAGAATTGAAAACATAAAAGATAGAACCATCACGGGGAGCTTTGAAAATTTGGAGGCCGTAGTCTATTATGTCAAAAGCCCGAATAGACCAGAAATAAAGCACATATTACGGGCCAGAGAACTAGGAAAAGGCACCGACGAATACCGTCAAATAAAGACGGACGAAATTCCTTGCGCCACTATTAACTTCAACCATGACCGCTATGTTAGAAGTTCCACGATTACCAATCCCACAGGATACATGTTTCTAGATTTGGATGATAATACTATGGGGGATGTGGATATGAATTATGTAGCGGCCTACTGGAGAAGCCTTTCTAACCATGGGTACTCGGTAATCGTAAAGGTGAGCTATTTATCACCAGATAACCTAAAACAATCATACCTACAGGTAGGGGAATTACTTGACATTGGATACGATAAAGCAGCAATATCCAAGGATAGACTAACCGTACTATCTTACGATACCGAAGCCTATCTGAATACCGATTACAGGGAGGTAGAATTAAACCAGAAAAAAAAGACCCATTTCAATACTATACAGAATACTCTCTCTCTTGGTTACCAACGTAACGGGCCTTTTTTGAGATATGATAACCTGGATGAAGTAGTTTCCAATTTGGACTTTGAAATCAATTATGATGAGGACGGCGTATTCGACTTTGGAGCCGAAAACAAATTACAGTACTCGAAAAGCCATGTCCCGTTTGTAAAGATAAAAATGGGCAAAAGGAATGTGGTCCTAAGCTCTATAATCCATCAACTTATTACTCTGAACCCGAACTATGACAAAGTGGAATTGGAGTCATTAGTACATAGTATAAACTATTCCACACTCGACCCACCTTTATCCAGCAAGACAGTTAGTGCAAAATTCGAATACAAATACAAACAAAGAAATGCCCTCAAACCCATTTTAAATGCCACTAGAAGGTTTTTGTACAATCCAGAACAAGAACTGACCACAGCGCAAAAAAGAGGCTTAAATGCCAAGAGAATGGGCCAAGATAAAGTAAGACAGACAAAGGAGCGAATAAGAGAGGTATTGCTTGCCTGGGACTATGAGCAAATGGGAAAGATTACAAATAATAAAGTGGCAGCGTTGACGGGATTGAATATTAAAACCGTGAAGAAATATAGCTCATCTACTAAGAATGAATTGGGGATATAACCGCAAAAACTCATGAACATGCCTATCTCGCCTCTTCTTGATAAATGCTGGCCGCCTTCTCCAATTTTTGTTTCATACGGTCCCTAAGTCGTTTTGGCTTTAATATCTCAATAGAATCTCCAAACCCTAGAATTAATCGTTCTAGTTCAAAGTTTATCTGTACAAAAATGTCGAAGATAACACCATCTTCCGTCCGCTCTATCAGTCGTTGTGAACCATGGAGCGGTTTTGTAATGACGTAAGGCGCATTATGTCTATCAACCCAAAATTGAATTCGCTCGGCTCGGTTATTCAAAACTGTTACACCAATAACATCTTTATAGTATTTGTCGCCATCAAAACTTTCGTCCAAATAGGGAATTGAGGTATCAAAGTCGATTTCCAATATCCTGTCAAGTGCCAGAGTTAGTATTGGTTTTTTTTCAGATGTTTTTCCAACTAGAAACCATCTATTATTAAACTCTTTCAAGATGAACGGATGAAAAGTAAGTATCGAAGCCTGCCTTGCCTTAAAGGATTGGTATTTGATTTTTAGAACCATCTTTTTAACTATTGTCTGATACAAAACATCCAAATATTCCAGTCCTTTCAGGTTTTCATTTTTATCCAAATGGATAATCGCTGATTGATTTGTTTTTTCCGTGTAAACCTTGTCTTCCAATCTTTGGATAATGCCACCTAGTTCTGAAAACAACGAGAAGTCTTTAAACTGCTTCAACATTTCCACTGTTTCGGAGAGCACATTCATGTCATTTTCATTTAAAGGGATATCTGTCATCGAATAGCCCTCATCTGCATAGCGGTAATATTTCCTTTCATATACCTCTATAGGCGCATTATAGCCCAACTTATCACTGCGCATCATTTGGATGTCCAACTGCACCGTACGCTTGCTGACATTGATGGACCGCCCCTCATATTCATAAAGTGCATCGGAGCATGCTTCAATCAAATCCTCCAGAGTCCACTGACGATAACCATTCTGCAAACATTTATCAATAGTCTTATAGCGTATTAGTGCATTCTTATTGAGGGCCATACCTTCTATTTTTATTGAAAATTAAGGATTTCATTTATCTACGCAAAAAGAATGCGCAGTTGACATCAAATCTTTGTATGGAATCATAAAGCGCCTGTAAGCGCAACAGCAGCGCTCCGTCGAACGGGGAGTCGACGGGGCTTTAAAAAGAAAAAACAATGGACCCGAAAAATATTTTTACAGGAAAGGAATTGATAGCCATGGGCTTCAAATCGGGAAAATGGTTTAAGGAGGCTATTGCCCATATCAATGAACACCAATTGGAAGGGGATGCCTTGAACAACTACTTGGAACAGTTCAAATCACCACCAACGATAGGTTTAAACAAAATAGCGGTTCCTTTTTCGGTAAATATTAGGGCAGAAAATGAAATGGAGGAGACTAATGTCAATTCTGTTATCGAAACAATGGATGCCTTAATGAAAACCCCAACATTGGTAGACGGGGCAATCATGCCAGATGCCTGTCCAACAGGTCCAACGGGAACAATCCCTGTAGGAGGAGTAGCGGTCGCCAAAAATGCAATCCACCCAGGAATGCATAGTGCAGATATCTGTTGTTCTGTATTGTTGACCGATTTTGGCAATGCAGACCCAAAAGACGTGTTGAATGCCGCTCACGGGATTACCCATTTTGGTCCAGGTGGTCGTTCTAGAGAGGATCAATTTCGATTTCCTATGGATTTATTGGCCGAAATAGAAGCGAATTACTTTTTGAATGACCAAAAGTGTATTTCTGCCGCTAGATCTCATTTGGGAACTCAAGGAGATGGAAACCATATTTTATTTGTGGGTATATCAAAAGAGACGGGAAATACCATGATGGTTACACATCACGGAAGTCGAGGTTTTGGCGCCAACTTGTATTCTAAAGGAATGAAAGTGGCCGAACGGTTCCGAAAAGAATTGTCCCCCGAAACCTTAAAGCAAAATGCATGGATTCCAATAGATAGTGAAGAGGGTGAACAATATTGGTATGCGCTCCAAATTATCAGAAAGTGGACCAAGAAGAACCATGAATGTATTCATGATGCCACTTTGGCCAAATTAGGAATCAATCCAGAAAATCGATTCTGGAACGAGCATAATTTTGTATTCCGTGATGATGAATTTTTTTATCATGCTAAAGGTGCAACCCCATTGGATGCTAAATTCATGCCCGACATCACAGGTCCAAGGTTGATCCCATTGAACATGTCAGAGCCAGTGCTGATCGTTGAGGGAGAGACTACCAAGGCAAACTTAGGTTTTGCTCCACATGGAGCAGGACGTAATGTGAGTCGAACCCAACATCGAAAAAGCAAAGTAGGCACGTTTCAGGAAATATTTGATGAAGAAACTCAAGGGTTGGATGTGCGCTTTTTCTCCAATGAGATTGATATTACAGAATTACCTAGCGCCTATAAAAATGCAGAGACCGTTAGAAATCAAATGGATGAATTTGGTTTAGGAACAGTGATCGATGAGGTTATGCCTTATGGCTGCATCATGGCTGGGGATTGGAAGAAGAATGCGCCTTGGAAAAATCGAAATAGAAGGAAATGAACTCAATGGAAATAAACATATTTAAGTTACTTGCAGGTTCAATTTTAAAATCTGAGTTTGAAAGCGAACTTTATCAAGAACAAATAGTAACGAAAATCAACAGTGATGAATTTATAGAAGACCTAATCAATATAAATTTCAGAGCAAATGATTGGAAAACCAAATTGGAAGCTATTGCGTTAGAATATTTTGGTAAGGACTATTTTATAAACCAATTAATAAAATACAACTGCCTTAAAATTATTGAATCATTTGATAAAGAAGTTATTTTTAGGATAAACTCTAATCTTGCTAGAAAATACGCCGCCTATGATTACGAAAATGAATTATTGGCAGTATTTTATTGTCTAGAAGATGAACTAGGATACACAAGGGAAGGTTTTGGACATCGCAAAGAAGAACTAATTGCTAAAGAAATAAAGTCAGCAGCAAGAATGTTTTTGAATCAACTTCAAAATCAAGTGTAAATTATTCGCATATTTGCATTCAAGAATAGAAAAATAAAAGTTAATCCTATGAGGTACATATTCCGCAAACATAAAAAGGACGCTGAAAGGCTGTTTCCACGTCATGTGAAATAGGTAAAAAACTTTTAAGAGATATAAATCTGAAGAGCGTCCAAGAAATTGGGCGCTTTTTTTATGAATTTTTTTTTGAGTTGGCGAAATGTGAGTTCACACCTAAGTCCCAGTCCATTAATCAGTTATAAAAAGTAACTGATATCCGCCAGAGGCGGACAGGGATTCTATTGTCTTTGTTTTTTATAACTATCTGATAATCAAATAAATAAATTATATTTTTCTTGTTTGTTCCAGGAATAGCTTGCATATTTGCATCGCAATAAAGCACAAGAAATTTTAAAAGAAGCAACAATGTTATTTATCAAACTACATAATACAATGTCACAGGAACAAGGTTCCGTTGTGCATCAGCTTCGAGACTACTTTCCCATTACATAGAATTTCCATCTATCCTATGATGAAGAGTCCGAAGCCAGTAACGTTTCGGACTTTTTTTGTACACCGTATTTAGGTCTTACTTAAATGGTATCGAAACCAATGTGAAGATTTAAATATGATAATTGAAACCAAAACATCTCAAAGAAAAAAGGGAGAAAGAAGTACGTCGCCTATGGAAAAGACGTTCCGAAGTCTGGAAGGAAATTCGGGAGTTAGGGTACATAGCATTGGAGAAGCCTATTCGTCATGGTTGGTTTAAAGAAATCGTAATAACCCATAAAGTGGAGCTCTACAAGAACAAAGCGGCCATTATGGAAGTATACGATAAGATTGAAAAAGTTTTTTGGGGAAGAACAAAGGAAGAAGCACAACAAAAATGGCTCAATCAAACCTCAAAGCATCTTATTTACAAGGATTTCCCAACCATAAGTAAAAGACAATTCAATAAGCTAAGTTTTAAGGCCCAAAGACTATGTACTCCTTTTCAATATAGAAACGAACGCAAAAAACTTAAGCTCAGGTTCTACATAAGAATACCCAAAGGATCTTACAGTATTAAGTACACCAGGGCTTACATAACCCATTCCAAACGCATTGATCCATTATTGGAAAGTGAGTCCGCTTTATTGGAACAGCAACTTTTAAAAAGTGGGTTCTACGAAGCAGATAGAAAACTGGACAGATGGAAATATCATTGGGATCTAACAGACAGGAAAAAAGAAAAATTAAAAACAGAAAGAGCCCTTAAGAGCTTGAAAAAACATGCGATAAAGGACATCTTAAATGAAAACATATCATGGGAAATAAACTAAGAGGGAAAGACCTGATCAAGTTGGGCTTCCCAAAAAATAACAGTATCAACATCGCCTTAGGGCAAATCAATAGGTATCGCAAAAGAGAAAAGAAAGAGCGCATCTTGGAAGAAGCAAAGGAAGTATTGCAAAATCCTGAAAAATTTCAAGGTAATGCCATTTGGGGAAAAGTTGCCGAGGGGTTATTAAAACCAGTTGAACTTAAGTTGCATAAACTAAGGAATACCGGAGCACCCTTTTCCATTTATGGCGAGAATGAGATTGATGAACGAGCGAAATACCAATTGTATGATGCCTTGAAATTGCCAGTGGCGGTAGCTGGGGCATTGATGCCAGATGCACATTCAGGTTATGGATTGCCGATTGGTGGTGTTTTGGCCACAGATAACGCCGTGATTCCTTATGGAGTCGGTGTAGACATTGGATGTCGAATGTGTTTGACGGTCTATCCAATAAAAGCATCATATCTGAAGGGAAAACAACATCAGTTGGAAAACATTCTAAAAGAACATACCAAGTTCGGAATGTATGAAACACATGATAAAAAACATGACCATGAGATTTTTGAACGTGCCGAGTTTAATGATATCCCTTTGCTAAGAAGGCTTAAAGTAAAAGCCTTCAAACAACTGGGTACATCTGGCGGAGGAAATCATTTTGTAGAGTTTGGAGTAGTTTCCATAACCGATACTAGGAACCCATGGCAGCTTAAGGTGGGTGATTATATTGGAGTCCTGTCCCATAGCGGTTCTAGAGGGCTTGGTGCAAACATTGCCAAACATTACACCTATTTGGCCACCAAACAATGTCCGTTGCCTAAAAATGTTCAGCATTTGGCGTGGTTGGATCTAAACACCCATGATGGGCAGGAGTATTGGTTGGCTATGAATTTGGCAGGTGATTATGCTAAAGCATGCCATGACGATATTCATAACCGCATAGGTAAACTTTTGGGAGCTAGAGCGGTAGTGAAAATTGAGAACCATCACAACTTTGCCTGGAAAGAAATAGTGAATGCTAAGGAGTGTATCGTACACCGTAAGGGAGCCACGCCTGCTTCTCTCGGAGCATTGGGCATTATCCCTGGTTCCATGACCGCTCCTGGATATATCGTAAGGGGCTTGGGAAACAGTGAAGGCTTAAACTCAGCTTCACACGGAGCAGGACGTCTGCATTCTAGAAGAAAGTGCAAGGAGCAATTTACAAGAAGTGAAGTTAAACATCAGTTGAAAATGCATGATGTAACCCTCATAGGCGGAGGAATAGATGAAGCACCAATGGCCTATAAAGACATAAAGAAAGTAATGAATAATCAGCAAGAATTGGTTGAAGTATTAGGAACATTTACACCAAAAATTGTACGAATGGATAAGTGATGGTCACAAAAATTATACAAATAACATCTGGGAGAGGGCCTGTTGAATGTTGCTGGGTTGTAGCCCAAGTATTGAAGTGCTGCATTGAAGATTTGAAGAAAAATAATATATCCTATCAAATCCTTCATCGAGAAAAAGGAACAGAAAATGGCACCCTACAATCCGTAACTATTCAATTGACGGGAAATGGATTGGAGAAGTTGTTGGCAGCTTGGTTGGGCACGGTACAATGGATTGGAAAATCATCTTTTCGAAAGTTCCATAAACGAAAGAATTGGTATATCGGCATCTATGAAATTGATACAGTTCAACCCAGTAATCTAAAAGATAGTGATATCACATTTCAATCCATCAGAAGTTCAGGGCCAGGAGGGCAACATGCAAACAAAGTAAGTTCGGCAGTAAGAGCCACCCATACCAAAACGGGCATACAGGTTTTAGTAGCAGATAGCAGGTCCCAGCACCAGAACAAAAAGACAGCGATAAAGCGGTTACAGGAAAAAATGGTTGACCACCATAACGAACAATTAAGAGTTGCTGTCCATCACCAGTGGGAGAATACCCTCAATTTACAAAGAGGGAATCCCATCAAGGTTTTTGAGGGGTCGGATTTCAAGCCCAAAAAGACAACAAGAAAGTATAAACAAAAACGGAATCAGCTAAAAACTGACCTAAGAAAACAATTGAAACAATGACACTGGTAAACAACCATATATTCAAAGCATTGGACGCTTATCCTTATGATTTGGAGGAGGCTATAGAGGCATTGAATTATGCACTGGCTTATGATTCGAAAAATACCATGGCCTTATGTTTAATGGGGCGTATTTACGCAGAGACGCTCCATGATTATGAAAAGGCTAAAACATTTTATACAGAAGCTCTAGCTGAAAACGTAAATGCATTTCACGTTTATCCGCATTATCTAAATCTTTTGTTATGGAATGAGGATTATGAGGAAGTAGCACGTTTTATCAATTTTGCCCTAACCGTAAAAGGTTCAGACAAAGCAGTACTGTATTATAAAAAGGCTATTCTCTTTGAACAACAAGTTCGTTATAAAGAAGCATTGCAACATCTAAAATTGGCAAAGCGCTACACCTATAACAACAACTTCATGACTGATGTAAACGAGGCAAAATCTAGGATTAAGGATAAAATGTCAAAAGGAAAAACTTCTAAAAATAGAAAGAAGAAAAAGAGATGAAATATACTGCGTAAAAAGAATGCGTAATAGCATCTCAAATTTGTAGTATAAAAATAAAATGACACCTTTGCATTGCAAAATGGATATACAACAGATACATACGCAACCGAAATCACGTTTTAGCGAATGTGATTATAGATGGATGGCAAATTTAGTGTCGCTGTCTAAAAAGGACGTTATGTATCTATTTGAACCGTAAATTCTGAGGTAAAAAAGAACTGTAAATAATAGTACTAGCGTCCAATAGAAAAATTGGGCGCTTTTTTTATGGAACATTTTAAAATCATGTTTGAAAAGTAAAACAACATAATACAGGGTAATTGAAACAGAAAACAATTGAGAGACAGGCGATTGTAAAATGTTTGAAATCTGCTGAAAAGCGGACAGGGATTCTATTATCCAAATTTGATTTAACTAATTGATTATCAGTTATTTAATTTTAAATTTATCTTGGATAATTCAAAAATTGATTTCATATTTGCAGCGTCATTTCCAGCGAATTCAGGATTAGGCATAAAAGAAAAGAAACCATGAGACAAAATAGTTTACAGCATAAGACAGAATGGTGTTTCGGCTTTCGCTCGCCGATACTCATGGAGGAGTGTTATAGTGATGTGAAATCCATTAATAAAACAAAAAGGGAGGATATACATATGTAAATCTGATAACAGAACATATGCTAAGTATAGTTAAAGGCACCTCTCGAAAAGAGGTGCTTTTTTTATGTAGTTCATTGAAATAAAAATTGACTCGTAGCTCAGCAGGTTAGAGCAAGGCCCTTTTAAGGTCGAGGTCATGGGTTCGATTCCCATCGGGTCAACAAAACGGAAGGACAAGCCAATGGGCGGTGGCCACACTCTTGAAAAGTGTTCGGAGATAACGACTCGTGTGGGTTCGACTCCCACTCCTTCCGCAAATGGAGAGTAGATAAATATTGGTTTGTTATGCTTGTCTGCTAAACAAGTTCACGGTCCTCGTGATAAAGGTTCGATTCCTTTACTCTCCGCTAAAGATATTGTAGCTCAATGGTAGAGCAAAGACCTGTTAAGTCTGAGGTTGTAGGTTCGAGCCCTACCAATATCGCTAGGACAAGGTGGCTGAATGGATTAAAGCAGCAGATTGCAAATCTGTTTTTTGCAGGTTCAAATCCTGTCCTTGTCTCAAATTATGGAAGCATTGAGCAATTGGTTGGCTCGCCAGACTGTAAATCTGGTCTCTTAGGAGCGTGTAGGTTCGAGTCCTACTGCTTCCACAACAGGCATCTATGGTGTAATTGGCAACATAGTAGACTTCCAATCTTCAGTTTCGAGTTCAAGTCTCGATAGATGCTCCTATAAAAACACGTTCATGGTGTAATGGTAGCATGCGAGTCTCCAAAACTTGTGGTTAGGGTTCAAATCCTTATGGACGTGCAGAAGCATCTATGGTGTAACGGATAGCACAAGAGAATTCTAATCTCTAAGTCTAAGTTCAAATCTTAGTAGATGTACAAAAATAGGGTTCATTGGGGTAATGGCTATCCTTCCCGACTGTCTCTCGGGAGATACGAGTTCGATTCTCGTATGAACCGCAAAATCTAGGGGAATAACAATGGCTGTTTACCCGCTTTGGAAGCGGGAGGTTGCAGGTTCGAATCCTGTCCCTTAGACAAAATGCTCCGTTGGTCAAATGGTCAAGACGCCACACTTTCTATGTGGAATTAAGGGTTCGATTCCCTTACGGAGTACTATTTGAGGCATAGCTCAGTGGAAGAGCATCACGCTTACATCGTGATAGTCATAGGTTCGAATCCTATTGCCTCAACAAATTGAGATGTAGCTTAAAACGTAGAGCATCGCTCTCATAAGGCGAAAGATTCAGGTTCGACTCCTGACATCTCAACACAAGCAGGGATAGCCGAATTGGTATAGGCGCCAGATTTAGAATCTGGAATTTGAGAGTTCGAATCTCTCTCCCTGTACTATTTGCTCCACTAGCCCAAATGGAAGAGGCAATGGACTTAAAATCCATACAGTCCAAGTTCGAATCTTGGGTGGAGTACCATAGGCTTATGGTGTAATGGATAGCATGCAAGGTTTCGACCCTTGTGGTATGGGTTCAAATGCGAAGCATTCATGAATACGATTAAAAAACAATAGAAGTGACATGAATAAATCCTATTAGGCCTACAGAATTCATCTGTGGTGCAATGGGAGCACACTGGACTTTGACTCCAGAGATGAAGGTTCGA
>ERZ1740058.1279-NODE-1279-length-12571-cov-10.949185_pt1 | contig 12571 bp, 6 predicted proteins | sample MGYA00581745_ERZ1740058 | MGnify/ENA primary metagenome ERZ1740058 (study PRJEB43018, sample SAMN04849742) | marine metagenome | isolation source: floating plastic debris | place: Pacific Ocean | collected 2008-08-30 | study: EMG produced TPA metagenomics... | reverse complement strand
TTTGGGCCGCTGGCGATATTCGCAATACCCCGTTTAAGCAGGCGGTCGTCGCTGCAGGCGATGGCTGCGTGGCGGCGATGGCGATCGATCGCTTCCTCAACTCCCGCAAAGGCTTCCGTCCCGACTGGGATCATTCTTAGCAGCAATTACCCTGAGCGATCGGTTTAAACCACTAGTGCAGCGTCAAGACTAAGAGTTAGGGTAGGCAACAGTGTGATGAAGCACACCGTCGAAAGACCAAAAGCGCTCCCCATACATCTAGTGTCCGTCGAGGAATAATTGAGGGACAAACGATTTCTGAAAATATCACAGAGCAATCCTTGCGCGAATTTCTCTATTCCCTTGTTCTTCCTGGACAAGTCACTGATGTTTTCCAGTAGCTTATAGCAGTCCTGTCAGCCTAAGGCTGGGCAACTGATAACTTAGCTTGGCCACGTTGACATGGCGGTCAAGGGTGGGCTTAAAGCATTGCAAGGTGCCGCCCGCTCATTTATGCCTATGGGGCTGAGAACAATCATGCAAGTAGATTGCAAACCGGATGTAGCATAGCGATGAGCTAAACAAATGACAACTTTCTTCTCTGTCAGCAACCAGCAAGAACTTCACAATGAAATGGCGCAAAAAATCGGCACAGATCGTTATTGCGACGGCTTTGAAAGTTATATAAAAGTTCATCCTAGAATTGGCAAAGGTGAAATCCATCTCTTTAATTTCAATTCTGGATTAGAGCTAAGAGTCCATGAATACTTACTTCAAGAGCCAACCATTTTGGGGGCAGAATTCAAATATTTTTGCCTAAGCTTATGTTGGATAATTTGTGGACACTCTAATTACACCCTACACAATTGGAATTTTGCCCTCCAACCTCAACAAAATATATTTTCTTATGGCAACGACATTAGTGGCACAGTAAAAATGAATGCTGGTCATAAAATAGTGTTTGTAGAACTGGGTTTGGAGAAGTATTTCGCCCAACCAATGTCTATCGACCAGCAAAACCAACTTCCTGTTCATCTAAGAAAGTCAATTCATGCTAATACAGCAGGGGCTTTCTGGCAAAATAATTTAACTACGCCAGAGATGAATATTGTTCTACATCAAATTCTCAATTGCCCTTATCAAGGATTCACAAAAAAAATTTATCTCGAAAGCAAAGCAATTGAGTTATTGGCTTTAGGCATCCATAACTTAGAAGGAAATAGCTTTGAAGAGACAAATAAATATAAACCCAAAAAAGATGAGATCGAGCGCTTACACTATGCTAAAGAAATCTTGGTTAATAACTTACAGAAACCACCGACCTTAAACTCTCTCGCCAAACAGGTTTGCCTAAATGAGTACAAACTGAAACAAGGGTTTCGTCTTGTATTTGGCACTACAGTTTTCGGTTATTTACATGACCATCGAATGGCGCAAGCGCGCCTGCTTCTGGCATCTGGAACCATGAACGTGACCGAGGTGGCCCAAATTGTAGGCTACACGAATCTTAGTCACTTTGCCGCAGCTTTTCGCAAAAAATATGGTGTCAATCCTAGTGCCTTTAAAGAAGATAGTTAGTCCACAGCCATCTTATTTATTTGCGATAAAGCATTCGTGAGTATACGTTTCGTAAGTAGTGTATGTCAGACGAATAGTAAAGTTCGAACGGTGCTTTAAGCGCTTTGAAAAACGAGCGTAATCCCAACTTTGACTAAGCCGTCGCTTGAAACGTAGCAGGGCATCCTTAATAGAATACTGACGGTGGTTTGCGCCGAAGATCTTAGGTCTAACGGTCTCGTTCGTTGGTGCCCAGTACCTCCATGAGTTAACTTTAATGATCTCACATATCGCCAATAAGACTTTTCCTTCAATAGCCAAGCTGCATAGAGATGGCAATATGCAATTACAGAAAAACTTAAGATCCGCCTGAGGGTGAAAAAGATCCGTCTGTGAGTATCTAGAAAGTTCGCAAAACCCTAGACTCTCGTAATGTGATACTTACTGAGAAAAATTTTTAATTGTGGGCAAGGAAGTCTGCCTTGTACTGTTTTCAAAACACAGAAGGCCTAATCAGAAACGGTGAAGTTCTTGCTGTATAAGGCTTTCAAAGATCGGATGACACCATTCTGAAGGCTTAGCTGGATAGGCAGCAGCAGGCTATTTCTGTGAAGCAGTGAAGGAATCAAATCAGGTTCTACGCCTATGTTAGTCGATAGCAGAAGCCGTATCTCTACCCAAGTATCAGACCTACATCAAACTCGAATGAATGAACTCAGAAGCACGATAAAGGCCGTATCAAAAAATAGATGAATAATTCAAAGTGTCGGCCAAAGTCACGCTTAGAGCTTGAGTATTCAGAGCTGCCACTAGTTTGTGGGGTAAAGCTTTCAACAAGAAAGCGCCCAGATTTTATATCTTCTATAGACCTTGTTCACTCTGCATCCGAAAGGACCTGTTTCTATGAAACAACTCATCTTAATGTCTAGTCAGACTGCCATGACAGTTATTTGTTTTATAGCCTCTCAGTCGGCACAGGTGCAGGCAGTTCAGTCAATAGTGGAAGACCCTGATGCGCAGACTACTCAATTTTTGGAGAATCTGACCGTAGAGTCAGAAACTACCACTGTCACGACAACTCAGCCTGAACTTCCAAAAGTTTCATCTGCTAATCAGAGCAGTTTAAGACAGTCTACAGAATCAATAGTTTCAGAGGAAGAAGTCGAGGACGAAAGATTTGTTGTGGCTGCTGAACGCTTAAGAACGCCACTTCAACCTGTTTTGCAATCGGCACAGACGCAAGCAATTCAGATAACCGATGTGCAAGTCAATCAAACTTCAGACGGGCTTCAAATTATCCTAGAGACAACCGATGAGAAGCCGTTACAGATTTTCCCAGCACAATATGGCCAAACTTGGTTCGCTGACATTATCAATGTGCAGCTAGAGCTAGAGTCAGAGCAGACATTTCAAAGATCTAATCCAGCCGAGGGGATTCAATCAGTTGCTGTAGTACCTTTAGATGCTAATAGTGTTCGGATCACGATCATTGGCGAAACAGAAGTCCCTAATGTACAAACTACTCAAGCTGTAGGCAATCTAATTTTGTCACTAGAGACTGCCACTAGCACAATAGCCCAACCCGAATCGCCAGAAGTCCCCCCCAGTGATCAGACCGACGCACAACAGCCCATAGAAGATACACAACAGCCCATAGAAGATACACCAGCAGAGGGAGTCGAAGAGCCACTGCGAATAGTTGTGACTGCTGAACGTTTCAGAGAGCCACTCCAAGATGTTCCTATTAGTATTACTACTCTGTCGGGAGAAGAGATTGAGGATATTGGTAGCATCAGCTCGCCCAGTGATATTAGCCGGTATGTTCCAAATTTGAATATTTTTACCCGAGAGGTAGATACAATTGCGGTCTATAGCATCCGGGGGCTAAGCAATAACTTTCTCGGTTCTCCTGCGGTTGGATTGTACATTGATGATGTCCCATATTCTGAAATTATTTCCTACGAAACTAGCCTATTTGATATTGAGCGAATTGAAGTACTACGAGGGCCACAAGGCACGCTTTATGGGCAAAATACTTCTGGTGGAGTAATCAACATTATTACTAGACCACCTACAAATGAGTGGCAGGCCCGGGCCTTAGTAGGGGTTGGTAACCCAGGTATCTATGAAGGACAGCTTTCGGTCAATGGACCGCTTGTAGAAGACAATCTGTTTTTTCGATTATCTGGTGCTTACCGAGAGCGAGATGGCTTTTTAGATAATGTGTTTTTGAACACAAACCCTGATACAAGGCAAAACTACAGCGGTCGGCTGCAATTGCTTTGGACCCCCTCGGAAGATTGGGATGTCACCTTGGGTGCTAGCTACGAACAGTTTGATAATGGTGCGCCCGGGATTGTTGATCCATCACGGCCCGATCCGTTTGAGGTAGAGCAAGATTTGGATGGAGAAGTGCGGACAAATGCTAATGCTCAATCCTTGCGGGTGATTCACCGCGCTCCTAATTTTACACTCACATCAATTACGGCCCGTAGAAACTGGCGACAAGACCCTTATTTAGCTGATTTCGATCAAACTTCTTTCGACGTACTCAGGGGTTTTAATGTTCAAGAAATAAGTCAAATTAGCCAGGAAGTTCGCCTTCAGTCCCCACAAGATTCAGACTCAAGTTGGCGCTGGCTAGTTGGAGCCTACTACCAAACGCGAGACTACGACATTGAAGGTGCAGGGACAGAATTTGGCGCAGATGCGGGATTTGTCGGAGGTATTCCGGGATCCGTTGATCGCCAAGTTGCAGATCTGGATAATCAAACTTATGCCGTCTTTTCTCAGGCAACAGTTGATCTAACAGAACGTCTTAGCTTAACTGGAGGGTTGCGACTCGAGCATGAGCGGCGAGGTATTGAGCGAGAGCGCTTTTTTGAGACACCGTTCGGCACGACCCCAATTGACCCCAGGATTGAAGACGAGGAGGATTGGACCGAACTCCTTCCTCGATTGGCACTTGAATATCGATTTAGCCCAAATCTAGCAGCCTATACTAGCGTTGCACGTGGTTTTAAGAGCGGGGGTTTTAGCCCAAACGCTGGCGATCCTCAATTTCTGCGATTTGAACCAGAACGGACTTGGAATTACGAAATTGGTCTCAAGTCCTCCTGGTTAGATGACCGCTTGACGGCAAATTTAGCGCTCTTCTACATCATTGCAGAAGATTATCAGGTCTTGCGGAATCTCTCTCCAAATGTGAGCACACTTGTCAATGCCACAGATGCTGACATCTTTGGCATTGAACTAGAGACGAGAGCCCGTCCAGTTGATGGGTTAGACCTAAGTGCTGGGCTCGGCGTAATTAGCACAAGATTTAACAATTTCATCGATCCGGTAAGCGGTGAAGACTTTTCAGGAAACGAAGCACCTTATGCTCCTGCTCTGACGTACAACTTGGCAGCGCAATATAGAAATTCAGGAGGACTCTTTAGCAGGGTTGAATTGCAAGGAACCACGAACTTTTTTCTCGATGATGCAAATCAGCAACGCCAGGATGCCTTTGCCCTGCTTAATGCGCGAGTCGGCTATGAATGGACAGGAGGTGGAGCTTATCTGTATGCCAACAACTTACTAGATACAGAGTATTTCACAGCAGGGTTTCCAGGTTTTCGAGGTATTGGCGATCGTCGAACGTATGGCATTCAAATCAAAACAGAATTTTGAACCGCTATTGGTCTGGTAACTATGACACAGTTCACGGGAGTTTCTGAGACTTTGTTGATTCCGCTTTATGCTCGGTTTCTAGAGACTCAGCGAACAGATGGAATTTTTAAAGACAAAAAAGCAGTTGAGGTTGTTCAAAAGCTTAATCTCACGTTTGATAAGTTCAGGGATGATTTCTCAATTACTCAAATTGGATGTGCTGTCAGAACAGAGATTCTTGATCAGGCAACTCAAGCGTTTCTGAATCATCATCCGGAAGCAGTTGTAATCAACTCAGGAGCCGGACTTTGCACCCGGTTTTTTCGCCTTGATAACGGAACCATAATGTGGCTTGAGATTGATTTCCCTGAAGTTAAAGCAAGTTGGAATCAGGTCTTTAAGGAAACTAATCGCCATCAGTTCATTGCTAGTTCTGCTTTAAACTTTTCTTGGATAGATCAGCTTAATTCCTTTAAAGAATTGCCGAAACTTTTTATTGCGGAGGGACTGTTGATGTACTTTAGTCAACAACAGGTTCGGCAGCTTTTGAGTGAATTAGCGCTACGGTTTCCGCAATCGGAGATGTTGATAGAGGCGATGAGTCCTTACATTGTAAAAAACTCTCACCGAAATAAAGCTATTTCCAAAACAGACGCTACATTTCAATGGGGGCTATCCACTGGACGACAGCTATCGAGGTGGAGTCCCAAAATTCGCTTTATTGAAGAGTGGTACTATCTGGATCGGTATCCTGCACGTTGGGGAAATGCCCAGCTCCTTCGCTATATACCCTTCATACGTAAGGGAATGAAGGGTATTCATTTATGTTTTGGTTCAGGCAATTAACAAAGGAATTCCTCAGAGCTAAGACTTAATTTCTTTCACTATTAAGTATAAGGCATGAATATACGTGAATTTTGGCTGACTCTTTCGCGCTTTTTAAGCATGCAGGCTTTGATGATGCTCGTGCTAGTTTATTTAGTTGGATTTGCATCAAATCTTCAGCTCTAGTGATCCGATAAAACTCATTTTTGCAATTTGTTCTAGGAGAGTCACCTAATGATTGCGCCAATCATTTCATCTAATTTGGCCTTTAGCCATGAATTTTATCTACTTTAAACTGATCGCTTGAAAATGGCTCATTTGCGCTTTAGGCCTAAGTTTAATCAGCTTTATTATCATACCCAATTCATCCGTTAACTCCGTGTCAATCATTTCTCCTGACTTTCAGACTATTAAAAAGTTTAGCCTGCTAGGTAGCTTGTATGTGTCTCAGTTTCTACCAATGGGATTCTTTGATCAAGCATTACCTGTCGTTATGCGTCAACAAGGGTTCTCTTTAGAAACGATCGGTCTTGTCTATTTGCTAGGACTGCCTTGGATGATTAAATTTTTGTGGTCGCCTTGGATTGATCGATACAGCCTATCTCATCGAGGCCACTACCGCTCCTGGATCATCTTGACTCAGAGCCTCTTAGTCTGCGTGATTGCTACGATTGCATTCATCGATCTTCAACAGAATTTAAAGTTAGGATTAATCGCTCTTGCGCTGGTCTCTTTTTTGGCTGCAACTCAAGATATTGCAACGGATGCTCTAGCGGTTAGATTATTGTCTCCTCAGCAACGGGGATTCGGAAATGGGATTCAGAATGCAGGTAACTATCTCGGAGCAATTCTGGGAGGTGGTGTTTTATTGATTTTCATTAATCAACTGGGCTGGACAAGAAGTCTTTTGGCTTTATCAATTTCGTTGGCTTTACCAATATTGCCAATATTCCTCTATCAGGAGCAAGCTAAATTCAAACCAAATAATAGCAAAATTGGTTTTACAACATTTTTCCGTTTCTGTCGCAGACCGGGGAACAGAAATTGGCTATTGGTAGTGTCTTTGTTAACATTCAGTCCGTCAATGGCTGCAGGAATGTTCAGACCATTGCTGGTTGATATCGATTTATCGTTGCAAGACATTGGGCTGTTGAGCGGAGTTGTTGGATATTCATCCGGTATGGTAGGTGCCCTATTAGGAGGAGCACTAATTTCCAATTTTGGACATGTGCGATCGCTGGTCTATTTCAGCATAGTTCAAGCAATCAGTATCTCTGGGTTTATAATTCCTGCCGTTGGCATCGTAAATCTGCCGATTCTATATGCCGTGTCTTCTATATCCAATTTTTCAAGCGGTATGTCAGCAACGGCTTTGTTTACTCTCATGATGGATCGCAGTGAGTTATCGACAGCTGGTAGTGATTACACCCTGCAAACCGCGATTCGGACAACTGTTGCCCTAATTGCTTCAGCGGTAAGCGGTTTCATGGCAGCAAAGCTAGGATTTTCAGCCTTTTTTGGAGGATGTATTGTTTCTGCCTTTGTTTGCATAGTTGCTTCAGCCCGACTGCTTAATCTAAAAACTTCATAGCTTGTTTACGCGCTAATCAGCGTAACCCTTTAAATCTGTATCTGAAAGAGGAATTTACCCGTGCAGGAAGCTTTTATCATATTCGAGTGCCGAATTTATTCTTATATGTTGTCAAATTATGTGGTGAAGCCGGTTTCTTGGAGCAATTGGAGGTCATTGGGTTCAGCAGTACGTTTTTTGATGACCTCAATACGATTGAACAAGAGGCGTTTGCCCTAGCGAATCTGCGTTTGGGATATGAATACGAGGACTATGGCTTCTATACGTTTGCCAACAATTTGCTTGACACCGAGTATGTGACTCAACGTTTGAACTTGGTACAGGTACGGTCGGAACTTGTGGCGCTCCCAGAACCTTTGACGTGCAGGTCAGAGCCAAGTTCTAAGCGCACTACGATGACCAGCACCCACTAGAGGAACACGAGTTAGCCATGAGCAAGCTAGAATGCATCCAGTTATTGAGATTTATTCCTATTAGCCGGGTTTGGCTGCCGTAGGCGTGTCTGCAACGTTTCTGAAACGAGTGAGGAGTCAAAATCGTAGAAATCGCACCGGCTCATGGCGCTGAGCCAAAGACACAGACTGCAAATGCTGGGGGCGATCGCAAAGGCTCCGTTTAGGCGTCAAAAAAGCTCCGTCCTGAGGTCTTTTGTCGGTGACCAATCCTTTATTCTTGGGGCCTTTGTGAAAACTCTCAAAACTCTATTTGTCTAAATTTGCTGGCTTGAAATCCTTGTTCACTATTGTGGAGCAGACTCTTCATGGTAACTATTGATGACAGTCGTTGGCCCTTGGTATCTGTGCGGTTTCAGGGCATGGGCACCCCCGATGAAATGACTCGCTTCTATCGCCGCTTTGAAGCGTGGTTAGCGAAACGAGAACAATTTGCGCTGGTACTGCAGCGGGATGATGCTGAGGCAGCAGAAGAGCAGGGGAAGCGATCGCCGGTCGCGAAACAAATGCGCAAAGAGGGCATCGCCTGGACGAAGCTCCACAAGCCAGAAATCTCGCAGTACTGTGCTGGGGTGGCAATGGTGCCCGACTCCACTAAATTACTGGCGCTCTGGGGGCCGATGGTGGCAACGGTCACCCAAAACATGTACGGCTGCCCTGGCAGAGTGTTTGGCTCTCTGGATGAGGCCAGGGGTTGGGCGGCTGAGCAATTGGGTCTGTCCACCGCCACGGCCACGGCATCTCCCACCGCCATGTCCTTCCGGCGCGTGGTGCTGCAACAGCGTTTGCCCCTAGCGTTGTCCGGACTGTTGGCCGCGATCGGGGCGGCGCTGGGACTGGTGCCCTACTACCTGATCTACCTGGTCAGTCTGCAGGTGTTTGGCTCGGCCTCGGCCCCGCTGGATACTCAATACATCTGGCAATTAGCCTGGTGGGCGGTAGGTGCCGTGGTGGGCAAAGGCATTTGCAAGGGACTCTCCACCCGGCTATCCCACATTGCGGCCTACAGCATTCTCTATGACCTGCGCATTGAGCTGGCTCGCAAGCTCGGTCGCTTGCCCTTGGGCTATTTCAGCCAGCGTACGACCGGTGAGGTCAAAAAGATTATCCATGAAGATGTGGAGCAGTTGGAGCAAGGCTTAGCCCACATCATTCCCGACGTGGTCGCGGGGGTGACGGTGCCCCTGCTGGCGGGTATTTTGCTATTTCTCGTTGATTGGCGCATGACCCTAGCAACCCTGGCCAGTGCGGCGATCGCCCTGGGCTTCTTCGGCTTCATGATGGCGCGCTTTGACATGAGTGCCTACAACGCCCTGCTAGCCAAAATGAATGGGGTCGTGATCCAATACATCAACGGCATGAAGGTGGTGAAAGCCTTTACCCGTACGGACTTTTCCTTCGCTCAGCTCCAGGATGTGGTGGAGGAAATGCGCCAGGTGTATGTGCGCACCACCCGCCTCTCAGCGCTGCCATCAGCCATTATGCTTACCCTGATGCGATCGGCAGCGGTGACGGTGGTGCCAGCCGGAATTGCCCTGTATCTAATGGGTGCCCTCAGCCTGCCGGCATTTGTGCTGTTTGTCGTCATGGGCATTGGCTTTAATCGCCCAATTATGGCGGTGCTGTTTCACGGCTTTACTGGGTTCTACCAGGTGAATGCCGCCTCCCAGCGGATTACAGCGGTGTTTAACCAGCCGGATTTGGCCGATCCGGCGCAGCCTCAATCGCCCCACGGGAATACGATCGCCTTTCAAAACGTGGCCTTTGGCTACGGGGATACGACCGTCCTCAAAGACATCAGCTTTACGGCCCCGGCGGGCAGCGTCACGGCGTTGGTCGGGCCATCGGGAGCGGGTAAAAGCACCATCGCCAAGCTGATTCCCCGCTTTTGGGATGTCGGTGCAGGGGAGATCGCAATTGGTGGCGTCAACGTCAAGGACATCGCCGTTGAGCAGCTGATGGACCGAGTCTCGTTTGTGTTTCAAGATGTGTTTTTATTTAACGACACCATTCTGGAAAACATTCGCATTGGCAGCCCAACCGCCAGCCGCGACGCGATTGTGGCGGCGGCTTTAGCCGCCCGCTGCCATGAGTTCATCGAGACTTTACCTCAGGGCTACGACACCTCCGTGGGCGAAAACGGCGTCAGTCTCAGTGGCGGCCAGCGGCAGCGACTCTCGATCGCCCGCGCCATTCTTAAAGACGCGCCGATCATCGTGCTCGATGAAGCCACGGCCTACGTTGATCCAGAAAATGAGGCGTTGGTGCAGGCCGCCCTGGCGGGACTGTTGGCCGGAGGGGACAAAACCCTGATTGTGGTGGCCCACCGCCTTTCGACCATTACTGAAGCCGATCAAATTTTGGTTATCGATCAGGGGCAGATTGTGGCCAGGGGCAGCCACGCGTCGCTGCTAGAAACTTGCGATCTGTATCGCGCTCAGTGGCAGGCGCATATCACGGCACGGGATTGGCAGTTTGGTTCGGAGCGTGAGGGAGTCGGGGAGTGGGAGAGTGGGGGAGTGACCCAAGAGGTGTCGCTTTTATCACACGATGTCTCGGAAGTTGATGAGCCCTTAGAGAATCCGTATCAGGAGCTGGATGAAACGGATACCGTCTGGACCATGATGCGCAAGCTGATTCCACCTGGATCTGATCATTATTTTTGGCGGGCAGTGCGCTGGCGCTGGGTGGAAGGTATGGCCATTGGGGCCACGAGTTACCTCGTATATTTAGTCTTAGTGGCACTGTTTCAAGCCACTGATGGAGGTACAGCTGATACGGGTCAACTGTGGGGCTATGCGATCGCGATCTTTGTCCTCTGCCTCGTGCAAATTGGCTTCGGCTACCGGGCCAATACCCAGGCCTATGCCTTGACCATCGCCGTCCAAACGCGACTGCGAGTATTTTTGGCAGACTATCTCAGGCGGTTGCCCTTGGGCTTTTTTACCCGGCATGAGACGGGCACTATTGATGCCCTCTTCACTACCAACATCATGTATCTAGAACCCCATCACGTTCTAGAGAGCTTGATTAATGCAGTAGTGACGCCCATCCTGATTTTTGTCGTCATGCTGGTGTACGACTGGCGACTGGCGCTGGTGCTGGCCTCCAGTGTGCTCTTGGCGCTCTTAGCCTTGCGCTATGCCGAGCAGGTGTTTGCGCGGGTATGGCGACTGCAGGCAGCGGCACGGGTGCAGGCCAATGCTCGCATGGTGGAATACATTCAGGGCATTGCCGTCATTCGGGCATTTAATCTCGGCGGCGATCGCCTGCACCAATTTCGCACGGGGTTGAAGCAGTATCGCACTGCCAGTCTCGATACGGTGACGCAGATTGTTCCGGCGATGATCCTCTTTTTGTCTACCCTGGAGCTGGGCTTTGCGCTGCTGCTTGTGGTCGGAGCGGCGTTCTTTGTGAATGGCAGCCTAGCGGGCGATCGCTTCCTCTTTTTTATGGTGTTGGGGTTGGCGTTTTACACGCCGCTGATGGCCATGGCTGACATGTCAGAGCTGTACCGCATCATGCAAAACTGCGTGCGCAATCTGAACGAATTTTTTCAAGCACGATTGTTACCGACGGCCACCACGCCTCAGCCGCTGCGCGATACCGCGATCGAATTCCAAAACGTCAGCTTTAGCTATGGCGGCGAAACGGTGCTCGATCAGGTCAGTTTCCAAATTACACCCGGTTCGATGACGGCGTTAGTCGGCCCCAGCGGCTCGGGCAAAACGACGATTACTAACCTGATTGCCCGCTTTTGGGATGTCAATGCTGGGTCGGTTACCGTCGGCGGCGTGGATGTACGGCAGATTCCCACCAACACGCTGCTCTCTCAGATGACGATGGTTTTTCAAGATGTGTATCTGTTTAACGACACCATTTTTGAAAATATTCGGTTTGGTAACCCCGCTGCGACGGAAGCTCAGGTGATGGCAGCAGCTCAAGCCGCCCAGTGTCACGAGTTCATTACTCGCCTACCGGAGGGCTACCAGACGATGGTGGGCGAAGGCGGCGCGACCCTTTCCGGCGGTGAAAAGCAGCGCATTTCGATCGCCCGCGCCATGCTCAAAGACGCGCCGATTGTGCTGCTGGATGAAGCGACTGCGTCTATTGACCCCGAGAATGAACGACTGATTCAGCAGGCGATTCAGGCACTGAGTACGCAGAAAACCCTGATCGTCATTGCCCATCGGCTGACCACGATTGCTGCCGCTGACCAGATACTGGTGCTCGATCAGGGCCGTGTGGTAGAGCAGGGACAGCACCCGACGCTAGTCGAACAGGGCGGACTGTATGCGCGATTGTGGGATGTAAAGGCACAGTCTCACGGCTGGAAGATTGCAGTATGACAATTCCCCTGCATGTCAACCTGAGTGCTGCCATGCAGGGGGTCTACCAAGCCTGGTGATTGAGTGCTCCTCTTTTCTTCCCATTCTCCGCCATTCCTTTAGCGAAAATTTGCCCCACGCGAGATGCTCAACGACGAGACTAACAAACGTCTTAATCAGATTGCGGC
>ERZ1740058.1278-NODE-1278-length-12573-cov-6.453427_pt1 | contig 12573 bp, 9 predicted proteins | sample MGYA00581745_ERZ1740058 | MGnify/ENA primary metagenome ERZ1740058 (study PRJEB43018, sample SAMN04849742) | marine metagenome | isolation source: floating plastic debris | place: Pacific Ocean | collected 2008-08-30 | study: EMG produced TPA metagenomics... | reverse complement strand
TCGTTTTTAGTTTTTGTTCTCTTGCTTTATTTCTCGTTCTTGGTTGTTTAGTTGTCTGTGATCGGACGTATTATCTCGTATCTGTCCTTCGACAGAATGATTTTAGATGAATAGTTGGGTATTTCAGAGCGGTAATTACCGTTGCGATCACTAACCGCCAGCTTTTTTCCTTTTACTGATACAGTGACTCCCGACAGGGGTGATCTGGTATCACCGGAGAATACCTTGCCCTCAATAACCTTCGGCGAGGGCGCATCTTTGGTTCTAATTAGCACCGCCCCGCCCATAGCTTGTTTTCCAAACCAAATCTGGGCTTCATCGCCTTTCATGGTTTCTATAGAAGTGATATTGTCCGGGTCAAGAACATTAATAGATTTTTCATTGGTCTGAATAACTCCATTGATCACGAACAAGGGCGGCTCATTCGCTGGATCGAGCAAACGGAAGCCAGAAAGATTAATCGAGTCTGTTGCATTGTTAGGAGTCAGTGTATTAATCGCTTTATCAAAGGCTTTGATTTGCCGCTGTATTGCTTCCTTATCCTTTTCTAAAGCCGTTTCGCTCATTCGTTCAGCTAAGCGTTTTCGGAGCTTATCTCGATACTTCTCTAGGCGATTTTTAGGAGAATAAGTAATCCAGCCGTGATATTCTCTGCCGTCAATCGCTACTTCTTCCGGGTTTCTATCTGGCCAATGTACAATCAGGTTTCCTTGGGGAGTAGCCGGTAGTTGAAAACTGCCAGAAGCATCAGTGAAGATCTGTTGCCCACTTTCTTTTACTTCTATTCTAATATCATTTACTGGCTTATAATTCTTCCCATCCCGAGTCTTGATCTGCCCTATTACTATAAATGGATCTTTAATGAATGGATAATCTTGAGTAAATGCCCGTACTACTGCTGAGTAGTTGCGTTCAGTCAGGTTTTGCAGTGACGACGGGAGCGGAGCATAGTACACTTCGTAGCGCCGAATAGCATTCATTCTGATTGACTCCGGATCATCCACTACTTCTCCGTTGAGCAGATATACGGTAGATTTGCGGAAATACACCCAGGGATTAGGTACTTTTTGAGTAAAGTCTTTCTGACCAATTAGATAATCTTCCTGAGAGGAAGCGGCTAACTCATTTGGTAGGTTAACAGCAAATGAATAACGTTCCCCATAGCCAATGAAATCTGGTGGTGGCAAATTACCTTGGGCGTTATTTAGCTTATTGTCTCTTGAGATAGCCCGAACAACTAGGGAGTACTCATGATCAACTAATTCTTGCAGTTCGGGGGGGAAAGGAGTTCGGAATACCTCTAAGCTTTTCACTGCAATTCTTTTTACCTGCTTAGGATCAACTAGTTTATTATCCAGTAAGTAGACCACTGATGGAGCGAAGTAGTTGACGGGGCTTTCGGTTAGGCTATCACCCCGGTGCTGCGCCGCGCTTCGTGAGAACTGATTCAGCGACTGATCAATAGTAAGTTCTTGTTGATACATTTCATCTACCGTAAGATTAGTTGTATCCAAAAACTCGTCTGATAAGCTGTTCATCACTTCCTGGAAAGTGGGGCCATAATCTATAGGGCCAGCATTCGGTTGATCTAATGGTTCCAGGAATAGTGAGTCCATGGTGCCATATCCGTCCTGAGTAGTAAAGACCGGTTCATACGATGCATCGTCGGCAAGGCCATCATCTTGCCGATTCAAGTTAGGCTGATACCAGGAAAAGGCCGCAAGCGACAAGCTGATCAGGCTGAGTAGCAGCACAAACGGAAGCACTGAGATACCCTGCTGCACCTTTCCGGGGTAAATAATCTGCTGAATACGATTCGATAACCCTCGTTTTCCCGCAGCAGCTACACTGGGCAGTGGAACCTGAGCCGATTGGGCGGCTACCTGCAATAACGCCTGAGCGTAAATCCGAGGCTGACGAGTAATTGTAATCGTAAGAGCATCACAGGCCAGTTCTCGCTCTCGCTCTAGCACCGATGAAATGTACCAGTAGGCCGGATGGTAAAACAGCACCACTTCGGCTACCGACTGTAGCAGGTTCCACAGATAGTCGCGGCGCTTGATGTGGGCTAGTTCGTGAATTAAGATTGCTTGTAGTTGATCCGCAGGCATCATCACCAGCAGACTGGTCGGAATAAGTACGATTGGTTTGAGCCAACCCAAGGTAAGAGGCGTATTGGTTCGGTTAGAACTGGCCAGAGATACGGACTGACTGATGCCTAGCTGCTGGATCAGTTTTTCGGCTCGTTGCTGCCAGTTGGCCGGAATGGGCTGAGTGCGGTACCGTAAACGCTGGCTCTGCACTAGTCCGTTGATCAGGCGTAGCCCGAAAATAAAACTACCGGCTACCCAAAGCCAGGCCAGCCATGGGGCCAGACGGCTAAGTCGGGTACGCCAGACTTCCCACTGGTTGGTTTCTACTTCTGTAATTGGTTCGGTCAGGATACTCTCTAATGCGGATGGGTCAATGATAATATCCTCCGTCGGGAGTTCAGCCGGGAGCATGATGATGGGTGCTGGAGTTCGACTTTCCCACTGCTGATAAAATGTGAGGGCAAAGGCCCCCAAAAAGATAAGCAGACTAGCGAAGGCTACCGTAAAGCGTGTACCGGACGATGCCGACTTGCCCAGGCGTAAAAATAGCGCTAGTACAACCATGAGTAGCGCCCCCTGCCAAAGTGAGTGGAGAATGGTCATGCCCAAAGCCTCCCCCACCATCGAAAAATGGGTAGATTCAGCAAAAAAATTCATGACGGAGGATTGTTATCTAGATCGTCTAAAAACTTTCGTATTTCCTTTATCTCCTCAGGAGTGATATCAGACCGGCCAATGGCTCGCATGACCATGGAGCTGGCTGACCCGCGAAAAACGCGCTGGATGAACTGATCGAGCAATTGCCCATTAACCTGTTTTTCGGTTACCGCTGATGAATACAAATGCGATTTACCCTTAGCCCCCTCGCTGGTGCGAGTGACTAACCCTTTTTCGTGCATAATCTGCATCAGCTTCAGCGTGGTAGTGTAGCCAGTGGGTTTCCTCTGATTCAGTATCTCGTTTACTTCTTTCACTGTTGCGGGCTCCCGCTCCCAGAGTATCTGCAAAATCGCCAGTTCGTTCTCCGACGGCTTAGGAAATTTGAGCTTGTTCATAATATTACGAATTGTTTCGTAATACAAGTAAAGCAAAAAGAATTCAGGATGTCAAGAGAATTACGAAATAATTCGTAATAAGATTTCTAATTCTATTCCCGGAAAGAAAAACATTCCGGCATCTGAGTAGTCATTAACCAAACAAGTGTTTGGGTGTTAGAGCGTTTTAATGTTATGGTGGATTCTCGTAAGAAACATTTTTACGGACATCTGCAAATCACCAGACAGCTGCCCTAATACAGTAACACTTTAACACCTAAATACCATAATACTTTAACACTATTTAACCATGAAACAACTAACATTCAGCAACGGAGATAGAGTACCCACTATCGGACTGGGCACTTGGAAATCAGATCCCGGCGATGTGCACGATGCCATAATTGAAGCCATCAAAGTTGGCTATCGCCATATTGACTGTGCAGCTATTTACGGAAACGAAGCCGAAATTGGTGAAGCCCTTGGCAAAGTTTTTTCCGACGGAATTGTGAAACGGGAAGAACTGTGGATCACTTCTAAGCTCTGGAACAGTGCCCATATGCCGGAAGATGTACAACCAGCATTAGAAAAAACCCTGAGCGATTTGCAGCTTGAGCATCTGGATTTATATCTGATGCACTGGCCGGTGGTGCTGAAACCGGGTACGGTGTATCCTAAATCAGGAGAAGATTTTCTGAGCCTGGAAGAAGCACCCATTATTGATACCTGGCAAGCCATGGAAGCTCTGAAGGATCAGGGGTTGGCCAAGCATATTGGGGTTTCTAACTTTAGCGTAAAAAAGTTGACCGATTTGATGGGAAAGGCCAAACATCAGCCCGAGATGAATCAGGTGGAGATGCACCCGCTGTTGCAACAGCCCGATTTGGTAGACTACTGCAAAGGCGAAAACATCCATATCACCGCCTACTCCCCGCTAGGCTCTAACGACCGCCCCGAGCGACTCAAGAAGGAAGATGATGTGAATCTGCTGGAAGAACCTACCATCAACCGTATTGCTGAAGTCCACGGCTGTACCCCCGCTCAGATACTGCTCAGTTGGGGAGTTATGCGAGATACCATCGTCATCCCCAAATCGGTGAACCCTAAACGTATCAAGCAAAACCTAGATTCCGCCGAAGTCTCGCTCAGCGAAGACGATATGCAACAGATCGCCCAGCTAGACAAACACCGCCGCTACATCGACGGAGCCCTCTGGATACATGAAGGCAACTCCTACACCATGGAGAATTTGTGGGATGAATAAAGGAGTGTTTTAGTGTTACGGTGCGTAGTGTTATAGTTCTGAATGTAGAGCAGAAAACATTAGAATATCCATGCTACTTCTGATAAACTTGGAAGTGCTGTACCGTAACACGATGACACTATTGTTAATCAAACATATTCTCCAGACTGGTAGAAATGCCGATGCGGACACCAAAATCTACGTAGTTGGTATCGTTAAAACTAGCGACGGCCTCTACGCGGAAGAAGCGGAAAATGTTATCTAGGCTGTAGCCTACTTCGGTGTAGTGGGGGGAAGTGCTGGTTTTAAGGTAGTTGACGAAGATATTTTCCTTCAAGCCTAGCATGCGGACTTCAAAAACCTGGGTGAGTAGAAACTTACGGAGTTGGTAGTATAGATGACTAGCAAAGTAGTTTCGTTCGGTGCTGTACAGATAATAGTCTAACAAACGATAACTACCCACCGGGTCCGACTCCTGAATGAAAATGCGGTTGCCGGGAAAGTGCCGAAAATCCATAAAGTAAGTCTGCCGATTATTCAGAAAACTTCCGGCGTAGACATTGGCAAATAAGCGCCCTCGTGCCCCAATATCGAATTGATGACGAGCGCCAATCTCCAGAAAGTCGTAATCTACATCACTGGATAGTACCGACGAAAATCCTTTACGGTAAGTAAACCGGAACTGAGGAGAGGAGTTATCTATCACCCGCTTTCGTTCATTGCGAATACGGTACTTTAGAAAGGGCTCGTACTCACCCGATAGGCTGAAGACAAGCGCCTGATGCAGGGGAAAGTCTACCTCAGTTTCTACGTTGGGCGGAGCATTGGGAGTGTATTCCCGGCTACGATCAAATAGCGCGTAATCAGTATTATTAAATAATTGGTAGCGCTCGGCCCACTCCAACGAAGATCGTAGTTCCAGTTTATTATTCGGACGATGGCGGACTGCCAGCTTTCCGTACGACTTCTCGTAGAGTTTCATGAAGTTCTGCTTGCCCAGTAGGGTAAAAAAGGTGTTTAGCAGCGGACTAATCGGCTCGTCTTCGTTAAACTGACTCACAAATCGCCCACCATCGGCGGTCACTTTCCACTTTTTGTTGAATGAGTAAGGAACGACGACTTTCCCGGTAAATTTCTCGCGAGCAAAAGCGTAGCGGGGCAACAATTGCGGTCGAATTGAAGTAGAATCACTCAACCCTATCTTAAAGTTGATCGGTAGCGTTATGTTGAAACCTTCTACCGTATTGTAGTAGGGCAAAGGAAAGTCAAACCAAAAGGAAGTATTCTCACTTAACTTAAAACGTTTTCCCAGGTCAAAGCCCCCGCCTGATTTGCCCTCCTGCTTTTTCTCTTCTTCTTCCCGTTCTTTTTCTTCCTCCTCTCGTTCCACTACGGCCAGACTATCCAGTTTCTGATAACTAGTGCGTTCCATCTGACTCAATGGCACGGGACGTACTCGCGCCCAGTAGGCCGAGTCAGATTTGGCCGCGGTAGAATCAACTGTCATGCTGGTGATAGAAACAATATCTTCAGTTTCCGATTCTTCTTCCAGTTCATCTTCGTACTCCCGCAGCATCTTCCGCAGTTGCTTGCGGGTAAGTTTTTGCTCCTGCTCAAAGAGCTTTTCCATTTCCGGGCTGCTGGCTGTATCCACTTGGGCTTGCAGCTTTTCTTCCTGAATAAGAGCCGCCGCCAATTCCTTATCAATTTTTTCGTCTACTACTTCTACCTCTACATCCAAATCAGGATTGAGCGTAATGTCGTAATCACTGACTGTAGCTAGGTACTTGTACTCCAGATCAAAGCCCAGGATTTTACCGGTTACGTCAATATTATAGGTGACTGGCAGCCATACCGCCTCCTGAATGGGAGCGTAGATTTGCTTTATCAAAAATTTAAATCCTTGTTTGTAAGCGTACAGATTCAGGCTGTGAATACTCCAGAGATCGTCTACAATGTAAATGAATCCCGTGAACACATCGTCCCCCTTAGAGCGGGGAGTCACCCGAATTTTATTGACCTCTTGTCCTCGGTCGTAAAAGCTCCCTTCGTAGCGAAAGCGGTAGTAGGCAAACGCCCGAGGCGAGAGCGGCGAAATCGCTCCGGCAATCTCTGGCTCATAGAAGCTACCGTAAATAAAGCCGTTGGGGCTAGTGTCATTAGCTTCGCCCGAAGTCCGTACCGAAATTACCCGCTCTTTCATGGTATTGGGCTGCTCAAAGGTAATCTCACTGATTGATTCCGACACGAACACGGTTGAGCTGTCTACACCTTCCTTCTCCAGCAGTTTTCGCAGATAGAAGGGAGTTTTCTTCACCCGTCCGCCTCCTTTCACATATACCTCAGCGGTATAGTGCTGCACCTGCATTTGGTGGTATTTACTCTTAGCAATGGCCTTGCGTATAATAGTGTAAGCTGGATCTTCGGAACCAGCCTGCACAATCACTTCTTTTAGTTGGATAGTCTGTACCGGCAGCGTAACGTTTAGCTCTACAAACGCATCGGCCACGGTAACTGAACTGGTCTGGGAGGCATAGCCCAGGTACTGAAACACCAAATCGTAAGTGCCGGGGTCTAGTTTTATTTCGTAGTAGCCCTGGTCATTGGTCGTAGTACCGGTTTCCAGTTGCGGAATGTAGATAGTAGCGAAGGCCAACGGTTGGCCCTGTTCGGTACTAATGACTCCCTGCACTCCCTGTCCCAGAACAGAGATTGAAGTTGAAAAAAATATAATCCACAGATAGAAATAACGCATAGGTGAGGGATTTTTCTCCTTTACGAGATGCAACGGGAGGCGGAAGGGTTGTTTAAAAAGTTAGAAAATTCTTAAGCGGAAAGTAAAACTTAACAATTATATCTCTTTACGAAGGAAAAGCTAATGCGTTTTACCTATTCTTCACTTCTTTTGGGACATAATTGCTAAAACTCCGTTAGAGGAATATATACTTTTTTAACTTGTTTATGTGGCTATACCAAGTTGGCATTACACTGCTAAAAACTGGGCTCTACGCTTCAGTTCTCTTCTCCCGGAAAACCCGGGAATTTCTAGCTGGGCGTAAGGGTTTGTTCAGGCAGCTAAAAGAATTTTCCGAAAAGCGACAAGACGAACCTTGTTTCTGGTTTCACTGTGCTTCGTTAGGAGAGTTTGAGCAGGGGCGGCCCGTTATTGAATCGCTGAAGGAGCAGTATCCTGACGCTTGTATTATCATTACCTTTTTCTCCCCCTCGGGTTATAACGTCAGAAAGGACTACAAATTGGCTGATTTAGTTTGCTATCTCCCGCTCGACGGTGCCTTGAATGCCCAGCGATTTATGAAGTTAGTACGGCCTACCGTAGCCTTATTCATCAAGTACGAATTCTGGTACGGATATTTACGGGCATTAGACCGGCGAGACATTCCCAGCATATCGGTATCAACCTTACTTCGACCGGATTCCGCTCCTTTCCGATGGTACGGTGGGTTTTACCGGCAGATGCTACGTTTGATCGACCATTACTTTGTGCAGGATGAGCTAACCGGAAAACTGCTGGAGAATATCGGTATTCGTTCTACCACTCTGGCTGGAGATACTCGCTTCGACCGGGTTGCTGAGCTATGTCATGAAGCAAAAGAGATTGAGCTTGCTAGCGTATTTAAGCAAGATGAAAAAGTAATGGTAGTTGGTAGTAATTGGCCGCCAGATACGGAAGTACTACTCCCGTTTATTCAGGAGTTTGAGGAGCAACTCAAATTTATCATTGCCCCGCACAATATTGAGGAAGCGCACCTAGTACGTATTGAAGAAGAGGTGCCGTACAAAACTATTCGCTATTCGCAGGCGAAAGCCAATACTGTTTCTAACTATCGGGTGCTGCTGATCGACAATGTAGGAATGCTCACTTCACTCTACCGCTACGGCGATTTTGCCTACGTAGGGGGAGCTTTCGGCAAGAGTCTACACAATATTCTGGAACCCGCTACCTATGGTATGCCGTTATTCTTCGGCAACCGCAGCTACCAGCACGTACGCGAGGCTACTGATTTGCTCAAACTAAAGGGCGCTACTACGGTAAACGATACTAAAGACTTACGGTATAAATTCTTATCTATCTGGAACGACGAGGAAAAGCAGCAGCGCATAGGCGATATTTGCCAGCACTACGTGCAGACTCATACCGGAGCAACGAAGAAGGTGATGAGCTACTTAGAACGCTTCCTATCATGAAGGGGGTGGTTATGAAGTCAACCGGGTCATGGTACAGTGTACTCAGCGAAGATGGGCAAATATACCCCAGCCGGTTGCGAGGCAAATTTAAGATCAAAGGGTTGAAAGTAACTAACCCAGTAGCGGTAGGTGATAAAGTGATCATTGAACAGGAAGATGAAGCGGAGAATACAGCGGTGATTACCAACATTCTGCCCCGCGAAAATTATATTATCCGCAAGTCTACCCGTAAGGCCTACCACGGTCATATTCTGGCCACAAACCTTGATCAGGCAATACTTATTGTTACTCTCGATTTCCCGCGCACCTCATTAGGGTTTATCGACCGCTTCCTGGTTTCGGCCGAGTCGTTTCGGATTCCGGCGTTGCTAGTGTTCAATAAAACCGATTTATTGGATGATGATCAGCTAGAATTCCAGGCAGCTATTATGGATTTATACGAGCGGGTGGGCTACCCCTCACTAGGCATATCGGCCATGAATGCGGATGATATTCAACAGCTGCAGGAGCGGCTGAATGGAAAAGTGAGTTTGTTCTCCGGGCACTCGGGAGTAGGAAAATCGACTATTCTGAACCAAGTACATTCGGAAATTCAACAAAAGACCTCGGAGGTGTCTACTTTCGCCAACAAAGGAGTGCACACTACTACTTACGCCGAGATGTTTCGGATCGACCAGAAAACCTTCGTTATTGATACTCCCGGAATCAAAGAGCTGGGGTTGATGGACATAAACGAAGGGGAGCTACGCGATTATTTCCCAGAGATGCGAGCCCTCATTGGCGAGTGTAAATTTTATAACTGTACACATGTGCATGAACCGGGTTGTGCTGTAAGAGATGCCGTGGAGTCGGGCGAAATTTCCGAGAGCCGTTACTATAACTACCTCAGTATGCTAGAAGATGAGGATAGCCACCGTTAATTACGGGGGGCATCTTCTATCCTAAGCGGTAACTAAGTCGGGAGTAACTGGCTTTTTGCCAAGTAAATCATTAACAATAAGTTTGTATTTACCAGATTTAGCTCTAATAATTTGATCATCGGATATATACGAAAGCGTATAGTGTACCTGCTCTCCTACAAATTCGGTAATTTTATTACGGAGAAACATCTCATCTTGTGGTCCGTAGTCAGGACTGACTACTAAATTTACTTGAAACGTTTCTAGTTGCTTTTGGATAACTTGCGCTCGGAAGAGATTAGGCACGCGATCAAAAATACCCCAGATCATCCCAATACGGCTTCCGTCTGGTAAGAGTAATATATCATCACTTCTACCCTGTATAGTTTTAGCTTGTCGGCAACCTGAGGCTATCTTCGAGTTAGTTTTATCTAAATTGATAATATCATCTACCCGGTAACGAATAAGAGGAAAGCTAAAATTGATTAGTCCAGTAGTAATAGCATACTCGTCATAATACTCGTTCACGGAGTACAATGGCAACTCATGGTATTTGCCATCAAGCCGCTGTTCTAAAGCAATACTGCGTTCAGCATTGCCGTACCAATCTACTATGCGCGTATTAAAAACCTCTTCAACTTTAGTGCGTTGATGATGATACAGGGTTTCAGAAGAGGTAAATACTAACGGTATGGATATGGATTTACCCAACATGCAGAATATGTTAGCTAGAGATTCAATAGAGCTTGGGTAAGCATAAATAGCATGGGGGGCAAATTGGCCGATTTTTTCGTAGTACCAAGGAGCATTTTTTTCGCTAAGGTGGTAGCTAGATAAAAATAGTGACCGAGTAAAAGGATCGTACTTCTCTCGCTGATCACGATGAAGATCTCCTCGGAGTACTACAGTTTTCATCCCTGGATAGTGACCAAAATCTATTCTTTGCCGCCAGTGATAAGCTCCTTCTAAGACAGTTGATTGATAATCGCGACACACCTGTAGTGGTGGCCCCGAAGTGCCGCTAGTAAATGCTTTTATACTATTAAGTCTGTGGCCAATAAAAATTTCTTTGATATGTTCCTTTAAATCGGTCTTGGTGATGACCGGTAATTGACTAATATCTTCAATTGACTGTATTTGCCGGAGGTTCACATCGTGCAGATCGTATAAGTTTCGATAGAAAGGCGACTTACAGTAGGCTTGGTTTATTAATTTAAGAAACCGCTTATTTCTCAAGCACTCTAATTCTGCAAAACTTAGCTCACGTTCTTGTTGTACTGTATTAAGTTTCTGATAAAAGTATGGGTTGTAGCGTAGTTGTTTATTCACCCATAATTTAATTTGTGTGTGCATAGCAGTAGGCGACATTTCGGCAGAAGTAAGGAAAATATTTGATTACATTGTATTATTTTACCCTTTGAGAGCAAAATGTAATATGAAAAAATCAATAAAACAAATTAGCTGCATTGTTAAATCAAAATATTTATGTAAGCCAGATATGCATATTCATTTGGCTCTCTAGAAAATAGATGTTGTCAATTTTTCAATTAAGAAATACTAGGTACTCCCCGCAAAATATCAGCGTCAAGCTCTCCCTGTTCACTGGTGCGCAGTACGGATATGTCACCGGTAGTTTCAAATACTACCGCTTTCACCTGATTATAGTTGAGTACACTGGCCCCTCGTAACTTAGCCCGTAAATTGCTTTTCGTAGCTGGACTTTTCTCAAGTTTTCATAAAGTATAGTAGAGCTATTCATAATAAACAGCAGTTGATTATCGACCACACTACTGAACCAACCGAGTTTTTGCCGAAGAACCATTTTAGTAAAGTATAGGCGAAGTAGCGCCACTCCACTCTGCACCATACCAGGACTTTTATGAACAATAACTGACGCTAGCATAGTGCCTACTGCCACCGTCATGGCAAAATCGGAGCTTAACATTTTAGGGAAACTCAGCAGCTCAAAAATACGGGTGTAAATAATAACCATCGTGTAGATCAGTAAGAAATAAACCAGATTAATAAGTAGAAAATCTACTGAAGAAAAAACCCATTCTTTCATAAGAAGTATAGTTTAAAAAGTAAGCGAATAAGGTTCATATAGACAACTCGGTTGGGGTAACCGAACGATTGGGTGTTCGATTCCAACGATTCATCCGGTAATATTAACCATTCGGTAATTTCTGTTCGCATCGCCTTCTCTTCTAAACTACATTTACTAAAAAAATAATCACCCATGGAAACCGCTCGCAATATCACTTTAGTGCTTCACATCATTGCCGGATTTACTGCCCTTACAGTGGGAGTTATTCCTTTTGTCGCCAAAAAAGGAGGTAAACTGCACAATACTACTGGTAAAGTTTTTTACTACGCCATGATCTTCGTAGCCTTTTCTGCTTTCGGGCTAGCCACCTATCGGTTCAGCCCTTTTCTGCTGATGGTGGGATTACTCACGCTATACGCTACCATGACCGGCTACCGAGGACTTCAGTTGAAACGCCAACGCGCTACCCGAGGACAACGACGCGATTGGATACTGTTAATTTCCGTAGGGTTAGGGCTAATTTTTACCGTTTGGCAAACGATCTCCCGATTTGGTACGGGTAATACTGGCATCCTAATTTTGGTAAGTGTATTCGGAAGTCTCCTGGCGGTTGACCTACTATCAGACATTCGATTATTCAGCGGTCGGAAAACTATGACTAACAAAAGCTGGATTCGTTACCATATTAGCCGTATCTCGGGAGCGTATATCGCTGCCTGCACTGCCTTTCTGGTAAATAATGTTCAAACGGACCCTGGGTTTATCGCTTGGTTGCTACCCACCATTATTGGTATCCCGTTGATTTCGGTGCTACGCCGACGCTACTTTGCATCTAAGAGGAAGCTCACGAGCACAAGATTAGAAGCATACACTAGTTGAACACCTAGCGAGTAAGTACACAATATTATGGGACGCTTTTTAGTCGGCTTAATGATCTTCAGAATCGTTGAATTGCCACAATACATTCACTAGTTGCCATTTTCCATTCAGTTTTACGATATGCATATAATCAATCCAGTCATCTGCTATGAGTTTCACCGAGGCGGTTTTA
>ERZ1740058.1277-NODE-1277-length-12600-cov-12.900279_pt1 | contig 12600 bp, 9 predicted proteins | sample MGYA00581745_ERZ1740058 | MGnify/ENA primary metagenome ERZ1740058 (study PRJEB43018, sample SAMN04849742) | marine metagenome | isolation source: floating plastic debris | place: Pacific Ocean | collected 2008-08-30 | study: EMG produced TPA metagenomics... | reverse complement strand
TGCAGCAGCACGACGTGACCGCTTGTACCGACGTCACCGGTTTTGGGCTGCTGGGCCATCTGCTGGAAATGGTGACGGCCTCTCAAGTTACCGTGGCCTTGACTTTACAGGACTTGCCCCTCCTCTCGGGAGCACGGGAAACGTTACGGCAGGGCATTGTTAGTTCTCTACAGCCGCAGAATCTGCAGGCAGCGAGATCGCTGCAGAATGCTTCTACCTATGCAGGACGGCCCGACTATCCCATCTTGTTTGATCCGCAAACGGCGGGCGGCTTGTTAGCCACCGTGCCCGGCGATCGCGCCGTCGACTGTGTGGCCCACTTGCGGCAGTTAGGCTACAGTGCCGCCACCTGTATCGGTCGGGTCGAAATGGCCCGTCAGGCAGAGTCGCCCATTACAATCGAGTCATGGTAAAACGGCTCGAAATCAACGACTTTTTAGCAGCGCCAGGACCACTGTTAGATGTCCGTAGTCCGGCAGAGTATGCCCAAGGGCGGCTGCCAGAGGCGATTAGCTATCCCTTATTTGACGATGCCGAGCGGGCTCAGGTCGGCACCTGCTACAAACGTCAGGGGCGAGATGCAGCGGTCGAGCTGGGGTTTGAGCTGCTGGGGCCAAAATTAGGGGCCATGGTGCGACAGGCGCGGGCGATTGCCCCCGATAAAACGGTGCGGGTGCACTGCTGGCGGGGGGGCATGCGTAGCGGCGGTGTTGCCTGGGGCCTACAACTGGCGGGCTTTCAGGTCACGACCTTGGTGGGGGGCTATAAGGCCTTTCGGCGGTGGGTGCGGCAGACCTTCACCACGCCACGCCGGATCATCGTTCTGGGCGGCATGACCGGCACCGGCAAAACTCAAATCTTGCATGCCCTCGCCGCTTTAGGAGAGCAGGTCTTGGATTTAGAGGGATGTGCCAATCATCGAGGCAGCAGCTTTGGCAACCTTGACCTACCCCCGCAGCCCAGCACTGAGCAGTTTGAGAATTTGCTTGGCGATCGCCTCGCGACCCTCGACCCCACCTGTCGTCTGTGGATTGAGGCCGAGAGCCGCCGGGTGGGCACCTGCTGCGTGCCTCCAGAGCTATTTCAGCAGATGGAAGCCGCCCCTACCCTGGAGATCGTGCGTCCGGAAGCCGAGCGCTTGGATATTTTGGTGGAAGTGTATGGTCAAACCGATCGCGCCGAACTGATTGCCGCCACCGAACGCATTCGTAAACGGCTGGGCGGACAGCGCACCCAGCAGGCGATCGCCCTGATTCGTCAGGAAGCTCCCCGCGAAGTCTGCAAGATCATGCTGGATTACTACGATCGCGCCTATCGCTACGATCTCGACCGACGCGAGCAGGTCATTCCTCAAATTGACGTGACGGGATACAGTGCCACCACCGCCGCCCAGCTGCTGATCGAAAAAGCTACTTTTTTAGCATTAGCCGACCGGCCGTCCAGCGACTAGACGTGAGAAACCGAACTCAGTGCCTTACCCTGTATCGAAAGGATGAAGGGTAACTGGCGGCGTTCATGTTCCTCAAAACGCTAGAACTGCGGCATTTTCGCAATTACGAAACGCAGCGGGTTGAGTTCACAGCGCCCAAAACGATTTTGCTGGGTGAAAATGCTCAGGGTAAATCGAACCTGCTGGAATCTGTGGAGCTGCTGGCAACCTTGAAATCCCACCGTACCAGCCGCGATCGCGACCTGATTCAAGATGGCCATAGCAGTGCGCAAATCGTGGCGGCAGTCAGCCGTGATGTTGGATATGCCGATTTAGCGCTCGTGCTGCGGGATAAGGGGCGGCGCACAGCCATGCGGAGTGGTGAAAAGCTGCGACGACAGATGGATTTTTTAGGGGCGCTCAATGCAGTGCAATTTTCGAGCCTGGATTTAGACCTAGTGCGCGGCGGGCCAGGCGAACGGCGCACCTGGCTCGATACGCTATTGATGCAGCTAGAACCGATTTACGCCTACATTTTGAGCCAGTATCAGCAGGCGTTAAAGCAGCGCAATGCCTTGCTCAAACGCGAGGCGGGTACCCCCGACCCCGCTCAACTGGCCCTTTGGGATGCTCAACTGGCGGCCCTGGGCACGCGGGTGATTCGACGGCGATCGCGCGGCCTGGCCCGCCTCGTACCCATCGCCCAAAGTTGGCACAGTGCGATTAGTGGAGCCACTGAGCAGCTCATCCTCAGCTATGCGCCCAATGTGCCCTTAGTCGCAGACGATCCGAGTGTGATTCAGGCGGCTTTTTTAGACAGAATTCAGCAGCGGGCGATCGCCGAACGGCATCAACTCACTTCCCTGGTCGGCCCCCACCGCGATGATATTGACTTCACCATCAACTCGACGCCAGCGCGCCAGTATGGCTCGCAGGGCCAGCAGCGCACCCTGGTTTTAGCCCTGAAGCTAGCTGAGCTAGAACTGATCGAGTCGGTCGTCGGTGAGCCGCCACTGCTGTTGCTGGATGACGTGCTAGCCGAGCTCGATTTAAACCGCCAAAACCAGCTTTTAGAGGCCATTGGCGATCGCTTTCAAACGCTGATTACCACTACACATTTAGGCGTATTTGACGCTGAGTGGCTGAATACGTCTCAGGTGCTAACCGTGAAGGCTGGACGGCTTGCCGTTTGATCTCGATTCTTGGAAACAGGACGACAAATCTGCCCCCGATCCCGGGGCTTCCTGACGCTGAGCAACAGGAGATACGGCAGCAAGATTGTTCTCGCTATGGCTAATACCGATTCTCTAAAACAAGGCTACAGATCTGGCTCCCCAGCTCCTTGGCTCTCCTGCGTTTCCAATATTGCCTTGGGAGTCCGATCATTTGAGAACTGGTAAAGCATTCGCAGCAACCATTCATCAATGATTGAAGTATCACAGTCGCCAGTCCGGTGCGGTCGAGACTGCGAACCACTTTGCCTGGACGCTAAGGATTAGAGCGATCCTAGGTGTCCTCAGCAAAGTGGACAGTGCTAGTTATAGCGCTGTCGAGACTTGATGTATTGAAAAGCACTTTTATAAAGACCATGCCGTCCGTGTATGAAGCTTTTTGCGTAAGTGTCAGATTGTTGGACAGTGACTAGTGGATGTGGGGACATTGGGTTTGTGTTCCCTCTGAGTAGACTTTCTGAGGCTGATTCGCCAATCGTTGCTACTACGCCCGGTGACAGAGCGGGCCTAAAAATGCGGAATCCTCGGATTTTGCAATGTATAAAAAGCTACGAGCACTGCGCCGATTTTATTTTAATTGGATGTGGTGTTGACCATCAGCCTAGGGTGACCGCTGTAGTTGTCTACAGGCGGTCTACTCTGAGGACGTTTCCTGACCAAATCGTCCCTGTAGATTTAACAATGACTATTGATTCTCGCAAAATGTTGCTTGTCGATGACGATCCTAACGATATTGAGCTGGTGCAGCTGGCGATCGGCGATCTCACCGTCATTCGCACCTTAGATGTCTTAACCGATGGAGCCCAAGCGATCCAATATCTGATCGGTACGGCAGAACAGCCGCCGGTGGCAGCGCTGCCACGCTTTGTCCTGATGGATCTCAAGCTGCCTAAACGCACGGGGATTGAAGTTCTGCGAGCCATTCGCCAAAATGGTAGAACTCAACATCTGCCCGTTGTAATCATGTCGTCATCATCTGAGGATAGCGATTTGACAGCTTGCTACAATCTAGGCGTCAACAGCTATGTGGTAAAACCTCTCGATTTCCAGCGCTTCCAGGAATTTGCGAAGTGTATCGGAGGCTACTGGATGACGATTAACCACCCTCCTCTCGTTTCAAACCTCTAACGGGAATTATGAAGGCAGGTTAGGGACCTCTGCACTTATGGCGAATTGTTTCTTCTCGGCTCCGAGAGTCGTTACCGATATTCCTGATGAAGGGGTTACTACCCCAGTTTCATCTCGGTTACGGCTGCTTGTCGTTGAAGATGTTGCCGAAGATGTCGAGTTGATTGCGCTGTCATTGGATGCGGGGGATGTCGACTACGAAATTCAAGTTGCCGATGCGTTAGAACCGTGTCGGCAACTCCTGAGCGCCGAATCGTTTGATGCGGTGCTAGCCGACTATCGCTTGCCAGGGCTCCAGGCTCCGGACGTTTTTCGTCTAGTGAGTGAGTATCGCCCCCTGACTCCCTTCATTTTAGTTACTGGCAGTTTGGGAGAAGAAGCGGCGGTTGACTGCATCAAAACGGGCATGACTGACTATGTCTTAAAAGATCGGCTGTATCGTCTGCCGACAGTTTTGCGACGCGCTTTAGACGAAGCCGAACTCAAACGTCAGCAACAAGCCGCGATCGCTCAAGTCGAGCAGCAGGCTTGGCGTGAGTCAATCATTAACCGGATCGTCCAGGCGATTCGCGAAACGTTGATCTTAGAAGAGGTCTTGCAGACCACCGTCGATCAGTTACAGGCCGCCCTGGAAGTGAGTCGTTGTTTATTTGTGCAGCCCATGGCCCATCAAGCCATGCGGGTGCAGTATGCGAGTTCAGTGGATGCTGAGGCGGAGAGTTTTCGCCTCAAATTTTGTCAGCTCTGCCGGCATTACGAAGCGGCCCTCAAGGCGGGTCAGTCGATTGTGCTGCATCAGTCAGACGCTGACATGCCGGCTACCGTGGCTGAGCTGTTGGTGAAACACCAGCTGCAATCGGTATTGCTAACGCCGCTGAATTATCAGAAAGAATTTTTCGGAGCCTTGGTCTTCCATCAAGACACGAGCTACCGTCACTGGCGGGATATTGAGGTTTCGCTGGTGCAAACGGTGGCCGAGCAATGTGCGATCGCCATTTACCAATCTAACCTCTATGCCCAAGCTCAGGGCGAAATCGAGCAGCGCCGTCGCGTGGAAGAGCAACTCCGCCACGATGCCTTTCACGATGACTTGACTGGGTTGCCTAATCGGGCACTCTTTTTGGATCGACTTAACCATGCGCGGCAAATTGCCCGCCGCAATCAGGATGGCGACAGCGACAATTTACTCGGTGATTTTGCTGTCTTGTTTTTAGATTTGGATGATTTCCGCATTGTGAATGACAGTCTGGGGCATGATGCCGGAGACTTTTTGCTGCAGGTGGTTGCGGCCCGCTTAGGTCAATGTTTACGGGTCGGAGACACCTTGGCTCGTACCAGTGGTGATGAGTTTGCCATTTTGCTGGAAGATATCGAGCAGATTGAAGATATTTTGGCCGTAGTCGAGAATATTCAGACCGTTTTCAAGCAATCCATTGTTTTAGAATCCCAAGCAATTTTTATTAGCTCTTGCATTGGCATTGTGATTGACGCCCCCACTTACAACGACGCTGCTCAGTTTTTGCGCGATGCTGACACCGCGATGTATCAGGCCAAGGGCAAAGGACGCAATAGCTATCAGGTGTTTGACGGGGCGATGCATACGGAGGTGAAGCAACGCCTGCAACTGGAGAACGATTTGCGACGGGCTTTTGACCATAGCGAGTTTTATTTGGTTTATCAGCCCATCGTGCACTTGCCGAGTCACCAAATGTGTGGCTTTGAAGCGCTAATTCGGTGGCATGATCCCATTAAAGGGCTCCAGGCTCCGGATGCGTTTATTCCCGTGGCTGAACGTACGGGGCTGATTATTCCGATCGGGCAGTGGGTTATTCAGGCCGCCTGTCAGCAATGGCGTCAATGGCTGCAGCGTTGGCCAGACGCAATGCAGACCTGGAATATCAGCGTCAACCTATCAGCTAAACAGTTCGTGCAAACTGATCTGACCGCTCAGATTGAGAAAATCCTACACAGCACGGGTATTGATTGCCGTCACCTGCGGGTTGAGATTACCGAGAGTGCGCTGATGGAAAATGAGACCACATCGTTGGCAACGCTCCGGCAGCTCAAATCAAAAAGCATTCAAGTTGCGATGGATGACTTTGGCACAGGATATTCGTCTTTGAGCTATTTGTTGCGGTTTCCCAATGACGTGTTGAAGATTGACAAATCCTTTGTTTCCCATTTAGACAATAGCTCCAACAACCAAGAGATCATTAAAACGATTTTGGCCCTAGGTAAAAATCTGAATATGGAGGTGGTGGCTGAAGGCATTGAGACGGCTCACCAAGCTCAATTTTTGCTGGAGCAGGGCTGTGTTTTTGGGCAAGGCTATTGGTTCTCTAAGCCGTTAACGCCCGATAAAGCAGAAGCCATGTTGGCAGATCATTTCAACGATGTTTGAGGATGATTTTGGAGCATCAATATCGCCTGCGTAGCAGGCGCTGAGCGGTCATGGATTTTCCCTGAAAGCAACCTGGGGTACTTGTCTCTGGGCCTTTAGGACGGGGCCGCGATCGCGCGGCTGGTGGCAGCGCAGGTTTCGCCATCAGAGGTAAATGCCAGCGGATAGTCGGGGCTGAAGGGATCAGCGGTCACGCCTGCGGCGCGAAACCCATAGCCGCGCACCGCTGTATAGGTTTTGATCTCGATGCCTAGGCGATTCACCTCTAGAGTTGTGGGTGCGTCAGTGCGCTCAAACATGGCGAGATGAGTGGGACAAATGGGGTGCCAGCGATCGCCCAGCAAAATAGCATCGCGACCGGCGAGGGCAGCTGGGTCATACCAAAAGTCGAACTGGTCAATGCGCCCCGATAAGGCGATGACCGATGGCTCTCCCCAGACATAGGCCAGCGCTGAGGCGGAGCGATAGTCGGTTGTGAGCAACAGAGGCTTTTCGGCAAAGACGGCAGCCTCCCGTTTGACCCACTCCGCTACGGACTGCCAGCCATAAAGCATCCGAGTGTCGTCGTCGCCCGTGGGGGAGACGAGCGCTGAGAGCGGCAAAACCGTGTAGTGAATTACTAACAAGGCGGCTGCCACGGTGCCCAGGGTGAGCGTGCCATTGAGCAAACGGCGATCGCGCAGTTCATGAAAACGAGCAGGGCTGAGAAAGGCCCCGGCCATCAGGGGGAACAGCAGCGGATAGACCAGAATATTCCAGTAGTAGAGCACAGGGGCTTTGACAGAGAGCAGTGCCAACACCAGCGTCGAGGTGCCGAAAATCACGAAGGCAACGCGCTGATAGGTTGCCCCAAAGCGAGTTGTGAACCCGCGCTGGGTCGCTTTCGCCGTGAGCCAGACATGCATTGGCCCTAAAATCAGGGCACTGAGCAGTAAAAAGCCGATGGGCCCGAACCAGTGGATGGCGGCGGCCTCGGTTTGGACACTGCGCCCGAGATAAAACCGAAACGAATAAAAGTCGTGCTGCCAGTTCCACCAAAATACGGGAGCCAGCATGAGGAAGGCGAGCCCGATCGCCCCATACAAATGCCCCTGCCAAAAGAGCGATCGCCAGCGCCGCTGGGTCGCGATCGCCACCAAAAAGCCGATGCCCAAAAACAGCGCCACGTATTTGCAGAGTCCCGCTAGGCCGATCAGTCCCCCGGCTCCATAGAGCCAGGGATACGCGTCAAGGCGATCGCTGCTGAGAAACCGAATCAGGCAGTAGCTGGCAGCAGTCCCGAACCACACCAGCCAGTGGTCGTGCCAGGCCATCGCCGTGAATAGGAAAAACAGCGGTGAAGTGAGCATCAACAACACCGTGAGCCCCAGCGCATTAGCGGCTTGCTTGCCATAGAGTTGGTGGCAAATAACCCCATACAGCCAAATCAAGAGCCCTGTCGTGATCAGAGTTGGCAAGCGGAGGATGAAATGAGATCGACCCAGCCCCGCCGCAAAAATCCCCTGCACCCAGGCATGCCAGGGCGGATGGTCAAAATATGACCAGTCCCAATGCTGGCCCCACAGCCAGTAATAGGCTTCATCGGGATTGGGGAATGCTCCCATCCAAAAAATCAGCCTCAGTCCAACCAGAAGCACTAAGACCGGTCCATAGCGCCACAGTAGGGTGGAAGTCATAACCGCACCGTCTCAAACCTTAAAGCTGGGCACATCCAGCATAAATCTGAGCCGAGCATTGCTGATTTATCCCAGGAATCAGTTTTTGAAAGCCCTGGCGAAATGAGGGTGGCTTAAATCCGTTCTTCCCTCATTTCAGCCATACCCTGAGTCGTATTTCCCAATCTATTCTCGGTCGCTTAACGAGGGGGTAAGTGAGTGACGGGCGTTATGCCCTAAAGCGCTTCCTTAATCAGCGACTAACAGCCTTTTGGTTAAGCCACCGCGCCCATCCCTGGGGGCTGGCGAGTTCTGTGCTCGCCATGATGACAGCTCTTAAAAGGCGGTAATGTTCTTTCACAAATCTCCTGCTTCCAGGAGATGTAGTCTGTAACGCTTCGCGGTAAACTTTTATCAGCAGTCGACATGAATTAGCTGTTTAGAGGTTCCTATGAAACAGATTGCACGCTCTTTGAGTCGCTTGGGTTTGGCTTGCTTCTCCCTCGTACTCGTGGTAGCTACCTTCGCGGTATTTGCGTCGCCCGCGCTAGCCGCAGACTACGAAGTAAAGATGGGTTCTGATTCTGGTTTGCTGGTGTTTGAACCCGCCAAGCTCACCGTCAGTGCTGGTGATACGGTCACTTGGGTCAATAACAAGATGGCTCCTCACAACGTTATCTTTGATGCAAATCAAATTCCAGGCGCAGACAAGGATTTGGCAGACAAAATTTCTCACAGTCAGCTAACCTTTGCCCCTGGCGAAAACTATGCCACCACGTTTAGCGCTGATATGCCCAGTGGTGATTACACTTACTACTGTGCTCCGCACCGGGGTGCTGGTATGGTCGGAACCATTACCGTCGAGTAATCCCTCCACCCTGTTGGTAAAGTTTATTTGAGATCGAAATTCCCCTTTGGTGTTGGCTGGAGGGGGATTTTTATGTTTGTGCCACCACCTCTGATAACGATCACTAAATCTTCTTTCCACGAAAGAAAAATGTGGATTTGGTCAAAGGCGTGAGTACTCTGAAATCTCGTCATTCACTGCAAAGAAAAGCAACAAAAACGGTGAAATAGCTGCTCTTTCTCAAGACTTCTTTAAAGCTTATCGTCGCTTTGACCTTCCCCCGATAGGGTTAGTCTAGGGAGTTCAGTAAATTGGGTAAGGAGAGAAATGAGTACATTTGAGATCAAAGATCCTGATTATGACTTCAACATGAGTCAGTATTTCGGTCGTGGGTGGGAACTGTTTAAGGCTAATGCATTGCCTTTTGTGGGCTTCACGCTTCTCACCATCGTCATTGCGATCGTCTTGTCAGCGATTTTGCCCTATCCGCTGGGCAGCGGAGACCCCGAGGCAGGGCAGGTCGGAGGCAACGTCGTCGTTAATATTTTGTCGCCGCTCTTAAGTGCCGGTTTCTACATTGTGGCGTTGCAAATTGCCCGCAATCGCCCAACGACCTTCGGTGATTTCTTCCAAGGTTTTAGCCGAGTGGTGCCTATTCTGTTGCTATCTATCGTGAGCACAGTCTTTATCGTTATCGGATTTTTCCTGCTCGTGTTACCCGGCATCTACTTAGCGGTTTCTTATGTGTTGAGTGTGCCACTCCTGTTAGATAAAAGTCTTGATTTTTGGCCCGCGATGGAAACTAGCCGCAAGCTCGTAGGGAAAAAGTGGTTTGCTTTTTTCGGCTTTGTGCTGGTGTTAGGTCTGGTGAATATTGTGGGTGCCTTATTGGTGGGGCTGGGGCTGCTGGTAACGATTCCTTGGACGGTGTGCACGGTGACTGCCGCCTATGAGGATATTGTGGGGCTCAACTCTGTGGCTGAGGCCGCGTAGGTCTTTGATCGCTGCCCATTGGGCGGCTCCAGAATTGCTGCCAGCAACTTCAACCAATGATTCGTACTCGTAGGCTGACTCACACAGCAGCCTGTGAGCAGTTATGAATGTGTGGATGGATAAGAGAGTGCCTGGCAAGCTTGTTCCAGCTGTAGGGCGATCGCAATCATGGTTTGCGTCAGGGCGTGATTGGGATGGTGTAGACAAAAGATACCGCGACTGGCTAGGCCGATCATTTCTTCGCTGTGATAGAGGATGCCTGCCACCGGATATTGGTAGGTGTTCTCTAACATATGCCTGACGACGCTCGTTTCGATCGTGGGCAGCACCAGGGTGGGCACGAGCCAAGTTTTGGTGATCGCCAACTGTTCGATTACCTCTAAAAGCACGGCGGCGCGTTGCAAATCGTGAGTGTCTAATTGCAGCAACAGTAACGAAATATCAGCAAAAGACAACCCAGTTAAGTTGTCGTCACTCATCTCCGGTTGATTGTCGATTAGCAGTAAATCAAGGGCCAAATCTTGGCTTAACTGCTGCAAAACCTCAAACGGTTTATCTTTGCCATAGTGCTGCTGCAACATTTTCAGCTGATCGCTGTGGTTGGCGAAATGACAGCCTAAAGACGAGATATAAATGCCCGCAGAGTCACGGTTATAGATGGCATCATACCGACGAGCATCCGCTCTGAGCAGTTTAGTCGTTTGGGTGTGTGGGCTTAGCCACCAGTAGGCTTCCGCGTCGCTTTTAGGGGTGGCATCTACGCCAAACAGTGTGCGAATACCCCCCGCTTTTTGGTCGGCATCTAATAGGCCGACTCGATAACCATGGTGCATAAAAATGACGGCTAAGTTAGCAATCAAATGTGAGCAGCCAACACTATGCCGACAAGGTTGTAGGGCGATTATCCTGGCCATGGGTTCATGTCACTACGACAGATGCAACTGTGCGTATCGCAACTCTAAACATTCTTAAACAGTGACGGTAAGAGATAGAGGATGCTGATACGCAGTAATCCTTTCTAGGGGGAGGGGTTTCGCAGCTCATGACTAGAAAACCGGCGTTAGCAGGGGAGCCTGACTATCGAAGTTTTAATCCAGGATGGCTTTAGTGTATCCCCATCTTGCTGAATCGCTATCAAAGTGTTGATATTCTCTCATCGTCGCCGCTCTTGCAGCTTGCGATAAACAGCTTTGATGTCGACGTTATGGTGCGCTAGAGCGACCAGGGTATGGTAGAACAGGTCAGCTGCTTCACCGGCGATCGCCTCCGCATCGTCATCTTTACAAGCCATGACCACTTCAGCGCCCTCCTCACCAATTTTTTTAAGAATGCTGTTGTCACCTCCTGCTAATAGTTTGTTGGTGTAAGACCCTTCCCGCGGATGCTGCTGGCGCTCTCGAATCACGCCGAAGACTTGGGAGAGGGTATCGGCCGGGGGCGTCTCAATGTGACCCGCAATCTGATGAAAGCAGCTGCGCTCACCCGTATGACAGGCAATGTCGCCTATTTGCTCAACTGTGACTAATAGGGCATCACTGTCGCAGTCATAGCGAATGGTGTGAACTTTCTGCAGATGGCCAGAACTCGCCCCTTTATGCCATAGTTCCTGCCGTGAGCGACTCCAAAACCAGGTCTCGCCGGTGGCCAACGTTTTTTGCAGAGAGGCCGCGCTCATCCAGGCCATCATCAGCACCGTGCCGTCCAAATAATCCTGCACGATGGCGGGTACGAGCCCTTGCTCGTCATAGCGAATAGCGTCTAAAGGAACCGCACTCTCAGATAAGGACATGGGTGCTCAAGCATAGAAATAACTCTTCGATTATCCCCCGTGGCGACCCCGCGGCTAAGCATTTGGCCCGGCTAATGCAAAGATGGGCTGGGGGCGAGCCTTTCCTTTCAGGCTAAAGTCGCCCAAAGCCTCTGTTTGAAAGGTGGAATTAATGTTGTCGTACATGGACTTATTGATCCAAATCTCGTTTTCACCGGCTCGACTCATGATGCGAGAAGCGGTGTTGACCGTATCGCCCAGAATGTTGAATTCCCGGCGGCCACGACGCTCACCAATCTCCGCCGCAAACACTGGCCCGTAGGTCAGCCCAATCCGGCAGGTCAGCTGAATCGGTCGGCCTTGTACCGTGGGGGGCGCGATCGCCTGCACCAATTCGCGAATGCGACACATGGCCGCTGCCGCTCGATGGGGATCACTCGGGTCAGGGTTGAGCACCCCAAAGTGAATCAAAATCTCTGAGCCGATGGAATGGTAGGTGACTTTTTGCAAAATGCCGCCCTTGAGCTCAACGACGCCATTAATCAGTGAGAACGCATCAGAAAAACACTGCACCAACGCCGCCGTCTCTTCAGGCAGGGCATCGTCTACCGATTCGGGTAGACCAATGAGGTTGACAAAGGCCACCGCAATGGTGGGAAAGGCTGGCGGAATCCGTCGTTCTGAGGCCGTTTCAACAATCAACTGCAGCACGGAACGGGGCATATAGCTGGTCAGGGGTTCAACCCGCTGAATGGCCATATCGATTTCTTTCAGCAGGCCGGGAATGCTGCGGTCGAAAAACATGTAGGTGCTGCGTCGCCGCGCCACGGTGATTTCGTATTCTCCCAACTCTTCGTGACTGAGGTTGTCGATGACGAGCCAGTGATCGTTGTCGGTGGGGGTGAGGGAAATGCGATCGCCCAATTTCTCCTGGACTTCTGGGGTCAGTGAAACATGCCGGATACTGCCGCAGCCCTCTGCCTGCTTAGCCACCGTAACGGCACGACCCAGTAGCACGTGAGCCATCCGTTGGGGCGTCCCAATGTCGGCGGTCACAAATTGTCCAGAATGGATGCCCACCCGCATGCCTAGCGAGAGTTCGCCGCGATAGGTGGCAATTTTTTGAAACGACTGCATGGCTCGCTGC
>ERZ1740058.1276-NODE-1276-length-12604-cov-14.954020_pt1 | contig 12604 bp, 9 predicted proteins | sample MGYA00581745_ERZ1740058 | MGnify/ENA primary metagenome ERZ1740058 (study PRJEB43018, sample SAMN04849742) | marine metagenome | isolation source: floating plastic debris | place: Pacific Ocean | collected 2008-08-30 | study: EMG produced TPA metagenomics... | reverse complement strand
TAGACACACTAAACAGGTCATACTTTTCTCTGTCCTTTACATTAGTGGACTACCAAAGTTTGAATGGTATTGCATGAGGCCAAGTTGCTGAAAAGCCCTGTATACGGGGCTTTAAGGCGATCTCTGTTCCACGAAAATCTGAAGTTCAGAGATATTCAGGAATTGGGCAAAGTCGGCTTGAGGCTCAAAAACTCGAATATCTCCAAACCAAGTGGCTCTCAGCAGCCAGAAGCCCTGGAAAATCATTAAATGGATGGGCAATCCAGCTCCTTTTTTGTCCAAAGTCCAGGATCAGGGTTTGGCAGTGCCAAACCCCTGCGATCGGGGAGGCTATTTTTGAGCGACTCCTTTAGGCAAGATCAAAGCGATCGAGGTTCATCACCTTAGTCCATGCCGCGACAAAGTCCTGCACAAACTTTTGCTGTGAGTCTTCACAACCATAGACTTCAGCGATCGCCCGCAGCTGTGAGTTGGACCCAAAGACCAGGTCAGCACGAGTGCCGGTCCATCTCAGGTCACCCGTGGCGCGATCGCGTCCTTCGAACACGTCTTCCGCTTCCGAGACGGCTTTCCATGTCGTATCCAGATCAAGCAGATTCACGAAGAAGTCATTGGTCAACGTCTCTGGCCGCTGGGTAAACACCCCGTGTTGGGTCTGGCCAGCGTTGGCATTTAAGACGCGCAGGCCACCGACCAGCACCGTCATCTCAGGCGCGGTCAGCGTCAGCAATTGGGCTCGATCTAGCAGCAGCTTCTCTGCCGGAATGGTGAATAGACCTTTGGTGTAGTTGCGGAACCCATCCGCGATCGGTTCAAGCACCGCAAAGGACTCCACATCGGTTTGAGCCTGCGAGGCATCGGTGCGGCCGGGCTGGAAGGGCACCTTGACATCGTACCAACCAGCATTTTTCGCTGCTTGCTCAACGCCAGCACAGCCAGCTAGAACGATCAGGTCAGCCAGCGATACCTGTTTGCCAGTGGTCTGAGCATCGTTAAAGGTGCTTTGGATGGCCTCCAGAGTTTGCAACACCATGGCTAGCTGTTCGAGTTGGTTAACTTCCCAATCTTTCTGCGGGGCGAGACGAATGCGCGCTCCGTTGGCACCACCGCGCTTATCCGAGCCTCGGAAAGTGGCAGCCGATGCCCAGGCCGTCGAAACCAGCTGGGAAACCGATAGACTCGTAGCGAGAATCTGACTCTTCAGAGCCTCGATATCCTGCTCATCAATCAATTTATGCGTCACAGCAGGGACTGGATCTTGCCAGATCAGTTCCTCTTCGGGGACTTCCGGGCCGAGGTATCGTGCCCGCGGCCCCATGTCACGGTGGGTTAGCTTAAACCAGGCGCGGGCAAACGCATCGGCAAACTGTTCTGGGTGCTCAAGGAAACGCCGCGAAATTGGCCCGTAGATGGGGTCCATGCGCATGGCCATGTCTGCCGTGGTCATGATGGGAGCATGTCGCCTGGAGGGATCGTGGGCATCGGGCACCGCATCGGCCGCCGCGCCCCCCTGTGGCACCCACTGATGCGCGCCAGCAGGGCTTTTCGTCAGTTCCCACTCATAGCCAAACAGGTTTTCGAAGTAGTTGTTATCCCACTTAATCGGGTTTGTAGTCCAGGCCCCTTCGATGCCGCTGGTCGTCGCATGCACCCCGACGCCGCTGCCGAAGCTGTTCTTCCAGCCCAGGCCTTGCTCTTCAATATGAGCCCCCTCAGGTTCGGCCCCCACTAACGCGGCATCACCCGCACCATGGCATTTACCAAAGGTGTGCCCCCCCGCCACGAGCGCCACGGTCTCTTCGTCATTCATGGCCATGCGCCCGAAGGTTTCCCGAATATCTCGGCCCGAGGCGATCGGATCAGGATAGCCGTTCGGCCCTTCTGGATTCACGTAGATGAGGCCCATTTGCACTGCACCCAGCGGATTTTCAAGTTCGCGATCGCCCGTGTAGCGCTTGTCTCCTAGCCATTCGGCCTCAGCGCCCCAGTAAATGTCTGCTTCGGGCTCCCAAATATCTTCACGCCCCCCGGCAAACCCAAATGATTTAAAGCCCATAGATTCCAGCGCGCAATTACCGGCCAGGATCATTAAGTCGGCCCAAGAGATTGCCTGGCCATATTTTTGCTTGATCGGCCACAGCAATCGGCGAGCTTTATCAAGATTGCCATTGTCAGGCCAGCTGTTGAGTGGAGCAAAGCGTTGATTGCCAGTGGCTGCACCACCGCGACCGTCACCGATGCGGTAGGTTCCCGCGCTGTGCCAAGCCATCCGGATAAAGAGGGGGCCATAGTGGCCGTAGTCGGCGGGCCACCAAGACTGAGATGTCGTCATCAGTTCAAAGATGTCTGCCTTTACCGCACTCAAGTCAAGCGTCTTGAATGCCTCAGCGTAGTCGAAATCCGCTCCCATGGGATCAGATTTAGAGGAGTGCTGATGCAGGATGTTCAAGTTCAACTGATTCGGCCACCATTCTTTGTTAGACGTGCCAGTGCCCGCCGTAAATTTTGGAGCCGCTCCGGAAAATGGGCAGCCACCTTGACTACTCGTCGCTTGGCTAGCCGTAGTGCTTTGTAAGTCGCTCATAGTATCTCCTATGGTGTATGCAGGAAGGGCTTTTTGGCTGCTTTTTGACAGATCCAAATAAGCAAGAAAAAGCTTAATCAAATTGCTTACTTTCAGCATTATTCACAACATGATTTGAATTTATAATAGCTTTTAAAGATGCAAAATAACTAGATTTTTGAAAACTTCATTTTATAGATTTTTTCCTATCAAATCAAATTCAAGTGCATTCATGTATCCCATTCTCTTGCTTCAGCTCTTTATAGGAAAAATCTTATAAGAGGCCGAACCTTGGTTGCTGAATTTCTGGGCTTTTAATATTTTGGAAGCTTGATGGAATCCTGGAGTTTGCTGAGATGCATAATGTCAACGAACATCTAATTGGCAGCACTACTCCTGTCTCCTTGAGCACTAGGCGCTGGCGATCGCTATTTGGTTTATCTAAATAATCCTATTGATTCCTTGAAGTCTCTATACTAAGTCCATTGACAATAAACCAATCGGTACCAGAATAGGCCTGAAACCATAGAATTGCTCGGCTTCAGCTCAAGAACTCATTACCTTTGACGCTAAATCTTTAGTCTTTCTTAGGGTTTTATTTCTCTCTTTAATATATTTTTAAACAGGAATCCAGTCCGTTAGCTGACACCTTGAGACTTAAGAGACTTTGGTCTTGCCGACCTGAAATCTAAACTTAACGTCATTAATCTATCAGTCGAGACTGGTTTCCGATTGGTGGGTTGATGCTGTTAGCTGTTATGTTTTCTCAGGCTCACAGGGATGTATTTGAAACTCAACCACCCATCCCAAGCGGTTAAACAGCCGAATTAATTTGTCTATTGTAAATCGATTGAAGTGACCATTAAATAGGTGAGATACCTCAGGTTGCTGAATCGCGAGCAAGGTTGAGAGCTCTCTTTGCTTTAGCCTGGTTTTGATGAGAGCCTTGCGTAACTCATGCCCTAGCTCTTCCCGCAGATCTAAGTCAATCTGACCACAGCATTCTTGCATCAGATTAGGCATGTGGCCCGAGACAGAACCCTTCTTCTCATCTTTCATCATGTTTTTGCCCAGTTCTTAAACAACCCAATACTTAATACCAGTTCTGAAAAGTAGCGCTACAGATCGGGGATCCCCCGCTGTCGCTGCCCCCTTGTCGAAGGGGGCTCATACGCTTTTGGGATGTGTAGTTCAAATTCAGCGAATTGGTATAACGGCATACTCGCAGTTAGCTTCAACGCTACCCACGTCAAGCAATGATCAACTTGACACGATCTAGAATTCATCCCACTACAAATCTAGTCTTAACTAAGAATAATTCTAATATAGAGGTAAAGCAATGAGTATATTGGCTTATTCGTTTCTGCCTGACATCCATGTCAGTTGGGTGCGCTCCCCTCCTAGGGCGCATAATCTTCTATTCGGGACAGAATACTTTTAGGCAAGACTGCGGCCACTTTGCTGATGGACTCAGAACGAGAGTGCTCTAGGTGTCCTCAGCGAAGTGGTCAGCGCTAGATCTCCAGCAATTTCAGCGACCAGGTTTTCGGATTTTCTCGATTTTGAGCAGTAGACATCAGGGTTGCTGCCTGGGCGATCGCACTCCCCTGAGCCTGGCGACCTCACTCAGCGAAAACTACCCTGTCTCAATCGGTCTAACCCAGCTCAGGCAGGGCAGACAGCATATAGAGTACCAAGATTGAATTAAAGTGCTGTTAGGGTGCTAGTTCAATCGGGCGATGATGTTGGCTTCAAATCAAGTTTGAAGAATGAGGTGAATTCTAGATGCCCCTGCAAGAATCGTGGCTGGACAATCTGCGGCCTCGGCGTCGACCCGTTTTTTTTAATTGGGCACGACAGCTTAATGGGGTCAAATACCTCTGCGCGATCGCCTTACTTGCCGTGGGCTATCGCCTGCTCATCATCCTTATCTTTAAATTCCCTCTACCGGATAATCTTCGGGTTTATCCCATCTGGCCACCGGCTGCCTACAGCCAAATTATTTTGCTGTTGATGGGGCTTAAGTTTTGGCCCGCCGTCGCCCTCGGCTCTTTGCTCAACAGCTTGATGTCAGATCAGCCCAACTGGCTGATTAACAGCTTATCTGCCGCTAACAATACGCTGCAGGCGCTGTTAGGGTCTTGGCTCCTGCTGCGCAGCAATTTTTCGCCCCGGCTCGATCACCTGCGCGATGTCGGTCTTTTAGTTGTCTTTGGCGGCATTTTGCCAGCGGCCTTGAGTGCGAGTCTCGGCGTGCTGATCTGCTGTATTCAAGATGCTGCCAACGCTAAAGTGCTCACCACCATCTGGTTTGACTGGTGGCTTGGCAACCTCAGCGGCGTGTTGATTCTCTTTCCGGCGATTTTGACACTGCCTGAGTGGCCCCAGCAGTTTCAAACGCTCGATCGCAAGTTTCTCGGCGTTTTGTGGATCGTCGGCCTATCGGGGCTGAGCTGGTTTGTGTTTGCTTCGCCGCTACGCGCTGAAATTGCCCCCTTTCCGTTGGAATATTTGCCCTTTCCCTTTATTGCTTGGGGGGCGCTTCGGCTAGGCGCACCGGGGGCCGCCGCCGCCATCATCTTGACGACGGGTTTTGCGGGTTGGGGATTTATTCGCAACACCGGCCCGTTCTTTTTGTTTTCGACTCAGCCTGAGCAAGCAATTCTGGCGCTGCAGTCCTATATCTGTGTGCTGGTGATTACGGCGTTGGCCCTCGCCGCCACCATGGCCGAGCGCGAAAAAGCGCGGCAAGAGTTGGAGAGCGAAAAAGAAAAATCAGAACAACTGCTGCTGAATATTTTGCCACTGCCGATCGCCACGCGGCTCAAACGCCAAGAAGGCACGATCGCCGATCATTTTGCCGAAGCCACCGTCTTGTTTGCTGACATTGTGGACTTTACCGAACTGTCTTCTGAGCTATCCCCTCAGGAACTGGTGGTGATGCTCAACGAAATTTTTTCCACCTTTGACGGCTTAGCCGAAAAGCACGGCCTCGAAAAGATCAAAACGATTGGTGATGCCTACATGGTAGTGGGCGGCCTGCCCGAACATCGCCAAGACCATGCCGAGGCGATCGCGAATATGGCCCTCGATATGCAGCAGGCGATCGCTAACTTTAGCCAAAAGTATCAGCGGTCTTGCACGATGCGCATTGGCATCAACACTGGCCCCGTCATTGCGGGCGTCATCGGCCAAAAGAAATTCATCTACGATCTTTGGGGCGACACTGTCAACATTGCCAGCCGCATGGAATCAACCGGCATTGCGGGCGAGATTCAGGTCACCCAAAGCACCTACGAAGTGTTGAAAGCTTACTACAGCTTTGACTGCCGGGGCGAAATTGCGGTCAAAGGCAAAGGCATGATGATTACCTATTTGATGGGCGATCGCACCCCCGCCGGTGTGCCAACCACATAGTATGCTCAAATTTGCTGATGTCCTGGAGTGCCCCCGTGGCCCTATCCCACGCCATTCTTGTTGCCCTGTTACAGTCTCCCAGCAGCGGCTACGACCTGGCTAAACGATTTGATGGCTCAGTCGGTTTCTTTTGGGATGCCAGCCACCAGCAAATTTATCGAGAGTTGGCCAAGCTCGAACAGGCAAACCACATCACTGTCGAGATCATTGAGCAAGCGGGCCGCCCCAACAAAAAGAACTATTTCATTACCGATCGTGGCAAAGCTTTGCTCACGGATTGGATGGCGGTGCCCAGCAGCCTGAGTCCCCTCAAAGATGATCTGCTGGTCAAACTGTTTGGTGGCTACCTGGTTGACCCAGACATTATTTTGAAAGAACTGCGCCACCACCGCAAGCTGCACCAAACCCGGCTGGTGGAATATCAGGCGATTGAAGAGCGCTTCTTTCCCGATGTCGAAACGTTATCGCCAACCGCAGTCTATCAATACCTCACCCTGCGCAACGGCATTCAATTTGAGCAGGGCTGGCTGAAATGGTGCGATGAGGCGGTTTCAACGCTGCAAGCCTTGCCCAACTCCGAGATCGCTGATGATCTCCCCAAATCTGGTTGAAGCTTTTGCGCTTCGGCTTCAGTTAAGCCAACAAAGCCTCCGTATTCTGGTTCAAATTGCGACGCATCGCCATCTCTGCTTCATAAAATCCTCACAAATCTTCGACATTTAAGTTCTTTAGACAAAGACGAGTAGATGCCTGTGCGTCAAATTTTTCTGAGGCCATACAGTAGTGCGTGAGTATACGTAGACACTCAATCGCTAGTTATGTAAGCCCCGCTCTCAGATTACAAATCTCAAGGAGCCATATGCATATAAAAAATTTTATGACCAAGCTAGTAGGCGCATTTGTCATGGCAGCAACCGCGCTAACTGCGATCGCCAGTGAGGCAGCAGCACTGAATACGGGTGCAGTTGCTTGTACAAATGGCACTGTGACTGGAACTACTGAATGCGAAGGGGTTTTTGAAAAAAACAACAGCAATCAAAATCTCAATGGGTTATTTGATTTAGATTGGGGAACTGAAGCCCTCAAAGTTAAAGGCTCTGGTGGTACAGAGGGTCCTTTAACCATCACCAGTAACGACAACAAGAAAAAAGGAACTTGGGAACTCGAGCAATCCTTTGTTGATGAGTACGACGAAATCATGTTCGTCGTCAAAGGTGGTCCCAGCTTTAGCGCTTACCTGTGGGACGGCCTTGCCACTAGCGGCACGTGGGACACCTTAGGGTTGCAAAAGGGCAATGGAAAAGCCAAGCCGGATCTCTCTCATATCTCTGTGTATGCCATGAGAACCCCCGAACCCAAACCCACCTCTATCCCTGAACCTGCTGCCATGTTGGGTTTAGTCGCTGTCGGCGCTGGCATCCTGATTAAGCGTCGTCAAGACATTGAGCAGGCGTAAAACGCTAATGGGCCTCATGATTTGAGGTACCCCGATACGCTCAATTCGACTTGCTCCGCCACCTTCTGATCGATAGGTGGCGGAGCTTTTTTGTACGGTTCTAAGGAGAGGCGGCATCGGCGACAGCTTCAAGTCCAGAAAACTGCATCGACACGGCGTCCCAAGATTGGCAACCATTCTCAGTATGCGGATTCCCCAGGAAATCTTGACAACGCCGAGGAGCAGAGGAGCAGAGGGGCTAGATTTGTCGTCTGGTTTCAGAGCATCGATATAGCAAACCAAAGTTAGATCAAGATATTCCAGATCGCGGCAGTCGTGATTTGACAAGCATCTCAATTCCGCATTCTGGTATAGCAAGCCGCAATTTGATTAGGTCACCCCCAATGTCTGAAATCACCATCAGATAAGCTTTTCAATTCTGACTTCCGACTTCTTCATTCCGAATTCTGCTATATATAACGGGCCGGTAGCCATCACCGAAACCCCGTCAGGATTTGGCCTATGAGGATTTGTATGGACTCCGTAGCTGCACGGAATCGCCATGGGTACCATGGGTGAGCCTTGTGGCCCCTGTTCTGAATTGGCAAACTCACCATGAAAATCATCGGCATTATTCTTTTCGTCATTGGCGTGATTTTGTTCTTTGTGCAGCGGGGGCAAAAGCAAAAGCTCTTTAGCATCAAATCGGCTCGGGCGATGACCGCTGCCGAACTTCAGGAGACGGCGGGCGCGGTGGCGGCAGAGATCGGCGGCGGGAGCTGGCGCGACTATGTGAAACTTTGGGGCCGAGTCACAACTGAGCAGCCGCTGTACTCTGACCAGAAGGAAGCGCCTTGCGTACATTTTGTGTCACAGGTCACACGGGAATATGAAACGAAGAACGACGAGGGCAAAGTTCAGCAGAAGTCGGAACAGGTTTCTCAAAATCGACAGTCGATCGCCTTTTGGCTGCACGATCGCACCGGCAAAATCAAGGTCAACCCTGACGGGGCCGAGATCGAAACGATCGAAATCCTGAATGAGTTTCGACCCCAGCGATCGGGCGAGACCCGAGGCTATCGTCACACCGAAGCGGTATTGCCTCTAGATCGCGAAGTGTTAGTGGTCGGGGCTGTGAGCGACTTGACCGGAGACGTCATCATCGGTAAACCGGTGAAGTCTGACCACCACTACCTGATCTCTCTCAAAGATGAAGAAATGTTGGCATCGACAACGGCTCGCAGTGCCAAAAACATTTTCTACAGCATGATTGGTTGTTTTGCTATCGGCATAGTTTTATTGATTGGGGGATTGCTTTCTTAGTCTGTGGCTGGCCTTGGCAAGTGTTTAGAGGGGCAGAAAATAGCAGTCTCCAGGCCGGTTTGCCAGATGCGCGATTCGCGTCAGGGTCTCGTCGGGTAACTCCCAAATAATTAATTCTGTTGGTCTGGTTCAGTTTGAGGCTGGCGATCGCCGGTCTGGTCAGAGTTATCCCGGTGGAATCTTTGTAAACTCAATGTATTCCATGGCGATCTTTCTATGATTGCCCATTCGTAGATCGTAAGGAGACGGCAGTACAAACAGGTAGGTTGTAAGAAGCTGGCTGACTGCCCTCGCTCGGGCCTGTCAAAAGTAGACAGTACATGGTGCGGGCAGCTTAGTGCATAGGCCCGAGCAAGTTGAGTCGGGGCGGGTGCGGTGACGCCTCATCTCAAAGATTGGCCCCTCTCTTGAGGGCGCGTTCTCATCGTCTGAGTCGGCTCGGTCAGCGGCGGCTCCCTGGGGATAAAGCACCGTTCTGTCCCCGTTGTTCGCCTGAGAGACCTGACGTCAATTTGGTCAGCATCGTCACATCGGTTCGTTCTATTTCTAGAATTTGCCTTGAATCCTTCAGCTAAAGTATCGCTCAAAATTATCGATATCTTAGGGGTGGCAGTCTTTGATCTCAATTGTCTCCCGCAAGAGTATTTTGTGACTGAGGCTAATCCCTCTACCGAGTGGGTGCAGACCGCGTTTCAATCTTTGGGGTTGCGATCTCTCCTCTCTGCTTCGCTGGAACTCGAAGGATTTCAACAAATCACGATTCACTCTGAGGCCACCACGGCCATCGTCGTGCGCCGCCGTCAAGACTACTTGGCGCTCCTGTTTCAAGGGCAGGTCGCGCTTGACCGGGCCGCCGAGAGTCAACAGATGTTAAGCCTGATCCAGGCGCTGAATGTCGATAAACTGCGACAGCATCCCCACTTCACCGTGATTTAACCCGGTCGCCACGTGCCATGAAAGCTGTGGGGAATCACGCTCGGCAACGCTAATCGGCAGACGGGCTCAGCGGCTAGGCGATCGCTATCATAAATCCACACTTCGCTCTGGTGGGCCGCCCCGTCATAAACCACGGATAAGACCCAACCGGCTGGCTTGGCCGGGTCGCCTTTGGGCACATAAATGGGCTCAGAGGGGTACCGCTCCTTCCCGGCTTCGGCGATCGTGAGCTTGGCCGTATCGGGCTCAAACCGGGCGATCGCGCGAAACAGCTCGCCCGTATTGTCGTGTCCCGGCGTCTGCAGCGACAGGTAAGTGGGCGCTGTCACCACGGGCTGATCGGTGGGCACCTGAGGAAACTCGCAATAGTCTTCGACCAGACAGGTTTGGGCGCGCACCACCGCCGTTTGCGGATCGACGCAGACGCGCCACAGCTGGCCCACTGCCGGAGTTTTAAACTGCCCGGAGGCGATCTCTTTGAGCTGTTGATTGGTGGCAAAATCTTCGTAGCGCACTACCTCTAACACAATGTCGCCATCGTTATTGACAAAGCCTTTGCCAAAATGCCACTGATACCACGGGTCAACGGCCTCAGAGCTAATTACCTCCAGGGTCTCGGCATCGACGACGACCAGCTGAGTGCCGTGTTTGGGTTGCCACATCAGGGCATCGCTAAAGCTTTGAAAGCCCAAAACCGCCGGTAACGGATTGAGCCGCACCGGCGGCACGCAAAACACCAGGTAGCGATCGGCCAGCACAAAGTCATGGATCAGCGGAATGCCGTTGAGGGGCACCGACTCCTTTTTCTGAATGTGGCCAGTGGCGTCACTGCGATAGAGGTTGAGCGTCGCATTGGCCCCAGGCACAATGCCAAAGTTAAAAATGTGCCCGGTCTGCGGATGGCGTTTGGGGTGGGCCGAGTAAGGGTCGTTGTCGGTCAGCTCGCCTAAGGGGTGTACGCCCTGGGTTTCGAGCGTTTCCGGATCAAGGTGATGGGGCCAGCCGCCTTCCCACAGGGCTAACAGTTTGTCGGGCAGGGCTAGCACCGACGTGTTCCCCGCATTTTTGAGCTGGGCCTGCCAGCGTTGCCAAAAGGGGCCGGGGGCCAGGCTGCCGTAGCCACTGTAGAGAAACTGATCAGCAGCCTCTTCTTCCATATAGCCAGCGGAATTGACGTAGCGATAAACCGCCTGAGCCTGCCCCTCGGCAAAATGCACCGCCAATACAGCGCCATCGCCATCAAACCAGTGGCTGACCCGCTGGCCCTGCCGCTCAAACCGAGCGGGGCCATTGCGATACAGACTCCCTTGCAAATCGCCAGGCACAGTGCCTGCGAGCACCGACAGCGGCGTGAGGGCAAACTCTTGAGCAGGCTGGGCGATCGCGCCAGCCCAGGCTTTGGTCAATGAGGCAGATGAGGGAGTCGTCGTGATCGCGGTCATAGGGGGGCTGTGAATAATCTGGATTCCCCTATTGTGCAAGAGATCGCGATCGGGGGCGGGGTGGCTAATCCCGACTCCGAATTAATGGCAGTACCCACGCTGAGACGAAATTTGAGGGCAAAGGCGTGAGGGAATCCCGTCCCGGCTCGCGATCGCAACGGGTCGTGCCCGGTCACCGGCCCTGTTTAGCCGATGCCTTTGAAGAGCACGATGAGGGTGCCAATGCCCACAGCCACCATCAAGCCCGCTGGAAAGAATTTGCGCGTCTTGATCAGGCGCACAATGAACACGACGACCAGCAGCAGCGTCACGGCGATCGCCAGCCACAGCCCCCAGACCTGCGCTTGCACCAAGCCAAAACCTGCCACCAGCAACAAGAGGCCAGTGATCACCCCAGCAATGAGAGAGGGCTTGCTGCCCGCCTGCTGATAGCCAATAACGCCTCCCACGATGGACAATACGCCATAGACGAAGCTCATGATGGCAGCAGCTGACATAGGATTCCTTTCCCTTGCGAAAGACTCTAGATCCAGCATAGTCAATCGCCGCAGCTCCGATCGAACGCAACCCAGAGCGGCGCTGGAATTCTGGCCAGCGGCGATCGCCCCCAGATCCTCCCTCTACGCGGCAACGCTCTCCAGTAAAGTTGGGGAAACCCGCCGCCGGTGTCAGCGGGCAAGCGCGAAGCCCTACCCTGAATCAGGGGTTATCGATGAAAACACCCTTCGAAATTCGTGCCCTGTTGCACTTAGCCATTCCGCTCACCTGCATCCAAGTAGCAGAGGGCATGGTCAACATCGTCGATACCCTGATGATGGGCTGGCTCGGCCCCACGGCGCTGGCGGCAGGCGGACTCGGGGCCGTCATTTTTTGGACTTTTTTGGCTCTATTCACCGGCCTGCTGGAAATGACCGGGGCACTGGCGGCGGAAGCTTACGGCGCGGAGGATGAGGCGCGGGTGGGCGTGATTACGGCCCAGGCCCTGCTGCTGAGTTTTGGCGTTTCGCTACCGGCGCTGCTGCTGTTTTGGCATCTCGGGGGCATCCTCCTCTGGTTGGGGCAAGCGCCGCCAATTGTGGTCCAAACCATGGCCTATTTGCGGGCGATGATGTGGGGCCTGCCAGCGGCGCTGGGCCTGTTTGTTTTCAAAGAAATTACCACGGCCCTGATGCAGCCCCGGCTATTGACGCTGCTGATGGTGGGGAGTATTCCCATTAACGTGATTTTGAACGATGCGCTGATGTTTGGTAAATGGGGCCTGCCGCAGTTAGGGTTGGCGGGCATTGGCGGCAGCAGTGCCCTGATTTTTTGGGGCCTATTTGTGACTGCGGTGCTCTGTTTGAGGCGACGGCGCGACCTACGACGGTGGCAGCTTTTTGACTCGATTGGTCGCTTCAATCCGCCCGTTTTCAAAGAAATTGTCCACCTCGGCTGGCCCCTCTGCTTTGACTACGGCACTGAGTTTGGGGCACTGACGGCGGCGGCGCT
>ERZ1740058.1275-NODE-1275-length-12620-cov-4.978273_pt1 | contig 12620 bp, 16 predicted proteins | sample MGYA00581745_ERZ1740058 | MGnify/ENA primary metagenome ERZ1740058 (study PRJEB43018, sample SAMN04849742) | marine metagenome | isolation source: floating plastic debris | place: Pacific Ocean | collected 2008-08-30 | study: EMG produced TPA metagenomics... | reverse complement strand
AACAGCATTTGGCGGCTCTTCCGCAATGCGGGCTGAAACCTTGACGTAATTGTTGGGATTTTTGTATGGCACGGCCGGCACGGGACGCACTTCTGCACCTAGGGTACGCAGCATGTCCATTTTTTCCTGAGACTGTGTGTCAGGAATGATGATGAGGCATTTATAGCCCTTGGCATTGCAGATGTGGGCCAAGCCAATACCCGTATTGCCAGCGGTGCCTTCAACAACAGTACCACCGGGCTGCAGTAACCCACGCTTCTCGGCGTCTTGAATGATGAAGAGCGCCGCTCGCTCCTTGACTGAGCCACCCGGATTCAGTAACTCCTCTTTGCCAAGATTTTCGCACCCCGTTTCTTCACTTAATCTGTTGAGCCGAATGAGGGGAGTATTGCCAACGGTGCTGACAAAGCCTGGTTTGATATCCATCCTGAATACTAGCTAGAGGAACGACAGTCACTACATCTGCCTATCCTAAAGGGTAATGGCGACCGGAAAAGGGTTAGCCAAGAAATAACCCAGCGAGAAGGACACCTGGGTCATGCCGTGCTGCTACGAAGACATAGCAAAGCTCCTGGCTATCGGGCTCTCTATCAACGCCATATGCGACTTTTCTGGAAGGTCGATGAATTTTGCCTTGGCCCCGCCGACAATCAGCGCAGAGCACGACATCTCTAGCCTTTTGCCAAACGTTGAAAGCCAGACGTCAAGACCCCTTCAAGCTTCTCCCCGTTCCACTACTCGTGAGCAGAAGTCTCTTGCCCCTGCTAGTGCTCAGTGGCGGAAACCGCCCTACCCTTATCGCTTTTAGGCTCCCCCTAACTCTCTACTCCCCCGCCCTTTGGAGACCTTGTTCAAATTTACGCCGCCCGGCCCTAGATCTGTCAGGCATGAGTCGGGACAATCTAACCCGAGATAGTTGCTCGTCAAATCCATCAACGGCTGTCCTTAACCCTGCAGTTTCGCGCTTGATGGCCAAGATGGTCTCAGGGCATCAATTCATGCCAGCAATTTGAGAAAGTCCCATCAACTCCTGGAAAAGAGTGCTTTAGATTGATTATTCTGAACCTTATAGCCGCTGATTTTTTGGAAAAACCTATGGTCATAGTGCAACGGTTGCTCATGGTACTCACCGTAGGAGTCATGAGTCTGGTCTGGATGCCGTCCCTCGCGATGGCACAAGACTATCCGCTCCCACTGTCTTTCAGCAATGCAGAGCTGCGAGGGCAGGATTTTCAAGGAGAGCAACTGCAAGCAGCAGAGTTTTCTAACGCCAATATATCGGAGGCCAATTTCACTGGAGCCGATGCACGAGGGGCTATTTTCAGTGCTTCTGTTGCTCGGGCGACTAATTTTCATGGCGTTGATTTCTCAACGGGCATGTTAGATTCGTCAAACTTCACCGGCGCTGATTTCTCAGACGCGATTTAGGTCGACACCATTATGCTGCGCTCCACCTTTGATTATGCCAACATCACGGGCGCTGACTTTTCGGGCGCTTTACTAGATGGGTCACAAATGCAGCAGCTCTGCAAAATCGCCACTGGAGTCAACTCTCAAACCGGGGTGGCTACTCGCGATTCCCTCGGTTGTCGTTAGGCTGTAACCGTCACTGGACGAGGTGTTAAGGGCAGCTCTAAGCGATCGCCTACCGCTGGTGCCAAGACTTGAATGGACTTTCCCCTAGCCGCTAGCTGTTCACGGAGTTGTTCCGCCCCACCAGAAGCTTTGAGAATGGATACCAGCAACCCTTCATAGATTGTTTCTTGGGCATCAGTTGTTGGCAACATCACCTGAGGCTCTAGCCAATCAGCTAACTCATCAGCACTTTTGAGGCCGCGAATGATCGGGCCAACCAAAGGCAACGACAACGTCAGCAGCGGGGTTAACACAACATCGACCGGGGCTTCTTGCTGCAACTCCTTTTGGTGATAGCCGTGGGGCTCGTAAAACAGCTTAAATCCAGTGGCCATTTCCGTAACGATATAGCCATTTTCTAACAGAGTGGGGCCAATAGGAGAACCCGGGACGGCTTTTACGGTCACGCCACCGCGGCTTGTGGCCTCTCCATGGTTGAGCACTGTCACATCAGTAAAGCCCAACTCTCGCACCACCTTTGCGGCATTTGGTGACCCCACCACAGGAATTGACTTATCGAGAGCCTGCAATGTGGCTGGATGAGCATGGTCTTCTAAACCTTGGGTCAACAAAATGAAGTCAACATCATCAGGCAGCGATTGTGGCTGCTTTTTTTCACCTTTAAATAGCCAGGAAGCATTGCTAAAGGTCAGAGAGCCAATCAACCAGGGGTCAACGAGAATCTTTTGCTCAGCGATTTCCCATAGCCAGCTATTGTTATCGAGCCAAGTCGCGAACATGAGAATGACGGTTTTACATCTCTTTACAGTTTAATGGGTTTGTCAGCCGTGCGCGTAATTATGATTCGTAAATGCTTTTGAATGCACAAACCCATGGATTGTTAACGTGTCTCAGGGGCTGATAAGGGCAGTCCTGCTGACAACCAACAGGACTTACGCGGTTAAATCATATTTTGCCCCCTGCAGCCCCAATACTGGAGAAATCGGATTCAGCATCCTCCAGAGCTGAGGCATTGAGGGGACTTTTGCATCAGTCCTGAGACAAGTCGTTTTGATACCCCAATTTTTAGATGGGCGAGCCTTCTAAACAATTACTCAAACTGGCCCAGAAGCTCTTTGTTGATGAGGGCGATCGCACAGCCTTCATGCAGGCGCTATTGGTGCCGTCACCGTTTGCCCCTACCCTGTTATGGACTAAGCCCCAACCGGTTAATTTGGCCTGGTCAGTATTGCCGCCTTTGCCTTGGCAACCGCCTCAGGTTGATCGGTTAGCCCATGACCTACGCCCTGGACGGCATCCCCTTCATGCGCAAGGCAATTATTATTGCTTAGACTTCTCGTCGGTATTTGCAGCGTCGCTGCTGCAGGCAATTACGGAACCGATTAAAGTCGTGATCGATCTCTGCGCGGCTCCCGGTGGCAAGAGCTTATGTGCCTGGGTCATGCTGCAACCGAAGCAGTTGCTATGCAACGAGGTAATTCGTAAACGAGTCAAAATTTTGATTGCTAACTTGAAGCGCTGCGGAGTGATGGAAGCGATCGTCTTAAACCAGGATCCCGCTACCCTAGCGACGCATTTGCCTCACTCTGCCCAACTCGTCTTGGTCGATGCCCCCTGTTCTGGGCAGTCTTTGTTAGCCAAAGGTCAGGATGTGCCGGGATGCTTCCATAAAGTGACCCTTAACCGTAATGCCAATCGGCAAAAGCGAATCTTGGCCCAGGCGGCGCAACTCGTCGAGTCAGAGGGCTATCTGCTCTACTCAACCTGCACCTATGCGCCCGCAGAAAATGAACAAGTCTGTCAATGGTTTCTCAAGCGGTTTCCCGATTTTCAAGGGATGAAAGTAGACGCTCTGGCCTCTTATCAGTCGCACTTAACACAGTTGCCTTGTTATCGGCTATGGCCACAGTCTGGTTTAGGAGCTGGGGCCTTTGCCATGCTGTTCAGACGGCATCAGGGAGAACAGCACCCTCTGAATGAAGAATTTTTGACCCAATACCAATTCAAGTTACGGGCTGGCCCCTTGAGCTGAATAAATCACCGTTAGAGGACTGAGAGATGCCGGCCACACCGCGATCGCTCATTTCTTGAATATGGCTTAGGTGGCTGACCTAGCAGAATGCGGAGGTCGGAATGCGGAGGTCGGAATGCCGATCAAATATCGGTTTCAACCATTTGAGAGGACCTGATTAAAGTGCGGCTTGCTGTAATTGATACCCATTATAAAAAGCGACTGCTAATAGACTTAGCAGCCGCCATAAAGCATAGCTTGGGTACGAGGTGATGCCTCAGCTTTATACAGCAGACCCCACGCCCGCATACGCACCATAAAAGAACAAGCCAACCACAACCAGTACGCCAGTGCCAGCAACGGTTGCCACAATCCACAGAGGAATTTTTCCGTTCTTAATCATCTCAATGCCTCCCACTTAAAAACTAATCAACACAACAACAGCACAAAGCCTTCCAAGACAGATCATTTCTCCCGGCTTAATTGAAGAAATAGCTGGAAAACAACAGGCCAGTAACAAACACTAACAACAAACCTAAATATAAGGATGTCCGATTGAGTTCAACTGGTTGCTTATTCGGATTTTGCTTCCGTTCCACTGATCTGCTCCTATCGTTGAATAAACTGCATAGCGGCGATCGCGCCTAAAAAGAAAACGCTTGGAACGCCGAGAGTATGTACGGCTAGCCACCGCACCGTAAAAATGGGATAAACCGTAGGTTCGTTTGGAGTATTTACCATGTTCTTGTTACCAACTTTCTCAAATGCAATAACGTGTCATCGAGGCCTTGCAGAAACCTTACTGGCCCAAAAATTCTTTAATCTGTTGCTCCGCCTCATAGCGGTCAGACACAATCGGTAGCTCCATTTGGTTGCTCTGGTAATACTCATTAGGACGAGGTGTACCAAAAGCATCGTAAGCCAAGCCAGTGCTCACAAAGAGCCAACCAGCAATAAACAGAGCGGGAATTGTAACGCTGTGAATGACCCAATAGCGAATACTGGTAATAATGTCGCCAAATGGCCGTTCGCCGGTATCACCTGCCATATCTACCTCTCATGTAACGTGTGTATCGATCATATTACTTAATGATACGGAACTCAGGAATCCATCACAAGTTAGATCCTAAGTTGCCGCTCACCAGCCACCGTATTCAAACGGCCTGCGAGCCTGCATATCGCAGCAGATAGCCATTCTGGCCCAAGATAAACCCTTGCTCTGGTGTCTTAAACACAATCTTGTAGAGATTAGAGGGCACCTGATCGACATCTGCATCCTTAAACCAGGTCAAACCATCATCAGGACTGAAATAGAGCGTGCCACTACCGCCTGAAACCCAGAGTTCTTCAGGAGTCCGAAAAGCGGCATCCAAAAAGCCCCAACTGCTGGCCAGCTCGGGAGTAATCGGCTCCTGCCAGTCATTCTCTTCACCCGTCAGAGAAAACTGAATTTGCCCACCCCGCTCTAAAAGCCATAGCCCACCATTTTGGTCAAAGCCAATGCTCTGTAAACGGCGAGAACTTTCGCGGTTGTAGGGTTGCCACTCTAATTGCCCAGGGGTCCACAAAGAGTAAAAGTTACCGCGTGAAGACACTGCCGCATAACTCCCCTCCGGACTGCGGCTCATATTGCGCACGACACCAACAGCGCCCAGTACTAAACCCTTCCAGTTTTGACCGCCATCCCGCGTCCGATAAATCGCGCCGACATCAGTCGCTAGCTCTGCTTCCTGCGTAGCCAAGGCTGTAATGAGGAATGGCTTACCAGGCAACTTATCACTGAGGGGGACCCGCTCCCACGTGTCTCCGCCGTTAGTCGTATGCAACAGAATCTGCGGCTGACCTGCCACCCAGCCTTCATCTCCCACGAAGCTAACTGAGGTAAAGGTAAAGCCTTGCTCACCTAAATCGAGCGCTCGCGGTGACCAGGTTCTGCCACCGTCAAGGGTTTCCATCAGAGTATTGCGGCTACCAACCAACCAACCATGCTCAGCATCGCCAGTGAAGGCAATATCTGAGAAGGTCGCTTCTGTATCTAGGTGCACCACTTCCCAAGGATTATCTTCCAGATTTGGCAGAAATGCACTGCTGCAGCCAAAACACAGAAACGCGATCGCAACAATTGCCCCAAACTTTCGTAAATGACCTAATAAACTACCCATGCCAGCTCAACATCCTTAAGCCATAACAACATCAAAGCTCATACCGTCGCCATACGCACCAGGCATCATCGCAAACCGTAGAGACTAAGAAAAAATAAAAAACCCGCCGCCAGCGCGCTAAAAATCAGAATGTTTTTCTGTCCAGGAGTGAGCGTGTTAACGCCTAGCCCGTAATTGAGGTTCTCTTTGAAACCCGATGGCGTCCCAGCTGGTCCCACACTGGCAAAGCGCTTCTTTTGGGCACCGCAGACTGGGCATCGCCAATTTAGCGGCACCTCTTGAAACATCACCCCGGACGGAATATTGCTGCGGTCATCGCCTTTGACTGGCTCATAGGTGTAACCGCAGGCCAAGCATTCAAAGCGATCCATATCCTGCGGAGTTAATGGTTCTTCCGGCTCTGATGCAGCCTCTGCACTAGCTTCAATGGCCGATGCCGCAGTGCTCCCAGTAGCCACTTGATCATCCTCCAAGTCAATTGGATCAGCTTGTGGATTGGGCTCAGTTGACATCCCTAACTCCCCTTAACGGCTTTACACACAATCAGCAGGCCAGTTTGTTAAAACCAACCAAGTACTGAATCCTAGAAAAATGAAATAATTGTTACTAATTATGACATGGCGTAGAACTTTATCTCAGCTTTGTCCATTGGAACGACTGCCGTTAAGGAATTCTCTCAAACCACCAGGTTAGGTATAGGGCTACCTAATAAACCACATGGGAACTGTAAAACACTGAGCTTCTGAGAACGGCCTGAAGTTCAGGCAAATGTAAACTATTATGGAGGTATGTACAGTGGAATGCTGTGCGTGATCGTGAGTGAGGATTCGCAGTGTTTGTCTTAAACGGGTACGAATACCTACTGGTCTCTACCCTTCTTTGTGGCTCAGTGCCGATCTTGGCATTAGGAGTTGCTTACTTCCTGAGATCAAAGCGTCAAGGACCTAGCCGTAGAACCACCTACGAATCAGGCATGGAACCTATTGGTGGAGCCTGGATTCAGTTCAACATTCGTTACTACATGTTTGCTTTGGTGTTCGTCATCTTTGATGTCGAGACGGTGTTTTTGTATCCGTGGGCAGTTGCCTTCAGTAAGTTGGGGCTGCTGGCATTTATTGAAGCCTTGATCTTCGTTGCGATTCTTGTAGTTGGTTTGGTGTACGCATGGCGAAAAGGAGCGTTGGAATGGTCATGAATCCTGAAGGAAAGATTCAAATGCTGGCTCCTGACGAGCGGCTAGCAAATCCCGTTGGCATTCCTACGGTGACTCAAGATCTTTCCGAGAATGTCATCTTGACCACAGTGGATGACTTGTACAACTGGACTCGCTTGTCTAGTCTGTTTCCGCTGTTGTATGGCACAGCCTGTTGCTTTATTGAATTCGCGGCCATGTTGGGCTCACGATTTGACTTTGACCGTTTTGGTCTAGCCCCACGGGCCTCTCCCCGGCAGGCCGATCTGATTATTGCTGCTGGCACGGTCACAATGAAGATGGCTCCTGCCCTCGTGCGTCTCTATGAACAGATGCCTGATCCAAAATACGTGATTGCGATGGGCGCTTGTACGATTACGGGTGGCATGTTCAGCATGGATTCTCCGACCGCAGTTCGCGGTGTAGATAAGCTGATTCCAGTGGATGTTTACATTCCCGGCTGTCCTCCTAGGCCAGAGGCAATCTTTGACGCCATTATTAAGTTGCGGAAAAAAATTGCCGCAGAGTCTTGGATTGACCAGGCCGCGATCGCTCAGACTCATCGATACCACACCGTCAAGCATCAGATGCAGTTAGTGTCACCCATTTTGACCGGCAAATACCTGCAGACGGGTACTCATGAGGCTCCTCCTAAGGAATTAATGGCGGCAATGGGGATGTCGATAGAACCTTCTTTGGCGGCAGCAAAGCAGGAGAAAGTGAATGGCTGAGGCAGATGTCAATCCAGGAACGTCGGCTGCAGAAAGTTCTATCATCGAGGCAGGCTCTGTCTCCACGTGGTTAACGGAAAATGGTTTTGGGCATGAGTCCTTGGCCCCTGACCATCTGGGAATTGAGGTTCTTACGGTTGAGCCACAGTTCTTGCTTCCAGTGTCGACTGCCCTTTTTGCTTATGGGTTTAACTACCTGCAGTGCCAGGGTGCTTATGATGAGGGGCCCGGTAAGCAGTTGGTGAGTTTTTATCACTTGGTCAAGCTGAGTGATGATGCTACCGATCCTGAAGAGGTCCGCGTCAAGGTCTTCCTTCCGCGAGAGAATCCCAAAGTTCCATCAGTTTATTGGATCTGGAAGGCTGCCGACTGGCAAGAGCGTGAAAGCTACGACATGTACGGCATCGTCTACGAAGGACATCCTAATCTCAAGCGACTGTTAATGCCTGAAGATTGGGTAGGTTGGCCCCTGCGTAAAGACTACATTTCACCTGACTTTTACGAGCTTCAAGACGCTTATTAAGGGTCGTTTGCTGTTGATGTCGTCCTGATGGATATCCGCATGCCGGTGATGGATGGTATTGCGGCTACTCGTGAACTATTACGTCAATCCTCGACAAGGAAAGTGCTTGTGGTCACCACCGTTGAGGAGGAGGAACTGGTGCAGCAAGCCGTCCAGGCAGGGGCCGTGGGCTATCTGCTCAAAGACACCCCATCTTAAGAAGTGGCTCAGGCTATCCGGACGGTCCATCGTGGCTATGCTCAATTTGGTCCGGGCATTCTGCCCAAGATGATGATGCCCCAGATACTGTCCCCAAAGCCGAAGATTCCGCCTGGTTTTGAAGAACTGACACCCCGCGAGCGAGAAGTGCTGGCACTGATTGGTCAGGGCGCTAATAATCGCGAAATTGCCCAAACCTTATTTCTCTCAGAGGGGACGGTCAAAAATCACGTGACCAATATTTTAGGACGCCTGGGACTCCGCGATCGCACCCAGGCAGCCCTACTCGCTGTGTCTTTACCTTTAGACGATTAGATACGTACTTTTAGAAATAAGAGGTATGGTGCTTGGCGGTGAGATAGCTTTGAAATCCTTGTTGGGGCTGCCAGGTAATTGCTCCGTCTCGCCGTGTCCAAAATACGCTAACGCCTCTTTGCTGCAGGTCTCGCTCTGTCGATGCTGGCAAGTCTGACCCGTAACAGATAATGGTTTCTGGATTAACGACCTCTAAAAGTGCCGCACTGAGTTCACTGCCAGACCAAACGAGTACCTGGCTCTGCAGCGCTGCCCCTGCCTTTGCTAAGTGATCCTGCGTTGCCAGTGGGAGGTCAGGTAGCAGTAACCAACTTGGTTGACCGCTCAAACGCACAATCGGATTTTCGGCCCCTAACAGTTGCACAGTGAGCTTTCGGAGAGGTGTACTAGTACCCGCCTCCAGTAAATGAAATTGACTATTTGAGGCGAGTTCTGCCGCGGTCGCATCCGAGCTGTAGAGGTGTTTAGTGGAAATATGCGCTAAGAGATCTTGCCAACCGCTCTGATAGTCAGGGCTAAACGGGAGTGCGATCGCCGACTCGATTTGATTGACACCGGCTTGCGTCAAAAATGGCTCAACCGTATAAAAAGCTGTTTTCGCATCGCCACTATTGATCAATGTCGTGTGACCATGATCTTGTTGCACCCAAATCAACTCACTGCCAGCGGCCAGCACTGTAATTTGCTCTTGCGTCAACCAACGCCATCCTATTGGACAGAGGATGATCGCGAGGAAGGCGATCGCCAATAGAGGCCTGAGCACATGATGATGGTTTCGCACCAACCATGGCCCACCCCAAAGACTCAATAACACACCGTACAATCCAACGAGTTGCCATAGAGAAATTTGACCAATGGCGATCGCACTACCAGGCAAGTGACTGCTAGCCTGGGCTAACCACAGCAGCATGGTGGCTGGGTAGTAAAGCAAGCTGGCCATCATGCTGCCGACCCAAGGCAAAACAATGGCCAAAGCACTGCTCACGATGCCACCAAGACTGACAATAGTCACTAGCGGCATTGCAACTACGTTCAGCGCCACACCCAACCCCGCCAAAACGTTGAAATGATATAGCGTCAGTGGCAGTGTCCATAGGGTGGCGGCCATTGGCACTGCAATTAAAGATGCGACCATCACAGGGAGCCCATCGAAATAGCGCATCAGCACTGGCACGGTAACAATTAGTCCCCAAGTGGCCATAACACTGAGCTGAAAACTGACATGCCAAAGCCAATGGGGGTTGAACAACAACATGAGCGTCGCAGCGACCAGTAAAGCTCCGGTAGGTATGACTTTGCGCTCCATAGCCAGACCCATCAGGGTCGCCACACCCATCAACGCCGCTCGAACGACGCTGGTCGGTGCCCCGGTCAGCGCAACGTAACTGATCAACACTCCAGAGCCAATGATGAATAGAGTTTTGCCCGAGCGAGAGCGCCCTGCAGCTAACACTATTCCCAGCAGCAGCGATACATGAAATCCAGAGGCCGCAATCGTGTGAGCAAGCCCAACTCGCCCAAACACTGCTTGAATCGCCATAGGCAAGTCAACCGCTCTGTGCCCCAAGGCCATGGCACTCACGAGTTGCCCTAAAGGACTGCCCAGCGCTCGCACCTGAGTGCGAACAATGCGTTGACGTAGCTGCCAGAGTCCCCAACCCGTTGCCTCGTTAAACCGTAGCTCTTCTGCAACCAGGCCGGTAAATGCTCCCCTTTGTGCCAGATATGTTTGAAAGTCGAAGCCATTGGGGTTCATGGCTGGTTGAGGGCGATAGAGATGCCCTCTGGCTTTTATCCGTTGTCCCGAGTGCAAACCCGTGACTTGGAGCAGAGGTGCCGTCACATACACTCGGCCTTGGACAGGAATTTGAAAGGTCGTTGTGCCCTCAGCATCCAGCACTTGCAACTGTTTCACCGCCACCAAAAACCGCCCCTTTGAGTCACGGTTCAATCGAGGGTCTTCGATCGCTCTACCCACAATGACTTGGTCGGCAGCGATCGCGGCAGCTCGTTCTACATAGGCACTGATGTCTTGCGAACCAGCAACTGGCGCTCTGGCGGTCATGTAGGTCGCCGCCAATAAGATGACAACGCCCAAGCTGCACCACTGGGCTACTTGCCAACCTAATCGCCAACGTCGGGGTGCCAAGAAACCCCATCCAACGAGTGCCCCGAGTCCGATAATGCCTGACCAGGGAATCGCGAGACTCCCAAATTGTAAGTAACCCGCGATTGGGCTCAATAGCAAACCTACGATGTAGGCAAGGCAAAGCACCAGGCCAAAAGAAACACCCATAGCATTGTTAAGTAGCAACCCCCACTCTAGAAATCCCCATTGAAGGAGATTAAACACCCTCGATTGAAGGGATCAAAACCATCTATTCTTGTGCACTTGATCACATCATCGGCAATAGTGCGGAGGGCTTAAAGGGCCTCAGGAAATCTACGGACCGGTTCGCAATTCATATTCGCCTCGCCCTTTCAAACGTTTCGAATCGCTTCACCTAATCAGGATTTTGAGCCTTTATCTACAAACATGAGCGAATATCAGACGAGCCTTGATTGGTAGTCTGCGATACCAAAAGTTGTCTAGACTTACTGCCATCCAGGAATTTAGTGAAGGGAATGTAAGGGATGAAAATTCTCGAATAGGTGACATCGCTGTCGTCTCAGCAATTTTGAACCGTTATCTTCAGAACTGTGACAGTCGTATTCGGGTAACAACCATGTCTCTTTCTGTTTCGAAAATCGCTGTGGCAACGGGTCTTGCCACGGGTGCACTAGTCTCAAGTTTCGGTACGGGTAACGCTTTCGCAGTTGGATTCGATTTTGAGACCACTTACTTTCAGAATGATGCACCCACCGGTGACATCTTGTTGAAGTCCGTACAAATTGGCGACGAAATCATCGAAGAGTTTGCTTTTGTCGTTGATGCCGAGATCACTTACAACGACTCGGTTGAAGAAGACACCAGTAATTCAGGTGCAGCTAGTGCCGATAAGGGGGATAACGCAACTGGCGGCGTAGTACAGAATAATCTCAGTGAAAGTGAAGAGGATGCTGAAGCAGTCGTTGCTAACCTGAGCACTAACAACCTTAACCACATCATTGACACCGAAGATGATGGAGCATTCACCATTGATTTGAAATTTGGTAGTGCCATTGACAACCTCTTGATTTGGGAAAGAGGTAAGAACAGCGACTTGGGCATCGTTGCATTAGATGCCGCTGGCAATGAGATTGGGGAGAAGCTCACAATTACCCGCGATCTGTGGAATGATGCGGGCTATTCCATTGACACCACTGAGATTGACGAAGCTCAGGAAGTCGGCTCTCTCGGGATCAACATTTTCTCTGACCTCGGGATAGAGAGCGGTGCTGTTGAATCTATTCGCTTCTTTAGCGAGAGTGGATTCAATGGTCCTGACTGGAAGTTTGTGGGTACTGATGCCGCTCGGGTACCTGAGCCCGCATTTGTACTTGGCTTCACCATCATTGGTGGGGCGCTAGCTTGGCAGAAGCGCGCTAAGGCGGCTTAACCCGCTTGTGTGGGTGCTCTGATTGTGAGCATAGGTAAATCAAAAAGGAGCTAGTGTTTGCTAGCTCCTTTTTGCGTTGTTCGGACTACCTAAAGGCCCCCTCAATCTTCTAAATCTATGGGATTCAACTGCGTAAGTCCTAGTTGTTTGAAATCTAAGCAGCCTCAAACATTTGCAATACATTCAGTCTTTGAGGCTAAAAGTCAAGCTTTGAATTTCTCAATAATCCGCTGCATGGCCGTTTCCACATTTTCCCGGCTATTAAATGCTGAAATCCGGAAATAACCCTCTCCGGCAGCGCCAAACCCAGAGCCCGGAGTACCCACGACATTGCAAGCATGAAGCAGTTTATC
>ERZ1740058.1274-NODE-1274-length-12624-cov-7.830456_pt1 | contig 12624 bp, 10 predicted proteins | sample MGYA00581745_ERZ1740058 | MGnify/ENA primary metagenome ERZ1740058 (study PRJEB43018, sample SAMN04849742) | marine metagenome | isolation source: floating plastic debris | place: Pacific Ocean | collected 2008-08-30 | study: EMG produced TPA metagenomics... | reverse complement strand
CGCTCACTAATACTGGTCAAAATTTCGTAGGGAATGGTATCAATCGCTGCTGCCATTTGCCAGATGCTCCACTCTTCATCAAAAATAATTACTTCATCTCCTTCCTTGGCAGGTAAGTCGCCAATATCGACCATACACATATCCATACATACATTCCCTAGTATGGGTTTCAACTGCCCTCTTATTTTTACCTTTCCTACTCCTCTACTAAAGGCTCTGCTAAAGCCATCTGCATAGCCAATAGCAATCGTAGCTACACGGGTATCTTTCTCTACCTTGCCCCAACGCCCATACCCTACCGTTTCGCCTGCTTTTACTGTTTTTATCTGCGAAATGGTGGTCTTTAGACGCCCCACGGTACGTAGTTGCTTTTGCTGCTTTCGGTTAGCTTCTACCCCGTACAATCCTACGCCCAAACGTACCATATCAAACTGTGCAGTTGGAAAGCGCACAATACCGGGCGAGTTAAGCAAGTGTTTTGTTACTTTCTTTTCTAAGGATTGCTCGATATACGCACTCCACTGTGTGAAACGCTCAATTTGCTGATGTGAAAAAGACTGATGACGATCTTCATCGGCACCTGCCAGGTGACTCAAAATAGATACCACCTCGAAGTGAGCAGAATGTTGCAAGCGTTGAACAAGTAATGGTAAATCTGCTTCCTCAAAACCCAAGCGGTGCATGCCTGTATCTAGTTTTATATGAATGGGTAAAGTTGTTTGAGGGGCTTGTGTAGTTAAGAAGCGTTCAAGAGCATCAAGAAGGCGAAAACTATACACTTGCGGGGCAAGCTGATGGGTAACTAACTGATAAAAAGCGTCTTCCTGCACATTCATGATCATAATAGGAAGTGTAATCCCATTTTGTCGCAGTTGCACGCCTTCATCTGTGTAGGCCACCGCCAGGTGATCTACCCGATGGAACTGCAATACATTAGCTACCTCACTCGCACCGCTCCCGTAGGCAAAGGCTTTGACCATCACCATGATTTTTGTAGTAGGCTTCAAAAGGCTTCGATAATAGTTAAGGTTGTGCACGAGGGCGTCTAAGTTAATCTCAAGTACCGTGCGGTGTGCTTTGTATTGCAGCTTTTCTACCACCTGTTCAAACTGGAAGGTTCTCGCTCCTTTTATCAACACCAGCTCATCTCTAAAGGATAACTGCGGCAGCGCTGCTAAAAGCGCTTGTGTAGAAGAAAAGAACTGGCTTGTCACGGATGCGAAAAATGACTGATGCGCCATTAAAGTAGGCCCTACCCCTATGAAACGCTCCACGCCTTTTTCTTGCAGCCATTGGCTAATTTGCGTGTAAAGGGCTTGGGGTGACTGCCCTGTTTCCAATAAATCGGAGAGAATTACCGTCTTTTTACTGCGTTGTTGCTGATTTTGTAAAAAGTCTAAGGCGATTTTTAGGCCTGCCAAGTCATTGTTGTAGGTATCGTCTATCAGGTAGCTTTGTTCTACGCCTTGTTTGAGTTCTAACCGCATCGAAACAGTACGCAACTTGTCCAGCCTAGCTTGTATGGTAGCCCAATTGTAGCCCAAGTAGCACATCAGCGCGACGCTGTGTAGGCTGTTCTCTACAGAAGCAGTATCTGTAAAAGGAATACTGAGCTGAAAAGCTTTCTGTTGGTAGCTTCCTTGTAAAAGGGTTTGCTCGGTCTGTACTAGGCTTTCTTTTATCTGCAATGTATTGCTGCTCGCTGCTCCCCAAGAAAATAGGGGTAGCTTCCCAAATAGCGGTCTATAACGATCAAGGGTAGCCTGCTGGCAAATTACTACTTCGCTATGCGCAAAGAGTTGCAGCTTCTCTTTTACTTTTTCTTCTCGGCTGGCAAAGCCCTCGTCGTGTGCAGTTCCAATGTTGGTCAGTATGCCGATGGTTGGTTGAATGACCTGCGCGAGCTTTTCCATCTCATTAGGCTGCGAAATACCCGCTTCTATCAGGGCAAGGGTATGTGTATCGCTCATTTGCCATACCGAAAGCGGCACGCCGATTTGTGAATTATAGCTTTTAGGGCTTCTTACTACTTGGTAGTCTTCTTCTAGCAACTGGTAAAGCCATTCTTTTACGATGGTTTTACCGTTACTACCCGTAATGCCTACTACAGGATAAGCATATTGCCGCCGATGAGCCGCTGCCAGTTGCTGCAAGGCGCTGATACTATTTTTTACTTGTATGAAGTTAGCTTCTTTAAAATCTTGACTATGATCGATTAGGCTATTAAGGGGTTTTTCTATTACAAAACTTCGTACACCTTGCTTGTACAAGGCTGCTAAAAACGTATGCCCATCGTGATGCTCGCCCTGTATGGCAAAAAAAAGCGACTGCTTGGGCGAAACTACCAAGCGGCTGTCTGTCAGTAAATATTGAACGGCTGCCTTGGGAGCAGGCAACTGCACTGTTTTACCAATAATAACGGTTGCTATATTTTCTATAGTTAGCATTTTAGTACTTTATACATTATACTTCATTTATCAAAGTACTTGACTACTTACATTACCCTATACATTACTTCGATAAAATTAAGGAAGATTCTTTATCTTTGGGCAAAAAAGAAAGTAATCCCCCTATGAAATTAGTTGAGGTAAAAGACCATGCTACTGAAAAAGCCTTTTTAGACTTACCTGTAAGCATCTATCAAAACAACGATTATTGGATTCGCCCACTTACTGAAGATATAAAGAAAGTGTTTGATCCGACAAAAAATCCTGCCTTTCAAGATGGTGAATGTGTTCGTTGGATTTTACAAAATGATACAGGCATAACCATCGGTCGGGTAGCGGCCTTTTATCGGAACTCTACCAAAAACGTAGACAATGACCAGCCAACAGGTGGGATAGGCTACTTTGAATGTATTGACGACCAAAAGGCTGCCTTTATGTTATTTGATGCTTGTAAAGAATGGTTACAAGCCAAAGGACTGGAGGCAATGGACGGTCCTATTAACTTCGGCGAGCGTGATAAATTTTGGGGCTTGTTGATAAAGGGGTACGATAAGGAGCCTACTTACCAGATGGGCTACCATCTGCCTTATTACAAAGACTTTTTCGAAGCCTACGGATTCCAGATTTACTTTGAGCAGTATAGTTTCTATCGACTGATTGGCGAAATGAGTGAGAATATTCATAAAAAGGCAGAGCGGGTCATGAATTCTCCGAAGTATAGCTTTCGGCAGATAGAGAAAAGTAATTTAGAAAAATACACTGAAGATTTTCGTACGGTCTATAACGGAAGCTTTGCAAAGGCAGAAGATTTGAAAGAGCTTACAAAAGAAGAGTCGCTAAAGATTATGGAGCGGATGAAACCCATCATCGACGAGCGACTGATTTCTTTTGCGTATTACAGCGATGTCCCCATTGGCTTTGGGGTATTTATTCCAGAGCTCAACCAGCTTTTTAAGTATGTAGATGGGAAAATGGATTTATGGGGCAAGCTCAAGTTTCTGTACCATCGTTGGCGTGGGCGCGGGAAGCGCGTTTTAGGCATTGCTTTTGGGGTGAACACACGCTTTCACGGCAGAGGTATCGATGCGGCACTGATCAGGTGTCTTTATAATGAGTCTATTAAAAAAGACTTCCTTTATTACGATATTGAGCTTAACTGGATTGGCGATTTTAATCCGACGATGATTAAGATTGTGGAAGAATTAGAATTTACGCGCCATAAAACGCACGCTACCTACCGTAAGCTATTCGACGAAACGAAGCCCTTTAAGCGGCATCCGATCAGAAGCTACGAGAAGAAAGCGGGTAGTACTTCGCAAGCAAAGGCTTAAAAAGTGCATTTTTCTATGGATTCCGTTCTTATTTTGTAACTTCACCTCATATTAAAATATGTTTGAAGATGGGATTCTGTGTAATGAACGTCTTCCAAAGTGCTTATCATTTATGCTTCGATTTATCTCTTGTTCATTTTTCCTTGATGAAAAACGAACCAAAAAATCAAGAAAATCCAAAGCTTCTACCCACAGGACCAGCCCACCTCCTCGCTGGATTTTCAGGCTGGCCCACTTATTTCATCATCAAAAATGAAAGGTTACAAATGTCTAAATGTACTCTCTAAATTTTAATAAGATAGCTCTAGAGAAGTTTTTTCTATGGATTCCGTTCTTATTTTGTAACTTCACAAGTCAATAGTCAAGCGTTAGATTGTAACCGTATGATACCTATAGGCGAGCGAATCAGAAAACACAGAGAACAGCGCAACTACTCGCAAGAGTACGTAGCAGAATACTTGGGTATTTCACAAAATGCCTACAGTAAGATAGAGATCAACCAAACTAAAAGCTTTACTTTGGAGAGGCTCATTAAGTTAGCGGAGTTATTTGAGGTAGATTTGGGTGAGTTATTAGGTATAGAAAAATCGGTTAATATCTACAGTAATTCAGATAATGCGCAGCATCAACACATTAACACACAAAGTAGTTATACTTCGCCTGAGATGGTGGCTCTTCTAGAAAAAGAGCTAGCAAAACTACACGAAGAAAAGGCAAAGCTGCTGGAGATTATCAATAATTTAACCTCTAAATAGACATTCATTTCATTTTTAATACTTTTATATGAGCTTATTAGTGGTGGGTTCGGTGGCTTTTGATGCAATCGAAACCCCTTTCGGAAAAACAGATAAAATCATTGGTGGCGCAGCCACGTACATTACGCTTTCTTCTTCTTACTTTACTAAGAAGGTCAATTTAGTAGCTGTTGTGGGCGGAGATTTTCCTAAGGAAAAAATTGACCTATTAGAAAAGCACGGCGTTGATACAAAAGGCTTACAGATCAAAGAAAATGAAAAATCTTTCTTCTGGTCGGGCAAGTACCACAACGACATGAATACGCGCGATACACTGGTAACGGAATTGAACGTACTCGGCGACTTCGACCCTATCGTTCCGGATGCTTACCAAAACTGTGAATACTTGATGCTGGGGAATCTCACCCCTATGGTACAAAAAACAGTAATAGAACGTTTGCAAAAGCGCCCAAAGTTGATCGTGATGGATACGATGAACTTCTGGATGGAAGTAGCGATGGATGACCTGCTAGAAACGATTAAACTAGTAGATGTACTCTCTATCAACGACGAAGAAGCACGCCAGCTTTCAGGCGAATACTCTTTGGTAAAAGCCGCTCGTAAAATTATGGCAATGGGACCACGCTTTTTGGTTATTAAGAAAGGCGAGCACGGCGCTTTACTTTTCAATGATGAGCAGGTTTTCTTTGCCCCTGCCCTTCCACTAGAGGATGTTTTTGATCCTACGGGCGCAGGCGATACCTTTGCCGGTGGTTTTATTGGCTATTTGGCCAAGAGCGACGATATTTCTTTCGATAATATGAAGCGTGCCATCATTTATGGCTCCGCGATGGCTTCACTCTGTGTAGAAAAATTTGGAACAGAGCGCCTAGAATACCTTACTGCCGCCCAAGTAGATGCCCGTGTGCAGGAGTTTGTAGACTTGGTACAGTTTGAGATTTCACTGGTGTAAATAAACAGTACGCTATCAAAATAATCAAGCCCTAAAGGAGTCCTTTAGGGCTTATCTTTTATGTTTTAAATCAATGCTTTTACTTCTTGATAGCTGTGTAAAAGCCATTCATATTACTAAAAAAATATTTCTCTTTGAGAACGCGCATACCACTTGTCAACTCCAGTATCTGGCCAGTTTTTCTGTCAATGCGTAGTAAGCCATTGTTTATATAATCATTGTTATTGACCATCTTGAATATAAGGTTTGCTTTTACCTCTGTGGGGGTAACCTCATTAATTGTTCCTACTACTTCCATATTTTCTTGTGAGGTACGCCAAGTATAGCCCATACTTACAGGCTCTTTGGGATATATAGTTGCCAATCGTTTCTCATTTTGATTGATCATCGTCTCCATTGCTTCCGAGGTAGCTTCTCTGACTTCTATTACTTCTAGATGTTTACCCATCTCCCAAGTGATGGATTGATCGATCATGTCATTTATTTGTGCTTTCTTTTCGTCAACATCTGTTGTATCAGCAGTATCGTAAAGATACTGTTCGCTCGCTGAAGTAGCCCCCATTCTGATACGCTTATAAACTGTTTTAACTATGTAAGTTCCTGTATCGGTCACTTCTAGCACTTCGTTTTCTACAAAAAGCTCTTTCCAGTTTACCATCTCATTTTCGTCTATACGCGTTGTGTCCGTTACAACGGACTTCTGTATAAACTTATCTCCTTTCTTATGCTTTAACTGCAAGGTGATTTCTTGTTGTGCTTGTAGATGAAACGTTGTTGAAAGTAAAACTACAATGGCTGCTATTCTTTTCATAAAATCTAGATATTTGTTTTGAGCTATCTACCAATTGTTAACTATTCTCTTTTATAAAAAGGAGGATAAACGCTACTCAGAGAATGTTTAAAAATTAAATTCTGCATAATTAACATTTCACGAAACTTTCATCACTTATGCTTCAATTTGTCTTTCGTTCATTTTTTAGCTTCGCTGAACTCCACTTCGTTCCGGTTCTTGATGAACCGAGCCTCTGGCGAGCTTGATGAAAAACGAACCAAAAAATCAAGAAACCGACCAACGGGAGCTCAGCGCAGCTAAATCCAAAGCTTCCACCCACAAACCAGCCCACCTCCTCGCTGGATTTTCATGCCTGCACACTTATAACAATCTTAAAAACAGGCGGTTGGAGGAAATTTAAGCGTACTCTAAAAAGAAACGCTACTCAACAAAAAAGCCCAGCCAAGCTGGACTTTTCGTCATAAAGTTTCAAATCTTATCTAAAATAACTCCCTATTTACATCAAATTGCTCTAAGTAATCGGCCACGCGCCTTACGAACATCCCGCCTAGTGCGCCGTCTACAATACGGTGATCGTAAGAGTGCGAGAGGAAAATCATGTGGCGTATACCCAGAGTATCGCCATAAGGCGTTTCGATCACGGCAGGTTTTTTCCGAATGGCGCCTACTGCCAAAATACCGACTTGCGGCTGCATAATGATAGGCGTACCTAATACATTGCCAAAAGAACCTACATTGGAGATGGTATAAGTACCACCCTGTAGTTCGTCAGGCTTTATCTTGTTTTCTCTAGCTCTGCGAGCAATGTCATTTACCTTCTTGGTAATACCTACCAAATTGAGCTGGTCAGCATCGTGAATGACAGGAACGATCAAGTTGCCACTCGGCAGTGCTACCGCCATTCCAATATTAATGCGCTTCTTGCGGATAATCTTATCGCCATCTACCGAAGAGTTGATGAGCGGATAATCTTTGATCGCCTTGGCAATGGCTTCTATAAACATTGGCATAAAGGTGAGCGTCTCGCCTTCCTGCTCAAACATAATCTCCTTGTACTTGCGTCGCCAATACACCATATTGGTAACATCTGCCTCTACGAAAGAGGTAACGTGTGGTGCCATCTGTACTGACTCTACCATACGTTGCGCAATCATTTTACGCATTCTATCCATTTCTATGATCTCATCTTCCCCACTTACCGATACTGCAGGTGTAGAAACAGGTGTTGCTTTGGTGATTACCTCTTGCTTGAGGGTAGTCTCTTGCTTTGTAGTCTCTTGTACGGGCTGGACTTCTTCTACCTTTACCTCTTTATTTTCTTGTCCGTTTCCTACTGTAGTAGTAAGAGTCTCGGTAGTAGCTGCGCCATTACCATTGCTTTGTTTATGGGTTACATAAGCCAAAATATCTTTCTTGGTTACGCGCTGGTCTTGTCCCGTACCAGGTACAAGGGCTAGCTCTTCCATAGAAATATTCTCCTCTTTAGCGATATTGAGCACCAAAGGCGAGTAGAAACGACCCGTAGCAGGCTCTTCTAACTTTGCGTAAGCACTAGCAGTACTCATAGAAGCTTCTATGCTACTGGCTTCCTCGGGTACTTCTTCTTGTTCGGTAGTAGTAGTGATATCACTAGGGGCATCGGTAGGTACCTCGCTATCGGTATCGATCACGGCAATCGGGTTCCCTACTTGTACTACATCGCCTTCATTCACTAATATTTCTTTCAGTACACCTTCGTGGGTAGAAGGAATTTCCGTATCCACTTTATCAGTTGCTACCTCTAGTATAGATTCGTCTTGTTCTATTTTATCGCCTACGTTCTTTAGCCAGCCCAGAATCGTCCCCTCCATTACACTTTCGCCCATTTTAGGCATTACAATTTCTACAAGCGCCATAAGATTTATGCTTTATATATTAAATATTTTTTTCGTTTATCTATATAACTCATTTACCTAGTAAAAAGTCACACAAAGTTAACATCAAAAAGAGGATATTAAAAATGATTGGATTTGGAAAATCCTGTACGCCCGCTAATTAAAATTTTGAAGAGAGAAATGTATAATTATAAAAATATTAATAACTCGTTGTGCATTATGTAAGAAGGTTGGACATAAGGCTTAGGAGCCCTAAATTGAAGTTCCAACCAATCAATTTATGATCTCCAACCTATTAGCAAATTACGAGAAAATATTGACCATACTGCGTAAATTCTTACCAGAAAACCTCATAGAAGTTCAACGTAGATGCCCCAAACTAAGCGATTTAGCAGTTTTAAGTCTGTCTCTCACCTCAGAATATATGGGTATAGACAGCGAAAACCACCTCTTTCGACTCCTTCCCAACTGCTTGAGTGAAAAAATAGAACGTAGTGTTTACAATCGCCGTAGACGTAGACTTTTTACTGCCTTAGCCAGCTTTAGAGTCCAATTAGCCAGCTTACTCAATGAAGAAGAAGACTGTTTTCTCGTAGACAGTATGCCACTTGCTATCTGTAAAGAAGCCAGAAGGAAAGGAAGTAGAATATGTAAAGAAACCTATTACAGCAGTCCTGATAAAGGATACTGTCCTTCATAGCAAAGCTACTATTACGGTTACAAGCTTCACCTAACTTACTCTCTGAGAGGTGTTATAGAAAATATAGAAATGAGTGCTGCCTCTAAGCACGCTATCCTTTTTCTAAACGATATTGCTTACCCACTCAGAGGTAAAACCATTATTGCAGATAAAGGCTATTTATCTGAGCAACGTCAAAAGGAACTTTGGCAGACCTATCATATCAAACTTATTGTACCAAAAAGAAAAAATCAGCGACCTAAGCAAAGCTTTCCTGCTGTCTTTAGAAGAGTAAGAAAACGGATTGAAACACTTTTCTCTCAACTCTCTGATCAATCGCAAGAAAAGCGAAGCTAATTTATGATTCAGAGGAATTATACTAAGTCTTTTGATGGACTCAAAAATAGGGTCTTAGCTAAGGTTACTGCCTTTACGCTAGTACAGTTCTATAATTTGACCCAAAAGAAGCATAACTTCAATAATATTAAAGCTAGTCTGGATTTATAATGCACAATGGGTTAAAAATAGATCTTTTGCAAGCAATTGAAAATCAACAAGATAAAAGTAGCTGTATAGTATTTGCAATCACGAACCCATATCATAGGATTTTGAATGCGTCCAGTTTTTTTGAATTTCAATTATTTAGGACATAAAAAAGTGTCCTGTTTTCTAAATTTTCGTTGTAATCTTTTAAAACACCGATAATGAAAGAAACTACAACGACCCAATGGATACTTCCTTTGCTTATCGCTTTTTTAACGCTAAGCTGCAACTCTGATGATGATACTGGTAACTTGCCTAAGCTCAGACCTCAACAGATCAAGGTAGACGCAGTTATTTCAGGAGCTTCTTTCACATATGATTTTAGCTACAATGCTGATAATCGTATCATTGGAATTAATATGGTAAGGAATGAAGTAGTAGATACCTATCGATTTAATACTTCGATCGTATACAACGAAAATGATCAGGTAAGTACTATACTAATTATTGATGTAGATAACGGCACAGCAATACAAATAAACTTTGATTATAATCCTGATGGTGTCATTGCTGATATGGGTTTAAGCGTAGGAGGTACTAATTATAACCTTGTAGTAGAAAATGATAGGTTAAACTACAGGATCACTTCTCCTGATGCCATATCATTATTACCATTAGAATTTGACTTTGATGAAAATAACCAGCCGACACGTATTGTAAATTCTAATAGAGTTGCTAATATTTCTTATGGTACAGAAAGTGGGGTATTTAATGCAGTTGATGTATCTCCCGCACTAAACATTTGGTTTCAATTACTGTATCCCTTCAGCACAGATATGTACTTTTTTGCAAGCTCTAGTGTAGAAAGTTATTCTTTTGACAATGGCGAAACGAGAACACTTATTAATGAGCAACGGGATGAAAACGGAAATGTGATAAGTTTTGATGTACCTGTAGCGAATGAAACCTTTAAACATGTTATTACATACCAACCTTTAAATTGAAAGGTTCACCACAGACTTCATCAAATAAAACAACTATGAAAGTAGAAAATTTTATTACAGCTATGCGCCTTTACGCTAGTACAATGCTATAGTTTGACCCAAAAGAAGCATAAGTTCAATAATATTAAAGCTAGTCTGGATTTATAATGTACAACGGATTATTAATTACCTTTAAGAACATTAACTAACTAATCATCAAACTCATGAAACGAGCCCTCGCAGTTACGTTCCTGATCCTCTCTTATTGTATAAGTACTGCCCAAACCGCCTATGATTATAAGGTAGCTGAAAAGGACGGAAAGTACATCTTTACTGATGCACAAGGCAAACCTATAGAAAAACTAGGTGCCTGGGATCAAATAGATTCCTTTACCTCAATAGGTGTAGAAGCAGCAGATGTCAATCGTAGTGGTTTTTTAAAAGTATGGAAAGAGAATAAAGAATACTACCTAGATACCTTAGGGAACACCTACCGCCTTGCCTATGAGTTGCCCGATTCGCCGAATCCCGAAATCCAAGCACTTGATCTCTCTAGGCAAAGCTTCGATGCCTTTCCTATAGAGGTGCTACAATATCCTAATCTACAGGTGTTGATTATGTATAGACTTGCTGTAGATAATCAATCTGCACTCGCTGAAATAGTACAACTCAAAGCATTGCGTTTTTTATCTATAATGGATTGCTCCCTCTCGAAGTTACCTAGCAACTTTGGACAACTACGAAATTTAGAGATTTTGAGTTTAGATGAAAATCAACTTACTATCTTACCTGAAAGCATCACAAAGCTACAAAAGTTGAAGCATTTAGATTTATTAGGAAATCAGTTTACTAAACTACCCGACAACTTCGCACAACTACAAAATTTAGAGACTTTGGATTTACAAGAGAATCAACTCGAAAGCTTGCCCGAAAGTATTACCAAGCTACAAAACTTAAGGTCGTTGCGTTTAGATAGAAATCGACTTACTACCTTACCCGAAAGTATTGGACAATTGCAACAATTAGAATGGTTGAGTTTAGATAATAATCGACTCAAAGGCTTACCTGAAAGTATTACCAAGCTACAAAAGTTAGAGCGGTTGAATTTATCTTTCAATCAACTCCAAAGCTTACCCGAAAGCATTACCAAGCTACAAAAGTTAGAGCGGTTGAATTTATTTTGGAATCAACTCCAAAGCTTACCCGAAAGCATCACAGAACTAAAAAATCTAGTGGATCTAGATTTAGGTTCGAACCAATTCTCAAACTTCCCCGAAAGTATTACCAAGCTACAAAAGTTAGAGCGGTTGAATTTATCTTTGAATCAACTCCAAAGCCTACCCGAAAGTATTACAAAACTAAAAAATTTAATGGATCTAGATTTAGGTTCAAACCAATTCTCAAACTTCCCCGAAAGTATTACCAAGCTACAAAAGTTAGAGCGGTTGAATTTATCTTTCAATCAACTCCAAAACCTACCCGAAAGCTTCGGAAAACTGCAAAGACTAGAGGTTTTGGATTTATACGGTAATCAACTTAGTACCTTACCCGAAAACTTCGCACAATTGGGAAAGTTATGGACGCTAGATTTAAGAGGAAATCCTCTTCAAACGCAGGAAAAAGAAAAGCTCCAAAAACTACTGCCTAATTGCGATATATATTTTTAAGTCCCATCTACACAAACTAACCAAAAAAACCATGAAAAAGATACTCATTGTTACGCTCCTGATGCTCTCTTATTGTGTAAGTACTGCCCAAACCGACTATGAGGCAGTTGAAAAGGACGGAAAATACATCTTTACTGATTCTAAAGGTAACTACGTAGAAAAACTAGGTACTTGGGATAAGATAAAATATTTCGAATACACAAGCGGTTTTGCGTCAGTATGGAAAGAAGATAAAGAATACTACCTAGATACCTTAGGCAATACCTACCGCGTTGCCTATGAGCTAGCGGATAAGCCTCATCCTGAAATTAGAGCACTTAACCTTTCCGATCAACGTTTTGATGCCTTCCCTAGGGAGGTTTTGCGATATCCTAACCTACAGATATTGATTATTGATGGAAGTATCGGAGAGGTGAATAACTTTTCAGTCGTTCCTAATGAAATAATACAACTGAAAGCATTGCGTTTTTTATCTTTAATGAGCTGTTCCATCTCAATCTTACCTGATAATTTTGGAGCGTTAACTCATTTACAAGTCTTAAACTTGGGTGATAATCAACTTAACAGTCTACCCAAAAGCTTCGGGCAACTGCAAAAGCTAAAGCTTCTATATTTACACGATAATCAACTCAACAGCTTACCCGAAAACTTCGCACAACT
>ERZ1740058.1273-NODE-1273-length-12626-cov-6.626283_pt1 | contig 12626 bp, 8 predicted proteins | sample MGYA00581745_ERZ1740058 | MGnify/ENA primary metagenome ERZ1740058 (study PRJEB43018, sample SAMN04849742) | marine metagenome | isolation source: floating plastic debris | place: Pacific Ocean | collected 2008-08-30 | study: EMG produced TPA metagenomics... | reverse complement strand
GAATGATCTTTTTGCCAAAGCCATGTTCCGAATGGGGCTTCCGGTTTCTCCCAAAAACATCTTTCCTACCAATATTCAGGGCCTACCTACCTGGTATGAAGTCCGCATCAACGAAAAAGGTTACCTGGGTCGACGCGATGGCATTGATCTGCTGGTAGGCGTGAATCCGCAGAGCTATCGTAAGGATGTTGACTCGGTACGGCCGGGCGGCTACTTTGTGTATGATAACACCAAGCGATTGCACGATGAGTTCATCCGGGAGGATATTCACTACATCGGTATCCCGATGATGCAGATTTGCATGGAGCATTATCAGAACCCGCGCCACCAGCAACTCTTTAAAAACATCGTGTACGTGGGGGCGCTGGCGGCTTTACTGGATATGGAGATGGCGGTGATCAAAGATATTGTGAGTCAGCAGTTCCAGAAGAAAGAAAAGCTGATTCCACCTAATTTCCAGGCATTAGAACTAGGCTACAACTACGCCCAGCAACATTTTGATTGTCCGCTCGATATCCGTGTGGAGCAACGGAATAATACCGGAGACAGTATTCTTATCGACGGAAATACCACTACCGCGTTGGGAGCCATCTACGGCGGGGCTACGGTTGCCGCCTGGTATCCCATCACCCCTTCTACCTCGGTAGTGAAAGCCTTTGAGACTTACTGCAAAAAGCTGCGCGTGGATGCGGAAACCAGCAAGAAGAAATACGCCATTGTACAGGCGGAAGACGAACTTGCAGCGATGGGTATGGTGATTGGCGCTACCTGGAATGGTGCCCGGGCCTTTACGGCTACCAGCGGACCGGGAGTATCTTTAATGAGCGAATTTATTGGCCTGGCCTACTTTGCCGAAATCCCGGTAGTGTTGGTCAATGTGCAACGAGGCGGCCCATCTACCGGCATGCCTACCCGTACTCAGCAATCGGATATTTTATCGTCGGCTTACGCCTCCCACGGGGATACCAAGCATCCGCTATTATTCCCCAGCACTCCGGCCGAATGCTTTGAGATGTCGGCCACGGCCTTTGATCTGGCCGACCGCCTGCAAACCCCGGTCATTATGATGTCGGATCTGGATTTGGGAATGAATAACCATATGTCGCCACCGCTGGCTTGGGATGAAAGCCGAAAATACGATCTGGGAAAAGTTTTAACGGCGGAAGATTTAGAAGGTATGGAGCAATACGGTCGCTATCTGGATGTCGACGATGATGGTATCTGCTACCGTACTATTCCGGGTACGCACCCTACTAAAGGCTCGTTCTTCACCCGCGGTACTTCCCGCGACGAATACGCCCGCTATACCGAAGAAAGCGCGGTGTACGAACGCATTGTGGACCGACTAGTGAAGAAGTGGAACACGGCCAAAGATTACGTGCCGCTGCCGGAACGGTATCAGGAGGGGAATCAGTCGGCTCAAGGAGTATTGTTCTTCGGTACTTCTACCTACTCAGCGTTGGAAGCACTGGACTTGCTGAAAGAACAGGGTGTTTCGCTAGATGCTCTGCGGGTGAAAGCTTTTCCGTTTCATTCGTCCATCGATCAGTTTATTCAGGAGCACGAACAGGTGTTTGTAATTGAACAAAACCGCGATGCCCAATTCCGCTCGCTGCTGATTAACGAATTAGAAATATCTCCCCAAAAGCTAGTATCCGTACTTAATTATGACGGTATGCCGATAACTGCCGATAAAATTATACAAGAGATTAGCTCTCATCTGCCGACACCCGAATTTGTCACTGCCAACAACCAAGGAAAAGCCCATGACCTACGTTAAACCCACCTTCCGCCACCCTAAGTTAGCCCGCAATAAAATCGGCTTCGCCAAGGCCGATTATGAAGGGGCTATCTCTACCCTCTGCGCCGGTTGCGGTCACGACTCTATCAGTGGCGCCATTATCCAGGCTTGCTACGAAATGGCTATTGAGCCGCATAAGTTGGCTAAGATCTCGGGTATTGGCTGCTCATCTAAAACCCCTACCTACTTTCTAGGGAACTCCCATGGTTTTAATTCAGTACACGGACGTATGCCTTCCGTGGCTACCGGCGCCAATTTGGCGAATAAAGATCTGATCTACCTGGGCGTATCCGGTGACGGAGATACGGCTTCTATCGGAGTCGGGCAGTTTTGCCACGTGCTGCGGCGCAACCTGAATATGGTTTACGTGGTAATGAATAACGGCTGCTACGGCCTCACCAAAGGACAGGATTCCGCTACCGCCGATGTAGGCTCTATTAGCAAAGCCGGTTCCAATAATCCGTTTGAGCCCATTGACTTGGTAGGTTTGGCGCTGGAATTAGGAGCTACCTTTGTGGCGAGAAGTTTTTCGGGCGATAAAACCCAGTTAGTACCACTAATTAAAGCAGCCATGTCGCATCCCGGTTTTGCCCTGCTGGATGTGCTTTCGCCCTGTGTTACGTTCAACAATAATGTGGGTTCTACCAAATCGTACACCTACATTCGTGAGCACTTAGCGGCTACCGCTACGATGGATTTTGTTCCTGAAGAACAGGAGATCACAGTAGACTATGCTGAAGGAAAAAGCACTTCAGTGGTGATGCACGACGGCTCGCTGGTGCAACTCCACAAGCTTAGCCCCCACTGGGACCCTACCAACCGACGTTCGGCCATGGAGCGCGTACAGCAAGCTAAACAAGACGGCGAAGTGCTCACCGGCCTGCTCTACCTCGATCCCGACAGTCAGGAGTTACACGATACGTTAGATACGGTGGATGAGCCGTTGAACACACTACGAGAAGCTCCTCTGATTCCCACCGCTGAAGCGCTGGATAAGATTAATGAGTCGTTCCGATAGGGTTTAGCTTCTATTGAATTAGCCTATCAAAGGCTGCTTTCAGTGCTTCGCGCTCGCTGGGTTTAGGAGCATCCTTATCCATAATTTTTCCCTGCTGATCTATGATCAGATAGCGGGGAATAGGCACTCGGGTGTCCTGCTGATGAATATGTTGCCACAGGTCTTTTTGCAGTGCTCGGTTAGCGATCAGATGATAGCCTTCTAGCTGGTATTTCTCAATTCGCTTACGCCACTTCTTTTCGTGCTTGCTTCGGTCAATGGACAGAAAAAGTAATTTGATGGGTTGGTTTTTGACTAGCCCTTCTACTTCTGGGTAATGGACGAATTCTTCGATACAGGGTTTGCACCAGGTGGCCCAGATGTCTACGTATACTACGTTGCCTTTAAATTCTGAAGTTAGCTCGTTCCAGGAGTTGTAGTCTTCTGTTTTTAGATAGGTGGTTGTTGAGTTGGTATGATTGGGCTGTTGGGTAAATGGTATAGATGCATTTAGTACTGCTGACGCTATAAAAATTATTACTTTCACGCTGTTCTCTAGTTGTATTGTTCATTTCTTTTGTCTTGAAACAAAAGAAACGGAACCAAAGAAAAATTCAAGAAAGTTCAAAGCTTCCCCCCACTAGCTTACGCACACCCCGCTGAACTTTCGGGCCTACCCGCCGAATAAAAAAACGCTTAAAGACAGTATTGATTGGATTGTTATTAGATTTTTATTTTGCAATAATATTTTGAACCCATACATACTATTTAAAATGCAGTCAACTCTGACCTCTACTTGTAGAAAAACAACTACTTAATTGTACATTCTAAAATTTCCCACTAGTTTGCTATCTTGTCAGTTTGAAATTTTCTAACCGTTATTTTTTCGTTTAGGCAATACTAAAAGGCTAATATTAGGTGAATATTATTTATTACGGCAGTAAGTAGTTTTGACATTTTGATTAGGTCGCTTTATGAAGTTAAGAGGAATAAGAATCAAAAATTTTAAATCCATTAGAGATCTTTCATTAGCTTTTCCAGAGTCTGGTATTCTGGTATTAGTAGGTGAGAATAATGCGGGCAAATCAAACATAATCCGTTCAATAGATATGATCTGTGGTGAAAGCTGGTATGGACGGGAAAAGCTAGAAGAAAGAGATTACTACCTAAAAAATACGCAAAATTCCATAGAGGTAGAATTGTATTTTGAGGATAGCACTGAGAAAAGGTGTGCTATATTTTCTTCACAAGAAAAGTGGCCTGTATACTATCGTGGCTGGCAAGACAAAACAAAAATATACGGAAGTATTAAAGAAGATTTTCCTTGCACCTACTTAGGCGCCGACAGAACATTAGATAAGCATTTATCATTTTACGATTGGACATTGATTGGTCGAATCAGAAAAGCATTTCACAAAAAGATTCAACCGGATCTGAAAACAGAACTGGATCAACAATACGAAGCTCTGATACAGATCTTCTCCCAAGTTCCGGGCTTTGATGATTTCAAAAGCGACTTTTCCACATTTTTTGATGAGCTTTACCCGCACAGTAAGTCTCGCTTGAATATAGACTTTAAACCATTTACTCCAGCCAACTACTTCAAAACTATGCAGATTCTGGCACAAGATCCAATTGATGAAGGTAGTCAGTTAGATGTGGAAGAACTAGGCGAAGGCTCACGAAACCTCATATTAATATCGCTGCTTAGAAGCTATGCCAAAAACTTCAAAGGTACCGGTGATTTGAGCGGAATTCTAGCACTAGAGGAACCAGAATTATTTCTACACCCCCAAGCAAGAAGACACCTCCACCATGTTTTGAGAGAAATCGCAGATAGCGGAATACAGATAATTATTTCTACTCACTCAGCTTCCTTTATTGATACTGAGTTTTTTGACGATATAGGTCGCGTAACCAAAGTTAGGAACAATGACGATAAGGAAGAAACGAATGTGGTGTTATGTAAAAAACAGGATTTAGTCAATCACTGTATTTCTACTGGTGTTCCTGAAGAAAAAGTAAATAAGGATAATATTGTTGAGTACTATAAAACTACATCTAATGCAAGACTTAACGAAGGATTTTTCGCTCGCTGTTTAATTTTAGTTGAAGGTGAAACCGAAGAATTAGCTATTCCCGAGTACCTAATGAATTATTGCAAAAGTTGTGACGCGATGGGTATATCAATAATTGCAGTGAACGGTAAAAATCAAATACCGAAATACTGGCGACTCTACTCGAAATTTGAAATACCTATCATTATCGTTTTTGATAACGATAATGGAACCGGAAAGGAAAAATCTAACCAGAATATAGCCACCTGCTTTGGACTAGAGATAGATGATATTCTTAATGTTCCTCAGTATTCTAAAGTTGTCAATAGCAATACAACGCCACAAACACAACTGTTGATACTTGATACTGACTTTGAAACTTGTATTCAAAAAGAATTACGACAAGACGAATTGTATCGAGAAATTAATGAACAAGCTAGAAAGCTAATTAAACCAATTGGTAAGCAACAAAAAGGAGTTATCGCTAGGTACGTTTGCAGAAAACTCAAGGAAAAACGCCCGGACTTCACGCCTAAATTGATTCGTGATTTGGTTACCATGTTAGACGATTTCCTACCAGTCTCGAGTACTAATATTCAAAGCAACATTTTAGACGATGATTTACCATTCTGAGATATTGCAGATTTTTTTCTGTTTCCACGTGCGTTGGCCCGAAAGTTCAGCGGGGTGTGCGTTAGCTCTTAGCGGGGAAGCTTTGATCTTTCTTGATTTTTCTTTAGTTCGTTTCTTTGTATCAAGACAAAGAAATGAACATCAACTAACGCACGAGTGTATAGATAACACTGCTGAGTATGGGGTGCGCACTTCGTAAGCGTATAGAACCTAAATGCAATCAGAAGCACCATGCTCGAGATTCCTGATCTTCGCTTTGCTTCGTCAGGAATGACGTGTAGGGAGTGGTCTCGCTCAATCGCTCAGCATGACTTGAAGGGTGGATTTGCACGCTACTTCCTCAGCCGACGCAGCGCGGGAATGATAGAAGAGAAACACCGATGCAAGATTTGCTGACAAACTGTACAAAACCCCCTATTTCACTCAACAACCACTAATAATCAACCTAAAAACAGCGACTTTTCAGAAGTCAACCCCAATCATTCATCAGTTTAGGCGGAAATTTTCGATGAGAAAAATCTTATTCTCGTACTTTAGAGTGAAATTTCCAACTGGAAAAGTCACTCACAGCACTTTTGAGTGATATTTCGAAATAGAAAAATCTAATTCGACCTGCTCAGAGTCATTTTTCCAACTGGAAAAGTCTCAAAAAACACTTTTTTGTCGCATTTCCCACCAGAAAAGTCACCAAAGGAGTGCTGGGAGTCATTTTTCAGATCGAAACAATGGCAAAAAAGTGCTCAAAGTCATTTTTCCAGTCCGGAATGTAAGGTCGTAACTGCTTTCCGTCGCTTTTTCCCGCCAGAATGTAGGTTAAAACTGTTTTCTGTTACATTTCTGGTGCGAGCAATGACCGCGAAGGAGTAAAATGCCTCTTTTCCAACCGAAAGATAGAGTTTTAATTGCTCTCCGTCATTTTCCCGCTACCGACAATGGTTACAGACCACTTTCTGGCTTTTCCCCGCAATAAGACCTGACAAAATCTTTCATTTTTCTTATCTTGTAGTAAGCCTAACTTTCCCACCTATGCTCAACGCCCTCGATTTTATCCGCAGCAGCGACGGCTTCAAGCAGTTTACCGTCGACGAATTGACGTTTGTCACCTACGATTGTCCCATTGAGGAGTCGCCCTTCGACTACTGGACACCCAAAAACTACTTTTGCTTTATTACCAAGAACGGCCTGCGCTGGAAAACCCCTCAGCAAGACTATACCTTTTACGAAGGCGATGCGGGCTTTATTAAGAAGGGTGCCCACCGAGTGTATAAGGTACGCAGCGGAGAATTTTGCGCGCTAATGATCTTCCTTCCCGACGATTTTATCTGCACTACCCTGCGGGAAGAATCCGTACAAGCTTGTGAGGCTGCGGAAAATTTTGATACTGTCATCCCGTTAGATGTTGACCAAACGCTTTCCGATTATTTCTCGGGAGTGCTTAACTATTTTGCTCAGTCCACTCCGCCTTCCAAGAGTCTACTGAAGATAAAACTAAAGGAGCTAATTATTAACGTAGCCACGGGGGATAATAATCAATCTCTATCTACCTACTTCCGAGGCATCTCGCTAGATAAGCAGCAGGAGCTACGAGAGATTATGGAAGAGAACTTTCTGTATAACCTCACACTGGACGAGTACGCTAAGCTGTGCGGGCGCAGTTTGGCTTCTTTTAAACGGGATTTTGAGAAGGTTTACCAAACTACTCCGGGCAAGTGGCTCAAACAGAAGCGGCTGGCCCACGCCAAATTCCTGCTGGAAACCACCGACCTCAACGTGAACGAGATCACGATGGAATCGGGCTTCGAGAATGCCTCCCACTTCATCCGAACCTTTAAGCAGCAGTACCAGCACCCGCCGCTGCAATTTCGCAAGCAAGTGGTAACTACTGCCTGAGCTTTACAGCACATTTTTTGATTTTACCAGCAAATTCCCTCTGCCGGTTAGTGGGTATCTTAGGGGTAGATTATTACTCAACCTAAAGCCTAACCCGCTATGAAATTAAACCACCTTACCGCACTGCTGCTAATTATGTTGGCCTGCAATGCTTCGGTTGATCCCGCACAAGAAGCGGAAACCGATTATGACAATGAGTTTATTGTTGATCTGAACCATCTTACCTACAACGTAGCCAACGAGCACGATAACTTCTACTCCTTTATCGGGGTGCGAGCCCTAGCCATGACGCATCTGGCTATTCACGATGCGCTGAACGTGGTAGAACCTCAGTACGAAACCTACGCCTACCACCAACCCTCCGCCAACGCTGATCCGCTGGTGGCCGCTACTGAAGCGGTGCGCAACATCCTCCTGAAAGCTTATCCCCAGCGGGCGGATACTGTCAATCTTATTTGTAATAAATGGATTGGTAGTATCCCAGCGTCAGAAGAGAAGGAAAACGGGCTGGCACTGGGTAAAGAAATTGCTCAAACCTACATTGACTTGCGGGAGGGCGACGGCCACGAAAAACAGGGCGACTACACTCCTATGACCAAACCCGGTGACTATCAGTACCCCACCGGCTGGGATAATTGGGTACTCAAACCCGACTTCGACTACGCCCGCCCGTTTACCCTAGATACCGTCACCCAGTTTCGTTCCCCGCCACCACCTGATCTAGCCAGTGAGGAATACGCCGAGTTGTTCAACGAAGTGAAGGCTTACGGAGCGAAGAACAGTACGGTACGGTCAGAAGACCAGACCCATTTTGCCCACTGGTGGGCCGAGTTTGCCGAGCATGGCTGGAACCGTATTGGCCGGATAGTGGCGAAAGAAGAAGATCTGTCGGTGTACGAAACGGCTCGGCTGTTTGCACTGATCAATATGGATATTTACGATATCTACCTGGCCTCGCTGGAGAGCAAGTACCACTACGACACCTGGCGACCTATCACCGCCATCCAAAACGCGGCTACCGACGGTAACCCTAAGACGGAACCTGACCCTGACTGGGAGCCCGAGATGCTTACCCCACCCTGGCCGGAGTATCCTTCCGCTCACGCTTCGGTAGCCGCGGGCGGAGCCGAAGTAGTCACCCATGTATTGGGCAGTCCTGAAGTTGCATTTACGATGAAATCTGTCTCGGCCCAGCCCGTAGGTTCAACCCGCACCTATAATAATCTCGATCAGGCCGCCGACCACTGCGCTGACTCCCGCATTATGAACGGCTACCACTTCCGCTTTGCTACCGAAGAAGGCAAGCAGCAGGGCCGAGCCGTAGCCCGCCATATCATAGCTAATTATCTGAGGCCCGTTGGTGGGTGATTGGGTATGGGAGATTTGTCGGCAATGTTAGCTGAGCGGTATCTTGTCGGGACAGAATCCCTCTTCATCATAAATACATGGGAGTGTCCTTACGAACACTCCCATGAGCTGAATAGCTGGCTATTCTTCTTAAGTTAAAAAGGAAGGTCATCCTCGATTGAGCTATCCGTTTGATTTTGTTTAATTTTAAACTCTAGCTTATCTTGATTATTAAGAATCCAACCTTCGCCAGATTCAGTTAATCTACATGCTAAGAATTCTTCTCCATTGTTGAAATCGTCTGTTTCTTTGTATGTCTCAACTAATCCTGCCTTTTTCAAAGTCCTAATCCCAACACTTGTTGCAATTGCTGTATAACCTGCTTTCTCCATTTCATTTTTTAGCTGGTAAACTGACATGAAATCTTCACTAGTCATTTGATTTTCTATAATTAAAACAAGCATTGCAATTTCATGACTTTTCAAGCCTTCTCTGTCAGCTATTGGTGCTGAGTTTATGGCTTTAACAGTCGCACTTTTACTTCTGTAAGCGTTTATCTTTCTGGTAATAGTATCTTCAAGACTCTCAAAGTCGCTTTTAGAGCCCGTTTTATAAGATACTATGTGTCGATGTTGAATATCAAAAGGAAATTTGCTAGTACGTTCTTCAGAACAGATCATCACTACATCTTTACCGCATGCGAACGCATAACCTAATTCGTACCAAACATTAGGGTTATCTAAAGTTATTTCGGCAAAACATATCTGAGATTCAGAAATATTTCTCTCTATTTCATCTATCGGTACTCTTACACTCAAATCTTTATCGACTCTGTAAGCCTCAAACCCAGCCTTTTCGATTGCCGGTTTAAAAATGTCGTTGAACCTTCTGTCAAACTTACCGCTATCAAATGGTTGAATTACGAAGCATCTATCCATTTTAAAGTGTCTTAAGTAAGTAGTCTGATTTTTTTGTTCAATAATCAATTCTTGGTAAAAATCAAATACTGCCAGGGCTCTAGCGTAAGTGGTGCATCGGCTGATAACTCGTACGATTGTTCGGTGAAGTAATCGGCGTAGGTGCCGGCTACGCTGGCATCGGTCAGTTGTAGCTCTTGGGCTTCTCCTGAGAAGTTCATGACCCCAATCACGGTGTTGCTATCTTTCTCCCGCTTAAAGGCGTACACGTGGTCATGGTCATTAATGCGGTAGGGCATACCGCCTTCTTTACCCGCCCACAGTGCCGGATTCTCTTTCTTTAGTGTTACTAGCTTGGTGTAGAAGGGCTGCAACTGCTGGGGGTCGCTCCAGTCAATGGTATCCTTCTCAAAGAACTTCAGTCGCTTGTCTAGGCCAACCTCCTGTCCGCTGTACAGCATCGGGATGCCGTAGGCCGAGAAGATAAAGGCCGCGAAGGTTTGGTGCCCGTCGCCGTAGCGTTCAAATACGGTTCCGTTCCATGAGTTCTCGTCGTGGTTGGTAATCATGGTCATACGAAACGGCTGCTGACCGTATTCCTGCAAGTCTTTCATAATCCAATTCGCCAGGGTATCGGCATTGGCTTCGCCTTTCCCCACCTGGTCGGTTAGGTGCAGCAACTCCCAGGCGTAGGTAGCGTCAAATTCCAGATGCATGCGAGCACCGTTCCACTCAGCCAGCCAAAACAAATCCTTCAGCGGGTCTAGCTCCGCAGTAGCCTCTTCCCAGAAGTAGAGCGGAATTTCGTGCCCGGCGTGGTCGCAGCGAAAGCCGTCAATATTAAACTCTTCTATCCAATACTTCATATCGGCAATCATGGCCTTACGCAATTCGGGGTCGGTATGGTCAAGCAGAGCGGTATCAGTCCAATCAGCTTCGTAGGTGATGTTACCTTGCTCATCTTTGGCGTAGAATTCAGGATGTTCGGTAATCCAGGGATGATCCCAGGCAGTATGATTGGGTACCCAGTCCAGAATCACGTACATATCCATCTCATGAGCGGTATCTACTAGGCGTTGAAAATCTTCAGCGGTGCCAAACTCGGGGTTTACCACGCGGTAATCGCTAATAGAGTAGTAACTACCTAGCGGACCTTTACGATTTTTCTCACCGATGGGCTGTACTGGCATAATCCACAGAATACCAATACCCATCTCCTGTAAGCGGGGCATATCGTCAATAAAGGCGTTAATGGTGCCTTCGGGAGTGTGTTGGCGGATATTCACTTCGTATACGGTAAGAGCGGCTGCTTTTTCGGGAAATTGGGCAGTAGTAACGGTCGTCTCAACCTCTTCAGTAGTGGGGTTAGCCTGAGGCTGACAAGCCGTAATAATGGTGGATAGGATAATTCCTAAAGCAATAATCGATCTCATAATCTTGTGTAGTGTAATTCCTATAGTGCTGCAAATTAACGAATTATTACGGGGAAAAATGCGATAATCTCAAACTGAAAATAGTGGTATCCATCCTGTAGATGGACAAATCCGGAGGTAAAATATGAATAGAAAAGCCAAAGCGGAACGTTACATCTACGAGTGTCAGGGTAGGGGCACATTTTCAGGGTAGATTGTTTTACCGGGGCAATTGTCGCTCTACTAATATAGCTAGTGGGAGAAATGCTTACTGGCTATTTTTTTGCTTACAATATTTTTTTCAAGCCTTGGTTACAATGGCCCACCGGCAGCTTACTAAATGATACCTTTCTTCCTACAGTGTTCTTTACCCAGACCTTCATTGTCGACTAAAACCGGCAATAGCGAAAAGCCGCTATTGACGTCAATATATACTACCACAGAATAGAATGATCAAAATACGGTAGGTAGATGGATGAAGGGGTGGAGAGATAGTATTCGTACTATTTCCTGCCCCTTTTATCTTTGTTAGTCGCGTAGCAAATAGACCAATCCGGCCACACCCAGAGCGGCTCCGGCAATCACTGCGGTAGCCATACCCCGGTGGGTAGTCACTTCCAGCTCCAGGCTATCTTCGTGGGCTTCACTGTCAAAAGAACCGTGAGCACCCCGGTCCTCCGATACCGGTTCCCACAGATTATTTGGACGGTTCGGATCTTCCGGTTGCTCAGTCTGCTGACCGGAATAACCAACCTTAGCCAGTAGTCGGTCGAGCACCGCGGGGATTAAAGTATTACCTAAAGATGTTTGCAAAGGACCTATCCCTACAGACACCGAGCGTCGTTTATTGTGGGCGGCGTAGTAGATAGCCCGGGCAGGTACTTCGGGTTGATAAATTTTTCCCATTGGCTTCCCCTTCCTGGGCAATCGAGATTTTACCCAGCTGAATTGGGTAGTATTAACAGCTGATGGATGCACCATTGTCAGGTGCACATTGCTATTATCGTGAAGTAGTTCGGAGCGTACTGAGTCGAAAAACCCGTTAGTAGCGTGCTTGGAGGCACAGTAAGCTGAATGTAGCGGAATACCCCGGTAGGCTAATGCAGAACCCACCATGACGATGGTACCCTGGTTGCGGGGTTTCATCCGCTTAAGCGCTGCCATAGTACCGTAGACCATTCCTAAAAAGGTAACATCTACTACCCGTTCAAATTCTTCAGCGGTCATCTGATCGAAGGGAGAGAATACGTTTTGCATAGCGTTGTTGACCCATACATCAATCGGACCTAACTCCTCTTCTACTTGTTGCGCCGCAGCTTCTACCTGGGCGTGATCAGATACATCGGTTTTAATAACGAGGGCTTCACCACCGAGGGCTTCTACATCGCGGCGACCTCCTTCCAGCCCGGCTTCACCGCGGGCCAACAGTGCAACTTTATATCCATGTTTGGCAAATTCACGGGCGGTGGCGCGACCTACCCCGCCGGAGGCTCCGGTAATGACCACCACCGGAGACACAATACGTTCTGGCATAAACAGCTAGATTATGTAAGTCAAAAAAATATTATACGT
>ERZ1740058.1272-NODE-1272-length-12646-cov-12.811611_pt1 | contig 12646 bp, 7 predicted proteins | sample MGYA00581745_ERZ1740058 | MGnify/ENA primary metagenome ERZ1740058 (study PRJEB43018, sample SAMN04849742) | marine metagenome | isolation source: floating plastic debris | place: Pacific Ocean | collected 2008-08-30 | study: EMG produced TPA metagenomics... | reverse complement strand
GGCAAGAGACCGAAGTGGAGTTTGTTCACCGCATTGGGGCTCAGCTTAACCTGGCGCTGCAGCAGGCCGATTACCTCGATCAGCTGCAAGAGAAAACGGCCAAACTAGCCGAAACAGCTGCCCGAGAAAAAGCTTCCAAAGAACGGCTCCAACAGCAGGTGGTGCAATTGCTCTCGGCAGTGCGACCGGCACTTGATGGCGACCTCACCGTCCGGGCACCCGTTACTGAAACTGAGGTAGGAACAGTTGCCAGCGCTTACAACAACACGCTGCAAAGTCTGCAAAAAATTGTTGTAGAGGTGCAAAAAGCAGCAGACCAAGTCGGCCAAACATCTCAACTGAGCGAAATGTCGGTCAGCTCGGTGACTGAACAGGCCCAACAGCAAACCCTGGCACTAGAGCAAGCTTTGAAGCGAGTACAGGAAATGATGAGCTTCACCGAAACCGTAGCTGGGGATGCTCAGCAGGTAGAAGCGGCCGTTCAGCAGGCTAATCAGACGGTGCAGGTGGGGGATGGCGCGATGAACCGCACGGTCGACGGCATTATGGCTATTCGGGCGACGGTAGCTGAGACCAACCAGCGGATTAAACGTTTGAGTGAGTCCTCCCAGAAGGTGTCTAAGATTGTCAACTTGATTAGTCACTTCACTACTCAAACGCAACTGCTGTCGCTGAATGCCTCTATTGAGGCGACCCGCGCTGGCAAGTATGGACGCGGATTTGCGGTGGTGGCCGATGAGGTGCGATCGCTGGCCCGTCAATCGGCAGAAGCAGCCACTGAGATTGAACAACTGGTGCAAGAAATTCAACTGGGGACTGCGGAGGTCTCGGCCGCGATGGAAACCGGTATTCAGCAGGTTGCAGAAGGGACAGATCTCGTCACGGATGCGCGCCAAAACCTTACTGAGATTGTGGAGGCCACCGGCCAGATCAGTCATTTGATTGAAGGCATTACTCAAACTACTCATAAGCAAGCTGCCGAATTCAAGGTGGTGACTGAAACAGTGACTGAAGCCACCGGCTTGGCTAATCAGACCTCCGAAAATTCCGAACGCTTAACTCACGCTATTCAGCAGTTACTGACTACTGCAGCAGTGCTGCAGGACAGCACCGGCAAATTTAAGGTCACTTAGCCAATTAGACCCATAGCGGCAGCAAGTTGAGGAATATCCTACAGCCCCCCTCACCGTGTGGGTAATTGATACGAACTGTAGCCTAACAGCTACACCATGACCGCTGACCAGCCTGTTCGCTCTTTCATTCTGACCGCTGAGATAAGCGCGTTCCTTCTGAGCCTGATCATGACTTCCGAACCATCGTCCTTTAAGCAAACTCATCCCTATTTTTTGCAGGAAGCGGCTGAGCTCCTTCAGCAAATCGATGATGGGCTGCAAATCTTACGTCAGGAATTTAGTGTCAACCAAGTCCATACCCTGATGCGTGCGGCTCACACCCTCAAGGGGGCGGCCGCCAGCGTCGGGCTCGATACGATCAAAACAACGACCCACACCCTAGAAGATATCTTCAGAGCGCTGTGTGCCCCAGAAACTTCGTTGACTCCTGAAGTGGAGGGGCTTATTTTCGAAGCCTACGACTGCCTACAACTCTTGCTCTCAGTCCAGCTTGCCGGTGCTCGGGTCGATGAGGCAGATATTTTAGATCGCATGGCGGGAGTCGTTACCCAATTGCAGACCCACTTTGGCGATAACTTTGGCCAAGATGGTTATCTACCGACCTCAACAGAGCTCGGGTTTGATATGACCCAGTCAATCTTTGAAGTGGGAGTAACGCAACGTCTTGACGATTTAAGAACTGCACTCAAAAATCCTGATCCTAAATCCCTTGCCTCTTTGCTACAGACTCAGGCCGAGGTCTTTATCGGCCTGGCTGAGTCTCTGAATCTACCGGGATTCGGGGAGATTGCTCAAACGACGCTGGCTGCCCTCAGCCGCAAATCCGATCAAGTCATTCAGATCGCTCAGATTGCCCTTGAAGATTATCAACGTGGTCAAGCGCTTGTTTTAGAAGGCGATCGCGTCCAAGGTGGCCAGCCTAGTCCTGCTCTTAAACAACTGGCAACTGGCTCAGCTCAGCCCCAGAGTAAATCTTCCTCCTCCCGGGTCACCAAGAAACGAAAGCATACCACTAAAAACCCCGCAACCCAACCACTGAAAGGGGCCCAGGCAACCACTAAACCTGGCTGGTTTAGGCGCATTTGGCGGCGACTCAATCAACCCGTTGGCAAAAAATCGCCTTCCTCTGACTCACATGCTCTCCGAAAGCGGTCCTCAACCTCAGCCCCATCTATGGGGAAGGCAGAAAAGACCTCGGCAAAACCCGCACCAGTACCTTCCCTGGATACGATTTGGGGAACCGTAGAGAAATCAACACCAACAGAGTCATTCTCCAATATCTCAACTGCCGCACCAACTGCTTCTCTTCCTGCTAAAGACTCAGCTACCCCGGCGAGTCAACCCTTGCCAGAGCGAGCGATCGCAACCGAGGCCGATTCACCAGCCTCCCTACAAAAAAGACAGCCAAGCTTACCAAATCCTCAATCAGGCACTGCCACTCTCAGAGTCTCAGTCGAGCATCTCGAACAAATCAATCACACAGTAGGCGAACTCCTGACCCAGCAAAATCGTCAGGCCCTTTATAATGAGCGGCTTGTTGCAGCCATGAAAGCTCTGCTAACCCATCTTGGGGAACAACAGCAGCAACTCTATAAGCTGCAAAATCAGGCTAGCCAGCACTCTGGAACCTCTATTGCACTTAACCTGAAATCAGCAAGCCTGCCGCTTAATCATCAGTTCGATTCTCTGGAACTAGACCACTACAGCGAACTTCAGCTTTTAGTTCAGGCTTCGCTAGAAAAGACGGTTCAACAGGCAGAAAGTAGTGAAGTCGTTGAGTTCTTGGTTGGCCAGACGAATCAAATTCTTGCCAAGCAACAGCGACTGGTTAGCAGTTTGCGAGAAACTATCCTAGAGGCAAGGATGCAGCCTCTAGGAAACGTACTGTACCGCTTCCATCAAGCACTTGAGCGATTGACGACACAGTACAACAAACCGGCTGCCTTAAAGATTCAGGGCAGCGATGTGTTGGTGGATAAAGTCATTGCGGATAAACTCTACGACCCTCTATTGCATTTGGTACGGAATGCCTTCGATCACGGGATTGAACCGCCTGAGCTGCGTCAACAGCGAGGCAAATCAGCGCCGGCACAAATTCAAATACAGGCCGGTCAAGCAGGTCGTCATTTGCTAATTAGGGTCTGGGATAACGGTCGTGGGCTTGACCTCGAGGCCATCCGCGAAAAGGCCATCGACAGCCAGCTCATCACAGAGGCAACAGCACAAACCCTCACCCCAGCGCAAACCATTGATTTACTCTTTGAGCCGGGATTCTCCACTGTTGATCAAGTCGATGATCTTTCAGGACGCGGCATTGGACTCGACGCAGTACGCGCACAGGTGCAGGCACTTCAAGGTAAAGTGACTGTTTCCCATCGGACGGGGCAAGGTACCTGTTTCACGTTGCGTATTCCAGCTAACTTAGTCATCGCTAAACTACTGCTCTGCCAGGCACAAGACAAAGTGTACGCGCTCATGACGGATGCCATTGAGCAAATCCTGATTCCTCGTTCTGACCAGTTGCGAACTTGGAAGGGTGGCAAGGTACTTAGCTGGCAACTTGATGGACAGGATCGTTTGATTTCAGTTGTTGCTCTCTCAAACGCCTTACATTACAACGCGGCTATTCCTAATGGCTATCGACAGAACACGGACCAAACGCTGGCAACACCTGCGGCAAATCCGATGATTCTGCTGCGCTGTCAAGACGGCCTAATGGGTTTAGAAGTCGATCAACTCCTGGGAGAACAAGAGCTATTTATTCGCCCTTTGGGAGCCGTCATGGCCTTACCAAACTATCTTTATGGGTGCACTATTCTTCCTGACGGTCACTTGACCTTAGTGGTTGACAGCATTGCCCTGACTCAAAAACTTATAGAGCGATCGCCCCAGAATTCGATAGTTGCTGAGCAAGAGCTGATTCTCCAAGAACAAGAAGCTGCTAATGGAGCACTGCCCAAATCTGCAAACACTTCTAAGAGGACCGTTCTAATCGTAGATGATTCGATTACAGTGCGCCGTACGCTGACTAAGACGCTGCGACAGGCTGGTTATTCAGTCTTACAAGCCAAAGATGGGACTGACGCACTACAGCAGCTTCAGCGCATCGATGTGGAAGCTATTCTATGTGACATTGAGATGCCTGGAATGAATGGCTTTGAATTTCTCAAAGCGCGTCAGCAAGATCCGACCTTGCAAGTCATCCCGACGATTATGCTGACGTCTCGTACCGGAGCTAAACACCAGCTCTTAGCAAAGGAGCTAGGAGCTACCACTTATCTGACAAAACCCTATCTTGCGCCTCAACTTTTGGAAACTCTAGCTGAGGTCTTAGAATCGCAATCTCAGTCTCAGCCACTCAGCATAAAAGGAGATAGCCGTGGTTGAAAGGAATCCTAGACACGGAAAATTTATTGCCTTCAAACTAGCTCGGCATTGGGTGGCTCTACCAGCAGTGGCAGTGCTGAGAATCGTTAATTGTCCTCCCCCCGAACAGGGTGGAACGATTGATTTTGGAGTTGTACAGTTAGGACCGCACACCATTCGGCTGCTTGATCTACGATCTAGATGGAAACTTCAGCCTGAAGCAGTTCCAGAGAAGCTCCCGTTCTTGTTAGTTATGCGGGGGCCCCAACAAACGCTGTGGGGCATCGCTTTGGAAACCCCGCCAGACTTGTTGGAACTTCCGCTCAGCACATTCAAAAGTGTCCCCCTTGAAAAGCGCATGAATCGCAAGCTTCAGTGGATTAGCCATATGACGGTGATCACTGAACGAGATATCCATCGCACCTTGTTGTTATTGGATTTGAAGGCTGTATTTCAAAGTAAGGTCAGCGAACATACAACAAAAAGACCCAGGCAGAATCAGTCTCATGCTTCCAGTACTCAGCCTGTAAGACAGAACTGAAAGTCTTACTGTGTGAGGAATACGATATCTGGCAATGTTCAAACCTGACCAAGATCTGCCATACTTCTCTTCTTCTATCACTTTGAGGAAAGTCAGGATGAGCCCCCTGTTCCTTCGTGCTGCATTAACGACAGAACGGTGATTCTGAGAATATAATTCAAAGGTTTCAGATTTCATCTTCTGAGAGTGATTAAAGAGCGATACTTCTTAAACTGAAGTTGCGCATTTATGATTTTCATATCCAGGATTTAACTTTAATAGTGGCCTCAAGGCTCTTTGAGTTTCGCTCTCTGTAGTCTTTACAAAATACTCGTCGTCATTACGTCTTCGGCCATGTCAAAGTTGGCAGTGACCGTCTGCACGTCGTCTAGTTCGTCAAGAGCATCCATCATTTTAAGTAGCGATCGCGCATGCTCCACCTCTGTTATTTCGACAGTACCACTCGGAATCCAGCGGTTTTCGACTTGATGGATAGTGTAGCCACCTGCTTTGAGGGCTTGATCGAGGATTTCCAGATTAGCTGGGTCGCAGTAAACTTCAGCACCATCCAAGTCTTCGTCGATTTGAGTCAGCTCGTAGCTCTCCGCCCCGCTGTCAACCGCCACTTCCAGCAACGCTTCCTCCTCCACCGGGCCAACGATGGCGACCACGCCCTTTTGCTCAAACATCCAGCCAACGCAGCCGGTTTCTCCTAAATTGCCGCCGTTCTTGCTGAACGCCGCTCGCAGATCCGCTGCTGTGCGATTACGGTTGTCGGTCAGTGCTTCAATCAGCACTGCTACCCCACCGGGCCCATATCCTTCATAGCGAATGGCTTCGAGAGTGTCGTCGTTGCCAAGTTGGCCAGCCCCTTTGGCGATCGCTCGATCGATATTGTCATTGGGAAAGCCTGCTGCTTTGGCTTTATCAATGGCCGTACGCAACTGAAAATTGCCAGCAGGGTCTGGACCACCAGTCCGAGTTGCCACAATGATTTCCCGTGACAATTTTGCGAACGTTTTACCTTTAACGGCATCGACACGTGCTTTTTGGCGCTTAATATTCGCCCATTTACTATGACCAGCCATATCAGCAGCAAAAATCCTTCAACCAGTCCAAATTTAATGGACAGAGCTAGCCTTAAACTTAATTAGCCTCAATGCCCTTATCCGGCCTGGACTGCTATGATACTGCGACTTCCGCATCAAGCCGAATAGAAAATAGAGGTTTGTATGGGCATGCAACCAAAATTTAACGCTGTGTCCATCCTCAAACTTCAAAATTGTATTTTGGCAAATCGTAGGTAATCAGGTCGCTCTACAAGCCCTACTTGACCGACTTCATCAGGAGAATTCAGATTCGCAGTTATATCAGCTAGAAGATGATGTAGCTGGCGCGATCGTAAGATATCTAGAAGGTAGAATGCCGAAAGAAACATCCTAAAATAAGATCTATTCTGCCTATTCGACTCATTTTCTGCCCTCTACCCATAGGCAAAATAGAAATAACCTGGTTCTTATTCTTCAAACTCTGAATTATTTTCTTGGGTCGTTCGATAATAAAAACCAACTGAAGTTTTTCGATTTTTATAGACTAGTGGCACGGCGGGCCGCCCCAATTAAGCCCACCTGCGGATTCAGCACAATGCGAATTGGAATGTCTTCTAACAGCATGCTCATGCGGCCTTTGTGGGTAAACGCATCCAAGAAAGTATCGGCGTCGGCAATTAAAGGCAGATTTTTAGCGGCAATTCCCCCTGCGACATAAAGTCCGCCATAGGGCAGTAGCTTCAGCGCTAGGTTGCCAGCTTCGGCTCCGTAGGCACTGATAAACAGGTCCATCGTCTGCACCGCCAGGCTGTCCTCGCCTTTCTGAGCCGCCTGCGAAATCGCTGCTGCCGGATCGACCGATTTGGTTTGACCGGCTTCTTTCTCCCAAGTTAAAACGATTTTGGCGAGTTCGGGAGATTCGCGACAAATATCGCGATCGCGCAAAAACTGATAAATTGCCACGATGCCTTGGCCCGAAACCACCCGCTCGACGGATACCCGCGTAATTCGATGCTTATCAAGCAAATATTTCAGCAGTTGAAAATCGAGCTCAGAACGGGGCGCAAAATCGGCATGCCCGCCTTCAGAAGGAAACACCTGAGCCTGCTCACCACTGGACAGCAAAAATCCCTGACCCAGCCCCGTACCCGCACCAATAACCGCGACTGGAGCGCTAGAGTCGGGAATTCCCGGCTGCAAGACGTGAATATCATTATCATCTAACCCCAAGACGCCATGGCCAATCGCCTCAAAGTCGTTGATCAGCTCAACTGCCTCCAGTTCAAGGTCTTTGGCTAGGCGATTGCCGTCCAAATTCCACGTCAGGTTCGTGAGATTCGACGTATTGTTGACCACCGGTCCCGCGATGGCAAAACAGGCTCGCGATGGTTGGCCAAAGGCGCTGCCCTGCTCCTGCGCGGTCTGCAAGAAGCGCTGCACCATCGGCACCAAGTCAGGAAACTTCTGCGAGGGGAACTCCTCTTCATAGCAGGTTTCCAGAGTACCTTGATCAGCCGCAACCAGTCGTAAAATAGTCTTGGTTCCACCAATGTCCCCAGCCAAGAGATACGTCATGGCCAACACCTCACTTTGAGATCATGCCTTCTATCGTGAACAGTAGCGTATCTTGCCAGAATCGCGTCTGCCCAAAGCAAAACTCTCATGCAGTCAGGGCAAAATCAGATGCTCTCGAAAAATATTCAAGATTAGCAATTAGAAATTGGCGATAAATAATGATTACACTTTTGTCGATTGCCCTTTCACAATCGCTTTGTATGACTGTCAACAATTTCCAGATGTTTCAGAAGAGCAAATATCCTGAAGAGCATCTGTACTTTAGGTCTAGCGTACTGCTATTTTAGAAAGTATGGTTCACCAATTGCGGGCATGATTCCCAAGCAGCTAACGCTTCGAAACTTTCTGAGTTATCGAGCCGCCACCCTTAACTTTGAGGGACTGCAAGTTGCTTGCGTCTCTGGTCCCAATGGCTCCGGCAAATCATCCCTATTGGAAGCAATCGCTTGGGCGATTTGGGGACACAGTCGCACTGTCGCCGAAGACGATGTAGTGCATCTTGGCACTCTGGAAGCCCAGGTTGACTTGACTTTTGAGCATCAAGAACAGCTTTATCGTGTGGTGCGATCGCGGCGCCGTCACCAGGGCGGCGCCTTAGAATTTCAAGTTAAGACCGAGCAGGGATTTCGTCCTTTAACTCAGCGAGGCATGCGGGCCACCCAGCAGCTCATTTGCCAGACCCTACGCCTCGACTATGAGACTTTTGTAAATTCTGCCTATCTACGGCAGGGTCGTGCCGATGAGTTTATGCTCAAGCGACCCAGTGAACGCAAGCAAATCCTGGCTGATTTGCTTAAATTAGGCCAGTATGACGAGCTAGCCGACAAAGCCAAAGACTGCGCTCGCGAAGCCAAAGCAACCGCCACTCTTTTAGCAACCTCGGTCGCCAATCTGGAGGCTGAAGGACAGCAGCGCAGCGCGATCGCTCACGCCACCCAAGCGTTACAGACGCAACTCGCGACTCTACAAGCCGACCACGACCAAGATCAGCAGGTCCTGACTCAGCTTCAGCAACAGCAGCAGCAACGACAAAGTTTGCTGCAGGCTCAAGTTTTGCTACGGCAACAGCTCAACCACCTGAGCGTCGAGGCTAAGCGACTCGACAGTGAGATCGATCAGCTCAGCCAGCAACGACAACAATTAGAGGCCGTGCTGGTTCAAGCCAACCAGATTGCTGCTGGACTGGCGCAACTTCAGCAGTTGGAAGCTGAGGACGAGGCTTTGTGCGTCAAGCAGCAGCAGCAGCAAACCTTACAGGCTGAGCGTGATCGTCGATATCAGGCTCATCAAGCCCAGGCTCAAGCCCTGCAGGTCCAAAGACAGCAGCACCAGCACGACTTTGATGCTGTGAATCAGCAGCTTGCTGATTTGCAGCCGCTTTTGCAGAAGCGAGCGGCCGTTACCGATGCCTTGGCGTCACTGGCCCAGGCCCGCAATCGTCTGCAGCAGCTTGATCAATTGCAACTGCAGGTGAGTCCGCTACGGCAGCGCCAGCATACCCTACAGCGCCAGCTCGATCACGCTCAGGCTCAACTCACCGCCCGGTTAACCGCTCTTACCCAATCCGAACAGACATTGCAGCAGCAGCAAGCCCAGCAGCCACAACTCCAGCAGGCAGTTTTAGACGTCGGTCATACCTTGGAAGAGCTGACCACCAAGCGCGCCTATCAGGAAAAAGTGCGAGAAAAAGGGGTGGAACGGCGGCATTTTATGGAACGCCTGCAGGCTGAACAGCGCGGCTATGAAATCCAGCTTGGTCAGCTTGAACAAAAACTGCAGTTGCTCGAACAGCCAGATGCCACCTGCCCTGTCTGCGATCGCCCCCTGGATCAGCAGCATCGGCGAGACGTGCTGCAGCGGCATGACGCTGAGCGAGAAGAACTGCAGCGGCAAATCTGGGTAATTCGGGAACAGTTGGCAGTGTCAGAGCGAGAAATTCAGGTTTTACGCCAGGAATATCGTGAATTAGAGGAAGAATTGGCTCACTACGGCCAGATGCTAGAGCAACGAGGCCACCTAATGGCGAAGCTCAATTCTAGCGAATCGATTGCTCAGCAGTTAGCCTCTCTCACGGCAGAGCGATCGCACCTCGAACGTTGTCTGCAAGAGCACAATTACGCTCCCGATCTGCAAACCGAACTTCAGCGAATCGAAACTCAACTGGTGCAACTGGCCTACGATGAGCGAGATCATGCCCTGGCACGGGGCCAAGTTGACCGCCTGCGCTGGGCCGAAATTCGGCAGGCCGAAATTCGGCAAGCCGAGCGCCAGCAAACTCAACTACAACAGCGGCTTCCACAGTTAGAACAGGTGATCGCCACAGCCGATGCCGAAATCTCCACGCTTAAGAAATCCGAGGCGGTAGCAGCGATCGTTAGCTTAAATAGCCAACTGGCCGAACTCGGCTACAGTTTGGAGGCTCACCAAGCCCTGCGGGCTCAGCTCAAAACCGCTCAAGATTGGACGCTACAGCATCAAAAGCTACAGCGAGCTCAGCAGGAAATCCCTCGATTAGATCAAACCTTGGCTGACCTGACCCAAAAGCATCAAAGCATAGAACAGCAACATGTTGCTCTTACTGCTCAGCACCAAGACTTGGTCACCCAACTTCAGCAGTGCCCTGATGTGCAGAGTGCAATTCAGCAAGGGCAGCAGCGACAGCGAGATCGCCAGCAGCAGCGCGAACAGGGGCTCTCTCAGTTAGGGGCTTTACAGCAGCAACTGGCTCATTTTGAACAGCTAGAGGTGCAGTTGATCCAGCAGCAGCAAGATTTGCATCAAGTCCAGCGTCGCCATCGCATTCATCAGGAACTTGCTGCCGCATTTGGTCGCAACGGCCTACAAGCACTGTTGATTGAGCATTTGCTGCCGCAGCTCGAAGCCGAAACCAATTATATTTTGGGCCGTCTTAGTGCCCACCAATTACATGTTCAGTTCGTCACTCAGCGAGTGGGACGCAGTCGCCAGAGCAAGCTGATTGACACGCTGGATATAGTGATTGCCGACGCTCAGGGCACCCGGCCCTATGAAACCTACTCCGGGGGCGAAGCCTTTCGGGTAAACTTTGCTATTCGTTTAGCGCTAGCTCGACTGCTGGCTCAGCAATCGGGCACTCCGCTGCGGACGCTGATTATTGACGAAGGATTTGGCACTCAAGACCGCGAGGGATGCGATCGCCTCGTGGGCGCAATTAATGCGATCGCCGCCGATTTTGCCTGTATTCTTGCTGTCACCCACATTCCTCACTTTCGGGAAGCTTTTGAAACCCGCATCGACGTGACAAAGACTCTCGAAGGCTCACAGCTTGCAGTTTCGATGTAGGGCAGATAGCCTGCGGAAACCATCATGTTCATGCTCTCTGTAAGCCATTCTTTGGTCATGCAGACGACAGTCTCCCTCAACCCGAGTCGGTCAGGCTACACCCAGAAGCAACGTTCATAATTTGCAGTACTGATGAATTTATTGCTTCACTGTCTATCGATAAATAAGAAACGTTATGTTCAACCATCTGAGACTCCCGTGGTAAGGCTTTCAGCCCCTTAACTCATAAAGTTGAGTTGAGAACGATAATGTCTGTGCTGTGAGGCTTCTAGCATTGGCCGACAACATGTTCTAAAAGAATCCGAGGATATCAGGAATACGAGTTTAAAAGTGATAAGCTGCAATAACGCGAGGTCATACATAACTTGCGAACGTCTTTGTGAACAAGCGCTCACGGTTGGTTATCGTTACATCGGTTCCGTTGAAACGAGGCCATGAGATCTCTCGCTGGGGATGGGAGTCTAAATATTTCTGGGTGCATTAGCCTCTAGATAGCCAAAGCTGCATTACTGAAGCTTGTTTAACTCCATCTTTCTAAGCTCACGACTATGATGTCCTTCTTTCGGTCCTATCTCCTACCTTTTTTGATCGTGCTTACCTTTTTAATCGCCATGCTAGCGGTGAGTGCGCGAATTTTTTTGCCCAATGACATGGCGGCACCGGCGCCAATTGAAGCGCCTACAGACCAGTTAACGGAGGGGGCACTAGCGACGAGATTATGGACTGAGACGCCGCTCCAAGCATCGCAGCTATTGGCAGCATCACTCAAATTTATGAGCTAGTGGGGGCAAAGTAGTGGAATTTGCGATCGCTGGCTACGCTCTCAGACGCGGCCACAATGCTGATCGCGCTTTGCTCGTCGAATTTCTCAGCCAGACATATCAGGAAACAGGAGCTGTCCAGAACTATCGACATCTAGCCCAAACGGTTGATCAACACTTTTCCGCTTCTCAAACGCCGCTGTGGTGGGTCGATAAGATCGCCGCACCATCACGACCCATTGGATATCTGTGGTTGGGCACGGCTATCGATCAGCAGCAGGGCGATCGTCACAGCTACATTCTGGCACTTTACGTCGCTCCTGAATGTCGGCGTCAGGGGATTGCGACTGCGCTTCTTCAACAGGCCCAGGTTTGGACCCAGGCGAAAGGCGATCGTCAGATTGGCCTGCAGGTATTGGCAAACAATCCGGGAGCAATTGCGCTTTATCGCAAACTAGGCTATCAAACCCATTCACTCTGGTTGATGAAATCTTTAATCAGCGGCGACTAATCACAGTCAATAGCCAAGCATCGAAACTAGCGAACAGCGATAAAGCCAGCAAAACCGGCTGATTTTCAGGAATTCCCCGCCGCTGATTTGAAGCCGCTGATGGTTAGGTACTGACGTTGTGCGGACGCATTTCATATTGTCTGTGCTCAGTCCCTCACGTAGCCTCTGGAGAGCAATCTATGGCCACCGACTATATTCTCTTTGTCCACGGTGTCCGGCAGCGTAGCCGAGTTGAATTTATCAACACCAGTCAGGGCCTGCTGCAAACTATTCGCGACTCAAATCAAGACAGTAATCGCCTAATCAAACCCATTTATTTGTTCTGGGGCGATTTGAATGTGGAGCCTCAAGCTAACCTGCATTATTCATGAGGCCACCCAGCGGGTAGCAGGAGACTTAAAATGACGCCG
>ERZ1740058.1271-NODE-1271-length-12647-cov-13.965534_pt1 | contig 12647 bp, 11 predicted proteins | sample MGYA00581745_ERZ1740058 | MGnify/ENA primary metagenome ERZ1740058 (study PRJEB43018, sample SAMN04849742) | marine metagenome | isolation source: floating plastic debris | place: Pacific Ocean | collected 2008-08-30 | study: EMG produced TPA metagenomics... | reverse complement strand
CAAGTTTGACGAGGTTCCTATTCCTGCCTAATTCATCCCCAAATTGAGCAACGCCCACGCCCATGCTGGGCGTACACAAGTTGATGAAGCGGACGGATAGAAGAGCTTGACAATGATGTTAAGGTCTTCTTCCGCCGCTTATCTCAAACGTTAGCCAGCTTTGATGCTACGACACTCGTCCTTTTCATATTTTCGCTGAAGTCAGTTCAAACTCTCTACAGCTTTCGGTGACCTTGGCGGTCAGCTTTGCTGTGCGCCCAGCACGATTGTGCTATTGCCTACGGACAGCGAGCAACGCACACACTCCATGAACGCTTGAAATTAGCTCTGATTATCGAGTTGCGATCGCACGAGCAGGCAGCGGCATTAGCATTTCTGCAACACCTGTCAGTTGATGGATAGGGTCTCAGCGTTGCGTTGGGTCAGGGTTCGCGATTAAAGCATGTATGCTGTAGTTATTGAGACTTACTGTCATTTAGACTGCGTTAATGTTAAGCAAAGGGTTGCTCCAAATCATAAACTTCGGAAGACATAACAACTGCAAGCGATGGAACTGACTGACTCACTAATCCGCCCAGATCCAGAGGATGCTCTGGATGTGATGAAACAGTTTTCGAACAGTTGGGCTGAGGGCTACGGCCGGCATATTCAGCTGCGGGACGGGTTGGAGTTGACGTTCGGCAGTTTGCGAATGCCCGATCGCGCCCAGGAGAAATGCCCAGAAGGTTTAAGCAACGGCATTGGGCTGCATCTGCATCTGTCAGGTGAGCATCAAGATAGCTATCGGGCGATCGAGGCGAGGCAGTATGGCATTGATGGCACTGGCGTGGTACGCGAAACCACAATGGACTATCTCAACCGCCAGCCGTTTGTAGAAGTCTCGATTTGGATGCGGGTGGACGTGCTGCGATCGTTTGTGGGTCGTGCCGATGGGGAACTGCCCGTGGGACTACATCATCTGGTGCGCCCGATGGAGCAAGAGTTTTATGCGGGGGCGAGGGTGGCGACCCCAACCATGCTGGCGATCGCCCGGCAGATTATGCAGTGCCCGCGTCAGGGACTGGCAAAACGCATGGTGTTAGAAAGCAAGACACTGGAACTGCTGGGACTGGCTTTAGAAGAAGAAATTATCCGTCACGATGATAGGTACGACGGTAAGCAACTGCCTGATCTGAAGCCCGACACGGTGGAGTGCATTTACGCGGCTAGAGAGATTTTGCGGCAGCGGTTGGACAATCCCCCCTCGCTGACGGAACTGGCGCGGCTGGTCGGGTTGAACGAATGCACGTTGAAGCAGGGCTTCCGTCAGGTGTTTCAGAAGACGGTCTTTGGCTATTGGCATGACTACAGCATGGAACAAGCCCAAAACTTGCTGCAAACGGGGGATTTAAAGGTTGAAGAAGTGGCGCGGATGGTGGGCTACCGCGATCGCACGGCCTTTACCAAAGCCTTTCGCCGCAAGTTTGGCATTAGCCCCAGAGATTGTAAATCAGCAACTCAGCAATATTTTTGAAGTCTGCTAATTGCGAGATGGGCGGCACATCCAGAGGTTAGGGGACTAGGGGGAGATCTTCAACCGGAGAACAAATAACTACTTACGATACCACAGGCAAAAATATTCCGTTTCAACCACTAAGATATTCCGTCTCGACCACACTGCGATCGCCCACTGCCCAGCTTCTTCCAGTAGGTTACTGAGAAAGATTCTTAAAAGTGGTGTGTGAGCTAATGATCAAGCTGTGGCAAGGGTTGCTGTTGGCAGGGACGGTTTCGGTTTTGAGTGTGCAGGCGGCACGAGCGGAGGAGGTCGGGAGTGAGGAAGTCGGTGAGTCAGAGCTACCCATCCACTCATCCACTTCCCAACCCGCACCCACTGCGACAGCTTCTGAAGCTGAGCCCGTTGATGAGTCTGTCATCCCCATTGATGTCTCTACCGTTCGTCAGATCGAAGCCCAGCCACCCGCGACCACCGTTGACGAATGGGTGGCCCAAATCGAAGCGTCGCTGACTCAAATTACCGATGTGCGCGTGGAGGAAACTGACGCTGGCCTGCAGATTGTCTTAGAAACTGCTGAGGGTGAACTGGCTGCCCCTACAACGCAGATCGTGGGCAATGCGCTGGTGGCCGACATTCCCAATGCGGTGCTGGCATTACCCGAAGGCGACTCGTTTGAAGCGTTCGGCCCCGCCGAGGGTATTGCCTTAGTGAGTGTCACCAATGAACCGGGAGATCAGGTGCGGGTCGCTATTACCGGCACCGATGCACCGCCAGTCGCTGAGGTTAACGCCACCGGGCTGGCGGTGACCTTGGGTGAGGTGGTCGCGGGTGCTGAGGATAACGCGATTCAGGTGGTGGTGACCGGGGAAGGCGATGAGGGCTACAACCCATCCAATGCATCGACAGCGACCCGAACCGATACGCCCATCCGGGATATTCCCTTCTCGGTTCAGGTGGTGCCACAACAGGTGTTAGAAGACCGCAACGTCAGAACCATCACCGAGGCAGTAGAAACCGTTAGTGGTGTGGTTGAAGATTTTGTGGATAACCAACCTAGTAACGGCGCTAGAAGAATCAGAGGATTTCGGAGCTTTAATGCATTTCGGAATGGACTTCGTGACCTTGATGGTGGTGGTAGTGTATTGCCTCTAGGAGTGGTTGAGCGGGTAGAAGTTCTGAAAGGTCCAGCCTCATTTATAACGGGTGCTATCGAACCGGGTGGAGTTATTAACTATGTCACCAAGCAGCCTTTGAGTGAGCCGTTTTATGAGCTCGGGCTCGAAGTCGGCAATTTTGGACGGTACGAGCCCCGCGTCGATCTATCAGGCCCCCTGACCACAGACGGAGATGTGCTCTACCGTTTCATTGCTTCTTATGGGTATCAAGATAGCTTCCAGGATTTTGCCAATTCGGAAGAGGTTTTAATCGCTCCCTCCCTTTCCTTCAATATTGGCGATCGGACAGATTTGGATATTTATTACGAATACAGCCGCTATTTTGGCGATCCTTTGCAAACTCCTGTTCCGCTTTTGAGCGATGGTAGCTTACCCGATCGAGACTTTTATACGGGCTACCCTGACTTTCCAGAAAATGAGCTTTTCGCCCATCGAGCTGGCTATGACTTGACTTATGAACTTAGCGAGAACTGGCAAATTCGCAATAATTTTACTTTCAGGTACAGCGAGAACAATCGACAGCAATTCTTTCCAATTTCAATCACAGATGATCGCTTTCTAAACTTCCTTGCCTTTGATAGCGAGATTACTGAATATAACTACACCGCAGGCGTGAATCTGGTGGGTGAGTTTGACACTGGCTCTATTACTCATCGACTTCTGGCTGGCTTTGATTTTTCTGACATTGATGAGAACAGCGTGGAGGATAACGTCGATCTAGCAAATGTTCCTCCCCTGGATATTTTGAATCCAGACTACGATGCTTTTACAGGACGGCCAGAACTTAATCCCTTTTTTCCTATTGAAACCCGTAGAAGACTATATGGTTTTTACCTGCAAGACCAAATCGCTTTCACTGATAGCCTGAAACTATTGATTGGGGGACGCTACGACTGGTTAGAACAGGAACAAAGAGCATTTCTTCCTGATAGTACGACCGCTATTTTTTCACAAGAGCAAAGCGATGGAGCCTTTAGTCCTCGCATTGGGTTAGTCTATCAGCCAAGCGACACTGTCTCGCTCTATGGGAGCTACAGTCGGTCATTTAATCAGGTATTTGGACAAAATCCAGATAATGAACCGTTCGAGCCTACCCGAGGCACACAGTATGAGGTTGGCGTTAAAGCTGATTTTCTAGACGGTAGACTTTCGGCGACTCTAGCCGCCTACAACTTGACCCAAACCAACGTCCTGACTCCTGATTCCGACCCGGTGTTGGCGGCTCGGGGCTTTAGTGAACAAGTTGGGGAACAGCGCAGTCGCGGGATTGAGCTAGATGTGACGGGCGAGATTTTGCCTGGCTGGAATATCACTGCTGCCTACGCCTTGACTGATACCGAAGTCACCGAAGATAACTCCATTCCCAGTAATGAGGGTAATCGCTTTGAAAATGTGCCCACACATCAAGCCAGTCTCTGGACCACCTATGAAATCAAGGAAGGCGACTTGGAAGGATTGGGATTTGGCTTAGGGCTGTTCTACGTGGGTGAGCGACAAGGGGATTTAGCCAACACCTTTCAGGTGGGCGACTATCTACGAACCGATGCTGCTCTCTACTACCGTCGAAATCGTTTCAACGCGGCCCTAAACTTCCGCAATCTCTTTGATATTGACTACATCAGCTCAGTCAGTTTTGGCAGCCGATTACAAGTTGAACGAGGTGACCCCTTTACCATTTCAGGTTCGGTGAGCTGGGAGTTTTGATCGGTCGTTGAACAGTAGGAAGGAGTACCCTTGATGATGCGGAAAAAAGCGACTCGGAAAATCATTTTGTTTTTTTTCTTACTAGCTGCTACCGTCATTTGCACCATGACGGCTTGCGATAGTAGAACCCTAAGGGGCGATCAGGGGGCAATTCAGTCAACCTCTGGTCAAACTCCTGCCATCAGCTCAGAGCAGAAACCAGTAGCGACAAAAACGGTTAATCATGTTCTTGGCCAAACTGAAATTCCACTCCATCCTCAGCGCATTATTGTCCTGGATGCGTATAGTGACTTTCTGCTGGATGGGGTCTTGACATTAGGCATCAAGCCCATTGGTTTAGCTCGCTGTTCTAGCTGTATTAAGTCCGATCCGTTTAGCGATGTTGTGGGCGATCTGCCCTCTGTCGGGACCGATGAGCAACCGTCTTTGGAGAAAATCCTGATGCTTAAGCCCGATTTGATCTTAGGGTATGAGTGGCAAGAATCTTTCTATCCACAACTCTCGGAAATCGCTCCTACAGTGATCTTCAATCCTTACACTGGAGGCAATAATTTTAAGCGAAACTTTAGACAACTCGCTGAAGTTTTAGATAAGAGCGACCAGGCTGAAAGTATTTTGGCTGAGTACGATGAGCGGCTTCAAAAATTCCAGCAGCAGTTTGGAGAAAAGCTAAAGAGTAAGACCGTCTCTTTGATTCTTTTCGACAATTCAAAATTTCATGCATATGGGCCAGAATCTCTTTTTCTAGGTTGGGTTATGAACGAAGCAGGCATACAGTTTATTCCAGCTTATACGGCCCTAAAAGATGGCGTGGTATTCGATATGAGCCTTGAAGTGTTGCCTGATTGGGATGCCGATTTTCTGTTCGTAGTACTTTACTCTCAGGGTTCTCTTGAGGATCTTGAACCTGTCTTTAAGGAACCCCTTTGGTCCACTTTGAAAGCGGTTCAAAACGAACAGGTATATATAGTGCCGAAAAACCCTACGGGCGGGCCAATCGCAGCCAATCAATTGATTGATGAACTCTCTGAGTATTTCAGCAGTAAGCTTTGAACTGTCAAATTTTAAGGAGTAAATAGCTGTGCGTTGCACAAAGCACAAACTCCGTAAACCCACTCTGTACACGCTACACAATTAGTCTACTGAGATGTGCAATCAACTTCCGCCTGCCTGTGGACGTGCGACAAACCTTGCGCCGCTCACATCGAAGCTCTATTTGTTCACCCACTTGCCCACCGATGAGACAGTTTCTGCCCTACTTCAGTTTGGTGATCGCTATCTCGAAAGCACCACTGGCGATGTGCCCAGCCAGCAATTTCTAGAAACCTTGTAATCCGTGAGTATTGCCAAAATTTCGCCTTTGCCCACATCACCGTATTAGCTTTTGTTTACTTATCTCAGGAGAACACTTAATGCTTGCCAAATTTTCAGAACTCATTAATTCTTCAGGCCAGACTCAGCCATCGATCAATGATTACGTCCTCTCAGTTTCCCTGCGCGAATCCGACGTGTTGAATCAACTGCGGCAAGCCACCGCTCAACATCCTGCAGGCTACATGCAAACCGCTCCAGAGCAAGGACAGTTGCTGGCTCTGCTGGTGCAGCTCATGCAAGCCAAAAAGATTATCGAGGTTGGCACCCTGACTGGCTACACCACTCTGTGGCTGGCACAAGCCCTACCCCCCGATGGCAGCATTATTGCCTGTGATGTGAATGAAGACTGCGGCGCGATCGCCCGTCACCATTGGCAAGCCGCAGGGGTTGCCGACCAGATTGATTTGCGTATTGCCCCTGCGGTAGACACCCTCGACAATCTCCTCGCCACAGGGCAAGCAGGCACGTTTGACTTTATCTACATCGACGCCGATAAAAACAACTACGATGCCTACTACGAAAAAGCGCTGCAACTGGTGCGAGTCGGTGGACTGATCGCGATTGATAACACCCTCTGGCTGGGACAGGTGATTGACTCAAAAATTCAGGATGACGATACCGTTGCCATTCGAGAACTCAACCAAAAGATCCATGAGGATCAGCGAGTGAAGATGAGTTTGGTGGCGATCGCCGATGGTCTGACCCTGGCTTTAAAGCAGGCGTAGGCTACGTTGACGGCATTCAAGAAAAGCCACAGCGTTCGCAGCGGTGCAAGAGATGGATGCGTGGCAGCTACCGCCTAACGCATCCTACGGAATTCCAGCGCTTGTACACCAGAATCGAGGTCACAACGTCCATCCACCGGAAGCGAATGCCCAACGATGACCGTCTTCTCCACCGTTACCGCCCATCCCCTACTACGATTGCTGCGCTACGCCAGAGCCTATCGCCCTCAAGTCTGGAGCGCCAGCCTCTTCACCATTCTCAATCGGCTTTGTTACCTGGCCCATGCTTACTTGATTGGGGTTGCCGTCGATATTGTCGTCGAACAGCAAGACTCACTGATTGCTCGCTTGGGCATCACCAACACTATCGGACAATTGGGCATGCTCTCGCTGTTAGCACTGGTGATTTGGAGTCTCGACTCGCTATTTGAGTTTCTCTTCGATCGCCAGTGGCGCACCCTGGCCCAAATTATCCAGCACCAACTGCGACTCGACACCTATAGCCACCTGCAAGACCTGGAGCTGAGCTACTTTGAAGAACGCAGTACCGGCGTGCTACTGTCGATTCTCAATGACGACATCAACCAGCTAGAGCGATTTCTCGATTCGGGGGCGGCCAACCTGCTGCAATTTCTCACCATTGTGTTGGCAATCGGCGGTTCGTTTATTCTGATTGCGCCCGGTGTTGCTCCCATTGCCCTGCTGCCAATTCCTCTGATTCTTTGGAGTATCTGGCTGTTTCAGAAACGATTGGCTCCGCGCTATGCCGATGTGCGAGAAAAAAGCGGACGGATTAGCCGTCGATTGACCAACAATCTCTCCGGCATTGCCACCATCAAAAGTTTTACGGCAGAGGCGCATGAGCGCGATCGCGTCGGTCTGGAAAGCGAAGCCTATCGTCGCAGCAATGGTAAGGCGATCGTGCTGTCTGCGGCATTTTACCCAATGATTCGCCTCGTCATCGTTATCGGATTCATTGCCACCTTATTCTTTGGGGGAGTGGCTGTCCTCAACAATCGAATCACGGTTGGCACCTACAGCATCATGATTGTACTAGTGCTGGAAGTTCTGTGGCCCTTTGCCAATTTGAGCCAACTGATGGATAGCTACCAGCGGGCAATGGCCTCCATCCGACGAGTGATGAGACTACTCGATACGCCGGTTGCGATTCCGACTGGCGCTCATGCATTACCCCTCAACCAGGTTCGGGGAGACGTCCAATTTGACAACATCACCTTTGCCTACAACGAACGCAATCCCGTACTCAAACATCTCTCTTTGCAGGTTCCGGCGGGTCAAACGATCGGCATTGTCGGTGCCACTGGATCAGGGAAAAGTACGCTCGTTAAACTGCTGCTGCGTTTCTATGAAATCCAAAGGGGACACATTCTGATTGACGGTGTTGATATTCGCGAGCTGAGTTTATTTGACCTGAGGCGTTGTATCGGCTGGGTGAGTCAGGATGCGTTTTTGTTTCACGGCACGATAGCAGAAAATATCCGCTACGGCAGTTTTGATGCCACTCGTGAACAGATTGCTCGGGCCGCAAAACTCGCAGAAGCTCATGCGTTTATTGAAGCGTTACCGCAGGGGTATGACACAATCGTCGGGGAGCGAGGGCAGAAACTTTCCGGCGGACAGCGGCAGCGGCTCGCGATCGCCCGCGCCATCCTCAAAGACCCACCGATTCTGATTCTGGATGAAGCGACTTCAGCGGTGGATAACGAAACGGAAGCGGCGATTCAGAAGTCCTTAGCCAAAATTACTCAGGGTAGGACGACGATCGCGATCGCTCATCGCCTCTCCACCATTCGCAGCGCCAACTGCATCTACGTAATGGAGCAGGGTCAAATTATGGAACAAGGAACGCATCAACAGTTGTTAAGGCTGAGCGGTATTTATGCTGGACTGTGGTGTGTACAACTAGGGCAAGGGGAATCTGATGGGGCTGATGAAAATGGCGCAGGGGCTATTGTAGGCTAACCCTGCGTGGCAACGAACGAACAAAGGCCACCGGTCTAAATTTGATTATCTGCCGCCGCTGCACTTCATCGTTATGCTGCTAAGTGATCGATGGGGACATTAGCTTGGAAGTATCTTGTGAGTCGAGAACAGAAATACCTACCAAGATCCCGGACATCTGGCAGGTAATTTCAAATAATCCTTGATTTCAACTACACGGCTTCTACTAACTGATGATTCAGAGCGTCACGATCAATCTCATAATTTTGGAATAGCTCGTTCAAAGTACTTTTGTCTGTCTCAGATAGCCGAACTAACCCCCATAAGAGATGTTCGGTCCCGATTGACCGCTTACCCTGAAGCCGAACAATTTGCAAAGCAAGCTCCAGAATGAACTCACTTTGTGAACTAAACTTTAGGTTCTCACAGGCTTCAAAAGAATGTTCATCGGTTTCGATACTGAGCATTGCACTGTTGACTTGCAGCAATCGGGAAGAGGTTGTGGTTGGATCGGCGAATAAGCCAGCTAGAATATGTTCTGGTTCAACTTGCGGGCTCTGTAATCGTACTGCCTCATTTCGCGCAAAATTGATGACATTAATTGCTTTTTCAGTAAAGCGCTCAAACCCAAATTTAAACCCAAGGAAATTTTTGACGCGCTCAACTACTGTTTGCATAGAGTTCTTAGCCTCATAAATGAAAATGTCTTCAATTGCGACGTTAAACAAGCTAGCAAGCTTAAAAGCCATGTCTAGGCTGGGGTCAAACTTACCAGATTCAAAACCATTGACTGCCTGACGACTAACTCCTAATTCTCTGGCAAGGTCAGCTTGTGACCGTTGGTGCAATCTTCGAAGTTCTTTCAGTCGGTTTTTCATCGTTCCACCTGCCTGCCGTCAAGTATTACTTTACACCCTCTCAACGCAAAGCGTCAAGTCACACTTGACAAGGTGTGTCCGCGATGTCCTTCAAAGTTGCTGAAACTATTGCCTCATAGCCACATAGCAACCCGACTGGAGCGGACTGCTGGGAAAAGTTGCATAAAGTTGTTTACAGCCGCTCAGCCAGAACGTTAGGCGGCGCTAGATTACGATTCTTGGCTCCTTCTCGAAAGCAACGATTGAGAAGAAGTAAAGTGGCTAATGACCTGGAACAGGAAACAGGAATCGACTTGATATGGCTTCTTGGGAATATACGGCGGGAACACCGTCTGAGCATCTCAAAAGTTGGGTTTGTTCCTATGGCGGCTACCACGAAGATGTCGGTCGTCCTGTCTGTCGGCTTGAAGTTTCTAGAGATCGAGTCATCGTTATTTTGGGATTCGGCGATTGCTTACGGATTAATCCCGTGGGTTCCACAGCATCGATTCGATCTCAAGCTTTTGTGGTTGGGTTAGGTGAAAAGCCTTTGATTGTCGAACATGAGGGAGTTCAACGTTGTATTGAGCTCGAACTTCTTCCCTGGGCTGCAAACAAACTCTTCCGTGAGGCATCTGCTGAGTTGGCGCAAGGAATTGTTGACTTGAAAGATCTTTGGGCAACCGATGCAGGTTTACTTGTTGAACAACTTGACGAGATTTCTTCTTGGCAGCAGCGCTTTGCCCTAGTCGATCAATTTCTTTCAGAAAAACTTGCTAGGTCAAATCAGAGCATTCGCCCAGAAGTTCAATGGGCTTGGGAACAGCTTGAAAACTATGGTGGGTGTACTCCAATTCGACACCTGACTAGAAAACTTGGTTGGAGCGATCGGCATTTTGCAACCTGTTTTCGAGAGCAAATCGGGATCACACCAAAAGCTGCTGCCCGCCGGATTCGATTTACTTATGCTCATCAACTTCTAATCAATTCAGAGAATTACGCGCTGAGTGAAATCGCTGCAAGGTGCGGCTATAGTGACCAAAGCCACTTTACACGAGAATTTCATGGCTTTGCCGGATGTTCTCCAACAGTCTACCAAGCAGCCCATTTCCCCGACCTTCTTGGCACTCCTGGCGACATCATCAATCGATAGGTGAGGTCAATTTTATTCAAGACATCACGTCCTAATCGGGTGTATCGTAGCGTTCTATCTATTGGATTTAGGAGATATACAATGGCTGGCGAAGTGTCCTATCTTGAAATTGGTGCGAAAAATGCCGCGATTTCTCGTGTCTTTTTCGAGCACCTTTTTGGGTGGAGTTTTCATCCGATGGGGAGTGATGGTGAAGGTTGGTTTCAAACGCCATCAATTAAAGCTGGAGTACATGGCAATGATCCAGAACCTCAGTTTTCTATCTTCTTCGATGTTCCCGATCTAATCGCTGCGATCGCACAAGTCAAGGAGTTGGGAGGGGAAGCAGATGAGCCGAGTCCTGATGAACCTGGCTTTGGAAAGTTTTGTGCTTGTCGTGATCCTCAAGGCGTTCGGTTTGGGTTACACCAGTTACCTAAAAATTGACAGTCAGTGTGCAATGACAAATGATACAGAGGTGGTTTGCCGCACCGCCTAACAACCCTAGTGCAGCAGACGGTTGAGAGATCTTTGTTGTGATGCAAAGGTGATCTGCCGCCGCTGACCAGGAACGTTAGGTGGCTTAGGGTATCGGTGAGGATTGCCGCCGAATCCTTGCTTGTCAGCGTTCAAAATCAGACAAACAAACTCAAGCCTTCAACTTTGCAACCATTTCAGCACGGGCAGAAACGTTTAGTTTCTGAAACATGCGTTTGAGCACTTGTTTTACAGCATCACGACTGATGTGTAACTTCAAAGCGATTTCTCTATTGGTGAAGCCTTGTGCAACTAATTCAGCAACGTCAACTTCTCGCGGGGTTAGGCAACTGATTAAAGATGGAGCGATCGCAAGACGCAGCGTTGCAAAACGAACAGATAAACATTGGCATAGAGAACTCAATTGAATCAGGTCATCTTCATTAAAGGAAGGAAGGTTTCGTCCCCGCATAAAATAAATTCCACCGATTAACCGACTAGGACCGATTAGTGGTGCAACCATACCATGTTCAAGCCCATAGATACGAAACACATTGTGATAAAGCTGACTGTGGTGCCAGTCCTTTAAAGATTGAACTGATAGATGATGCACTGGGATTTGCTGCTGTATCACTCGTTGGCTTACTGGGTCTCCAGCTTGGCCAATTTCTTGATAGCGATCGCGGAACGTGTATCTAAATAACGATAATCACTCATCCGCATGCCTTTAGGGAAGTTGTGTTTACCCGGATGAATTTCTCGTTCTAGTTTCCCGGTGATGAACGCGGATTTAGTGTAGGCCTAAATCTCCTCGATGTTGTAAGGAGGTAAGCCTATCCTCATGCTGAGTCGTGCTCATCTCATCGCCTTCCTACGCAAACCTCTGCAAACTCACGCAAAAAAGTAGCGCAGAATTTAGTTCATCATTCTTTGGAGTGTCAGAAATGCTTTTCCCGAAAAGCTCCTACAAATCGAACCGCTGATTTGTAATCAGCCGGTGAACCATTAGCTGACTTTCTCCAGCGGGTGAAACGGTGGCGGCAGCGGCAGACGCCTATTCCGGACCGGTTTGAAGCAACTCCCCAGCGGTATCTGCTCACGGTCGCCCATCTCGACCAGCAGCCCCGCAATCAAGACCTAAGTAATCTCAAGGCCCTCTGCACGGTCTGCTCTCTCCAGTTGGACAGTCGCTTTCGGGCCAAGCAGAGACGGCTCAAGGCTGAATTCTTGGGACAACTTTCGATGGCGTTGCATAATTGAGGGATGCACAACAAGCGGAGTTAGCCATGCAATGTCCTGAGTGCGGTTCCGAGCATGTCCGCAAAAATGGGCACCGACGTGGCAAACAAAATCATCTGTGTGTGGAATGTCGGCCAGTTTGTCGCGAACCCTCAAACCGAGTTCGGCTACAGCGATGAGGTCCGTCAGCAATGTTTGAAGCTGTATACGAACGGTCTGGGCTTGCGGGCGATTGAACGGGTAAGTGGTGTTCATCACACCACAGTGATCAATAATCCGCGCAATTGTCGCTCGGCCTGCCGCAACAACAACGGTTTTCGAGTTGTGTGTGCGGTGGCGAGCGCTCTTCCGTCCCAGAACTGGTGGATGAGAATCTGCCAAGCGTGCCAGAGAAGAGTCCAGACCGACTCCTGCAATGCTGGTAACAGCATCCAAAAATCAATCGAGTCGGTCAGCCTGGTAGGTGCGCCGAAGAGTTGCCCGACCTCTCCACTTATCGGCAAT
>ERZ1740058.1270-NODE-1270-length-12650-cov-7.828742_pt1 | contig 12650 bp, 9 predicted proteins | sample MGYA00581745_ERZ1740058 | MGnify/ENA primary metagenome ERZ1740058 (study PRJEB43018, sample SAMN04849742) | marine metagenome | isolation source: floating plastic debris | place: Pacific Ocean | collected 2008-08-30 | study: EMG produced TPA metagenomics... | reverse complement strand
AAAACGCTTTCTTTCTGACGTACTTTCCTGTATCTTTATGAAAATGAGTATATGGAAAAACTGACCCCGTCCCAAATAGAAACCCATCTGAAAGACCTAAAGGGCTGGATGTATGCCGAAGGTAGCATTACCAAATCATTCCGGTTCACTGACTTTAAAGAAGCGTTCTCCATCATGACCCGGATTGCATTTGAATGTGAAAAAATGAACCATCATCCCAACTGGGAAAATGTGTACAATCAACTGACCGTAAAACTCAACACCCATGATGTAGGCGGTATCACCCCATTGGATATCGATTTGGCCACCGCGATTGAATCCATAATCGGGTAAAAGTATTTTTGCCAAAAGACGTATAGCTTTCTTACGGCTTCGGTTTCCTTTTTTGGCTACAACACACCCAGATTTGGCTACACCCCAGAACGGATTGTCCCCCAACTTTGTACCATCAATTCGTAAAACAAAAATGATGGCAAAAATTTTAATTACCGGAGCAAATGGGGGTTTTGGTGCCCTGACCGTAAAGACACTTCTTAAACATGGGCATAGTGTGGTCGCTACCATGCGAAATACGGCATCTAAAAACAAGGGAGCTGCAGACCAACTTGCGGCCTTAGGTGCAAAAATTGTAGACCTGGATGTTACCGATACCGAAAGTGTGAATACTGCAGTTCCAAACGCCATTGACCTGCTCGATGGTTTGGATGAGGTAATCAACAACGCAGGTATCGGGGTTTTGGGGATTCAGGAACAATATACCATTGACGATTTCAAGCGACTGTTTGATGTAAATGTGTTTGGTGTACAACGGGTAAACCGTGCGGTTCTCCCCTACCTCAGAAATCAAGGTTCGGGGCTGCTCATCCATATTTCGAGCCTTTTGGGTAGAATTGCATTTCCCTTTTACGGACCTTACAATGCCTCTAAATGGGCCCTGGAAGCTTTGGCCGAAAATTATCGCGTGGAATTGTCCGGTTTTGGGGTCGATTCTTGTATTGTGGAACCGGGAGGCTATCCCACCTCGTTCATGGACAATCTCATGCCGCCTTCCGATATTTCACAAAATAACAGTTATGGCGAAATGGTCCATGCGCCCAAGCAAGCGTTTGAAAGCTTTGAAGGCGCATTGGCAAACAATCCATTACAAAATCCGCAAAACGTCGCTGATGCCATAGCCCAGCTTATCGCTACCCCAGCAGGACAAAGACCTGCCCGTACGGTAGTGGACGATATGGGAATGGGTACCCAAATTGAGCCCTACAACCAGCAACTGGCCCAAATCCACCAAGGTCTGTATTCGGCTTTTGGTATGGGGGAAATGCTAAAACTTAAGGTCTGAATCACAAAAAAATCAGGCAATGCCGGGTGTTTGTAGGGTTCAGACACTCGGTTTTCCATTGTTTTAAAATTTCAAATATCTTTAGGTATGTCCAACGGTAAAATACATCAAATACACACCATTAGCGATTTACACCGTTTTAATCAAATTGCGCCCCCGGAACATCCGCTAATCAGTCTTTTGGATTACGGTCGAATACACCCTCCAGTAGAAAATAATAGCCTGAAATGGGTCCAAAAGTTCTATTCTATTTCCTTAAAGCGAAATGTTTTGGGAAAATATCGTTACGGCCAACAATCCTACGACTTTGATGAGGGATTAATGACCTTTTTTGCACCGGACCAAGTTATCTCCATAGAATTGGTCGATTCGGATAGGACCACTCACAAACCTTCCGGCTGGATTTTAGCGGTTCATCCCGATTTTCTATTTGGAACTTCACTGGCCCAAACTATCAAAAAGTATCGTTTTTTTAATTATTCGGTCCGAGAGGCCCTTTTTTTATCTGAAAAAGAGGAGGACATCATCAAAGGCATTTTCAAAAACGTAAAAACAGAATACCAAGCGAATCTGGACAACTTCAGTCAGCAAATTATCGTTAGCCAGTTGGAGCTGTTGCTGAGTTATTCCGAACGATTTTATCAAAGACAATTCCTGACCCGAAAGGTGGCGAACCATCAAATTCTGGATACGGTGGAATCACTTTTAGAATCGCATTTTGATGGCGACATAGCCGATAAAGGCTTACCCTCCGTTCATGATATCGCCCAAAAACTGAACCTTACCCCAGAATATTTGAGCGCTATGCTAAAGGGACTTACGGGACAGACCACACAACAACATATTCACAATGCCTTGATTGACAGAGCCAAAATAAAGTTATCGACAACAGACTTATCTGTGAGCGAAATCGCCTATGACTTGGGTTTTGAGCATTCGCAATCCTTCAGTAAACTTTTCAAATCCAAAACCCGTCAAACACCTTTGGAATTCAGGATGTCTTTCAACTAATACTTTAAAAACCATCAATAGGATTAATAGGATTTGACCGAAAGTCCTGCCCACATACATTGGACCTAACCTGTAACTTTCTAAAGTTGGATAGCAATCAAAAATCCAACACAATTCCAATACTCGGGATGATTTGTCCGGTATCGGTTTCAATCTCCACCAGACTTCTTGGGTCCACAATACTTCCATCTGTATTTCGGTTTAGTCCAAATTCTGGCGGTTGCGGGATATTTTGACCCAGCACGTTTTGGGCCTCCAAGAAGACATCCAACGATAAATTTTTGAAGTTCCACTTTTTATCGATACGTAGGTCCAATTGACTGAAAACATCCAGATTCTCCTCACCCAAACGGCCATAGTCCAAAATAACCTCTGGATAGTTCGCCAAGGTAGCTTCCAAATCTGTAGGTACAAATGGCGTTTCACCAGCAAATCGGTAACGGGCACTTAGTTCCCAATTTCGATTGAACTTATAGCCCCCAGTGAAGGAAATCAAATGGCGGCTATCCCATACTGACGGTAAAAAAGTATCCCTATCAAAACCTGTAAACTCGCTATAGAACCAGGTGTAAGCGAAAATACCGTAAAAGTTGTTCGATAACTTTTGCTGAAACTGAAGTTCTGCACCATAGCTTCTGCCCCGACCAACGGTTTCTACATCCTCACTTCCCAAAATTTCAAAATCAGCTCCCTTATTGGCCAGGGAAACTTCATCCAAAACGGAGACGGGATAATCGTCATATCTTTTGTAAAATCCTTCTAGTGATACGCTGGAAGATGGTCCAAAATAATGTTGCAAGCCCAATACGATGTGGTCGCTCAAAGTGTAATCTACATTTTGGTTTACAAGGTCACCTTCATTGTTTCTAAAGCCCAATATCGTATAGGGGGGCAACTTGTAATAACGCCCGATAGGCCCGTTGAGCCTCCAAGTCTCGGAAAATTAATAGGAAAGGGACAAACGTGGGGAAAAGGTGGAGAGTAGGTTGTCTTCCTCCGTAAAAGTATCGTCATCCAATCGAAAGCCAAATGAAACATCTAGGGCGTCATCAAAAAAACTTTTGGTCACATTGGAGAAAAGACCATACTTAAAAAAATCAATCGCGGTATTGAAGGCGATACCATCCGTGAGATTCAGGGTTTCATTCTCGTAATCGGAGTACTGCAGATTGAATCCCGAAGTAAATTTCCAATCGCCTAAAAACTTGGTAAGCGCGTAACGTAACTTTGTTTCCGATTCCGTGGCATCATTACTGAAAATGACACCTGTTTCATTTTCTGGGTCTTCGAATCGGGTAAAATCGTTGACCAAGGTATTGTTGCTGATTGTGGTTTGCATAAATCCACTCCCATCTTTGAACCGATTTTTCCAAGTAAGCCCTATGGCGTTGGTCCGTTGTTCAATAAAAGGGGCCTGCTCCAATTGCGCCTGTTGTTCAGCATCAAAATCCTCAGGAGCCTCAACCGAAAAATCATCAATGGAACCAATACCTATCAGACTGATATTGTTATACGCGTCAAGTGTATGGTTTATCTTAAACTGGTAGTCCCAGTAATTAGGTCGAAAGGGCAAACCGATCACTTCAAACAGAAACTGCAGATAACTTCGACGTACCGAGGCCAGAAATGTGGTCTTCGCCTCATTTGCGTCTTTTTTAAACAGAGGTCCTTCCAAGGTCAGGGCCGCTTCACTGGCACTTACCCTAAAGTTTCCATTAAAATCGCGACCATTGCCATTCCGCTGACTGAACTGCAGGACCCCGGAGAGCGGATTATCATACTGCGCCCCAAACGCTGATGTGGAAAGCGTCACATTATCTATAAATGAAACATTGATAAGACCTACTGGCCCTCCCGCGCTACCTTGGGTCGAAAAATGATTGACATTGGGTATTTCCATACCGTCCAAATAATACACCGTCTCATTGGGAGCACCCCCACGAATGATCAGGTCATTGCGAAACCCGCCAATAGATGGGGATACCCCAGGAAGTGTCTGTGCAACTTGAACCACATCATTATTACTGCCGGGGTAAGTTGCTATCTCTACCGCGGAAAGGGACTGGGTGGACAACGGGGTTTCCCTGGGCCGACTTATCTTATTGGCGTTCGTTACAACAACTTCGCCCAATTGTTCAACGGTTTCTTCAAGCTCAAAGTTATAATTGGGGGTCCCTTTGGACCGTATAATAACGTTATATTGCGTCTGGGTTTCGTAGCCCAAGTAGCTAACGATTAGATTATAAGTGCCTGGCGTTATGCCAAGAATTTGATAATTTCCATCGAAGTCGGTTTGAGCGCCTTTCTCAGTACCTTCAAGGTATACCGACGCTCCACCAATGGGTTGACCCACTTGATCCGTAACGGTACCAAATAAATCTGCAGTAACTTGCGCATAAATTGTATTAAAAAAACAGGAGACCGTGCATAAGATAGTTGCAGCGATTGGGGTTTTTGTATTCACTTGTTTAATAATTAATTTTAAATATTGAACAAATAAACAATTTAAAAGTAGTATTTACAAAATTAATAGTGTTAAAAAGTTGTTTATGGATGTTTATGGTTTGATTAAGGAGCTTATTTTTCTTGTAGAGGATTTCAGGGAGGAAGCTACTGAAAAAAAAGACCTCAATGCATTTTTAGAATGGCTAAATTCTCGAAAGGTCACTGATACGGAAGAGGTAGATGCCAAAATTACAGGGCATAGTATAGAAGCCGAATTGGCAGCGTATATTGGACGATTGAGCCGGTATTCAAACACTTATATCAAACTGGTTTTGGAAGAATCCCCTTTTTCCACCGATATGGAATTCGCCTTCACGGCGATCTTGGACGGCGCGGGCCAAGTGGGGAAAACAGATTTGATACGTATGATGGCCTACGATAAATCATCAGGTATGGGGGTCATACGCAGACTGCTCGAAAAAAATATTATTGAGGAATTTCCAAATCCAGATGACAAAAGGGGAAAACTCTTGCGGTTGACCACTGATGGAAAAAAAGCCATTGCTTTAGGGTATAACAAAGCTCCCAACGCGGCTAATTTGGTGACCAAAAACTTGTCACAGAAAGAAAAAAAAGAACTTCTCCACTTGCTGAAAAAATTAGATGATTTCCATTACCCCATTTATCTTAACGAGACCCAGAAAATCTATTTGGGGGAATAATAGATTTCAACCTTAACCAATACCACAATGAACACAGTTGTTTTAAGAGCTATGGCAAACATCCTCAAAAGTGGAATACCGGGATTTTTCGTCCCGCTTTCTCTTTTATTGATGGGATCACCACTTTTTTCGCAAAGCATATACAGAACCGCATGCAACGGTAACTTATCTCGCTTGGACAGTTTGTTACAAACCACTTCAATCAATACCTTGGATAACCGGGGCAGAACGTTGCTGCATTGGGCCGTAGCCTGTAATCAAGAGAAAGTACTCCACGTTTTGATGAAGCAGGGAATAAAAACCGGGGTTGAGGACAAGGAGGGGATGACACCACTGCATGTAGCAGTACAATTCGCAAGGAAAAACCTGTTCGATACCCTGGTAAGGCTGCAAAAAGACAGCTCTTGGATAGTTAGATATGGCCCAGCAATGATGGAGAAGGCCCTATTGCGGAAGAAGCTACCCATGGTACAGAAACTTACTGAAAACGGAGTGGACATCAACCAAACCAATGACCGGGGAAGTGTTCCCTTGGAAATAGCCCAAAGAATGGGGTTGGATACCATTGCCGACTTTTTATTGAGGATGGGAGCCGATGAGTCCAAGGTGCGGCATTTCCAACCAAAAGGGAGGTATATGGGGCAAGAGAAACCTGGTATGGAACCTCAGCTTTTCGCCCCCAACTTTATATCTACAGAAGAATCCGAATTTGGTTCTGTTTTCAGTAAGGATAACCAGGAATTTTTCTATGCTGTCGATGTCAATGGGAAAGCGGAAATTCGATATTCCAAACGTATCGATGACCAATGGACACCGCCCAAAATCCTATTGTCCCACGAACGTTATGGCTACAACGACCCATTTCTCTCTCCGGATGAAAAAAGGCTTTATTTTATATCTAAAAGGGCAATAGATGGTGTTTCAGACCCAAAGGACGTTGATATTTGGTTTGTGGAGCGCAAGGAAAAAACATGGTCCGAACCTATACATGTGGGAACAAACATCAACTCGGACGGTAATGAATATTATATTTCCTTCACTGATTCAGGGACCATGTATTTCTCGTCCAATACCCGTGCCGCAGCAGAAAGGAAAGAATCAGACTATGATATCTACTCTTCTAAATTTGTCAATGGAAGGTTTCAAAAAGCGATTGCCTTAGGGCCTACCGTAAACACGAAGAATTATGAGGCCGATGTGTGTGTTGCCCCAGACGAATCCTACATCATTTTTTGCTCGGAGCGCCCGGATGGATTTGGTCGCGGGGATTTGTACATCAGCTTTAAAAATGCTGAGGGTACCTGGTCACAATCCATAAACATGGGTGGTGCAATCAATACCAAACATTATGAATATTGCCCCTTCATAACACAAGACGGCAACTATCTTTTTTTTACCAGCCAACAGGATATCTACTGGGTAAGCACCCAAATTATTGATAAGATTCGAAAAACAAAATAGTGTCCAACCTAGCTGTTTCGGTCCGTAAAGTGCCCACTTGACAAGGGGTCTTTTTTTGCTAAATTTGCCACAATCCAAAAATAACAAACGTTTATGGGAAGAGCTTTTGAGTTTAGAAAAGCCCGGAAAATGAAGCGTTGGGCCGCCATGTCCAAAGCATTTACAAGAATCGGAAAAGAAATTGTAATGGCTGTAAAAGAAGGAGGGCCCGACCCCGATTCCAATGCCAAATTACGGGCTGTAATCCAGAATGCCAAGGCAGTAAATATGCCCAAAGACAATATTGAACGTGCCATAAAAAGAGCTTCGGATAAAAACCTTGGGGACTTCAAAGAGGTTTTGTTCGAAGGTTACGGACCCCATGGAATCGCAGTATTGATTGAGACAGCAACAGACAATAATACCCGTACTGTAGCCAACATTCGAAGCTATTTCAATAAATGCAACGGGAATTTGGGCACCTCAGGCTCGGTTGAATTTATGTTTGACCATACCTGTAATTTTAGAATCAATGGGGAGGGAATTGACCCTGAAGAGCTGGAGTTCGAGATGATTGATTTTGGAGCCGAAGAGGTGTTCGTGGACGATGATGGCATCTTGATCTATGCTCCTTTTGAAAACTTCGGCAACCTTCAAAAAGAGTTGGAAAGCAGAAATATTGAAATTCTTTCTTCGGGCTTTGAGCGGATTCCACAGGTCACTAAGGAACTTTCTGAAGAACAGGTGACCGATGTGGAAAAGCTTTTGGAAAAAATCGAAGAAGATGATGACGTCCAGAACGTATACCACACCATGAAAGAATAAACTGCCCTATCCCCTAAATTTATTAGCTAAATCATTGATTTTCATTAGTTATTAAATTATTTATATTCCTTTATAATTGTTTATTTTTAATGTAATTCGGAACTCATAGGGAACTAATTACAAAAAAATGAACTTTAACTACTTTTTATCCCCTTATGTAAAAAGGAACGGAATGCAGCTCATAAGACTGAAGATAATGACATCTTCAAGTGACGTTCAATATTTGGATTCCGGGATTTCAGTTAAAAAAGTTCAATGCGATGAGAAAAGAAAAAAGTAAAAAAACATCCTCTTGAGGAAAAGCTAAATTCTAGTTTGAATGCTCTCATGGTTTCAGTGCAACAATTATACTATGACAACCAGGGGGTTCAGTTAAACGCTTATTATTTCTTTACAAGACTGCTCAGAAATATGACACCAGTTCCTTTTTGGACTTCTATCAGCAAATCGTAAATGTAAATCTTCAACTAAAAGTGGACTGAACTTGGTCTAAAGTTAAGTGCTAAACTATATTTTGGATTGATAAGTAAAAAGCTCATAGTATTTCCCTTGTTTTTTAATCAAGTTATCATGATTGCCTTGCTCTACAATTTTTCCTGCTTCAACCACCAGAATTTGGTCCGCTTTTTTTATGGTACTCAACCTATGCGCAATAACTATACTCGTTCTATCCTTGATTAATTCTGAAAGTGATTTTTGAATTAACGCTTCGCTACGAGTATCCAAATTTGAAGTGGCCTCATCTAGAATTATTAATTTTGGATTAGCTAAAATAGCGCGAGCTATATTAATTCGTTGTCGCTGACCGCCAGATAACTTTACACCTCTTTCACCTACTAACGTATCCAGGCCTTTTTCGAATCTATCCGTAAATTCATTAACGTAACCTGCTTTTACTGCTTTATCCAATTCCTCTTCCGAAGCTTTCGGGTTGGGAAACAATATATTTTCGCGAATAGAGCCTTCAAACAAAAAGTCTTCCTGAAGCACGACACCCAAATATTTTCGAAAACTACTTAATTTTATTTTTGATAAATCTTTTCCATCTATAGTTACTGTTCCCGATTGTGGATTTAAAAATGAGGCAGATAATGCTGCTATTGTTGATTTTCCCGAACCAGAACTACCAACCAAGGCAACAACTGAGCCTGCCTTGGCTTTAAAATTTATATCATGGAGAACCTTTTTGCCCTCCTGGTAGAAAAAGGATACGTTATTAAACTCCACATCGCCCTTTAACTCTTCTAAAATTAAATTACGATCGTTCATTTCTTCTTCTGGAGTAATATTCATTAGTTCCTCAGTTCGGTCCAAACCGGCGAAAGCCTCCGTTAACAAACTTCCAAGTTCACTGATTTGTTTGACAGGATTAACCATATACCCAAGAAGTAGAGAGAAAAATAAAAACTCACCAATGGTCATTTTTCCATTGATCATTAAATATCCCCCAACACCCATAATGCTTACCAGAGCCATTCCTATCAAAAAAATTGAGGAGCCCTTAAGAATAGCTTGAGAGGTCAACACTTTCTTTGTATTGAAAAACAACGACTCTGCGCCTTTCTTAAAACTGTTACTCTCGTGTTTTTCTGCATTAAACCCTTTTATTACCCGAACACCAGCCAATGTTTCAGTTAATCTACCGCTTACTTTTGCGTCGATTTTTCTCCCATCTCTAAAAATCGGGCGGATATGTTTGAATGTTTTTAAAGCAACAAAACCGAAAACAGAAACAGGTAAAAATGCAAAAAGTGTCATTAACGGGCTTATTTTTATCAATAAAACCATTGCGACAACAGCGGTAATAATTGCGCCTACAAATTCTATCAAACCCGTACCTATCAAATTTCGAATACCTCGCACATCATTCATTATTCTTGAGGCCAAACCCCCTGAAGTTGTTCCATCAAAAAAACTTATTGGTAATGACAGTACCTTTTTTTGTATTCGTGTTCTCAGTTCCAAAATGACATCATGAGCTTGTACTCCTAAGGTGCGGGTCAATAAAAAGGCAGTAACCGCTTGTATTAGTAGTGCAGTGACCACAACGACCAATAAATTGTAAAGATCAACAATGTTTTTGCCTGGTATCACTTCATCTACCAAAGATTTAGATTTCCAAGGTAATATTAAGGCCGATAGACGGTTAAGAATAATTAGTACTAATCCTACAAGTAAAATTTTTCTTTTTGGCCATATAACTGTCTTGAATACATTGGAAACATTGGTTCCCCCTTTTTTTTCTGACATAATGCTAATTGATAAAAAGGAATTTTAAATATTAATCTATTTAGAATAAATTTAAATTAATTTTTTTCTAAGCCTCCAAAAAAAAATGTTAATAAACAACTCATTGGATTATAAAATATAAAATTCTGTTTTTCAAGTATTTATAATGTATATAAGTTAATTTAACTTTTCTTTATATTTTTCATTAAACATTAATCAATCAAACCTACTTAACTTTATTTAAAATGAATATAAATAATATACTCCCCTATAAACTTATATTTTATGTAATACTTTTTTATTAGTTAAGTACGAATTTTTTGAATATTTTTTTTCCTAAAATGTAGGAATATTTTAGCCCCAATCAACCTTCCGAGTTCGGAATAGGATAGAAAAAATACTACTTCAGTAATATCATTTTCACCCCAAAACCTATTTTAAGGACAAGACCATGAATAAAATGGTAAGTACTAAGCCTAAAATCATTGCTATTCCCTTCGCTGGTGGCAACAAGTATAGTTTTAGCGAAATACAGAAACACATATTACAAGATTTTGAATGGATTACATTAGAGTTGCCAGGAAGAGGTAGTCGATTTGATGAACCTCTTTTGAATAAGGTCTCCGATATGGTAAATGATCTGTTTAAGAACATTCAAATCCATATTTCCCGAGGAAATTATATTATTTGTGGCCATAGCATGGGAACCCTATTGGGCTATGAACTGGTCAAAAAATTGATTGCCCACAATCTGAAATTACCTAGAGGTCTATTTTTTACAGGAAGAGGAGCCCCAGGACATAGTAGTCTTCTCGATAAAAAATCAATATTACCACAGGAGTCATTTTGGGAAGAAATTACCAAAATTGGTGGTATGCCCAAGGATATTTTGGAGCAAAAAGAACTATTGGATGTGTATTATCCAATCTTAAAAAGTGATTTCAGGGCGGTTGAGGATTACATATACACGAAAATAGAAACACCTTTCCCCATTCCTATTCACATTCTCATGGGAGAAGACGAAATAGGAGAAGAAGAGGAGCTTACTTCCATAAACGACATGAAAGCTTGGGCAAATGAAACTAACGCCACTTGTAGTTTCGAAATTGTTCCGGGCAATCATATTTTTGTGCTGGACAAACCTAAAATGAAAGCACAATAAATTATGAATTCTTTTTAGCTACAAGAATTAATAAAAACAACACTATCAAAATGAAAACAAGAAAGAATTTGCACCTAGCGCAACAGGATATTTATTATGAACAAATAATGAACCCAAGAAGTGCGCTCTACAATATAGGCGGTTATATCACTTTTAAAGGAAAAATAGATTCCACGCAATTCAAAAAAATTATTCAAAATTCCCCTGATGAAATTGATATTTTTAAAATCAAATTTGATTTTACCGGTAGCGGCCCGCTATATTACCAAAAAGACAAATCCGGGCCTATTCATATTGGCGAATTGGATTTCTCAAAGAGCACCAATCCTCAAAAGGAAGCCATGGATTGGATGCAAAACGAGTTTAGTATACCTTTTGATATATATCAAGGTGAATTATATCGATTTACTTTTATAAAGGTAGCTGAAGATAGACACATCCTATTCGGATGTTTTCATCATCTAATTATTGACGGTTTTGGGTTTGCCGTTTACTCAAATTATTTAATCGATAGGTATAAAAAAAACTTAGTTGACGCTTCCGTACCTGAAATTACTTATCCCTCTTACTTTGATGCTGCCAAGAGAAGTATTGATTATCTAGAATCGGAACAATATAAAAAAGACGCAAGGTATTGGAAAGATAAATATCATAGCATTCCTGATTTGGTCTTGAGCCGCAAAAAGCAAAAAAAAGAAAAAGGCTCTTTATTTTTGACTCCCATTCCTGAACCGGATAGAGCATCGCTAAATCGCTTATCCGATGTGACAAAGACCAATATATCACAGCTCACCGTAGCGGCTTTGTTAATCTATTTTGGAAAAACGAAAGAACAGAGAGTATTTAGCTTTGGACTTCCTCTTCATAAGAGACGAGGTAGAGACGAGAGGAAAACAGTTGGAATGTTTTCTGGAGTACTTCCGTTTAAGGGTGAATTTAATGCAGAAAAGCTATTGTCTGATCTCTTTTCTGATATCAAAAAGACACAGCGCGACGACTTTAGGCACGGATTATACCCCATTTCCCATTTAAACAGGTCGCTCAAACTACTATCGAAAAACCGACAGCAACTTTTTGATATTATAGTAAACTATGAACCCTTTACTTTTCCACATCAAGTAAGTCCTGATTTAAGTGTTCGAATAAAAGACTTAAGAAGTACAACAGATTTGGAGGTCCCTTTAACGGTACGTTGGATGGATTACGGGCAAAATTCACCTCTGGAACTGCAGATTATCTACAAAGAGTCATATTTCAATGCGGGAGAAATAAAATTATTGTCGAAAAGCCTGCTTTTCATGCTGAGACAATTCGAAAATTCATTGGACATACCTATTAAGGATATTTCCATTATACCCAAGGAGGAGAGACTGCAGTTATTGGAGGGATTCAACGATACCAAAGTCGATTTCCCAAAGGACACCACCATCGTGGACCTCTTCCGACAAAGGGCCGATAGCGCGCCCGGGGCAATAGC
>ERZ1740058.1268-NODE-1268-length-12660-cov-6.126616_pt1 | contig 12660 bp, 7 predicted proteins | sample MGYA00581745_ERZ1740058 | MGnify/ENA primary metagenome ERZ1740058 (study PRJEB43018, sample SAMN04849742) | marine metagenome | isolation source: floating plastic debris | place: Pacific Ocean | collected 2008-08-30 | study: EMG produced TPA metagenomics... | reverse complement strand
CCTCGCGTGACCATATCCTGTTGATTCCCGACGGAACCGTAGAAGGAGACTGATTGCTGGCCGCGATCGCGCTTATTGATGGCCACAAAGATCCCCATATCGTCGGGAGTGTCTCGTGGGTTCCGTCCGGGCCGCGCTTCCACCCATAGTCGCAGTTTCATATAGCCCGTTAGTTCAGTTTCCTCAGCGAACACATATCGGAACGTTACCTGCCCCTTGGTGGCGGAGTAGGTCATTTCGCCGGCCGCTGAGGGCAGGTTGGGAGACAAGGACGATTGTTTGGTGAGGTAAAGCGTTTGGTAGTTGGTACGGGCGAGCGGCCATTCGCGCTCAGCCCGAACTGCGTGAATTTCATCTTGGCTGGTGCGCACTTCTAATCGCACAGGAGGCGTATCCAGAAAACCATTGGACGTCTCCCCCTTGAGAAAACAATCCATAAAGCGTCGAGTCAGTGCTTGGACTTCAGGTGAATAGAAGGCATCCCACTTGCCCGTGCGATGAGTGTACAGCCATTTATGCTGCGATCGCGCCTTCATGAATGCCCGAAAGCTGCCCATCGTGTGCAGTCCATGATCGGAGAAGGAGCCACACACCAGCATGGGCACCGTGATTTCGTCGAGCTTCGCCGCCTTCTCCTGCCAGAAATCATCGTAAAAAGGATGCTTTTCGACAAAATTCGTGGGAATTGCCCCTTCCGCTTCGACAAAATCGGCTGGGGTACCGTTAATCGCGGTTTTCACTTCCGTGCTCCACCAAAAGGCGGGAAACCCGAGCTCCGTGAGTCCACTGCGCGTAAACGTATCGTGATACGGATCGGTGAGCCCTTCCCAAGGTGAAATGCAGCATAAGGCAGGTGGCGGCCCGCCATAGGCCTGACAGGCGGCCACGTGATACTGAGTAATGGCTAAAAAGCTAACTCCATTCAGTCCCACTTTGCCCGTACACCAAGGCTGTTGGGCAACCCACTCGATCGCCTCGTAATAGCATTTGCCCTGATGCTCAGAAAATACAGAAGGATGTCCCCCGCTGTTGGCATAACCTGGCAGGTTCATATTCACCACGGCATAGCCAGCAGGAATCCAAAAGTTGGGGTCAGGCGACTCCCAACTGGTCAGCTTAGAAAATTTAGGTTTTCCGGCTTGGGGAATCAGGCGATATTGCTGCGGCGCGCCGCCGAGCGGGGTTTTGCCAAGAGCGGGGGTGATGTGATTATCGTAAGGATGGGCACACATCACCACGGGGACAGGTTCGTTCTGCTCAGCCGCCTGCTGGGAACGGTAGATATTGGCTGTGAGGCTAAACCCCTCACTCATGGGAATTTCCACATCGTACTCGCACAAAATGTCGGAGTCGGCGTCAGTCAGTTCACATTGGGGGTTGAACAACTGGCCGCTTTTGATCGCATTGGCGACAATCGGAGCCAGTGCCTTGATAGTGTTTGAGAGATCAGTGGCTTGCTGATTCAGCTTCATTGCTCGAATCCCGTTGTGGAGTTGTCAGGCAAATTGGGCGGTTTAATACTAAAACTGAGCGCGGTTTTGATTTTTTTTAGCACCGCTGCTTCTTCCAGACCAACCCGCTGGTGATCGAATAGTCGGTTCCCTGCCGCTTGAGCGACACGATCGCAACAGGCATAGATCAGTTCTTTGTATTCACCTGTTTCCCGTTCGTTTGCTTGTTTGGGTAAAAGCGCGATCGCTTGGTTGATTTTGGCCGTGGCTGCTGCCATCAGCTCATCAAGATTTTGTTTACGCGCAGTTTGAACAAACTCCATGGCTCGCTTACGCTTAGCCTGATGGCCAAATAGCGCATGAATCACCCGATTGGTCGGGTATTTGCTGGTCGCTCCCGCTAGCTCCTGTCGGAGCGCGGTGGATTCCATCCAGTCAGATAAAGAGCCGGTTTCAGCAGCGGCGACCGCAGCCGCACTCAAGATGACGGCGGAGCTGAGGACAATGATTTCTTCGACTTCGTAGTCTGCCGTATAGTCAATGTCGTGATACTCGCTGGCATGGGCTTTAAAGACGTCGTCTTTAATCCAATTCAGAGTCGTTTTGGCATTGTGAGACGGGGTTGGCATCAGCCCTAAATACATGACCTGGCGAATGGTTTGGGCGACTGGCCCAACAATCTCATAGCGATTAAATACATTGGCCACACTGGTGCCAACGCCCAGCTTCATCATGGTGCCGCGAAGGCCGACGTGGCAGATGGGCAATGTCCCCTGCTGCTTTGCCTGGGCGATGAGTGCCCGCGCGATTGCCCCTCCTTGCTGATAAGCCACTTGAGCAGTGGCCGGTAGTGGCGTCTCCTCTGGATCGCCCGTATCGATCACGGCACAGTCTCCCGCCGCAAACACGTTGGGGTGCTCAAGCAACTGTAAGGTCGGCTTGACCAGCAGTTGCCCTCGCCGCGCCCGCTGACTATCGGGTATGGGTAACGCCTGGATAAGGGGATGCACCTTGGTGCCTGCCGTCCAGACAATGGTGCCTGCCGCCAGATGTTGGGCCTCATGCTCACGGGTAAATTCCACCGCCTCTGGGCGCACTGCAGTTACAGAAGCCCCCAAAATCATCTCGGGGCGGACTGTGCGATGTCCCATCGCCTGCTTAGCTATATGACGCAGACGGCTATTGACATCGCCGCTGAGAATGTCGCCGCGATTCAGTAAAACGATGCGCATCTCCGCTGGGTTACCGGCCATCGCTTCGTACCATTGGGGCAGCAGGTCTCCCAAAGTTAGCGCCAGTTCCACCCCGACGGGGCCACCCCCGACGATCGCAACGGTCAACAGTGCTCGCCGCTCATTAGCCGCCGGTAGTTGTACCGCCTGTTGCAAGCGTGACCTCAGATGCTGTTTCAAAACATCCGCATCCATCTTGGTTTGAAATGTCAAGGCATGGTCAGCAGCGCCCTCAGCAAAAAATGCGGGAACGCTACCGATGGCCAGGACCAAGTTGTCATAGTCCAAGGTCGCACCTTGTGAAAAATGGACGCGGCGAGCATCCACATCAATTTGAGCAACGGTGCCTTTAGTGAAGGTGATATCGCGGCTGTGGAGTAACTCAACATAAAGAGGGTGGATTTGATAAGACTCCATTTCACCGCTCATATAGTCGTATAGCAGCGGTTTAAAGCAGAAGCGATCAGTGCGATCTATTAAGGTGACGGAATGTGGATAGCCCTGATTGGTGAGATGCAGCGCTGTAAATAGTCCGGCAAAACCAGCACCCATAATGACAGTCGAAGCGTTGGATGAATTCATGGCAATTTTGGGAGTTCTGGATGTTTAAAGCAGAACCATATGGCACATAGGGAAAGCAGTTGTCATGGATTAATGCTGATTATTCTCATTTAGAAAAGATGGGTTGCATAAGTTGAGCTGCTATACCGTTGCTGATGGCCCCTTCAGTAACCAGCTTTTCGACCGCCTCATTTTGGAATGTGCGCGCAATGCGATCGCTGACTTCAATTTGGTGGGCAATGACTGCCTCGGGAAATTTTTGGGCAATTTTATCAAGCTCTTTTGCCGCCTCAACTCGTTCTTGGGCATAAAGGTCTCGGCAGGATTGAACAACCTCAATAAAGCTGGCTCCACCCTGCTCGCTAAATACTTTGAGTTTTAATGAGACCAGGTCACTCACCCGAACCAAAATGGCCCAATATTCATAGCGCGCGATCGTCATTTGAGATTGCTGATGCAACAGCCAGGGATTGTCCGGGGCAACCCATTGAACAATTACCTGTAGATAGCGGCTCCAGATACTTTCTAAGGGCATAAATTTAAATCGCTCAAACGAAAAATCTCCGCCGAGAACCCCATCTTGAAGCAGCGCTAACCGGGCATTGAACTGGTCGAGCACCAACTCAGACATCAAGCCTTGGCCGTAGAGCGTTCGGTAACTCTTCTGCTCTATCGATAAGGCGGTGAGCAACAGGAGGGATTGGAGATTTTCTGGACACTGGTCAACCTGTTCTATGAACTGGCCCAAAGCCTGTTCAGCGTCAGTCACCGCTTGCTGATAGCGTTGGTGGAATCCATCAATAACCGTCTGAAACTGCGGCTGAAAGCTCTGAACTAACTCGACCTGCTTAAGGGCGTTACGTTTAACTGCAACTTGGGCCATTAGCTGTTCCCACTGTTCAATCAGGGCTGGGCGATCTAACTTTAATCGGCGAATCAATCGACCCATCGTTGTCCCTGGGATGAGCAAGGTAAACAGAACAACCCCCAAGGTCAGCATCACAATCAAATCGCGGTTGAGCAAGTCAGCTTCTAAACTTAGGGCCAAAGCTAAACACACGGCTCCCCGCAAGCCCCCCCAAAAGCTCACGACCTGATAGCGGCGCTCAATTGGGGTAGCACTGATGAGATTGAGCAAAGGCAACAAGCCATCTACCACCAAAGCCCGCGCCACTAAGATGGCCAGAATCGTCAAACTGAGAGGCCCCAGCAGTGAGCCCGTTTGCGAGATCTGTTCGAATAAAGCGGACTCGGCAATGGTCAAACCGACGAGTAAGAAAATCAGGCTGTTGGCCAGGAATGCCGAATATTCCCAAAACTCGCCGAGAGCCTCCTGGGCGGCAGGCGGCAGTCGATTGGATGCGTACCACCCAGCGGTCAATCCTGCACTCACTAACGCGATCACGCCTGACACCTGTACCACTTCCTCCGCCAATAGGAAGACGCCATAGGCCAACACAGCGGTGACGGTGAATAGAAGCAGCAGGTTATTTTTGACCAAAGCCATAAGGTATCGAGCGAGATAGCCGATCGCGCCGCCGACTAACATGCCGCCGATAAAAGAGACTGAGAATTGCCCTAGTCCCTGACTAAGAGGGTTTGCGCCAACCCCCATTTCTGTCGCCGAACTAGCCAAAATAAGATTGAAGACGACGATCGCGGTGGCATCATTAAAGAGGCTTTCACCCTCAACTAAAACAGCGAGTTGCTTCGGGGTACCGAGTTCCTTAAATAGGGCGATGACGGCAACCGGATCAGTTGCAGAAATCAAACTGCCAAATAGCAGTGCCTGGGAAAATGTTAGGGGTGTACCGGAGCTTAAAATCCCGCCCACAACGACCGTAGAAATCAACAGGCCAGGAATCGCCAGCAATAAAATTGGAGCAAGATTTCTGAAGAGTAGACGGCCATCTAGATTCAGCGCTGAATCGAAGATTAACGGCGGTACAAAAACAAACAAGATCAGATCGTGGGAGAGGGAGAGGGTCTGTAGAATCTCAAACGCCTCCACATGTAGAGCTAGCCATCCCAGAGCTAAACCCACAACTACGAGGCCAATTGTGTAGGGAAATTGCAGCCGCTTGAGAGCGATCGCCGCAAAACAAGCCACCAATAAAAGGAGCAGAATATCAATCTCTGTGGTGAGAAGCAGATTATCCATCACGCACACCAGGAGTTAAAGAACATCAGATTCAGTTGAAATTCCAGTCCAGGGGTGGAAACTCATCTCCCATGAGAGCTTGCATCGTTTCATGGACGGTTCTGAGTTCTTCATAGGTGACTTTGCCGTCAGCCCAAATGATTGATTTAATGTGAGCAATCTCGCTCTCATTGAGCATCCCATCAGCGAGCGCCGTTTCCACGACAGCTTTTAATTTTTCCAGGTGCTGAATTTCTTCAGTAGTCAGTGCTTTAGCATCTGAGCGTTCAATATCCATAGATAATTCCTATTGTGAAAGGCAGAAGGCAGAAGTTTAAAGGTAAAAGGTAGACTTCTTCGTAAGCGCAATCGAACGAATGACATATTTCCTGTAAGGAAGATTTGGTTTTCCCGATAGCTCAATCAAAATAGCGATGGCTAGGCAAGCTTCGGGGCATCTTTGTGGGCATTAAAGAAAATCACTGGAATTACCGACTAGACAATCAGCCTCAAAACTCAAGCTGATGCAGATTTCTTAGGCTGAAAATAAGCGTAGAAACTAAGTACGATCGCTGTCGCTGAGATGATGGTCATTACGGTTCCGGGCACAAAATGGTTGTAGCCGCCGAGGTCAATGAAGATGAAATAACCGAGATCTAGCAGACCGCCGACCAAGGCTGTGACAAATATGGCAATAACGCTTTTTCGCCAGATAAATATGCCGCCGATGATCGTCACGACGCCAGCCCAAAGTAAGTTAAAGCCGTGCTGATTGATGATGGTGCCAACTGCATCTGGATAATCCATCGCCAAGGTGGCAGGATCTATAGCATCCGCAATACCGGCGGTAGCAGTTGCCGTGTCACCAGAGATGGTCATCACCCCAGCAAAGGCATGAACTAAACCCCAAATCACCCAAAGGATGGCAGATATTTTCAGCAGCATAGATATCGTTCTTCGCGTAGAGTTTGTCATCGTAATCGTTTTATTCTGGACTGCATCCCATCCTCTGAGATCGGCCTTAAAAAGCCAAATAAATCAGAATTTATGAGTCAGATAACACTAGTTTTGATTCAGAATTGAATAAACAGATGGGAATAATTGACCAGACAATCAAGATCGCAAAGTAGCCTATTTCAGGAATGAGATTAAACCAGTTAGCGGCTAACAAGCCAAGCACCATAATGGCGTGGGCGAGAACTGCCCAAATAACACTGACAATCACTTGAACTTTTATATCAGCAGTCTTTGTGAGTACAGCTCGATAGAAAGCGATCGCGAGCGGCAGAAAGATAACAACTGCCGTTAGCAGTCCCGGATTATAAGCTTGCTTAGCGATGCCCAAACCGATATGGCTCATGCCATTGATAAGGGTAATTCCCGCCATCGCCAGCGATGAAAATAAATGGTCAGGACTGCGCCAAATCGCCAGCACTCCCACCAGCCACACCAGAGACGTGTTGATCACATAAATAGATTCAGGACTCAAGGGCATGATGCTTGCATCCTGGGCATTGAGCACCCCTAAAAGCAGTTGATTAACATCACTGTAAAAGGCATATCGCTCACCCAACAGATCCACCCAATGCTCTTCAAATTGGTGAATGATATAGGCCACCAAAAAAAGTACAGACATCAGCTTAATGTCCGTCAAAATTGACGTTGTCTTTTCAGTCCTAGCGGCAAAGAAGACGAAGAGCAGCAAGGGGGCTGCATAGGTGCCAAGCTTCATCCAGTTTTCGACTAAAAACTCGGATGGCCCCAGCGGTACCCAGAGCATCAAAAACAGTAGGAGAATGGCCGCCAACGCCAGCTTTGAATGGTTCATAGATGGGGTCACCCCTCCTCAACGACTGGAGTCTTAGGCGTGAGTTGCAGATACAGCCCTGGCACGACCAGCAAGGCAATAAAGGTGGCTGCCATTAAGCCAAAAATGATGGCCATACACAGGGGAAACCATTTGACCTCACTGAAGGCTAGGGGCAGCAGGCCCACCACCGTGGTCGTACTCGTGGTCAAAATGGGACGGAGGCGCTCGCTCGCTCCGTGGGCGGCGGCATGACGCACATCCATGCCTTCTTTTAAGCGGCTGTTCATGGTGTCTACCATCACGATGGCGTCGTTCACCACGATGCCGGTGAGAGAAATCACGCCAATAGCGGCAGGAAACGAGAAGGGCATGCGTAGCAAAAAGAAGCCGATGAACGTGCCAATCATGGCAAAGAGAATCGACAAGATAATGATGAGCGGCTGAGTGTAAGACCCAAACTGCAGCACCAGCAGCGAGAAAATCAGGAAGACTGCCACAATCAACATCTGCCCAGCGGACGAGAAGGTTTCACCACTGGTTTCAGCATCACCGCCAAAATTATATTGATAGCCTCGCGGCCAGTGTCCGGCGGCGGCATTCTCCGCATCTGTGAGAGCCGGGTCGTATAGCAGTTCATCCAATGCCGGTGCTAGGCCAGCCAAAATCTCGGTGTCGTAATACTCGCCAGTCGGAATGGTCTTGGCGAGCACCGTGACGCTGCGCTGAGTGTCGCGATGGGTGATCGATAAAGGTACTGACCCCTCAACCCGCGCCAGCAGAGAATTGGCCGCGATCGCCTCTCCCTGGTCATTGATAAAGCGAATGGTGGCAAACTCGTCTAAGCGTGACGGGCCACCGATGTCCCCATTTTGGGATGGCCAGCGAGTACTGAGGCGAATTTCCAAATCTTCTTCCCCACTACCGACAGGATAATCGCCAATGTCGTTATCAATCATCAGGTAGCGTCCCTGCTGGCTGAGGTCATCCTGACTGATGCCGTAGAAATCCAGCGCTTCGCGACGGGGCACGAGTTTGTAATCGGTGCGCAAATTACCTAAATCATCTCGCACGTCCATCGTGCCGGGAACGTTACGCAGCAGCTCTTGCACTTGGGCTGAAATCTGCCGCAGCGTCTGCATATCATCACCAAAGATCTCCAGCTGAATCGGATCCTCATTCCCCCCGGCTCGGGTGTATTGTACGGCCAACACCGCGCCGGGGTAGGCTCGCAAAATCTCGGTTTCAATGTTTGTTTGTAGCTCTGGAACGTAGAAATAGGAATCTTCCTGCCGCTGAGATCGCGCCACCATCACTGCCGATAGGCCGACAAAATAGTCCGAGGTTGAGGGTTTGATTTCACTGGAAGAAACTAGACCGCTGCGCTGCCCGACCAGCTTCGTAATGTTGTCAAAGACCAGACCGTCATCCGTATCGGGGTAGGCGCGGAGATATTCCCCCACCCGATCCGCCACCTCCTGCGAGACCGCTAACGTGGCGGTCGGCGGTAACTCAATATTGACGCTGAGCTTAATGCCATCTTGCTGCGGAAACAGCGTAAAAGGCAGCGTGGTAAATAACACCATGGAGAAGACAAAGAGGGCGATCGCCCCCAGTGTCCACAGGCGGGCAATCCGGCGATTTCGCACGGTATATCTCAGACTCCAGTCAGTAAATCGCTCTGCCACAGTCTCCGTCAGCCGATCAATAAAGGTTTGACTATGGCCCCCTTGGGCCCGCCCCAGCAAAAATTTTGACAGCGGCACGACTGCAAACAAGGCCAGCAGGTAGCTCAACACCAAGCAGACAATGGCGCTAATCGGAATGAGCCGCGTAAACTTGCCCATCGTGCCGGAAATCGCCATCAAGGGTATTAACGCCAAAATGGTGGTTAACTGCCCCGCAAAAGAAGACCCCGCATAGGTTTGAATGGTGGTAATGGCCGCATCCGGAAAGGATAGCCCCTTTACAAAAATGCCGTCGTGCATCCCCTCCAGCATGAGGATAAAGACATCCACCAGCAGGCCTAGCGCTAGAATCATGCCGATCATGACCATGGTGTTGAGGGTATAGCCCATCAGCCACAATACAAAGATGGCCCCCGCAAAGGTAACGGGAATCGCCAAGCCGGCAATCAACGCCTCCCGCCAGGTAAGCGCCACTAAGAGAATTAAAAAGACACAAGCAGAGGCCTGCAAGACATTGCTGCCTAAATCAAACAGATCCTCTTGAATGGTTTCGGCGTCATTGGTGAGGACATCATAGGCCATACCAACGGGCCAAAAATCTGGCTCCTGACGCGCTGCCTCCATCTCTGCCAGGGCCGCATTCACCACCTCAATGGTGTCGCTACCGTTGACTTTCACCACTTCCACGGTGACCGTGGGGACAAACGTCTCCCCCCGCAAACTCACAAACGCCCGCGATTCTTCTCGCTCTAACCCCTGGTAAATGTCAGCCACTTCGTCTAGGCGGACGACCCGATTATCATCCAGCCGCGCCACCGGCACTCGCCGGAGATCCGCCAGACTGCGGGGGCGACCATAGAGACGGACTTGAGCGCCAATATCTTCATCCCGCAGCAGATCCCAAGAGCCATCAATGTTGTTGCCTTGAATGGCATTACTGACCTGAGTGGCGGAAATTCCCAAGCTGGTGAGGCGACTAGGCTGCATTTGGACGTGAATCACCTCATCTCGCGAACCCAGCAGATCCACCTCACGAATATTAGAAATCGCTTCTAGCCGCTCCTGTAAATCCTCCGCGATCTGGCTGAGCACAGCCACATCTAGCCCGTCGCCAGTGAGCGCCAGGGTCAGGACCGGATCGTCTTGCTGTGAGAGTTGTTCAAAGTCAGGCTCTTCGACCCCTGCCGATTCCGCCGGCAGTTCCGAATCAGCATCGTCAACTTTGGCGCGTAAATCTTGAATTGCCGCATCGACCGGCTCTTCGGCCTTGAACTCCACATTGATAATAGAGAAGGAGTTGAAGGTGGCGCTGGTAAAGTCATCCAACCCTGTCAGGCTTTTGATCTCCTCTTCAATTTTGTCGGTCACCTGGGTTTCCAGGGTTTCCGCATCGGTACCCGGCCATTCCGTCGTGATATTGGCGCGGGCAATATTGATGTCGGGGTCGCCCTCTTTCACCATCGACAGGTACCCCATGAATCCCCCCATTAAGAGCAGGAAACACAGCAGCGTTCCAAAAATTTGTTGGGTAAAAAAGAAGCGGGCCAGGGGCGACGCGGCTTGAGCAGGGCTAAGAGGTGCGGCTGCGGATGAGGTCTCAATCGAGACAGGGCGGTCTTCCGTCTTCATAACGCTGCCTCCTCGGACACAATCTCGACTCGCGTGCCATCCACGAGTCGATTGATGCCCTCGGTGACGACTAGTTCACCGGGGGCAATACCACTGAGAATTTCAATGCCGTCGAGTGCTTCAATGCCCACTTCCACCTGGCGGCGCTCTACGGTACCGGTCGCTTCGTCCACCACGAAAGCGTAGGTTCCGGCCTCTCCCGGCTGCAAAGATCCTAACGGGAGGATGATCGCATCAGGGTTACTGGCAGCCTCAATCCAGACGTAGACTCGTCCGCCCACCTGTAAATTTCGCACTACTTGAAAGTCGCGAATACTGACTTCAACCCCTCGTCCACCGGGGGTTTGGGTCGGGCTAACGGCAAATACTTGTCCCTGGGTCCCCTGCTGTCTGGCGATGTCCAGGAGGGTGAGATTGGTGGCTCCAGCCGCTTCGGCTTCACTCACATCTTGCTCTAGCACCACGTAGGCCCGCTGACCAGAGCGCACGGCTTGGGCCTCATCGGCCTGCAGTTCGATCTCGACTTCTAAAGACTGGGGCTCAACGACTACGATAGGTGCCGTCTCAGCGACGTCGTCGAGATCACCCCCGGCGCTATTGAGTCGTTGCGCATCCCAGTACTCCCCTTCGCGAATATTGATGTAGGCCACGATGCCATCAATTGGCGATACGAGTTGAGTATCTTCCCGATCAACTTGCGCTTCTCGCAGTCGCGCTTGGGCGGCTTCGATGGCGGCCTCAGCGGAACGGATTCCATCTGCGGCGGCCCGAATGTCCTGTTCGGCCACCCTGAGTTCCGCCCGCGCCAGCTCGGCATCATTCCGCTCGACATCCCGCTCAGTCTCTGAAACTGCACCTCCGGCCAGGAGTCTTTCCATACGGACGAGTTCAGTCTCTTGTAAGCTCAGGTCAGATTGCGCCTTGTCAAAATTAGCCTGGGCCTGCAGCAGTTCCGCCTCGGCCTGATCGCGCTGCTCGATCGCCACATTCAAGTCGGCTTCAGCCGTATCAATAGCGACGATTTGGGTGCGATCGTCAATGGTGGCCACGACTTCGCCCTGGGCGATCGGGTCACCCTCTCGCAAGTCGCGGCCATCGACCTGCTTAATGAACTCGATGTTGCCATTGTCTTGAAAGGTCAGCACTCGTCGTCGCACTGAGGAGACCAGCCCCTCATCAAAGACCCAGGCTTGAGCGAGTCCAGTAGCGGCCGGAGTCACCCGTACCGGAATGCGAGAGGGAGCGGCCTCGGCCTGCGTATCGACAGGTTCTGATTGCCAGCTCCGGTAAACACTTGACCCAATGCCAACCAAACCCAAAAGCACTGCCCCACAGGCGAGGGGAAGCAGGTATCGACGTTTGTTCGTCAAAGAACGACGATTACCCGCTTCAGATTCATCCACTTGACGGGAATCTGACGGGTCGGATTCTTGAGAGTCTGGGGCTGGGGAAGAAAAACCTGAATCGTTGGTCTTCATAATGAAAGATGTCAAGGATATCTTCAAGGATTGACTTTTGAATGAAATTTTCGTCTTAAGTTTCTTGCCTTTCTAATCACAAATGAATGCAAGCATGCCGAACTCTAATACTTTCACGTCGGAATTATCAGCGACCTTGCTTAATCTTGAATAGGACAATCAACGCATCAATTCGGACACTTTGCGACAAAATTTACAGTCACTGATAATTAATAAAAATTCTTTGAGATCGTGATTTTTGATACCGTCTGGCTTTAATTGATCGGATTGATACAATATTCACTAAATCATTATATTTTCCTTAAAAGAAAGAGCTGCCAGTAAGCGTTTGTGCAATAAAGAGTTTGTTTCAGATTTTTGATGAATTAAAAACTAAATCTCACGGCATGGGATAAGTTTCTAATGAGAGATTGACCTAGCAAGCTCTGGGAACGGGCTTTGTGTCGGCTATTTCCTGCTAGCTAAATGTTGAATGAGTGTCCCCAAAAATCAAGTCAATCGTCCTTGCCTCAGCCTGGTGCAGAACTTTTAAGTATGGGATCGAAACTGTTCTTAGGAATTTAGAGCAAAGTCGTTTGTGCTTGAAAAAGAGTGAATAATGTTGAGTTTTCGATCTCGATTCGGTTTTCGTCGGGTACTTCGGTTCCTCAGCTTGAGTTGCTTGGCTAGTGTAT
>ERZ1740058.1267-NODE-1267-length-12665-cov-11.271927_pt1 | contig 12665 bp, 13 predicted proteins | sample MGYA00581745_ERZ1740058 | MGnify/ENA primary metagenome ERZ1740058 (study PRJEB43018, sample SAMN04849742) | marine metagenome | isolation source: floating plastic debris | place: Pacific Ocean | collected 2008-08-30 | study: EMG produced TPA metagenomics... | reverse complement strand
CAGATGGGGCCTTATCGCGTGATGTTGGACTGTGGCTTGACGTCTCTCGAAGCCCTATCGTCAGAGACGACCCAGCTGGCCCCGGTTGATTTCGTCTTTTGCACCCACGCTCATCCTGACCATGGGCGATCGCTGCTACAGCTCCATCAACAGTGGCCCGATCTGCCCATTTACTGTAGCGAAGCGACCGCCGAGCTACTGCCGCTCAACTGGCCGCTGGAAAAGCTGCCTGCTGGGGCTGATTTTTGTCAGCGCTTGCCCTGGCGACAATCGCTTGAACTCGCCGAGGGCCTGACGGTGCAACTCTGGCCTGCCGGGCATCTGCCGGGAGCCGCCTGCATTCTGCTCACTTATACATCGCCGGAACGCCGCTACAGCGTTTTTTATACCGGCGACTGCTTTCTCTCGAACTCGCGGCTAGTGGAGGGGTTACCGTTAGACGAGCTGCGCGGGCTAAAGCCCGACGTGCTGATTGTCGAAGGGAGTCAGGGCACGGCCCGATATCCCCATCGTCGCCAGCAAGAAAATCGCTTGGCTGATCAGATCAATCAGGCGATCGCCACGGGCCATAACGTACTCTTGCCGGTGCCCCGCATGGGGTTGGGACAAGAGCTGCTGATGCTATTACGCAGCCACCATCACTTCACCGGGCGCGATTTAACCGTGTGGGTCGATGCCTGGGTCGCTCAAGCCTGTGACGTTTATCTCAATCTCTTGCCGCACCTGCCGACCAATGTGCAAAACTTTGCCCGGCATCAGCCGCTCTTTTGGGATGATCGCGTGCTGCCGCACCTGCAGCGCCTGCCTGCTACCTTGCCTGACGACCCTGGGCACCCCGCAATCTTGGTGGGGTATCAAAACGCCAACTTGGCTGAATTAGTGCGATGGGGAGCGCTGCCCTGGCGGATCTTTTTGCCGGATGGCCTGGCCAACAGTGTCGTCAACGCCGGTTTAGAAACTGACTCGACGCATCCTCAGCCAACGCTAGATTGGTTGCAAGACCTGGGCCCCGAATTAGGTCAGGGTCAGGCTCATTTAGATACTTATTTATTGACGACCCATAGTGATGGTGCGGGCACCACGCAGCTGATTCACAATTTGCGCCCGCACCACGTGGTGTTTGTCCATGGCTCCCCGGGTTTCCTCGCCGACTTGGCCAGTTTAGAAGATCTCCAAAGCCGCTATAAGCTGCATTTGCCGTCGGCTAACCAGGTGGTTGAGCTGCCCATTGGGGACACCTTTTTACAGCCCGTTGCCCCGGATATGGTGTTTGAAGGGGAAATCGCCGCTACTGAGGCGGGCGTGACCTTGACCCTGCCACTTGAGGTGCAAGAAGACCCCCGGTGGAATCGGTTGGCTGATACCGGTGTGGTGCAGATTCGCTGGCAGGGCAATGACCTGGTGATTCGGGGGTTGACTCAACAAGCGCTGTTGCGACAGGCCAACTCGCCCGCCACCCTCAATCCATCGGTGCAGTGCTGTTTTAACTGCGTTCACTGGCAGCAACCGCGCTGCAATAACTCAGCTTCACCGATGTACGGCTTTCCAGTCGCTGCTGAAGGATATTGTCCCCAGTTTGCGGCCCGACAAGATACCCAGGCAAATGCTGACTGAGGTCAATTAGTTATCGGGTTCAGGGCAAGAATTTGCTCAAAAATGATTGCTGTGCCCGACATGTGATGCGGGTACAGCAATCATTATCAATGCGGTGGGCAACGACCCGTTAGTCGGGATTCGATTCGTGGCGATGTGGGTCAGAGAGTTGCTCGGTCTCCGGGCAGTCTTCCGTCAAGGGGAAGTCGAACTCGCCGCGGGGTACCGTGGCTAACCGCTGCATGATAGAGCCGATGCTTTCTAGGCGAATCAGCTCTTCCCAAGAGCTAATCTCATCTTCTTCATCGGTTTCGTAGCGAACGGTGACGAGATCGCCTTCAATATCTAAAATCGTGGCGCGTTCGAGCCAGCGCTGCTGGTCCCGTAAGAAAATCCAGACCTCTTTACCCTCACAGCAAAGTTGATAGATCTTGCGGTGAAGCATAAAACGTAACTCCTCAGTAGTGATATTCAAACGGGTTCGGTTTTTAGGGGCTTAAGATTTACAGTTGTGGCCGGTATCGCCGCGATCGCCGCCTGAACGGCGACTAGCGAATAGACCTTTGCCAGGAAGCCCTAGCCTGATTGACCATCACATCGTCAAAATGACTTCTTATAGTTTATCCCTCCCTTCGACGAACGAGATCATTTACCCCGTCAAACACTTAAAAAAGTGACGGTATGCTCTCTCGCAGGTTCCCCAGTTCGGTTTCGCTAGCTGCCTGCTCAATGGCTGATCCCCTTCGTGGATAATGGTTTGGCCGGGCAGCGGCAGCACCGTGCGATCGCCAAACACCGATTTTTGTGATGTATCAAGTTGTTGCCCTTTAAGATGTAAAAAATCATACGAGGACAGGATCTGCCCTGCCAACCAGCCGTCAACGGAGCCTACCGAGCTGTGTGTCGCAGCGATTGCCAGGCATATTAGGCAACCTGGATGACGCTGTTGCCGATTCATTCCGAATTCAGAAACGGCCAGAACTGACGCCGTTGAACCCGAATTTTGGCCCCTAACCCCCCAGTCTGAGGGGAATCGGATTCAATCTCCCCCAGGTTTAGGGGATCTAGGGCGCTTGCGAAAGTCCTAACGGCCCTGTTTTTCGCACACCTTAAAGATGAGCAAACGGCGGTTTATTGGCGATGACCTATCCCCACTATCAATGGTGTCTCTCAGAGGCGTCGCCGCCCTCCGCTGAATGGTTGCAAGCCTTTGAGCAATGGCTACCAACGACTGGGGTGGCCGCTGCCTTCGCGCCGCTGCTGGGCCAATTGCTCTGGCAGCGGGGCTGGCATCGCCTCGCAGACATTCAAACCTTCATCCAAGCCGAAGCCTATCAACCGACCTCGCCCTGGGCTTTTGGGGACGAAATGGAGTGGGCGATCGCGCGCCTGCAACAGGCCTACGAGCAGCCAGAAAAGGTGGCGATTTGGGGCGATTTTGATGCGGATGGTCTGACTGCGACTGCCGTTTTGTGGGAAGGGTTGGGGCAGTTTTGGGCGCAGCACAGCCACCTGCGCTACTACGTGCCCAACCGGTTTACCGAATCCCACGGATTGTCAAAATCGGGGCTCGATGACCTGGCCGATTGGGGCTGCACGCTGATCGTCACCTGCGATACGGGCAGCACCGCTGACGCTGAGCTGACCTATGCCCAAAGCCTGGGTATGGCGGTGATCGTGACGGATCACCATACGCTGCCAGAGACGCGTCCACCCGTTGTCGCGCTGATCAATCCGCGGCAGCTCGCTGCCGCCCATCCCCTCCACAATTTGTCGGGGGTGGCGGTGGCCTACAAGCTACTTGAAGCGCTCTATGACCGGTTACCCACCATCCCCCAGCAGCCCTTAGAGACCGTGTTGGATTTGGTGGCGATTGGCCTGATTGCTGACCTGGTAGCGCTGCGGGGAGACTGTCGTTATCTCACGCAGATGGGACTCAAGCAGCTCGAAGCTCAGGCCAAGCAAGGGCTGCGACCAGGACTCACCAAGCTGCTGCAGTTTTGCAAACGCACGGGCGATCGCCCCTCGGATGTGGCCTTTGGCATTGGCCCTCGGATCAACGCCGTCAGTCGCATTCACGGCGACGCGCGCTTTGGGGTCGAGCTGTTGACCAGTCGCGATCTCCCCCACGCCGAAGCCCTCGCCCTGGAAGCCGAACTGGCCAACACTCGCCGCAAAGATCTGCAGGCCTCGGTCATGGCCCAAGCTGAAGCCCAGTTGGCCCAGCTCGATTTGAGTACGACTCAAGTGATTTTGCTGAGCGATCCGCAATGGTCACCGGGCGTGTTAGGACTCGTGGCTAGTCAAATTGCTCAAGCCTACGGTCGCCCCACGATTTTGTTTCAAACTGAGACGACGGCGATCGCGGGCCAACCTTTGATGGCGCGTGGTTCGGCGCGATCGGTGCGGCAGATTGATCTCTATGAACTGGTCAAGGCGCAATCTCATTTACTCACGAGCTTTGGTGGCCATCCCTTTGCGGCGGGCATGAGCCTACCGGTCGAAAATCTTCCCCTGTTTGCGGCCGGGCTGAATCGGGCCGTGCGATCGCAACTACCGATGGCCGATCTGACTCAGCCACCCCCCTTAACTCTGGATTTAGAAGTCACGCTGGCTGACTTGGGCAAGGATCTCTTCCGCGCCCTTAAGTTGTTGGAACCCTATGGCATGGGTAATCCTACCCCTCGTCTTTTGCTCAAGCAGGTGCAGATCGAGCACCTGCGAGAAGAGCGGATTAAAGACCGTCGCGGCGGTAAACAGCGCTATTTCAAAGTGACCTTTGACATGACAGATCCGGCGACCCAAACGACCTTTCCCGGTCACTGGTGGGGGCATCGCCGTCAAGACTTACCCGAGGGAACCCATGACGTCGTCATTGAACTGGACTTTAATGCCTATCAGAAACGCTATGAAGCGCGTCTGATCGATCATCGAGCATTGACCACAGCGGCGGCCCCAACGACGACGGCAGCGGCCACCGACTGGCTAGTCGATCAGCGCCAAACTGCCCCCCCGGAAGCATCCCCCCCAGCATTATTGACCTGTCCGCTCGACTGGTCAGCCTTTGCCCACTCTGCCGATGACGCTCAAACCTTGACCCTCGCCTATCCCCCACCTCCCGCTGTGCCTCCCGTCCAGCGCTGGCAGCAACTGCTGGGCGTGGCCAAATACCTGGCTCGCACGGGGGAATGGCGTCCCCGATCGCGCGTGGCGGAGAAATTGGGCGTCAGCGATCGCACGCTGCAAATTGGCCTGTTGGCCCTCCAATCCCTCGGCTTCACCGTCCAGCAGACGGAGACTGAGTTGGCGATATCGGCCCCGGCCCGCCAGCCGGAACCCGATCAATCCGAACTCGCGGCGGCGGACTTTTTAGTGGCTGTTCAAGAAGAGTCCTTTCGGCAGCGGTATTTCTACGAGGTGCCGGTAGCGACCCTACAACAGGTATTGAATCGTGCCACTCCGGCAGCGCCGCCGCTTAGTCTGGCAGCTGCGGAACTGCCAGATCAGTCCAACAAGGTGGAAAGCGACGTTGTGTAGCAATTGCGGATTTTGTGACGGCTACTTAGAATAGCGGCGCTCTAGCCACAGTCGCACTTCTCGCTCTGACCAGCAGATTTCGCGGTGCTGAGTGAGCGGGTCATAGACGCGCCAGAAAATGCGCCCGTGCACATCAGAATCCTGAGAAATTTGGGGCTCAGTGCGATCACGCGTCAGTTCTCGCAGGAGCCACTGACCGACTTGCTGAGCAAGCTGGCGCAGCCGGACATGTGCGGGGATAACTGGCGATCGCTGATACAGCGACTCTAACTGCTGACGGACTTGAACGTTATTAGGACAAACCACCCTAAACCTCGCTTGCGCGCTTGGCGCTGTAAGTTTTGGTTGTCTGTACCCTACGCGGTGCGGCCCCTAACCTTCAAAGCACAAAGCAGATTGCTACTATGCACAAAATCGATGGTGCGGCCTGTGACAGGAATTTTTGGATATTACGCTCAATTGGCCGAAACTGACCTGAACCCCCGAGACCTCAATGGTTTAACTGCCCAGCAGAGGCGAGCCAGCGAAGACCGATAGCCTTTAGGCTAGGGCAGCTTCAAGCTTGAATTTGTAGGTTGGGTTAGCGTCAGCGTCACCCCATAAAACCCTCGCCACTGAAACAAAGCCACAGAGCTCGCTTCCCTGCTCCTCGGCTCCCCTGCATTTCCAGGATTGCATCAGGAGTCCGACCACTGAGAACTGGATATTACCCCTCTGGCTTCTTTCCAGGTCATCCTTCAGATAACGAGGGCAAGTCTGAAGCCAGCCCAGCGGCCCTGAATTCATCAACCCGATAATGGGGGCTCACGAGTTGAGGGCCTCACCGTTGCGGCAGGCCAGGAACCGCCGCCCAAAAAGTATCGTCACACTTCAAAAAGTTGCTGTCAGTCTGGGCTAAGAAATTTTGTGGCGCGCGGAAATCTCTGGCGACAAGGGGTACAGCGGTTACTGCTGATTGAGGGAGGCTTCGAATCGTCAGTCTTGGGCAGCGGCGGGGCAAATTATGGCCCCAGTTCAATCAAATGGCCCATGACTCTCTAAAATTGGAATGCCTGTTGGGGCAGATGTCTTTTTGGCCGAGGCGATCTCCAACAGGACTATTCGCACTACCATAGAGTGCCTTAGTAGCGTCCTTCGCCCAGATTCAGGAGGTGCCTTTTGAATATCACAGAACTGTTTGCCCGAGGCGGCATTGCCATGTGGCCGTTGCTGTTCCTCTCGGTTCTGGCATTGGGTACCATCGTTGACCGCATTTGGTTTTGGTCTCGCATTTTGACTAAAGAGCGCGAGGTCGCGGGGCGAGTGCTCGAAGCCGCCCGCCGCGAATGGGCCGCCGCCAAAGACATTGCCCAACGCGCGAATAAGCTGCCGATGGGGCGGTTTTTGCAATCAGCGCTGTCGTTAGAGACGCCTGATCCCGAAGTGTTTCGGCTCGCGCTAGAAACCTCTGCGGATGAAGAACTGACCGTCATGCGCAAGGGTGAGAAAGCCCTGGAAGCCGTGATTGCGCTAGCCCCGATGCTGGGATTGTTAGGGACGGTGTTGGGCCTGATTAATTCCCTTGGCTCGATTCGCCTGTCGGACTTGGCCAGTGACAGCACCTCAGGCACGGTCTTAGGCATTGGTGAAGCGTTGATTAGCACCGCCGCGGGGCTGGTGATCGCGATCGTCAGCTTAGCCTTCTATCGCTTGTTTCAAGGCTTTGTGTTTGGCCAAGCTAAAGTATTTCGGCAATCGGGGAGTGAGCTAGAGCTGCTCTATCGCCAGGCTTGGTCCGCGAACGAGCGGGCGCAAGCTCAGCCTGATTCCAACATCGTCGAAAAGAAGATGCCCACTGCCCATGAAAGTTGATCTCCTCGATACCCCTTCAGAAGACGTCAGAATCGAGATCATTCCCCTCATCGACGTCATTTTCTGTATTCTGACGTTCTTTATTTTGGCGGCTGTGGGGCTGACACGCCAGCAGGCCATTGATTTAGACTTACCCAACGCCAGCACGGGCAATCCGTTGCCACCCCAAGGGCTGGGGGCAGAAGCGATCCAGCGAGAGCGGCTCTATGTGAGTGTCGATGCGATTGGTCAGGTTTATCTTGATCAGCAGCCGGTGACGCTGGATCTGTTGTACGACGTGCTGCTGCAGCATCAGCAGGTGTCTCCAGAGGGGCTGATTGTGCTGTATGCCTCTCGCGATGCTCGCTACGAAGATGTGATTCAAGTGCTCGATTTGTTGCGAGCGGTGGGGGGAGATCGCGTGGCCCTGGCCACCTTGCCGGGCGAATCCCTGGAGGCTCCTGCACCGGGTATTGAAGGGCTACCAGAAAATGGTGGCTTGGATGATGGTGGACTGTTGGACTTGACGCCATTGCCCACCAATCCTCAGCAGGAGCTAGACGATTCGGGCTTGATCAATCCCTTTGAGCCGCTGCCCACGGAGCCCACTGATCCTGCGGACGCGGCCCCGCAGCAACCCACTACCGACGAATCAGAATGACTTCGATCTCTAGATCGTCATAGTCATCGAGTAAGTTGAGATCTTCAAAGCTGATCTCATACAGGTCGCCGTTGCTATAAATCGTTTTGCGGACGCGCACCGCTTTGGAATGATCCCAGCCCGCATCGCCATTAGGTCGATTGTCCCCATCAAAATAGTAGGTAAAGAAGTTGCCCTCAGTGCCTAAAAAGAACCATTCTGATGAGCTGCTGTTGGCCACCTCGTAAATAATGTTCGAGTCGGGGGGCAGCATATCGGGCGATCGCGGCGGGGCTTGCTCTTTATACACCCGCAGGCGCTGCTGAAAATCAGCTTCGCCGCCTAAGATGCGAAACCAAACTTCATGACGTTGCTCTTGGCCCGCGTTCCAGAGCGAGTAGGCCGTGGCTTCGGGTTGCTCAATATCAAAGGAATGAATCACCTGTTGCAACGGGGGCGGACTGCTTTGTGCCCACAGCGATCGCTGCGGCACTAAGGCCGTCATGAATGCCGCCGCCAATAAACATTGACCCATTTTGCCAGGCCTAACGCGATCGCCCATCTCCCCAAGACCTCAAGTGACGTTTTTCTGCCCTAAACGATACCTCGCTTAGCGATTTTTGGAAGCATCACGCTCAAAAAAGCTAAATTCATCAAAAGTTACATGCCGTTCTCCAAGGGCTCAAAGGCGACTTGAAAGAAGCTCTCTGCTGATCTTGAACCCTTTCTGTCGAGGGCACTGGTGATCGAGATTGCCTGCCGCACTCAATTAATCGGCTAGTTTTAAGGATGATTTAGGTGATTGGTTGGGGTGATCGAGCGCTGGCGGCGATCGATCTGGCGGCAGTGATGCTTCTGGATAATAGAAATCTTCGGGGAAATTTATTGGCAGTTCTACCGCTTTTAATCGTCATAGAAAAAACTGATGCATTCCAAGGGGTGGGGCAAGGCACCGGACTGGGATTGGCGATCGCCCGCCAAATCGTGGTTGAAAAACACCAGGGCACCCTCGAAGTGAACTCAACCCTGGGACAAGGCAGCGAATTTGTCTTGAAAATTCCCGCAACAATACCCTAATTCATCGTCCCTCAATTGCCCTTGTTGTCATGGCTCCTCCGGCAGAAATTCCCCTTTGGCTGCTCATTGGCCTGCCCGGCAGCGGTAAATCTACCTGGGCCAACCAGTTTCATCAATCTGCACCGTCGTTAGTTGTGATTTCGACCGATCAGATTCGCGCCCAGCTCTTTGGCCACGCCGCTACCCAAGGCCCCTGGCTGCAGGTCTGGCATCGCGTCACCGAGCAGCTGCAGGAGACGGTTGAGCACACTCGACAGGGCCATGTCACCGGGGCCATTTACGATGCCACAAACATGCAGCGACAAGGTCGCCGCACCGTCATTCAGGCGGCGCGAGCAGCAGGCTTTACGCGCCTGTTAGCGGTGTGGTTTGACCTGCCTACCCCCCTTTGCCTGCACAGAAACGAGCAGCGATCGCGCCAGGTTCCTCCTGACGTGATTGAGACCATGGCCCGACAGCTAGCCGGAGCGCCTCCCCACTGCGACGAAGGGTTTGATGCCCTCTATCGCCTCCAGTTTCCCGATTCGGAGATCGTTGCTGCAGCGGTGCAATCTACGACTATCAACGCTCGACGTTGAATGGACTAAGTCGCCGCAACCACGGCCTTCATCGCCTGCTCAACCGTGGGATATTGATAGGCAAAATTCTCGGCCTGTAGATGTTTGGGCAAAACCTGTTGGCCCTCCAGCACGACCACAGCCCCATCGCCGAGCAGCGCCTCAATCACAAAATCAGGCACGGGCAACCACGAGGGTCGGTTGAGGGCTTGCCCCAAGGCCTCACACACAGTGGCCATGCGAACGGGAGTGGGGGCTGTGGCGTTGTAAACCCCTGACATGGTGTGGTCGGTCAGCGCCCGCAGCAACACCGCCACCAAGTCATCAATGTGAATCCAGGAAAACCACTGGCGGCCACTGCCGATTGGTCCCCCGGCAAACAACCGAAAAGGAGTGAGCATGCGTTCTAGCGCCCCGCCCTGGCCCAACACGATGCCAATGCGGGGAATCACTAAGCGCACGCCCTCAATCTCTTTCACTTGGGTGGCTGCGGTTTCCCAGGCCTGGCACACTTGCGATAAAAAGTCCTGATCGTCGGGCGCACTGGTTTCATCAAATGTTTTGGTTTCACTCGTGCCGTAATACCCGATCGCCGAAGCGCTCACGAGGACTTGGGGTTTAGCGTCAGCCTGGGCGATCGCCTCAACGATTTTGGCGGTGCCCACTTGGCGACTGTCCAGGATGGCTTGTTTGTGAGCGGCGCTCCAGCGTTCGGAAATCGCCGCTCCGGCCAAGTTGACAACGCCATCACAGCCAGAAATTGCAGTTTGCCAATCACCGGATTGCTGAGGTGTGTAAGCCACCAGGGTGACCTGAGGAAAGGTGGCAGCCGGAAACACGCGACGGGCGTGGGTGACATCACGGGTCAACACCACGACTTCATGCCCTGCCTGCTGTAGGGCGGCGGTGAGTGTGCTCCCGACAAATCCGGTGCCTCCGGTAATGGCAACTTTCATGAACCCCGACTCCTTCGCTTTGCTGTGATATGAACTGACTAATCTGGCCCAGTGGAGGACTTGCAGCGCACTGGCTTGATGCTAGTGACCGATGAGATCGCCCGGCTGTAGCCTTGTCCACTGCCGATGAACCTTTGGGATTACTGTAGAACAGGCTTCAGCCCGTTTGAGAAAATTCCGTTTTTGGGGCGCTGTGTTCATGGCCCAGCTTTTCGATCGCGAGTGCTCAATGTCGCTAGGATGGGCATCGTTGCGATCTCCTGTGGGCAAGGCTTTCCGAGCGCGGTGACTACTCTGTCGCCGCCGGTTCACCATAGGCCATCCCATTGGCCTCGGCATAGCGGTGCATAAATCGCATAAACCGTTCCCAGTGGTCAGGGCGATCAATGGCGAGGGTGCATTCAACCTGCTTCAGGTCATCGCCTTCTGGCCCACTGAAGATAAACTTGACGCCCGAAGGTTCGATCTCAATCACCCCTTCGCTGTCGGTGAGCTTGAGCGCTTTCGAAAAGCGACTGCGAAAGCTTCTAAACTGTTCGATCGCCTGCAGCCGTTCAAACAATAGCAACACGATGCGATCGCCCGTGTTGCTATCTTGCCGCAGACTCACATTACTAATTTCTTCGGGAATGCCGTCAAAAAACTCGACGGTGGGGGTTTCAGAGGCCATAACCACATGGACTAACTCAGGTGTTTAGTATAGCGACTGCCGGTTCACCCCTTGGTCAACTCCCGAGCCGATAGCCCTTGCCATAGACCGTATGAATCAAGGGCAGCGTGCCGGTGGGTTCAATTTTGCGCCGCAGCAGTCGCATTTGCGCCGCCAAGACATTGCTGGCGGGCTCTTCAGCATCGGCCCACACCGCTTGGTGAATCTGGCTGCGGGTCAGCACCTGATCGGGGTGCCGCAACAGATAGCTCAACAGCTGCGTTTCTTTTTCTGACAGCTCAATTGTTTGATCCTGGCGATAGGCTAGCTGATTCGCTTCGTCTAAGGCCAGGTCTTCATATTGCAATCGCGTGACGCGGGGCGCGGCCTCCAGCGTCGGGGGGCGTCGCAGCAAAGCTCGCACCCGTGCCAGCAATTCTCGCAGTTCAAAGGGCTTTACCAGATAGTCATCGGCCCCAGCATCTAACCCTTCGACCCGGTCATTCAGCGTATCCTTAGCGGTTAGAAATAAGACAGGGGTAGCATCCCCGCGCGATCGCACCTGCTGGCAAATTTCTAACCCGCTGTAGTGGGGCAGCATCCAATCTAAAATCAGCAGATCATAGGTGGCGTCAGCCGCTAATTGGCTACCAACCTGCCCATCCGTAGCAATATCCACCTGATAGCCTTGCCGGGTCAAAACTCGACTGAGGGGCTCGGCTAATTCTGCTTCGTCATCTACCAGCAAAATTCTCATGGTCGGCCATTGGCAAGCGTCTCAGCATCTTAGAGCAGAAACTGATGACCATCAAATGTAGGCCTCAGCCAGATGAAGTTGTCAGGGTTGACTGTGGCTTTAAGAACGTGAAAACTTCAGCGAACTCATCTGGTATCGAAACATATGAGTGACCAACTGCAGCGTGAAATGCACTGAGTGTCTTAGCCAGTGTTCTGGATGCACCTGCCCTCGGAAACTATGATCCACAGCGCTATCTCATATTATTTTGATAGGGTACCTAACCATCAGTCAGTGGAGAGGACGATGTCGCCAGAAGCAAATTCTTCGTCGCCGGGTGGCGCTCACTACGAGCACACTGTCTTGAGACAGCAGATCCAACAAAGTTTGCAGAAAGTAGAAGCTCAAAAGCAACGTCTTAAATCGACTGATCGTCGTTATACCATCATTAATATTGTGCTGGGTGTGGTCGCTACTTTTATCGCGGGTGAATCGGCTGTAACGGGTGAGCCGTTTTTGGGTAACTGGCGACTGACGACGATGGTCGCATCCGTTTGCACCTTGAGCGCCACCGCCATCACCGGCATTCAGAAGCAAATTGCTTCGCCTGAGCAACTTCTAGAGACCAGCGAATGTGCGGCTAAACTGAAGGCGCTCAAAGTCGAAACCATTTCTGCCAATTATGAGTTAGAGCCGGTCAGCGACATTTATCAGGGCATTATTTCCGAATTTCCCGGTGTGGATTGTTAGACATCGGTCATCGTTTGACTGTGTTGAGCCAGCAACGCCTCGGTGTAGTCCCTAGCTGATGAATTTGTGGAGAGATGAAATTATCTAATCTCAAAGCTTTGGACTGTTAAGGGCATGATGCGCTCTAGTGCAGCGTCAAGCTGGAATATGTAGGTTGGGTTAGCGTCAACATAACCCAACAAGCCCCTTGCTAATGTTGGGTTTCACTCTGTTCAACCCAACCTACAAAAACTACCAGCCTGTCCATCTGTGGCAATATCCACCTGATAGCTCTGCCGGGTGAGCACTCGACTGAGGGGCTCGGCTAATTCTGCTTCGTCATCTACCAGCAAAATTCTCA
>ERZ1740058.1266-NODE-1266-length-12674-cov-14.352405_pt1 | contig 12674 bp, 6 predicted proteins | sample MGYA00581745_ERZ1740058 | MGnify/ENA primary metagenome ERZ1740058 (study PRJEB43018, sample SAMN04849742) | marine metagenome | isolation source: floating plastic debris | place: Pacific Ocean | collected 2008-08-30 | study: EMG produced TPA metagenomics... | reverse complement strand
ACGGTCTCCTCGGCGACGACACCTACACCGGCGGGGCGGGGGCTGACCAGTTCGTCCTTGCCATTGCCCAAGGCATCGATACCATCACCGACTTCGAGGTCGGCGTGGACCAAATTAGCCTCGGCGGCCTTACCCCCGACGGCGTGCGGTTCTTTGAAATGGGCAGCGACACCTTCTTGCTCACCAACAGCAACGAGCTGCTGGGCGTTATGCCTGGTGTGACGGGGTTGGATAGTAGCGTGTTTGTGTAGAGAGAGTGGGTGAGGGGGGGGTGGCGGAGCCTGCCCGGAGGGCTTTGGAGTGATGCAGAACTCCCCCACTCCTCCACTCCCCGACTCTTCCACTCCCTGTCACCTGCCACCAGTAATCGGTCTTTTCTAGGGAGGGCGAGGGAAGGCCGAGACGGGACTGACGCCCTCAGACTAACTTGTACCATGGCGTCCGGCTGTGCTCGTTCAGGGGCAGCCGGATTTTTCTTGCTGACCTCCGCAGACCCCACGCATCATTTCCCGAATATTTCCCGATACTGGACATCGGGCAGGCGATCGCCCCACCAAACTATTGGTCATCAAGCAGTCTTCACACCGCGATCGCCCCTTTCACCACCGACCCCAGCGCCCCCGCATGACCCAATAAAAAGCAGCCATGAACAAGTGGCTGCTCGGTACAATGCTACAAATCATTGTCGAACCTACCGCATCCCCCCGCCGCAAACCGTTCCAGCGACTACAATCTAATTCCTCTGGTTCAGATGACAGCCGCGATACTCTTGGCGTGACTCTGCCATCGCGCTGCTCTTTGCCTGTCTGGGCGATCGCTCTCCCCCTCCTCTATTCCTCGACCTTATGTCCTCACCCCATTCATCGACCTTTACCCTCGCCGAAGCCACCCTCGCCGATATCACCCAAGCCTTCGACGCCGGCATCCTCACCGCTGAGCAGTTGGTGCAGCACTATCTCGACCGCATCGCCGCCTACGACCAGCAGGGGCCAGCAATTAACGCCATCATTAGCCTCAACCCGGAGGCGTTAGAGACGGCGATCGCCCTCGACCAAGAGCGGCAGAGCCAAGGACCGCGTGGGCCGCTCCACGGCATCCCGGTGCTGATTAAAGACAATATCGACACCTTCGACCTGCCCACCACCGCCGGCGCCTTGGTCCTAGCAGACTCCATCACGCCCGATGATGCCTTTACAGTGCAGGCCCTACGGGATGCCGGAGCGATTATTCTGGGCAAAACCAACCTGGATGAACTGGCCCGCGCGGTCCAGGGCCTCAGTTCCGTAGGCGGCCAAACCCTGAACCCCTATGCGCTGGATCGGGTGCCCGGTGGATCGAGCGCGGGCACCGCCGCCGCCGTTGCCGCCAACTTCGCTGTCTTGGGGCTGGGCACGGAAACCGGCGTGTCCATCCGTAACCCCGCCGCCAATAATGCCCTGGTGGGCATTGCCCCCACGGCGGGGCTGGTCAGCCGCGATGGCACCGTGCCGATTTCCTCTACCCAAGACCGGGTCGGTCCCCTGGCGCGCACCGTCACCGATGCGGCGATCGCTTTGGATGTCATTGCTGGGTTCGACCCCAGCGACCCGGTCACCGAGGCCGGTATTGGCAATATTCCCGCCGATGGCTACACTAGCCTGCTTAGCACTGAGGCCCTGGACGGCGCCCGCATCGGTGTCTTCAGCGATCTGTTTCGCACCGGTGCAGCGCATGAAGCATCCCTAGCGATTATCGATCAGGCCATTGCTGATTTGGCCGCAGAAGGCGCCATCATCGTTGACGATGTCAGCCTGGAGTTAGATTTGTTTGATTTCCTCAACGACTCCCGCGTCAACCTGTTTGAGACCGAGCCCGCCCTCAACGTCTATTTGTCCAGTCTCGGCCCCGATGCGCCCGTCAGCACGCTGCAAGAGGTGCTCAGTGATGGCCGCCTGCTGCCCCGCACCAGCCTAATTTTGTCGTTTTCCCAAAGCGTTGATTCTTCCCCCGACAATCCCGCTTATCTAGAGCTGCTGGAGCGCCGCGAGTTGCTGCAGGCTGCCACCACTGACCTGATGGCCGCGCTGGAGTTGGACGCGCTGGTGTACCCGATGAAAACGCTGCCCGCGCCCCCCCTGGGCCAACTCTCGCCAGAATCGGACAATCCCTTTAGCGCCATTACTGGTCTGCCCGCCGTCGTGGTGCCCGCCGGGTATACGGCCGACGGTCTCCCCGTCAGCTTGGAGTTTGCGGGTCAGCCCTTTAGTGAAGCGCAGCTGTTGGGTCTGGCCTATGACTATGAGCAGGCCACCCAGCATCGCATGGCCCCCGCCACCGTGCCGCCGCTGAGTGATGAACCCGCCATGCCCATTGACATCATCGGCACGGACGGCAGCGATGTCCTCGTCGGCACGGACGGCAGCGATCGCTTGATTGGACTGGCGGGGGATGATGTTTACACCGGCGGTGCCGGGGCCGACCAGTTTGTCTTGGCGCTGGCTCAGGGCGTGGACACCATTACTGACTTTGAGGTGGGGGTAGATCGTATCAGCCTCGGCGGTCTCACTGCTGAGGCTGTGTGGTTCTTTGAAATGGGCAGCGACACCTTCCTGCTCACCAACAGCAACGAGCTGCTTGGCGTCATGCCCGGCGTGACGGGGTTGGATAGCAGCGTATTTGTGTAGCGAAACGAGGGAGTAATGGGGTGTAGGCGGAGCCTGCCCGGAGGGCTTTGGGGTGTATAGCCTGACGGCATTCAAGAAAGGCGGAGCCTGCCCGAAGGATAACAGAACTCCTCCACTCCCCCACTCCCTGTTACTTACCACCAATTGGCCTTTTCCAGGGAGGGCGGGGAAGGTCGAGTCAGAGACCAAGCCCTCAGACTAACTTGAACCATCGGTCCGGCTATACTCGTCCGGGGCAACCGGATTTTCTTATGGCAACGAAAGGGAAAGGATAGCTACTTTCGGACTGAGGGTTGATAAGCCTTTGGACTCGCTCCGTACTTTTTTTGAAGGCTGTAGTAAACGAAGCGTGGCTATCATAGCCAACGGTGCGTGCTGCCTCAGCCACCATCATCCACGGTTCTAACAGCAACTGCTGGGCTCGTTCTAAACGCCGATCGCGCGAATAGCCGAATACGGTGGTGTCAAACACCTCTTTGAAACCCCGTTTAAGGTTAGAGTCACACAGCCCGACTAAATGCGCTAATTCCGCTAGTGAGGGTGGGTTAGTCAGGTTTTTAAGCAAGATTTCTTGGGCGTAGTGGATCTGATCGCGGCTCCAGTGGAAGTACAAGCACTTTTTTCAGTGTAGAGCATTGCTTCAAACCTCACTGTCCTCTGAATTCTACTAATGTTTCGTCAGTGCTTAGCAGCTCCAAAGACTTGAGCAAGGTTGCGCTTAAGATTTCGCGTAGCCGGGCGTTGGAAGTATTTCCGCATGTTAGCCAGATAATCTTCGGAGGCGGCCCTAGCCGCTCAGCCAAATCGACAAAATCACTATCTTTCGTCATGACAATCGCTGCTGCCGCCCTTGCAGCCGCAAAAATTTCCGGGTCTTCAGCTCCTCGCAAGCCGAGGTCTCGCAGTGCTGCTGCTTCTACGCCTAGCGTATTCGTCTATCCAGACTGCTATGGCAGGCGATAGGTGGGCATCTATCCACAGCGTCACGCCGTTAGCACCGCATGATCGACACTACGAGATGCGTATGCAAGCGCCGCCGTTAGGTCGTCTTTTTCCAAGTCGGGCATCTCCACCAAAATTTTCTCGCTCTCTAGACCTGCGGCAAAGAGATCTAGAACATCCGAAACTCGAATTCTCATACCTCGAATACAGGGTCGACCACCGCACTGATGGGGGTTCACCGTAATTCTTTCTAGCAAGGATAGTGGAATGCTTCTCATCTTTAATCGTTCTCTCAGTCGGTTTAAATTCTAACTCACAGTTTACCTAGCGCCTGGTTCAAGCCGCTACCGCTGCATGTTTGCATCACACCTTCACTACCCCATTCACGTTGCCATCTAAACCGGCCAGGTTTGGCTGCCCGCCAACTCAACAGAACGTGACGTTGCCGCTGAGATGGTGGAACATGGTGTTCCTAATGCTCCGCTCCTGGACTACTTTCGGACTGAGGGTTGATAAGCCTTTGGACTGACGCCGTACTTTTTTTGAAGGCCGTAGTGAAGGAAGCGTGGCTATTATAGCCGACGACACGCGCCGTCTCGGCCACCGTCATCCACGGCTCTAATAGTAACTGCCGGGCTCTGTCTAAACGGCGATCGCGCAAATAGCCAAACACAGTCGCGTTAAATATCTCCTTAAAACCCCGTCTCAAGTTGTAGTCGCACATCCCGACCTGACGCGCCAGTTCCAGCAGTGAGGGTGGGTCGGTCAGATTTTTGAGTAGGATTTCTTGGGCGTATTGGATGCGATCGCGGTAATCAAGATCGAGCCAAGCAGTCTGATCGTCGCCCTGATGAATAGTGGCTTCTTCCTCGATTAGCAACACTAGCAGCTCTATCGCCTTGCTTTCTAGATACATCCGCTTAGTCAGCCCTTTGTAAGGGCACTGGAGAATTTGCTGCAGCAGGGTGTTCATCATCGGGGATGTTTTCCCAGCCCGCTTGTAGCAAGCGCTCCCGCTCGGTCTAATCAAATGCTTAAGCCCTTGCGACAATTCCCCTGATGGATCGTTTATGAAGGAATGCAGCACTTTTGGCTGAACAAAAATTGTCACGAAAAGAAAGGGTCCTGTATCTGCAAAATCGTCAGTATATTGATCAACAAAACCGCTACCGTGAAGAAAAAATCTTCCTTCATGAACCAAAAAGTCAGTTCCTCTACAAGCAGGAAAGCTAATATTTTTCTGTTTTCCTAAAAGTATGAAATACCATGTCAATGATCGGTCACCTTCAAGGACATCCAATAGCAGCCGATCATGATTGTGCGTTTTCTCAATCAGCAGCGTTATGCCCTCGCGCAAACGAACCCATCGCATCCATCCCTCGATAGATTGTTCGGTATAGTGCCGAGTCCTATCCTGCTCGTCGGTTGCATCAAAATGCAGTTCCATCTGGTCTAATGCTTTGAATTGATCAAAGTATTCATCGCATTCTAGAAAAATAGCCATGATGTTGACGGCAAATAGTGGAGTGAAGGCTTTATGGACAAAGCGCTGAACGCTGGCCCCTAAATACTACACTTACCGATTCGTTCACCTTCGCTCGTACAGCTTCTTCCGTTTGTCAACTGTCATTGGGCAGCTCTATTGACAAAGGCTAATTAAATTTAAATTTGTCCGAAACGGTGTTTTTTCTTTTCCGAGACCGTGTTTCGCTCCTCCCGCTTGACGATCCGTAGTATGTTTTCCTCAGTGCGATTACTGAGGTTTATTCTCAATAGCTGCTCATAGGTTTTGCTATCCACCGCAGAGCCCGGCTAGAGGAGCATCCACAAGCCTTTTGCAACTTCCTTATTTTGTAGGTGCCCAGGGAATTCTCTAGCTTCTAACGTCGCCGATTAGACGACCCTGTTTGACTCTGCAATTCATAGGCATAGACCGCGCTAGCTTTCTGAGCTGGTGCGACTTCAGGCTGCGTCTTGATCGATTCACTACTTACTGATCGCGATAAATCTGAACATCACCTAAGGAGAAAATTCAATATGCTACAAGTCAGTCTCTTTAACGGTCCCGACTATCTGATAGAAACCGAAGGCACCGTTTCGGCCCATGCTTTTCTTGTCACCAACGGCGTGATTCCCGAAAGCGGCTTCGTCGTCTCAGTCGATGCCCCCAATCTAAGCGAGTTTGACCTGGCGGGCGTTTCCGTCGAAGGCGGTGAAATCGTGGCGGTGCGTGACGGTGGGTTTGATCTGCGGATGACGGAGTACACCACGCTGGTTAATCTGCCCATTGCGGCTGATGGTGAAACCGAAACAGGCGAAATAGCGACCTTTAGCTTAGCGGCGGGAGACGGCTACGACATTAACTCAGACTATGGTGGCGGCACGTTTAACCTAGTCGATACAAGAGCGGATATTCCCCGCGGCGTGGTTACTGAACCCAACGACATTATTGGCGTCGCCATCGATACGCAGATTACCCCTGAAAATCCCTCCTTCTCTGCTACTGATGCCATCTACTTTGACATTGGCAACAGGTACCTCAACGCTGACGGTACCTACATCTACATCGACTACGCTGAGGATGTAGATCTGTATCAGTTGGAATTGAGCGCAGGGGACACTGTTGCAGCAGAAGTTTTTGATGCTGAAGGCAACATAAGCATTAGTGATTTTAACGCTGGATTCATATCAGGCCTGGCAGCTTTTGACGCTGATGGCAACCGACTGATTGCTTCTTCTGGTGACATTTCGCCCGCTGCCCCCGACAAGCTATTTGGTACGGCTAATGCTCAAGAAGGTGCATACAATGAGGATGGCACGGTCAATTTTAATGAAACGAATAGCTATTTAGAATTTACAGCCCCTGAGGATGGGATCTACTACATTGGTGTTTCCGGTCTCGCTTCTGCGACACTGGGTTACGCTGGAGTTGACTCTTCTTACAGTATTGAAGTCCCTGGTTCGGGAACAGAAAACAAAATCGCTTTTGGTAACTATGAAGTCGAGATCGACCTCTTAACGCCTGACAACCCTCGTAAAACGGGAACACCTACACCCCCTGTCGGCAATTCCAACGTCATCAACCCGCCAGTTCTTTCTCTAAGCGCAAATCCCGATACTGAAGATGGCGAGGGGAATTTTATTCCGGGAGTCGTGGAGTTTGTCGAAGATGGCGTTTCTAGGGTTAACTTCACGATTCGAGCAGAGGGCGAAATTCCTGAGGGCGGCATTGAGTTGGTCCTCAACAGCAATGCCAACCTATTTGACTACGTTTCACTTCGTCAACAAGATACCCTTCCCAGCACCGTCGGCGGACAATCGCTGGGTGCGTTTTATAACGAGGACGGAGTTCCTACAGGAATTCGACTCCTGATTGAACAACCAACGATGACAGTCGCTCTTGAAGCCACCAATCGAGGCTTATTTAGGTGGGAATTTAATGGAATAGCACCCTATCGAGATGTGTACGAGCCGCTAGAAACTGACGGAGCTGAGGAGGTTACCTTCTTTCTGCAGCCAGGCAAGGGCTACGCGATCGCCCCCGATGCTGGCACAACAGAAGTCACTTACTATGATTCGCTAGAGGATGTCCCAGTGTCTATGGGGGGGTGGCGAAACCGTCCCTGAAGTGGGCGTTAGCATTAGCGAAACGGAGCTGATTGAAACTGAGGGAACTGAAACGACGCTGACCTTCACCTTGTCCGAACCACCGCCTGCAGAAGGCGTGACGGTGCTGCTTGACAGTGACGATGAGACAATCTTGGGTAGCGTTCTTAGTCAGTTTGACGTGCTCAATGCCGATATTACTGGCGGTGATTTTCCAATTAGCAACACCGATCGCTCAGGCTTTTTCTTCAACATTACCGAACAGACGGCGACCATTACCCTGGCGGCCTTTGACGAGTTAACGGTCGATACGGATCTGCCGCCAGAAGATTTTCAGGAGGGCATCCTTGCTCTTACCTTTACCTTACAACCCCAACTGGGCTACACCATTGCCCCCGAAGCGAGTGAAGTCAGCCTGACAATCGCCGACAACCCTGACTCTCAGATTTTTGTCACACCTACTGTTGCTGGAAGCGCTGATTTGATTGAATCAGAAGGCACCGTTGGTCTTCTCACCCTGAGTCTAGGTGCGCCACCAACTGAATCCGGCTTAACCATCAGCCTTGGCACCGACTCTCTCGCTGATTTTGACATTGAGGCCATTGATGTCGAGGGCGGCACAGTTGCGGCTGTGCGGGATGATGGGCTCGATATCACCCTGACTGAGCGGGAAGCCACGGTGAGCCTGCCGATTCTCGACGATGGCATTGATGAGGGAAGCGAAACGGCTACGTTCACGGTAGAGCCTGGCGACGGCTACGAAACCGTTCAGTTAGCAAATGAGGTGAGCTTTTTCCTTGGGGATACGCTAGGACAGGCTAGTGCTACAGAAGAAATTGAGGGTAATAGCACCCTACCTGAGGCCAATGCTCTCGGTTTGAGTGTGGGTAACCCTACGGTATCGATCAGCGGGGGATTGACCGAGCTCGAACCAGAATCTGGTACGTTCTTTTTTGGCTTTTCCGAAGACGTAGACTTTTACTCGTTTACATTGGCGGCAGGACAGACCGTTGCTTTAGATATTGATAGTCTTGAGGAGATTATTACTGATTCCTTTTTCCCAGAGATTTATATCTTCCCCGCACTGCAGGATATCCCTCAGCAAACCGATCATGAACTGCGCTTGTTTGATACAGACGGTAACGAGCTGGCTGCCAACAATGACGGCGCGGCCCCCGGCGAAGACTTCTCCCGCGACCCTTACCTAGAGTTCACGGCCGAAACCGCAGGCACCTACTACGTGGGTGTGAGCCAGCTGGGCAATCGTAACTACGACCCCTTCGTACAGTTCAGCGGCACTGGCTGGACCTTCCCGGAGGTAGGCGTCTTTTATGGCAACTATGAACTCACCGCCACCCTCAACGAAACCGGTGGCGGCCCTGGCGGCGGCCTCACCGGCACCGATGGCGATGACATGCTTATGGGCGCCGACGGCGATGACATCCTTGATGGCCTCCTCGGCGACGACACCTACACCGGCGGGGCGGGAGCCGATCAGTTTGTCCTCGCCATTGCTCAAGGCGTTGACACCATCACCGACTTCGAAATCGGCATCGACCAAATTAGCCTCGGCGGCCTTACCCCCGACGGCGTGCGGTTCTTTGCAATGGGCAGCGACACCTTCCTGCTCACGAACAGTAACGAGCTGCTGGGTGTGATGCCGGGTGTGACGGGGTTGGACAATAGCGTGTTTGTGTAGAGAGGGAGATGGGAGATGGGGTGATGGGGGTGGCGGTGCCTGCCCGGAGGGCTTTGGGGTGATTGAAAACTTCCCCACTCCTCCACTCTCCTACTCTCCTACGCCCTGTTACCTGCTACCCATTACCTGAAAAGTCCTGGCCTTTTCCAGGGAGGGCGGGAGAAGGTCAAAACGGGAGACGCCCTCAGACTAACTTGAACCACAGTGTCCGGCTGTACTCACTTGAGGCAGTCGGATTTTCTTGAGGAATTGGAGTTTTTGAGGAAAAATCAGGGCGCTGAACGCGGTCGAGGCACCGCTACCTCCGAGCTGATATTTGGTAAGCCTTGGGACTGACGCCGTAACTTTGTTTGAAGGCGTTGGTGAAAGCAGAGTTGCTCTCATACCCGACGGTGCGTGCCGCCTCAGTCACCGTCATCCAGGGTTCTAACAGCAACTGCTGGGCTTTCTCCAACCGCCGATCACGCAAATAGCCAAATACGGTAGTACCAAAGATCTCTTTGAAGCCCCGTTTGAGATTGTAGTCACACATCCCGACTTGACGTGCCAACTCCATTAGTGAGGGTGGGTCGGTCAGGTTTTTTAGCAAGATTTCTTGGGCATAATGAATGCGATCGCGGTAGCTAAGATCGAGCAGAGCAGCCTGATCGTCGCCCTGATGAATCCCGGTTTCTTCTTCCATCAGCAGCGCTAGCAGCTCTATGGCCTTGCTTTCCAAGTACATCCGCTTGGTCAGTCCTTTGTAAGGGCACTGGAGAATTTGCTGTAGCAGGGCATACATCATCGGCGATGTTTCGCCAGCCCGTTTGTAGCAGGCGCTCCCGCTCGGTCTAATCAAATGCTTAAGTGCTGGCGGTAATTCTCCTGACGGATCGCTGACGAAGGACCGCAGCGCTTTTGTCCAAACAAAAATCGAAACGGAAAGGCAGGGGCCTGTATCCGCATAATCATCGATATATCGGTCAGTGAGATTAGTCCCGTGAAGAAGAAATCTTCCTTGAGAAAGCGAGAAGTGGGCTTCTTTACAGGAAGGAAAGCGAATACTTTTTTGCTTTCCCGAGAGTATAAAATACCCTGTCAATGCTGGGTCAACTTCACGGACATCCAATACTAGCCGATCATGATTGTACGTTTTCTCAATCAGCAGCGCCATACCCTGTCGCAGCCAAATCCATCGCTGCCATCCCTCAGCAAATCGTCCCGTGTAATGCCAGGTCATGTCCCGTTTGTCAGTGGCATCAAAATGCAGTTCCTCCTGGTCTGACTCTTTGAATTGCTCAAGATATTCGTGCCAGGTCAGGGAAATAGTCACGATGCTGAAGGTAGATAGTAGAGGGAAAGCTTTTTAGCTAAACGGCAGTCTTGAAAGATATTAGCTCGCTTTACACTTACAGTTTCTCGCACTTGTCAACTGTCGTTAGTCAGTTCTATTGACAAAGACTGACTAAGCATAAATTTATCTGAAACGGTGTTTTTTCATGCTCGAAACGGTGTTTAGGGCTTTCGGGTTTGTGATCCGTAGTATGGTCGCCTTAGTGTGACTATTGGGGTTCGTTCTCAATAGTCGTCCACCGGTTTTACCATCCACCGCAGAGCCCTGCTAGAAAAAAACCTTCTACACGCTTTGGGTAACCCTCTTGTTTTGCGTGTGCTCAGAGAGTTCTCTAGCTTTCAATGTCGCCGATTAGACGGCTCCACTTGACTCTGCAATCAACAGGCACAGCCTGCGCCAGCTTTCTGAACTGGTGCGACCTCAGGCTGCGTCCTGACTCATTCGCTACTTACTGACCGCCATCAATCTAAAAATCACCCCAGGAGAAAATTCAAGATCATGGTACAAGTTAGTCTTTTTACTGGCCCCGACTATCTAGTTGAAGCCGAAGGCACCGCCAGTGCCCACGCCTTTCTCGCCACCAATGGCGTCATTCCTGATGGCGGCCTGGTCGTCTCGGTCGATGCGCCTAACCTCAGCGAGTTTGACCTGACAGTCATCTCTGTCGAAGGCGGCGAAATCGTGGCGGTACGCGACGGTGGGTTTGACCTGCGGATGACGGAATATACGACGCTGGTCAACCTTCCTATTACCGATGATGGCGAAACTGAAGCAGGCGAAACGGCAAGCTTTAGCCTAGCGGCGGGTGAGGGATACGAAATCAACGCTGACTATAGCGGCGGCACGTTCAACCTGATCGATACGAGAGCGGATATCCCGCGCGGCGTGGTTACCGAGCCTAACGACATTGTTGGCGTCGCAGTCGATACGGAAATCACTCCTGACAACCCTTCCTTCTCAGTTGCTAGTTCCGCTTACTTTGATATCGGAAACCGGTACCTCAACGAAGACGGTACCTACACCTACCTTGCCTACAACGAGGATGTGGATCTGTATCAGGTGGATTTGAGTGCGGGAGACACCGTTGCCGTTGAACTTTTTCAGGTTGAAGGCAATATAACCTTTGCGAACGCTGGCTTTATATCAGGCTTGGCAGCCTTTGACGCTGACGGCAACAAACTTATTGCTAGTACTGCTGATGTTACGCCTGCTGCCCCCGACAAACTATTTGGCACTGACAACTTCTTAATAGGTGCCTTCAACGAAGACGGCACGGTTAATTTCGATGAAACGGCAAATTACCTAGAATTTACCGCCCCTGAAGATGGGATCTACTATGTTGGTGTGTCTGGTACTGCTTCTGCAGGACCTCTTTACCGTGAATATGACGCTGCTTACAGGATCGACAATCCAGGTTCGGGAGAAGAAAACAGACTCGTCTTTGGTAACTACGAACTCGAGATTGACCTCCTAACGCCTGACAACCCTCGCAAAACGGGAACCCCTACCCCACCGGTCAGTAATCCCAACGTCATCAATCCACCGACCCTCTCTTTAGGGGCTATTTCAACAACTGAAGATAGCGAGGGAAATATTGTTCCGGGCGTCGTGGAGTTTGTCGAAGAGGGTGGCGTTTCCAGGGTTAACTTTTCGATTCAAGCTGAAGGCGACATTCCTGAAGGGGGCCTTGAGTTTGTCCTCAACAGCAGTGCCAATCTATTTGACTATGTTTCATTTCGGCAACAGGACTTGCTTCCCAGCACCATCGGCGGACAGTATTTAAGCGCGTTTTATAACGAGGACGGCATTCCCACAGGGCTTCTGCTCCGTATTGAAGAGCCGACTATGACAGTTGATCTGGAAGCGGCCGATCGCGCTAGTTCTTTCTTTGAATTGCAGGGATTAGAGCCTTATCTAGATGTGTACGAGCCTCTAGAAACTGATGGAGCCGAAGAAGTTACCTTCTTTCTACAGCCAGGGGAGGGCTATGAAGTTGCCCCCGATGCCGGGACAGCAGAAGTCACCTACTACGATTCGATAGAGGATGTCCCGGCCTCCACGGGCGGTGGCGATACCGGTCCCGAAGTGGGCGTTAGCATTAGCGAGTCAACGCTGATTGAAACGGAAGGCACTAAAGCGACACTAACCTTCACTTTGTCCGAACCGCCCCCAACAGGAGGCTTAACGATACTGCTAGATAGCGAAGAAGACACAATCGTCGGCAGTCCCCTAAGTCAGTTCGACGTGCTGAATGCCGAGGTGATTGGCGGTGATTTTCCGATCGCTACCTCTGATCGCTCAGGCTTCTTCTTCAACATCACCGAACAAACGGCGACCATCACCCTGGCAGTCTTTGACGAGCTAACGGTCGATACGGGTCTACCGCCAGAGGATTTTCAAGAAGGCATCGTCGATCTGACCTTTGCTCTAC
>ERZ1740058.1265-NODE-1265-length-12678-cov-19.192823_pt1 | contig 12678 bp, 8 predicted proteins | sample MGYA00581745_ERZ1740058 | MGnify/ENA primary metagenome ERZ1740058 (study PRJEB43018, sample SAMN04849742) | marine metagenome | isolation source: floating plastic debris | place: Pacific Ocean | collected 2008-08-30 | study: EMG produced TPA metagenomics... | reverse complement strand
CCGTCATGGTGTCTGACTTAGAAACGGCTCGTCGCTTTTATGAAGGCATGCTGCAAATGCAAACTGCCGATGTGCCGCTGCACTATTACTACAATTACGAACAAACCTTAGGCACCGCGGCCATTGACCCGGTATTTTCGAGCAGCTTGACAACCCCATCACAGCCTTATAACTCGCCTGATGGTCTCTGGTATCAGCTCAAAAAGAATACGCAGCTGCATGTGATCAGCGGAGCCAGCCGGGGCCATCGCGATCGCCATCGTCACGTCTGCTTTGACCACGATTGCCTAGAACAAATTTTGATGCGCGTTCAAACCCGAGGTGTACGCTGCAAGATTCGTCGTGACACCCCTCTCAACTTTTTGGTCAAGGACTATGACGGTCAGGTCATCGAGATGGCCGAAGTCGCTAATTAGTAGATTGCGACGCTAGTTCATAGATCAAGTGCCGCTGGCTAGGGAGCCAGGGGGCTAGAAAACGGTAAGGGGCGTGTCATACCAATTCGCTGAATTTAGACTACACATCCCAAAAAGTGTGTATCCCCCTTCGACAAGCTATCCATTACGCATAAGTCGGTCAAAGCTCTGCCATTAAAGGATTCCAGACTCCGCTTGCGACGATAAACCTCACCGCCTGCGGCACCTCTCCTTACCAAGGAGAGGTTTATCCAACGTCTGCTCAAGGATTTATCCCAAATGGGACAGGAGCTCTGGTTCCTCTCCTTGAGTAAGGAGAGGCTAGGTGAGGTTCTACAGATTGAAAGACGACCGCAGCCGATCTGCACAACCTTTCCTGGATAAGCGATACAGCAACTTGTGTATAACGGATAGCTTCGACAAGGGGGCAGCGACAGCGGGGGATCGCCGATCTGTAGCGCTATTTTGCAGAACTGGTATCATTTCTGCTAGGGAGTACTGAAACCCGTTCTTCCTGATGAGGGGATTAGGGCGTAGCTGCTCAAAGATGGCGTCCGATACTGGAGTCAAAAGCGGTTTCCCTTTGAATGATGACAGGCCTAACATTCAGCAATGCTTGGTCATAAAGGCGATCGCTGTAGAAACAAGCACCCCTAATAGCAAACCCAGGCTGCTTGAGCACAACAACGCTTCAAACACCCTGGGCTAAATTATCGTTGGCCTAGCTCACAGAAGACGAGCTATCGGTTAGCGCATTATTCAAAAACGAAACTGCTGCCCGAAACCGCCTCGCCGGAAGCGGATGGCAAAAACTGCACTGAAGTCGTGTAGGGATTCAACAAATCAGGTACGCGGATGGTGGGATCGGTACGAGTTTGCTGATCGAGCAGATAAACGTAGGTATCGTGAACGGCGTAAGCATCATCCATGATGTCTTGCTCAGGGAAACCGCCCACCCCAAACATGGTGCCGAGCTGGCCAGGAATGGAGCGATTGTTGATGTAAGAGCCAGAGTTGGTGTAAAAGATCTCGTCCATCGCCCGAGGGATGTACGCTGACTCTGAAGTGGCAGGCTCATCTGCCTGGGCACTAGAGGCGATCGCGACGGAGGCGATGATCGCGGCCGTCGCCGTCAAAGACCGAATTAAGAACTTAGCCATCTCACATTCCTCAATCCACTGAATAAAACAGACAGACATAGATGAATAGTTTCTATGTCTTGGAAGTCTCTTGTCGGCGTAAACTAAAATGCACGCTGACAATTCACCCGGCCAAAACGACCTGATTGCTTGTTACTTATAGCGCAGTCTGCTCAAAGTGACGCAGTTTTTCTTCATTTTTTCTCTATGACATCCCCGACAGACGCTTCTGTTTTGACCTTAACGACGTTGCCCCTAAAAGAACTCCGCGATCGCCTGCTCGATCTGTTCTGTGAAGCGGCCTACAAAGAAGGCGATTTCACGCTCTCGTCCGGGCAAAAGAGTACCTATTACATCAACGGCAAGCAGGTAACGCTGCATGCTGCCGGCGGTGTCATGGTGGGGCGTTTGCTGCTGGACAAGTTGCCCGCAACGACCGCAGCAGTCGCGGGGCTAACGCTGGGCGCCGACCCCATGGTTACGGGGGTCAGTATTGTCGGGGCCTATGGCGATCGCCCGATTACGCCACTGATTGTGCGTAAGGAAGCCAAAGGCCACGGCACCCAGGCCTACATCGAAGGGCCTACCCTGCCATCAGGAACGCCAGTTGTGGTGCTCGAAGATGTCGTCACCACTGGGCGTTCGGCCTGGCAAGCGGTCGAGCGACTACGCCAGGCGGGCTATACGGTAGACACCATTTTGGCCTTGGTCGATCGCCAGCAAGGCGGCGGTGAGTTTTATCAAGCTCAGGGGCTCAATTTCGAAGCGCTATTTGCCATCACGGATATCAAGACCCGCTATGCAGCGTTGTCACAGCGGGCGTGAGGGAGCAGCAAACGACCCACAAGTTGGCGGACAGGGACACGCAGGCAGAAAAACTGACATGTTCGGAGCACCGCTACTCGTCGATTAAGTCTGCCCTGCGTCGAACCATTGGAGAGAGGCAAAAATCTATCCGCCGCTATAAATCTATTCTTGAGCATTGACGCTCTACACTGGCACAGGCGATTTTGGAGGTGGTTTGAGTATCCCTGTTTTGCCAGGCAAAGCCATTTTGACTCATTTAGAGGAAACGCTTAGGGGCCGCGATCGCCCATCCCTATCCCAACTCATGCCTTCAATAATCCTTTCGCAGGGTGTTTCAGGCGAGGGACGACAGCAGCACCATGGCTAAAACCGCCGAGAAGATGGGGCTGCTGCACACGGGGCTAGCGGTTTCGGTGACCATCCTTTGGGGGTTCACCTTTGTGACCATCAAAGTGGGCCTGGGCGAGTTTCCGCCGCTGCTGTTTGCCGCTTTTCGATACATTGTGGTGGCTGTGCCCACTGTCCTGTTTGTCCCCCGACAAAACATGGCTTGGGGCTGGATCATTGCCGTCGGCGTCACCATGGGTGTCTTGCAGAACGGCCTGCTGTATATGGGCTTAGGTCAGGGGATGTCGCCGGGATTGTCATCTCTACTGCTGCAGTCACAGGCGCTGTTTACGCTGCTGTTTTCCACCTTGGTTTTGCGTGATGTGCCGCGCCGCCAGCAGTGGCTCGGTGTCGGGTTAGCGCTGGCGGGTATGGGCACGATCGCCCTCGACCGGGGGGGCAATACCCCGCTGTTCGGCCTGACCCTGATCTTGGCGGCGGCGGCCTCTTGGGCTATGGGCAATATTTGCATCAAGCTGGCCAAAATCGATAATGGCTTTCAACTGTTTGCTTGGATGTCGGTGATTCCGCCGCTGCCGCTACTGGGGCTCTCGGTCTGGCTAGAGTCGGGGCAGTGGACGGCCCTGCGATCGCTCAGCTGGCTGGGCCTGGGCACGATGCTCTACACAGGGCTAATTTCTTCGTTGCTGTGTTTCGGCTTTTGGGCTTATCTGGTGCAGCGCTATTCGCCCAATCGGATTGCCCCCTTTTCGCTGCTGGTGCCAATTTTTGGCATGGCGTTTGCCGTCTCACTGTTGGGCGATAGCTTCAGCCGCTTAGAGATGATGGGCTCGGTTCTGGTGTTTATCGGGCTGAGCTGCACCATTTTGACGCCAACGCCAGCCGCTGCGATCGCCCCGACCCCAGTGTCCCCCACCCAAGATTGAAGCGTCACCATCCGCTAAGCTTTTGGCATTGCGCTGCCAGAGTTTTCTATGACTGCCGGAATACTGACCGCTGTGATTTCTGCTGTGACGTCGTTATTGGTGGCACTGGGCACCCAATACTTCGCCTTTAGAACCACGCGCCAGCTAGACCAGGCTCAGGAACGCGATCGCATCAACCTGACCTATCTCAACCCACTGCGACTGTATGCTGAAGAAGTTTACGCGCGGCTGGATCGGATTCGCGATCGCCTAGAACAGGAAAATGGCACCTGCCAAGCGCTACGGTCGATCGACCAACCAGAAGCGCTCCAATCGATTGATGAAGATTGGTTTGCCTACCAAGGCTATTATTTGATGTCGTCTTGCTATATGACAGGGTGCCTATTCTTCCAAATCCAGCGAGTGCGAGCGTATGCCCCTTCCTGAAAATCAGTCAAACCAGCGATACCGAGCTGATCAGTTTGCTGTTTGACGTCAGCGTGTCATTTGGTAAAGGCGGCGGCATATACTACATTTTGCAGGGCACGTTAGCCCACGAAATGGCTACCCCTGAAGGGCAAACGCCCATTAGCTATCGGGCCTTTTGTACGCAGCTACGCGATCCTCAAAACCTGGCTTGGTTTAAGCAGCTCGTGCAGTTTTATCTCAAGCTGGGGCAAGGGCAAAACCGCGATCGCCTTGCCCCCACCTTGGCCGCTATTCAGCAGCTCTTACGGTTTTTAGAACGCACCTTAGGCGGCGGCACCAGTATTGAGCAGCGCCTGATTACACAAAATGAGGCCGCTAACCAACCGCGTTAATGCCAGCCTTTCGACAATCGGCGCAGCAGCTTTTCGCTCTCGACCCAGACAAACATCAGCGTACTGAAACCGAAGCAAATGGCGAGTTCTGTCGGACTGAGGAGCTGGGTGCCAAAAAAGGTGCGTAGCGGTTCGACATAAATCAGCATCAGCTGCAACACCGTTGTGATCGTCACCGCTGCCAACACAAAAGGATTGGAAGCGGGCGACATTTGGTAGGTCATTTGCGTATCCGATCGCACCGCGATCGCGTGGCCCATTTGCGCCAGACAGAGGGTGGTGAATACCATCGTTTTCCAGCGGTCGGGGTCGCCGGGGAAAGCCGGATTTTGGGCATGGAAATAGGCCCAATACATCAGCGTGATGGAAATGATGCTGAACACGATGCCGATGCGCAGCATATAGATGCCGAGCCCCCGCGCAAAGATGCTTTCTTGCGGATCGTAGGGCGGGCGTTCCATCACATCGGGTTCGGCGGGTTCGACGGCCAACGCCAAGGCCGGAAAGCCATCAGTGACCAGATTCATCCACAAAATCTGCAGCGGCGTCAGCGGCACATCCAAAATGGGCAGCAAAATCGGCGAGGCGGCGATCGTCAGCACTTCGCCAATGTTGGAACCGAGAATATATTTCACAAAGCGGCGAATGTTGTTGTAGACCACGCGCCCTTCTTCTGTTGCCGCCACGATGGTGGCAAAGTTGTCGTCGAGCAGCACCATGTCGCTGGCTTCTTTGCTGACGTCGGTGCCAGTGATGCCCATGGCAATGCCAATGTCCGCCTGTTTCAGAGCGGGGGCATCGTTGACGCCATCACCGGTCATGGCCACGACGTGGTGCTGGGCCTGCAGCGCCTGCACAATTCGCAGCTTGTGCTCAGGGGCCACTCGCGCATACACTTGCACATCACGAACGGCCTGCTGCAGGGCGGCGGTATCCATGGTTTCTAAAGCCTGCCCGGTGAGCGTGGTGGCATCGGCCGGGGCAATGCCCATATCGGCGGCGATCGCTCGGGCCGTCAGCTGGTGGTCGCCGGTAATCATCATCGGGCGAATACCCGCCTGCTGGCAGAGTCGCACCGCCTCACGCGCTTCCGGTCGCGGGGCATCCATCATGCCCACCAGCCCCAACCACACCAAATCTTGCTCCACCTCAGCTTCCGCAACGTCGGACGGCGGTAGGGTCGTGAGCGATTTGCAGGCTAGACCTAACACCCGCAAGCCTTGGCTGGCCATCGTTTCATTTTGCGCCAGAATGCGATCGCGGGTCGCCGCCGCCAAAGACCGTAACTCACCCCCTTGTTGAATCCGCTCACACCGCTCTAGCAGCAGCTCGGGTGAACCTTTGGCAAAGAGCCAGTAGGGGCTGTCCGGCAACTCTAGGCAGGCAGCCTCAGGCAACGGGGCGACAATCACGCTCATGCGCTTCCGTTCTGACGAAAAGGCCCACTCCGCTTCCCGCAAAAACTGTTGCATGAGCGGCTGTTGGTCAAACCCAGCCTTGCCCGCGAGCACCACCAACGCGCCTTCCGTCGGATCTCCTAAAATCGCCCATTCCCCCGCTTCTTTTTGCAAGATGGCATCGTTGCACAGCACCCCACCCAGCAGCAGCAGTCTTAGGTCAGGTGACGTGGGCCAGGCCACGGTACCGGCATCGGTGGTGAACTTCCCTTCGGGTTGGTAGCCCGCACCGGTGACTTGCAAACGTTGATCCAGCGTTTGCACCGTCTGAACGACCATTTTGTTCTGGGTTAGCGTACCAGTCTTGTCAGAGCAAATGGTCGTCACTGAGCCTAGGGTTTCAACAGCGGGTAGGCGACGGATCAGCGCATTGCGGCGCACCATCCGCTGGGTCCCGATCGCCAACGTCACGGTAATCACGGCGGGCAAGCCTTCGGGCACCACGGCTACGGCCATACTCAAAGACACTTCTAACAGATCTTCAAAGGCGGCCCAGCCGGCAAAGAAGACGCCGCCGATCACGACGATCGCGACCAAAATCAGCGAGCCGGTGACCAGGGCATTACCCAGCTGATTCATTCGCAGTTGCAGCGGCGTGGGCTCATTTTCCACTGCCTGCAGCATGGCCGCGATACGCCCCAGCTCAGTCTGCATGCCCGTTTGCGTCACCAAGGCCCGACCGCGCCCCTGCACCACCTCGGTGCCCTGATACACCAGGTTGGTGCGATCACCCAAGCTGGCATCCGCCGCTAACACCACTGCGGCTTGTTTCATCACCGCCTGGGCTTCGCCCGTGAGTGCCGCCTCGCGCACTTGCAAATTAGCGGTATCGAGTAACAAGCCATCGGCGGCTACCTGCATCCCGGCATCGAGCAGCAGCACGTCGCCCGGCACTAAATCCTGTGAGGGCACCTCGATCGTCTTGCCATCGCGGACGATGCGCACGCTGGGCGAGGCCATTTGTTTCAGCGCGGCCAGCGCCTTTTCGGCTCGACTTTCTTGCAGATACCCCAGCACGCCATTCAAAATAACGATGGCAAAAATTGCGATCGCATCCTTCGGCACTTCATGGGCTCGCAGAGCAATTACCCCAGAAATGATCGCGACCGCCATCAACATCAGCAGCATGATGTTGGTGAACTGATCAATAAAAATGCGCCAGCTGGCGCGCCCCTGAGTCTCTTCTAAAACATTGGCCCCCACCTGCTCGCGGCGAGTGATGACCTCTGGTGACGATAACCCCGCCTGGCGATCGCTCTGCAGTTGGGCCAGCGCTTGATCAGGCAGTAACGTATGCCAGCCGTCAACGGGCGGAGTGGGTAGCCAATCGGTCGTATCCAAAGCGTTCAAAAGCTCTACTTGCCAACGCTTTCATGTTATCGGCCTGCCGAATTGAAAATCCGACTCTGGCAGCAGATGTTGCGCTTTGTAGAAATTCGTATTGTTTCAGGCAGAAATATTATTCAACGTTGGCTCGTCTCAAAAACGGCACGAGCACGTCTGACACCTTATCGGCCCAGTCTTCTTGGGCATAATGACCGACTTCAGCCAATTTCGTCAGCTCCCCATGGGGCAAGGTCTCAGCCCAGGTCTCGGCCAGCGCCACCGGCACCCAAGGGTCGGCGGTGCCCCAAATCAGGAGCGTCATGCCTGACCACTGCTTGAGCCCTGCGGCGATCGCCTGGGTTGTCGCCGCTAGGTTGAAGGTCCGCAGGGTAAACAGCAGCGATCGCCCGGCGGATGACGTGGTCAAAAACGGTTTGCGATACACGTCTAAGTCTTTGTCTTTAACTTGGTAGGGGCCACCGCCTTCCAGGGTGCGATCGACCAGTAAGGGATCTTGGGTCATCATTTCACCGGCGAGCGGCCAGGTCATGCGACGAACGGCACCCGGTAGCTTGACCGTCGTATCTAACGGCGTGTTGATGATTACCAATCGCTCCACCCGCTCCGCATGACGCAGCGCATACAGCACGCCATAAACGCCCATAAAGCCCTGCACGACCAGGTGACAGCGCTCAATCTCTAGGGCTTCTAGAAATCCGTTCAAGGCGTCAACAAAAGCGTCAGCGGTATAGGCAAAGTCGCGTTTTTCCGGAAAATCGGAAAAGCCGTGGCCGATCCAATCCGGGGCGATCGCGCGCAAGCCTTGCTCCGCGATTTTGGGCATCACCTCGCGCCAGCTATAGCTTTGCGACACTAACCCATGCAGCAATACCACCGGCAGCCGACTGGCGTCTTCGCGCAGCGGGTTGGCCTCGCGATAAAACCACTTCAGCTTGCCCACCTGAATCTGCTGCTCTAAAATCGCCACCGACTCGGCCTCTAGATATCGATATGTAGACTCCGTGCTGGTTAAAAACTGCAGCTACTGTGAGATGTCGTAGCAACAGTTCTTAATCCAGACGAAGTTAACGTGGCTATGAGCTTACCGCCTTAGCGACCTCCCCAGCAATTGAGTCCCCGATGGCGGCCGCAGTCCAAGAGAGGGCTGGCAACCTCACCCCAACCCATCTTTTGCCGATAGCAAGGCGGCAAACCCTGATGGTTCGCTGGCTCCACTTCCCCCCGCCGGGTCAGGCGGCGGGCGGAATGAGGGCGATCGTCCGCCGAGTCTATCCAGGCGCTGCAATATCTTATTGACCTGTGCACCGGGCGCGCGATCGCTGGGTGATACCCGTAACCCAGGTGTTAAACGCAGGCTGAGATAGGAGCCAGCAATTTCAGTAAAAACACCAGCAAACCTGGCTGACAATTTTTTCGAGGTACCGTATATGTACCGTGATTTTGTAATATATCAAGAAGAGGTGGGCTCAGCCGCCTCCCATCGAGAGGAGGAAACCACCATGTCAGGAACCTTCGAAACCGGACATCAGCTGTCATCACTGGTTGACCAGTTCATGGCGTCGAGAAATATCAGTCAGCGGCAGTACCGACGGCTGTCTCAGCTTGTTTTGGCCGACGGCAGCATTGATGAGCAGGAATTGCGAGAAATTAATCGCTTGTTTGACGCGATTCAAACGGGTCGGATTCGCGTCATCGATTAAGAGAATTGCCGTGACACTGTCACCCGCCGTAGGATAGGTCGCTTTCCCGTAGATCGCGCCAAACTCCCGATCAAAGTGCATCCTGCCCCCCCACCGCCCCACCGCACTTGCACATCATCGAACAAAGAGGCTGCCCTACGCCGGTATTTTCACCCTGGGGTTGTGCCAAGGTGGCATGAACGATGGGCATGACCGGCGGTATCTGCCTGAGATGTCACGACTGCGGCTACCAGAATCGTCCACCCAACAATCGCTTTGCCTGAATGTCTCCAGGCGCTACCGGTTTATACTTAACCGATAAAAGGCGCACGAAATCGTCTGTTACAGAGAGGAGACGACGACGATGTCAGGAACCTTTGGCAACGGATATCAGCTTTCATCACTGGTTGACCAGTGCATCGCATGCAAACACATTAGCCAGCAAGAGTATCAGTATCTCGCTCAAATTCTCTTGGCGGACGGCAGCATTGATGAGCAGGAACTCCAAGAAATTAATCGCTTGTTTGATGCCATTAAAGCCGGCCAGATTCGCGTACTCCATTAAGTGTGCATAGAGTCTTTGTGGTGTAACCATGTCCTGAGCAGGGTCTTAGGCATCGGCGGCTCAGAGGACATAGGGGACTTCTAGTGCTCTACGGCAGAAGTAAGGCGACCCTGACCGTTTCTCTACCCCCTTCCTTGCCCCACTGCTCCCTAGCCATCGGCAAATAGTTGGTGAAATCACACCGCAGCCTACTAATGGGGATGTCACTTTCTCTCTGAGGAAGGTGCTTCCCGTAGGTAAAGCCTGCCGCTGAGCAGACGACTTTGCTCAGCTAGGCTGAGCAAAGTCGTCTGCTCAGCTAGCGTAAACCTTGGGGCGCTTACTGTTCAATTGAGTCAACAGCGATATCGGCAAAACCTGTTAACGCGACTAATGGCAAGCCTCACGGCGATTAAATCATCACTGCTTCAGATTATTAGGGGTGTCATAAAGCATCGATAAACTCTCCCGAATCTTCCGGGAATATAGGGACTTCGCTCGGGTAATGGAATGGTAGATGCACCCTGATTCCGAAGCTTCGCTGTTTTAACAGCGGGGCTTTTTTTTTGAACTTACGCAAAAGCCTCCTATAGCAGAAGTCGGAATGAAGAAGCCGGAAGTCGGAATTGAAAGGCCCATTGGTTGGTGATTTCAGACATCTAGAGTGACCTAATCAAACTGCAGCTTGCTATATATCCTCCAAAGCTGGGAGATGTTGAATCCGCCCCTCCAGATTTGCTAATCCTGTGGGGGGTTTCCAGGAACCTCATATCACTGAGCTTTCGGCTTCCATGATGGTGGCGGCGATCGCCCTTCCCGGTTGGCTCAAGTCCTGTAGACAACCGGGAAGGGCGGCTTCCAGCCTGCCTCCATCACCAGCTTTTTCAAGGGTTGTGGGGCGTTCAGGACGGCCAGGATGGCCATCGAACAAGAGCGCACCGAGGCCGCGATATCAGAGCGGCATTGTCAAACCCCTACAAGGTTAGCCAGATTTGGGGGTTAAGGGGGTCAAAATCGGATTCAACTGTGTAGGCCCTGTCTTTTGGAGGCAAGCCATGGGGCTGTAGAGCCCTGGCAAACATTTCAGTGTCAGGCTATGCCACTCTTTCAACTCATCAGTGCTTCAGATTATCAGCGATCGCGTAAAGCGTTGATAAACTCTCCTCAACCTTCCGGGAATATAGGGAGTTCCCGCGATTAGTGGAATGGTAGATGCACCCTGATTCCGAAGCTTCGCTGTTTTCACAGCGGGGCTTTTTTTGTCGGGTTCAGCCACGGCGCTGTGGAGCACCGTCCAACCCTTTAATCCAGGTTATTTCACCCTTTCAGCCAGACTCATCCAGCGGTCTGTGGCAGTATCAATCTGATGAGTTAGCGTCGCGAGCTGTTGCGACAATTGCTGCATCTCGTCGTAGTCGGTGGGGGCATTGCTGTAGAGCTTCTTTTCTAGCGCTGCCTTTTCCGCCTCTAATTGAGGAATCTGCGCTTCTAGCTGTTCGTATTCGCGCTTCTCTTTATAGGAAAGTTTTTGGGACTGGCTATCGGCGATCGCCTGGGTTGCACTTGGCGTTGCAGCGGCACTCGGTTTAGTCCCCGATCTGGGTTTCTCAGGGGCTGACGGCGGGTTGGCCTGATCTCGTTTTTGCTCCAAATACAGGGAGTAGTTGCCGGGATAGCGGCGAATGTGACCGCCGTCCTCAAAGGCAAACACTTGTTGCACCGTCCGGTCGAGAAAGTAGCGATCGTGGGAAACCACAATGACGCAGCCGTTAAACTCTTCTAAATATTCTTCCAGCACCGACAGGGTTTGCACGTCGAGGTCGTTGGTTGGCTCGTCTAAAATCAGCACGTTGGGAGCCTGCAGCAGCACCTGCAGCAAAAAGAGACGTCGCCGTTCGCCCCCCGAGAGCTTATGAATGGGCGCATATTGCTGATCGGGCGGAAACAAAAACCGCTCCAGCATTTGCGAAGCAGTAATCACGCTGCCGTCAACCGTTTTGACGAGTTCTGCCGTTTCTTTGAGATATTCCAACACCCGCTGGTTGGGATTTTTGATCACATCGTCGGAATGTTGATCAAAATAGCCAAAGTGAATCGTGTCGCCAATTTCGATGGTGCCCGCATCGGGAGCATCGCGCCCGGTGATTAAGTTCATCAGGGTGGACTTGCCGACGCCGTTGGGGCCGATGATGCCAATGCGATCGCGGGGCTCAAAGGTGTAGGTTAAGTCTTTAATCAGGGTGCGATCGCCGTAGCCCTTGGTGACCGACTCCAGCTCAATCACTTTTTTGCCAATACGTCGACCCACCGTGGTGATATCGACCTTGCCCAGGGACTCTTTAAAGTCACGATTTTGCATCTCATCAATGCGTTGAATGCGGGCTTTTTGTTTGGTGCTGCGGGCTTTGGGGCCGCGCTTCAGCCATTCCAGTTCGCGCCGCAATACGCCGCTATGCTTCTTTTGAGTGCTGACGCCAGCGGCTTCGGCTTCCGCCTTTTTTTCAAGGTAATAACTATAGTTGCCGCTATAGCCCAACAGGTCGCCGCGATCGACCTCCAAAATGCGATTGGTCACCCGATCCAGAAAGTAGCGATCGTGGGTAATCAGCAGCAGCGCCCCGCGAAACCCATTCAGATAGCTTTGCAACCACTCAACCGATTCGGCGTCCAGATGGTTGGTGGGCTCATCCATCAGCAGCGCATCGGGATCCGACAGCAAGGCTGAGGCGATCGCCACCCGCTTGCGATACCCCCCCGATAAATCACCGACGCGGGCGTCCAAATCTTCAATGCCCAACTGCGTGAGCACCACCGTAGCGCTGGTTTCCAAGTCCCAGGCTCCAGCAGCGTCGATTTTCTCCGTCACGCGCGACAGTTGAGTCATCAAGGCATCCATGTCTGCCGGATTGTGTTCCATCCGATGCGAGATGTCTTCATACTGGCGAATCAGCGCCATTTGCTCGCCCGCATCGGCAAAAACCTGCTCCAACACGGTGCGATCGCCTTCAATTTCGGGCTGCTGGGGCAGATACACGATTTTGGCACTGGAATTTCGCCAAACATCACCACTGTCAATCGGCTCCAGGCCCGCGATCATCTTCAACAAGGTCGATTTACCCGAGCCGTTGGTGCCAATCAGCCCAACCTTATCGCCCTCTTCTAAGCTAAAGCTGGCATCCCGCAAAATTTCTTTGATACCGAAGTCTTTTTGAATG
>ERZ1740058.1264-NODE-1264-length-12680-cov-9.969505_pt1 | contig 12680 bp, 15 predicted proteins | sample MGYA00581745_ERZ1740058 | MGnify/ENA primary metagenome ERZ1740058 (study PRJEB43018, sample SAMN04849742) | marine metagenome | isolation source: floating plastic debris | place: Pacific Ocean | collected 2008-08-30 | study: EMG produced TPA metagenomics... | reverse complement strand
TGCAGGAGGCTGTAGAGCAGCATCGAGCCATGGCCGGCCGACAACACGAAACGGTCACGGTTGGGCCAGTGGGGTGCCTTGGGATCGACGTTGATGTGATGGACGAACAGCGTCGTCACCAAATCCGCCGCCCCCATGGGCAAGCCCGGGTGGCCCGACTTTGCTGCTTCGACCGCGTCGACCGACAGCATTCTGATGGCGTCGGCCATCGGCCTTAATTTGTCCACATCCACCATGACATCCGCCTTGTCGCTCTGTTGTTGTGGGCTGGGTCTCATCGATAGGATCGGGTCCCTGGCTGAACGGGTGCCGGGACGCAAGGGGCGGCGGTTAATTTCCGCTACCGGCAAAGGAGGAAGCTGTTAACCATGGCGTCTATGCCGCACGAAGCCCCTTCTAAGCCCGCTGAGCCGCTCGATTTGGCGCTAGCGCGGCTTGATGGCGCGATCATCGCGCTGCGGCGGGCCGTGGCGGTGCGCGAGGCCGCGGACGGCGATACGGCGCACACCCAGGATGACTTGGCGCGGCTGGAACGGGATCGCGCGGACCTTGCCGAGCGGCTCGACGCCGCAGAGGGTCGCGCTGACCGATTGCGGGAGGCCAATGCCGAGGTGGCCAAACGCTTGGTGCGGGTCATGGAGTTGGTGCGGCGCATGGATCGCGGCCTGTGAGCGCGGTCACGCTGGTCATCGGCGGTCGGCCGGTCACGGTGAGCTGCGGCGATGGCGAAGAGGAGCGCATGCGTCGGCTGGGTGCGGAGCTGTCGAAGACCATCGGCCTGCTCCGCGAGCAGCCGCTCGCCACCCAAGCAGATGAGCGCGACATCGTGATCCTCGCGGCACTCTCGGTGCTGGAGCGGCTCGACCGGGCGGAGGAGCGCATCGCAGCGCTGAACCTGCGCAATCGCGAGGTGGAGACGGGGCGCGCCATGGTCGCTGCGGAGGCAAGAGAGGCCCGCGATGCAGTGGCGGAGCGGATCGTCGGTGTCGCCGCCGAGCTTGAGGGGCTGGCGGCCATGCTCACCGCAGCGCTGGCCAAAAAGGCGCAGAGGGTGCAGCATGACAGCGACTCACCATTGGAAGGCTAGTCGGTGTTTGACCCTGCAATTCTGGTTGCCTTTTTCCTGACCTCCGCCGCCATCGTCATCGTTCCTGGACCCACCGTCAGCGTCATCATTGCAAATTCGCTGCGGCGCGGTGCAGCGGCGGGGCTGATGAATGTGGCCGGGACACAGGCCGGGCTCATCACCATGATTGCCGTTTTAGCAGTGGGCCTTGAGGCGGTGGTGAGCATGGTCGGCGAGGCTTTCGTTGTCATCAAGCTGATCGGCGCGGCCTACCTTGTGTATCTCGGCATCAAAATGCTGCGCAGCGATGGTGCGCTCGCCCGCGCTGAAGGGGACGAGCGCAGCCTCTGGGGCTACTTCGCGCAAGGCTTCTTCGTGATCTGGTCCAACCCAAAAGCGCTTCTGTTTTTCGGCGCCTTCATCCCCCAGTTCGTCAGCCCTGCCTACAACTCGGCGGTGCAGGTGGTGGTGTACGGCCTCATTTTCATGCTCGCCGCCACGGTGTTTGACAGCATCTACGCTCTGCTCGCCGGCCGTGCGGGGCGTTGGCTCACATCGGCCCGCGTCCGCATTGCCGAGCGCATCGGCGGCTGCGTTCTGGTGGCGGGCGGTGTGGCTTTGGCGTTCACGCGTCGCTGAGGCGGACCGATTGCCACTTCCCCAGGACAGGGAATGAGCTTACCTTCCGTCGTGGAGCTGCCTGGCTCGTTTGGACACTCTAATCCCCGGGGCCTTATCGATCCGATCGGGAGCTATCCCTGACCTGGGCCGTGGCCTGGGACACATGGCGCCCACCTACTTTGTAGGTCCCGGGATCGAATCGTCCGACGGCCAAGGCGGCTTCACATTTTCAGTGGTTTCGCCACCACCTCCCCTCCTGCGACGCAAATAGCGCACCGGTGTGTGGCGCGAGCCTCAGCGTTTCGCGCTGCTAAAGTAATCAGCTTGCAAGCTTCGCATCCTTCAGACAGAAGGCGCGAAGCGAAGGGAGACGGGTCGATGGCCGTTAAAGTTGCAATCAATGGGTTTGGCCGGATCGGGCGCAACGTGCTGCGCGCCATCATGGAATCAGGCCGCACCGATGTCGAAGTGGTCGCGATTAACGACCTGGGACCGGTGGAAACCAACGCCCACCTCCTGCGCTACGACAGCGTGCACGGCCGCTTTCCGATGACCGTCACTGTTGCCGGCGACACCATCGATGTGGGCCGCGGACCAATCAAGGTGACCGCGGAGCGCGATCCCAAGGCGCTGCCCTGGGGCGACGTGGACATCGCGCTGGAATGCACAGGTATATTCACGGCGCGCGACAAGGCTGCCTTGCACCTTGAGAATGGCTCCAAGCGCGTTCTGGTGTCCGCCCCAGCGTCGGGCGCCGACAAAACCATCGTCTACGGCGTGAACGACGACGTTTTGAGCGCAAGCGACGTCGTAGTGTCGAACGCGTCGTGCACCACCAACTGCTTGGCGCCCGTGGCGTCAGTTGTGCACAAAGCGATCGGCATTAAGCGTGGGTTCATGACCACGATCCACAGTTATACGGGCGATCAACCCACGCTCGACACCATGCACAAAGACCTTTACCGCGCCCGCGCTGCGGCGATGAGCATGATCCCCACGTCCACCGGCGCGGCGAAGGCGGTCGGCCTAGTGCTGCCCGATCTTAACGGCAAGCTCGACGGCGTCGCGATCCGCGTACCAACACCGAACGTGTCGGTGGTGGATTTCAATTTCGAGGCTGAGCGCGACACCAGCGTTGAGGAAATCAACGATGCCATCCGCTCGGCAGCCGGCGGCGCGCTCTCGGGCATTTTGGGTGTGACGGACGACAAGCTCGTCTCGATGGACTTCAACCACGACGCGCATTCGTCGGTGTTTGCCACCGATCAGACCAAGGTGATGGACGGCAACTTCTGCCGCGTTCTGTCTTGGTATGACAACGAATGGGGCTTTTCGAACCGCATGGCCGACACGGCGGTCGCGATGGCCAAACACCTCTAACTCCCTCAAGCAGAACGAGTTTTCCTGATGACGATGCTGGAGAGCCCGCTACGCTTCGCCGATGAGAGCGATGCATTCGTCCTGGCAGAGTTGGTCAACTATGCCGGCGACGGACTACCGCTCGAACTGTGGCGCACGCTGGCCGGTCCCCAGGGTGATCCCTGGGCGCTGGGGCGTACCCGCCATGGCGAGCGCGCTGCACGCGGCCAGTGGGTGGTGGTCGATGAAGGCACCGTCGTTGCCGCGCTTGAGGGTTATCCGACGCCGGTGTCTGACGATTTTGATGGTCATGACGTCCCATCGATCCTGGAGCCGATGATCGCGTTGCGGGCCAAGGTCCCCAACCACTTCTTCATCGATAATCTGGCGGCCTACCCGCGGGCGCGCGGGCGTGGGCTCGGTGCGCGCCTGGTGCGCTACGCGGAGAGCGTGGCGGCAGAACAAGGCCTTGATGGCGTCGCGATCGCGCTGGCGGACCAGAACCACGGCGCGCTTCGTCTCTACGACCGCCTGGGCTACCGGGAAGAGGCGCGGGTTGAGATGGAAAAAGGCGGGTGGGAGAGCCCCTCCACGCACTGGGTGCTGCTGGTCAAGAAAGCGAAGAAATGACCAAAACGCTGGACGACCTGCTGCCGAGCGCCGCTGGACAAAGGGTGCTGGTGCGGGTCGATCTCAACGTTCCGATGGCGGACGGCAAAGTCACCGACGATGCCCGTCTGAGGGCGGTCGCCCCAACCGTCACCCAGCTGTCGGACGCGGGCGCAAAAGTCATCCTGCTCGCCCACTTCGGCCGGCCCAAGGGTAAGCGCAATGCCGACATGTCGCTTGCACCAGTCGCAGATCCGCTGGCTGCCGTGATCGGCCGGCCGGTGACGTTCGCCGACGACTGCGTGGGCGATCCCGCGGCGCAGGCGGTCGATGCGCTCACCAACGGCGGCGTGCTGCTCCTGGAAAACACGCGCTTCCACGCCGGCGAGGAGGCCAACGATCCCGCATTTGCGGCCGCGCTCGCCGAAAACGGCGATGCTTATGTCAACGACGCCTTTTCCGCTGCCCACCGCGCGCACGCGTCCACCGAAGCGCTCGCCCATCTCCTCCCCGCCTATGCGGGACGGGCGATGCAGGCCGAGCTGGAAGCGCTCGAACAGGCGTTGGGCTCGCCCAAACGGCCCGTCATGGCGATTGTCGGCGGCGCCAAAGTCTCCACCAAGATCGCGCTCCTGGAAAACATGGTCGGCCAGGTGGACATGCTCGTCGTGGGTGGCGGCATGGCCAACACCTTCCTGCACGCCAAGGGCGTTCCCATCGGCAAATCGCTGCACGAGGCCGATTTCGCCGATACCGCAAACGCGATCATGGCAGCGGCCGACAAGTCCGGCTGCGAGGTGATCTTGCCCACCGACGCGTTGGCCGCCAGCGAGTTTGCCGCCCATGCACCCCATGAGACCGTGCCGACGGACCAAGCGGTCGCCGGCGACAAAATGATCCTCGATGTGGGGCCCGACAGCATCGCCCGGGTTAAAGCCGGCATGGACCGCGCGGCGACGCTCGTGTGGAACGGCCCGCTGGGTGCGTTTGAAATCCCACCGTTCGACACCGCGACAGTGGCGGCAGCCCAATACGCCGCAGAGCTGACCGCCGCAGGCAAGCTCCTCACTGTGGCTGGCGGCGGCGACACGGCCGCTGCGCTCGCCCATGCCGGGGTCGCCGACAAGGTGAGTTATCTCTCCACCGCCGGGGGCGCATTCTTGGAATGGCTGGAAGGCAAGCCACTCCCTGGCGTTGAGGCTTTGAAGCGCGGCGGCTGAGCCTTAGATAGCTCCCAAGGAAAGCGCGCCACGGGAGCAAATGATGAGCGACGAGCTGAACGATATCGCCCTTGCCATGGTCAAGCCGGGCCAGGGGATACTGGCAGCTGACGAGTCCACGGGGACCATCAAGAAGCGGTTCGACCAAATCGGCCTCGCCAACGAGGAAGAAAACCGCCGCGCCTACCGCGAGCTTTTGTTCACCGCCGACGACGCGATGAACAACTACATTTCCGGCGTCATCCTGTTTGACGAGACGCTGCGCCAGTCCACCAAGGACGGCCGCCGCTTTGCCGACGTCATCAGCGCAGCCGGCGCTGTTCCGGGCATCAAAGTCGACAAAGGCGCAAAGGCGCACGCTGCCTTCCCGGGCGAGAAGGTCACCGAAGGCCTCGACGGTCTGCGCGAGCGGCTGCAGGAGTATCACAGCCTGGGCGCACGCTTTGCCAAGTGGCGCGCGGTGATCGACATCGCGGATGGGCTGCCCACCACCGGCTCCATCGCGGCTGATGCGCACGCCCTCGCCCGCTACGCAGCGCTGTGCCAAGAAAACGGGATCGTTCCCATCGTCGAGCCTGAAGTGATCATGGATGGCCCCAACTCCGGCCACGACATTCAGCGCTGCTACGATGTGACCGAGCTCACGCTGAATATGGTGTTTGACGAGTTGTTCGCGCAGCGCGTTTCGCTGCCTGGCATGATCCTCAAGCCGAACATGATTGTTCCGGGCCTGAACGGTCCGCAGGTTCCGGCAGCTGAGATCGCCGAGATGACGGTGGCGTGCCTGAAGGCGACTGTCCCGCCCGCAGTCCCGGGAATTGCGTTCCTGTCTGGCGGGCAGACGGAAGAGCAGGCGACCGAGAACCTGTCGCTCATGAACGCCATGGGCGGCCTGCCTTGGGCGCTGACATTCTCCTACGGCCGGGCGCTGCAGCAAGCGGCCCTGAAGGCGTGGGGCGGCAAGCCCGAGAACGTCGCCGCGGGACAAGCGGCCTTCACCCACCGGGCGAAGATGAATGGCATGGCTGCCTCCGGCACCTGGTCGGCTGCGAACGAGAAGATGGCCGCCTGACACAGCAACGTCTCATCGTGGTGATCGAGCCCCATCACACGCTCGATCACCTCGCTCCTCTGACCGCAATAGCCGCCGCAGCGGTTGTCTCTGTGGCCCATCCTGGCCTCCGCGATCTCGTTGCCGCGCTGCAATCGGCAGGCGCGGCCGTGCTTCTTAACGCTCAAACCACTAATGCCGGCTACACTGGTGAGGTCGCCGACGGGGTTCACGTGGGCGGATCGCTGGAAGATCGGCATGAGGCGCTACGCTCGCGCGGTGGTGATGGCAGCGTTGGCGTGACGGCGCGAAATCGCCATGAGGCGATGTTGCTTGGAGAGGCTGGGGCGGACTACATCTGGTTTGAAGCTGATCCGGCGCTGAGCTCCGCCGAGGCGACTGAGCTTTGTGCTTGGTGGAGTGCGCTGTTTGAAGTACCGGCGGTGATGGCCGGGCCGCTTAGCGAAGTTGAGGACTTGTGCGCGACGGGGGCGGATTTCATCGCAGTCACCGATTTGCTCGACCAGCGCGATGGCGCGGCGGCGCTCGAACGCGTCTCGGCGGGATTGGGCGAGGCTGCGGGCTGACGGCGCTCGCCGTTGTGACGGCGAGCCTTGTCTGGCCGGTGGCGGCGCACGCACAAACTGACGAACCGCCGATCCCGCCCGCCGTGATCGATACCGTTGACGCGGTCGAAACCGACTCCGCACCATCGGAGGCGCAAAGGCGCGCCACACGGCGATGGCTGCCTGTTCCTGCTGGTCTGCCGTCGGTCGTCCCCCAACAGCCGGGGCCAGGCGTTGTGGTGTTGCCCGGTCCAACGGACGAAATCCCCCTCTCCCACTTCGCATTCGGCGCCTATCAGCGGGGGCTTTACCGAACCGCCTTTCAGGTGGCGCTGCGTGCTGCGGATGACGGCGATTCGGCGGCGGCCGCGCTGATCGGGCGGCTATACGAAGAGGCCCGCGGCGTTGAATCGGACCCAGAACGAGCGGCGGGCTGGTACGCCCTCGCGGCCGATCAGGGCAATGCGGGTGCGCAAAGCCGCCTTGGCGTGATGCTTCTCACCGGCCGCGGCGTGCCGCAGAACACGGAGCTTGCGGCGGATGCGTTTGAACGCGCGGCGGCGATGGGCAGTGCCGATGGGGCGCACAGCTTGGCGCTGATGGTGCTCAAAGGGGAAGGCCGGGAGAGCGAGCCCGAAACAGCCTTTCGCTTCATGGAACAGGCTGCCAAAGGGGGCGACACAAAAGCTCAATTCGCGCTCGCCACGTTCTACGAAGAGGGGTATGGCACCCCTCCCGACGATGTCGCGGCAACGCTTTGGTACGGTCGCGCGGCTGATGGCGGCGAGCCGGTCGCCGCCTTTCGCTACGGCGTGCGCCTGTTTAACGGCATCGGCACAGACGTTGATGAGTTCGCTGCGGCGCCGCAAATCGCCCGCGGCGCACGGGCCGGCATTCCTGAAGCCATGCAGCAGTACGCGCGGATCTTGGCCGCGGGGCGGGGTGCGGCGCCGGACCCAGTGAACGCGATCAAGTGGCACATCCTGGCTCGCCGCGCTGGCCTATCCGACCTTTACATGGACGGCTTCATGGGGACCCGCCCCGAAGCGATCGTGCAAGAGGCGCAGGCGAAGGCGCAGGCCTTCGTCGGCGGCTAAGGATCCAAAGCGCAACCGAGCCGCCCGGCCGAGCGCTTGCTCCAGGCCGGCGGCTGTGTTTCCACCTTTGCCACACGCAGTTTGTACCGCTTAGGGACCCATGAAAATCAACGGTAACGAAATTCGCCCTGGCAACGTGCTGGAGCACCAAGATTCGCTGTGGGCCGCGGTGAAGGTGCAGCATGTGAAGCCCGGCAAGGGCGGCGCCTTTGCGCAGGTGGAGCTAAAGAACCTCCTTGATGGCCGCAAGCTTAACGAGCGCTTCCGCTCCGCCGATACCGTGGAGCGCGTGCGGCTGGAGCAAAAAGACTTTCAGTACCTTTATTCTGAAGGCGACATGCTCGTCTTTATGGACAACGACACCTACGAACAGCTCGAGCTGCAGAGCGAGTTTGTCGGCGAGCGTGCCGCCTTCTTGCAGGACGGCATGACTGTGACGGTGGAGCTTTATGAAGAAAAGCCCATCGGGATCTCCCTGCCCCAACAGGTGACGCTGGAGATCACCGAGGCGGACGCCGTGGTGAAGGGCCAGACCGCGTCGTCGAGCTACAAGCCGGCGATCCTCGAAAACGGCGTCAAAGTCATGGTGCCGCCGTTCATCGCGGCGGGTGAGAAGATCGTCGTCGATACCGAAAGCATTGAATACATTCGTAGGGGTGAATGATGGCGCGTAAGCTGATTACGACCGGTTCGCCGTTTGAGGCGAAGGCGGGCTATTCTCGCGCGGTACTCGACGGGGACACCTGTTTTGTGTCCGGCACGACGGGCTATGACTACGAGGCGATGGAGCTGCCGGAGGACATCACCGCGCAGACCCGAAACATCCTGAAAACCATCGAGTGGGCGCTTGGCGAAGCCGGGATGGAGCTCGCCGACGTGGTGAAGGTCCAGGTCGTGGTGACGGATCGGCAGTACGTGCCGGCGGTGATGGAGATCCTCGGCGAGGTTTTCGCCGACATTCGACCGGCCAACTATCTGTTCATCGCTGACCTGGTGCAGCCCGCCATGAAAGTAGAGATCGACGCCACCGCAAAGAAGCGGAGCTGACGCTTGTCCCGATCGGCACTTTTGAACGTGATGGTGAACGCCGCGGACAAGGCCGGCCGCGGCCTGGCGCGCGATTTTGGCGAGGTCGAGAACCTTCAGGTGTCGCGGAAGGGACCTGCCGACTTCGTCTCCCGCGCCGACAAACGCGCCGAAGAAGTCATCCACGCAGAACTCTTGCGCGCGCGGCCTTCCTTCGGCTTTCTGGGTGAAGAAGGCACGGTTGAAGAGGGCGATGGTCAGCATCGCTGGATCGTCGATCCCTTGGATGGGACCACCAACTTCCTGCACGGCGTGCCGATCTTCGGCGTGTCGATCGCGCTGGAGCGCCAGGGCGAGTTGGTGGCGGGCGTCGTCTACAATCCTGTGCTCGACGAGCTTTATGTCGCCGAGCGCGGCCAGGGCGCATTTTTGAACAATCGCCGGCTTCGCGTCGCGGCGCGGGACGATCTTGCCGCCTGCCTCATCGGCACGGGCCTTCCCTTCATGGGTCACGGCAATCACGTGCGCGCGCTGTCGGAGGTGCAGCCGCTGATGTCGCGTGTGGCGGGGATACGGCGCGCCGGGGCGGCCGCAATCGATCTCGCCTGGACCGCCGCTGGCCGGCTCGACGGGTTCTGGGAGCACGACCTCAAGCCCTGGGACATGGCCGCTGGGATCGTTCTTGTCCGCGAGGCTGGCGGTTTCGTGACCGATGCGGACAATCGCGGTGAGATGCTGAAAACCGGCTCAGTGGTTGCCGGCAATGACTTTGTGCACCGCGCACTGCTGGGCAACGTGAAGGACGTCAGAGAGGCGCGGCCACGGCCGGTGGCCACACAATAGCCGTGGTGGTTGAGTGAGGTCTGGCGAAGCATTCAGCTTGGCTTCACCGCCGCCTCTATATCTGCACCGCTGAATACCATAGAACCACGTTATGGCCCGACGCGACCCACACAAGCTGTCCACGCCGAGCGTTTATCTCGCGCGGATGATCTTGTTCACCATCCTGATTTCGTTCCTGATTTTCATTCAGATCGGAACGATCCGGGAGGCGTTTATGGCCAATCCCATTCTGAACGGCTTGATCGTCGGCGTGGGGTTGGTGGGCATTTTGTTGGCCATCACGCAAGTCACGCGGTTGTTTCGCGAAGTGCGGTGGGTGAACCGCTTTCGCACCGGCGCGTCGACAGAGCGGAGACAGCCAAAGTTGCTGGCACCGATGGCGACCTTGCTGCGCGACGGTGTGGACGACACGGTGATGAGCGCAGTCACGATGCGCTCAATCCTCGACACCATCGGCACGCGGCTTGATGAACAGCGCGAGATTCTGCGCTATCTCGTTGGGCTTCTTGTGTTTTTGGGCCTCCTCGGCACCTTTTATGGGTTGTTGCAAACCGTGAGTTCGGTGGGCAACACCATCCAGTCGCTCGATGTGGGCTCGGGCGACAGCGCGGTGATTTTCCAGGACTTGAAGTCCGGTCTGGAAGCCCCGCTCGTGGGGATGGGGACCGCGTTTTCATCCTCGCTGTTCGGGCTGACCGGCTCGCTGATCGTGGGCTTCTTGGATCTTCAGGCCGGCCAGGCGCAGAACCGCTTCTACACCGAGCTGGAAGACTGGCTCTCCACGCTGACCGACATCTTTGACGATGCCGAAGTCGCCTCGGCCGCGCAGGCGACCGCAAACCTTCAGCGTTCCGTGGATCGCCTCGCCGCGCTGATGGCCAAGGGCGGACCGGCCGCCGCTGGCCCCGATAGTGCGGTGCTGGCCAGCTACGCTGAAACGCTGCAGCAGGTGGTGCGCAACATGCGCCGCGAGCAAAAGGTTCTGATCGACTGGGCCGAGGCGCAGGGTGCGCAAAATGAGCGGATTGAGGAGCTTCTGGTGCGCCTCAACAGCGCGCTAGAAGCGGACGAACGGGCCTGACGGGCCGGCTCTGAGGGAGGACGAGGATGCCTCGCGCCGCACGCCGGAGAGAGCAACGGGCCGACTACTGGCCAGGCTTCGTGGATGCCATGGCCACGCTGTTGCTGGTCATCATTTTCCTGCTTTCCCTCTTCATGCTGGCGCAGTTTTTCCTCAGCCAAGAATTGTCCGGCCGCGAAAACGCCCTGACGCGGCTCAACGACCAGATTGCCGAGCTCACGCAGCTTCTCGCCTTAGAACGCGCCGGCGCCAGTCAAACCGAAGACGAGGCGCTTGCCATGTCCGCCTCGCTGGATGCGCTCAAGACGCAACGCGACGAGCTTGCCGGCCTTCTGGCGCGCGAGCAGGAAGGCGATGAGGCGGTGAGCGCTGAGGTTCTCGCGCTGCGCACACAGCTTGAGGCGGAAGAAACGCTGTCGGCCGACTCGCTTGCCAGAATTTCGCTTCTCAATCAGCAACTCCTCGCGCTGCGCCAGCAAATCGCATCGCTTGAAGATGCGCTCGACGCGTCGGAAGCGCGGGACAGGGAAAGTCAAACACAGCTGGCTGACCTTGGGCGCCGACTCAACGTCGCGCTCGCGCAGCGTGTCCAAATCCTGAGCCGCTTCCGGTCCGACTTCTTCGGCCGATTGCGGGACATCTTGGCGGACCGGGCCAACATCGAGGTGGTTGGGGACCGCTTCGTGTTTCAGTCCGAGGTGCTGTTTCCGTCCGGCTCTGATCAACTGAACCCCGCTGGCCAGGCGCAGCTGAGGACGCTGGCGCGCGAACTCGCAACGCTTGAGGCCGAGGTGCCGGACGACATCGATTGGGTTCTGCGGGTGGATGGCCACACCGATGCGCAGCCGCTGTCGGGTACGGGCCGTTTTCGCACCAACTGGGACCTCTCCGCCGCCCGTGCCATTTCGGTCGTGCAGTTCTTGATTGACCAGGGCGTCTCGCCGTCCCGGCTGGTGGCCGCGGGATTCGGCGAATTTCAGCCGCTGGTGGATGAAGACACCCAGGCCGCCTTCGACCGCAACCGCCGCATTGAGCTGAAGGTCACGCAGCGCTGAACCTTAAGGCACGTCCACCTGTGGCTGGGAAGCTGACAGTCGTCTGATGATTCGCGCGACCTCGATGCCTTTGCGCGATACCGGGCGGGTCCGCTCACCTGCGGTGTTCACGCACCCGTGTCGGCAGTGTGCGGCTCAGCAAGCCAGTGTCTGCCTCGCCTGAAATATTCATCCTGCACAAGTATCGACCGCCCGCGATGGTGGTCAGAAACCATCGATGTTCATACCTAACCGTCTGATTGTCCACAAAATCGGGATGCCGGGTAGAACCGTACGCACCAGTCATTGCCGGCTCGGCGGCGGCTGTTTCTGTGCGAGAAGACTGATGAATATTGCGGCAAACCTGGTGGGCGCTTTGAGCTTGCAACGATATCCGGATTGACTAAGGTTGCGCCGACTAGCGTCGGGCGGTGCAGTGGCATCGACCTGCGGACGAACTCAAGTCGGCCTGACTAGAAGAGCCGGCGAAAAATGTAATTGGAGGAAGTTGAATGCTTCGCAAGGCATGTCTTTTTGCGTCTTCGGCGCTCGCAGCCGTTGTTCTATCCAGTGCCGCGTCCGCGGCGCCGGACAAGGTGTCGGGACCGGGCTTCGATCCGGGTTGCTTCGCGCCATGGACCGATGACATCGGCTATTTCCAGTGGGATAAGCGCGACGGCCCGCACAAGATCGCCATCGTCAACGGCTTCGTGGGCAATACTTGGCGCATTCAGATGATCCAGACTGCGAAAGCTTATGCCGCGCAGCCTGACATTGCTGCGCAGATCGAAGACTTTAAGGTCGTCTCCACCGGCACCGACGTTGCCGCGCAGCTGGGCGCCATTGAAGACTTCATCAACCAAGGTTACGACGCCATCGTCACCATCGCAGTGTCGCCGGAAGGATTTGACCGGGTGATCCGGCTTGCCGACCGGAACGACGTGGTACTCGTCCCGTTCGATAACGTGCTCGACACCGACAAAGTCATGCAGGTCAACAAAGACCAGCTTGAAATGGGTCGGATGTACGGCCGTTGGCTCATCGACCAATTCGGCGACAAGAGCTCAGGCAAAATCCTCGAAGTGCGTGGCCTTCCCGGTAACTCCG
>ERZ1740058.1263-NODE-1263-length-12682-cov-8.272274_pt1 | contig 12682 bp, 7 predicted proteins | sample MGYA00581745_ERZ1740058 | MGnify/ENA primary metagenome ERZ1740058 (study PRJEB43018, sample SAMN04849742) | marine metagenome | isolation source: floating plastic debris | place: Pacific Ocean | collected 2008-08-30 | study: EMG produced TPA metagenomics... | reverse complement strand
CGGCTCGACCGCCCCGGCGTCGCTGGCCTCGCGCACGGCGGCGCCCTCGCGCAGCTCGAGCGCATTCGTCGGGACGCACGAGACCTCGCACGGTTCGTTCGGCCGATGGCGCGCGCGGCCCGCACGTTGCATCAATCGCGCAACGCCCTTGGGCGAGCCGATCTGGATCACGCGCTCGACGGGCGCGAAGTCGACGCCAAGGTCGAGGGAACTCGTGCACACCACGATGCCGATGCCGCCGGCCTTTACGCCCTGCTCGACGCGCTCGCGCTCCTCGCGATCGATCGAGCCGTGGTGCAGGGCGATCCGGCCCTCCCACTGCGGCCGGCTCACCGAGATGGCGTTGAACCACTTCTCGGCCTGGGACCTCGTGTTCGTGAACACCAGCGTCGGCACGCTCGGGTCGAGGTCGTCGAGAACTTCCTCCAGCATCGCCAGCCCCATGTGCCCGGCCCACGGGAAGCGGCGGATGTCGCGCGGCTTGATCGAACGCACCACCACCGGGCGATCGATCGGCGCCCGGACGATCGCGGGGTTCGAGTCAGAACCAGTGAGCGTCGCCGCGGCCTCGGGGGCGTTGGCGATCGTGGCGCTCAGACCCCACGTACGAAGCCCCGGGGCGAACCTGCGCAGACGCGCCAGCGCCAGCTCGATCTGGCTCCCTCGCTTGCTGCTCAGCAGCTCATGCCACTCGTCGACGATGACCACTTTTAGGTCCGAGAACTTCTTCTCGGCGTCGGCGTTGGTCAGAAGCAGGCACAGCGACTCTGGCGTGGTCACCAGCACGTTGGGCAGGGTCCGTCGCTGGCGGTTGCGGACGGTGCTGGACGTGTCGCCGGTCCGGCTTTCCACCGTCAGCGGCAGATCCAGAGCGTCCACCGGCGCCCGTAGGGCCAATTCGATGTCCCGGGAGAGAGCGCGAAGCGGGCTTATATATACGATGGAGAGGCCGCGCCGGGCACCGGCCTCGCCCATGCCGTCCGCGAGCTCGGCGAGCGGGCCGAGATATGCGGCGTATGTCTTGCCCGATCCCGTCGGAACGAGGATCAGGCCGCTGCGACCCTGGGCATGGAGCGACCAGGCCTCCTCCTGGAATCCGTGGGGCGACCAGCCGCGATCGGCGAACCAGCCCCGGAGACGCTCCAGGGTGGGTTGGGCTATCGATTTTGTTTGGGTTTTGGACATCGCCTCTGTCTACACTATGCCCGCTGGTCGCGAGTGGTCGTGACACCGGCCGGCGGGGAGGGTGACCCATGCCAACCCACCGGCTCGATCCGTCGATGGTCCCGATGCAGGCCGCGGTCGCGTGGTTCCTCGGGCGGGCCGAGCCGGGCACCCTCGACCTCTCGGGCTCGCTGGTCGCCACACCGGGAGCCCGTGCGGGGCGGATCCTGATTACGCTGCTCGCCCAGGCCTGCCAGTCGCGTGGCATCCTCTTCACTCCGCCGCGGACCACGACCGGTGGCGGGCTGGCGGAGTCTCTGGCACCCGCCGATCGGCCCGCCGCCGAGGCCCATCGCGCGCTCGCCTGGCGGGCGGTGCTGGATCGAGCCGAGCCGGAACTGATCGAGGCCGTGCTGCCGGGGGCGACCGATGCGGTCGGTTGGGCCGACGAGCTGCGCACGGCAACGGACGAGTTAGCGCACGGCGGCCTGCGCTGTGCGGATGTCGCGCACGCGGAACTGCCGCCGATGGAAGGCCCGGAGCGCTGGCACGCGATGGCCGAGTTGCAGAAGCGCTACGAGGCGGCGCTCGCATCGGCCGGGCTGGTCGACCCCGTGTTGCATGCCAACGACACCAATGAAGTGGGCGCCGGTCTGAACGAGCTCGTCTTGTTGGGATGCACGGACCTCAGTAATTGTGCGCGAGCGGTGGTTCGCCGCGTCGGGTCTCCAATACACGTGCTTACGACCGTCGACGCAGGCCTGCACGATGATGGTGTTGTTGATGATGCATACTGGGACAAGGCAACGATCGAGATCGACCCCGCACGTGTGTTCGTTACGCACGGTCCCGATGCGCAGAGCACGCTTGCCGTGCGCGCAGCGGTGGACTTGCGCACCAGCGCGATCGGCACCGTTGATGAGGCGCTGGCCGGTTCGATCCGACGAGCGGCCAACGCGTACGACATGGATGCGCACGTGGCGTGGGGCCGACCGCTCGCAACGACCGGTCCGGCGGAGTTGTTGCGGGATCTATCGTGGTTGCTCCGCGAGAGCAGCTTCGCGCCGATGCAACGTGTGCTGCGCTGCCCGGCGGTGATCGCGTCACTGGCTACCCAAGACCCTCGATTTGCGAGCTTGCCGCAAGCGCTCGATCGCTATCTCGGCTCGGCACTGCCATCGCAGGCGTTTCGGCCGCTGCCCAAGGGTGCCGATCGTGTGCGGCCTGCGCGCAGCTTGGTACGCCGGGCACGTCGGCGGGTGGTCGATGCGATCCGTCCACTTGCGGGCCGGCCGCGGCGCCTGTCTGATTGGGCGGGTGAGATCGAGGGCATGCTTGTCACCCTGCTGGATCCCGGGCAGGATCAACTCGGCGAAGATTCCCTCGCCGCCCTCGAGGCCATTGGTGGGCACTTGCGCACGTTTGCGGCGCTCCTGCCATCGCTCGACTACCGAGACTTGCGTGGGCACGAGGCCTTGTCATTCTTGATCGCGCAGCTGGCGAGCCAATCGACGAGCCCCCAGCCCGGGGCGGAAGCGTTCGATGTTCTCGGGTGGCTGGAGTTGCCACTCGATCCGTCGCCGTCGATGGTTGTGATGGGCGCGCATGACTCGACGCTGCCGTCTGCCAGGTCGATCTCACCGCTCATCGCCGAGGGCTTGCGTCGGGCGCTCGGGCTGCCGGGGGAGGGCCGAGCCTTAGCGCGCGATGCGGCGGCCATGGCCACGCTGGTTGACGGCGGCCGCGACGTGCGGTTCGTGCTCGGCACTTCCAACACCGCGGGAGATCCGACGCTCCCGAGCACGCTGCTCATGCGCGGCTCGGGGGATGGCCCGGCTCGCGTGCTCGAACGCGTGGCGAACGCGTTCCCGGTGCCTCCCACCGAGGTGCCCCCGCCCCACTGCCGCTACCGGGTTGGTGTGCTTGACACCATGCCGACAGTTGAGCGCATGGCCGTCACGAGCTTCAAGACCTTCATCCACAGTCCGTATCTGTTCTATCTGCGACACGTGCTTGGACTGGATGAGGTTGATGCATCGCCAGAGATCGTCCGCATGGAGCCCAATGCGTTCGGCACGATCGTGCACGAGGCGTTGCGTTCGTTTGCGAGCGACGACGAGCTGCGCACCGTCATCGATGAATCCCAGTTGCGCCAGCTCATGAAGGCGTCGCTGTGGGACACGGTCGAGCGGTTCGCGGGGACGTCGCGGTCAGCGACCCTGCTCGCGCAGGTTGACGCGGCCGAGCGGCGGCTGGATCGTCTGGCGGCGTTCGAGTCGGCGTGGCGCCAGGCCGGGTGGCGGACGCTGGCGGTGGAGTGGCGGCCGGAGGAACTCCCGACGCTTGTGCGAAGCGGTATCGCGCTCTCGGGCAGTATCGACCGCATCGACTGGCACGAGGGCGATCGGAAGCTCGCGCTGCTGGATTACAAGACCGCCGAGGACGTGCGCGACCCATGTCGCACGCATCGACGGCGCGATGGGTCATGGATCGATCTCCAGTTGCCGTTGTACGAGGTGCTCTCGAGGCCGATCGCCATCGAGCGCGGTCTGGAGCGCGTTCCATCGATGGGCTACATCGCCGTTTCGGCCAGCGACGCGAGTGTGCTGGAGACGAATTGGGATGAGAGCGACCTCGCCGACGCCCACGAGTGCGCGGAGCGGATTGGAGAGCGTGTTCGAGCCGGCTTGGCGGAGCTTGCCGAGATCGGCGAACCGCAATACGAGAGCGCCCTGACCAGACTCGCCGGCGTTGGCCTCTTGCTTGATGACGAGCACCGCCCGGAAGCGTTCACCGGGGCTGCTCCATGAGCGCGATCCTGCCTACGAACAGCCCGTTCGAGGTCGTGATGGCTTCGGCCGGTACGGGCAAAACGTTCGCGCTGACGAATCGCTTGGCCGGGCTGTTGGCCGGCGGCGCGCCGGTCGATCGCATTCTTGCGGCGACGTTCACGCGAAAGGCCGCGGGCGAGATCCGCGAGCGGCTGCTCGAGCGCATCGCACGCGCCGCCATCGATGACGCGGCCGCGGCGGACTTGTCGCGACACGCCAGATGCGATCTGGACCGATTCGGATGGCTCGACGTGCTCCGACGGCTGGCGCGCGGCATCCATCGCGTCCGCATCGGCACGCTCGATAGCGTCGCCCAGAGCCTGGCTCGTTCGCTCTCGCTCGAGCTCGGACCCGCGACGCCGTGGACGCCCGCGATGGACCACGCCGCCGACGGGCTTCGAAGTGAGGTTGTCGATCGTGTGCTGGGCGAGCTCGACTCCGAAGATCAGCATCTGCTCCACACGCTCTCAGGAGCTGCGGCGAGCGCCCGTGGCGACCGCAGGCTCGGAGATTTGCTGGCTTCGTCTGGGTCTCAGATCCGGCGTGCCGATGCCGATGCATGGTCGTGCCTTGTGCACGAAGCGAGTGCGGGACCGGACCTGGATGCCACGCACGCCGCGGCCCGGAGCCTCGCGGAGATTCCTGCGCCGCTCACCAAGAGCAAACGCGCACCCGATGCACGATTCACCAAGGCAGCGGCGGCCGTGCTCGATGACGTCCTCGCGGGAAACTTCGCCGGTGTTCTGAAGCGCTCCCTCGTCGCGGCCAGTGATGAGGCGAACCCGGCGTATTACAAGGTCCCCGTGCCCGAGGCATGGATCGCCGAGCTGCAGGTGATCAAGCGCGGCGCGATCCGGGCGGCGATCTCGGACCTGCACGAGCGGAACCTTGCGGCCGGCCGATTGCTCGGGCGGGCTATGGCGCTCGATACCCAGGTGCGTCACGAGCGGCGGAGCTACGGGCTCGACGACCTGTGGCGGGCGCTGGCTGATTCGGATGTGCAAACGCAGCAGGTCGCGTATCGGCTGGACACCGAGTTCGACCACGTGCTCCTCGATGAGTTCCAGGATACGTCCATCGATCAGTGGCGTGTGCTAGAGCCATTGATCGACGAGGCCGTCGCGGGCGGGGATCGGGCGCGCTCGGTGTTCGTCGTGGGCGACGTCAAGCAGTCTCTCTACGGCTGGCGACAGGCGGAGGCGGAACTGCTCCCCTATGTCGCGCGCCGATGGCCGCAGATGAGCACCAGCACGCTCTCGGTCACGTACCGCTGTGCGCCGGCAATCGTCGATGCGGTCAACACGCTGTTTGGCTCGTTGCGTACGAACGTGGCGCTCGCAGCTCATGCCTCGGCAGCCCAGCGCTTCGCGGACGTGTTCGAGCCGCATGCGTCAGCGGTGGAATCGGATTCAACTGTTCGGCTTATCGACTTGGATTCGGCGCTCGAGGATCAAGAAAGCGATGATGAGAACGACCGGGATGGCACAACCGCCATCGATGTGATCGCCGACCGCGTGGCGCGCGTGCACGAGGCACAACCGAGATCGGACATCGCGGTGCTTGTGCGACGCCAGCAACCGATCGCGAGGATCGTGGCCGCGCTCCAACGGCGCGGCATCCAAGCCGTAGCCGATGCGGCGTCGAGCCCGTGCGACCACCCGGTGGTGGAAGCCGTGCTGGGTGCGCTGCAACTGGCCGCACACCCCGAGGACGGGGCCGCCAGGTACGCGGTGGCCACGAGCCCGCTAGGCCACACGCTCGGGCTGCGCGAGGCCTCGGACCGGCGCGGTGTCGCGCAGCTTGCCGGTGAATTCGCCCGCCGCGCGTTCGAGGACGGCATCGCCCGGACGGTCGAGTTCCTCGCGATGGCTGCGGCCGAACACGCGAACGAACGTGGCCGAGACCGCCTAGGAGACCTGATCGCGCAGGCCGAGGCGTATGAGGCTGAACCGCCGGAGCACGCCGGTATCGACGACTTCATCCGCTGCGCCAGGGCCGCTCGGGTGCGGCCGCGCGGCGCGGGCGTCGTGCGCGTGCTCACGCTCCACGGGGCCAAGGGGCTGCAGTTCGATGCGGTGTTCCTGGCGGACATCGACGGGTCGTTGGCAACGCGTGTGCCGCCGATCTTCTCGAGCACCGAATACCACGGACACGCCGACGACCCGACGGCGGACCCGACGCGTCTGAGCCTGGCGGGGACGTCGGCGATTCGCGAGCACAGCCCCGTGCTGCGCGAGCTTGGGGCTCGGTGGCGCGAGCGGGCGGTCTACGAGGAACTGTGTCTGCTGTACGTCGGGATGACTCGGGCAAAGACCCGGCTGGAGGTGTTTGTCCGGCCGTCGAAGAAGGGCCTGGGTGCTGTCGCGTGGGCGGGGCTTGGCGCGTCGGGCGATGTGTTCGAGATTTCGGACGAGCGGCACGCCCAATCGCCGGCCGCCGCGGGTGCTGCGGGTGCTGCGAGGCCGGCGTCGGATTCGCCCGCGGTCCTGCCATCATGGGCGGAGGCGACGGGGGACATCCAGCCGGGCTTCGAGCGGGACGCCCATTGGCGGGTCGCGCTCGTGAGCCCCTCGGCGGTTGGGCGCGTGCCCACTATTCGATCGCTCCTTGGGACGCAATCGCCGCACGCCGAGCTCGGGATCGCGGTGCATCGGCTGCTCGAGTCCGTCGAGTGGCTCGAGACTTCTGGGGATGACCCAGCGGGCTGGGACCAAAGCCAGCGTCCGCTTGAGATGGCCGCGATCGAGCGAATCGCATCGGCATTGGGGCGGGGCGTGCTGGGGGCGGTTTTGTCGCGAGAGCAGATCGCCGCTCGCTGGGAAGTCGGACTGGAGTTCGAGGCCTTGCGTGAGCATGAGGTCGCCGCCACCGTTGAGCTTGACGGCCGCCCAGTGCTGGTACGCGGTCGGATCGACCGACTGGTTGTGGGCCGTTCGGGTGGAACGGTCCGCCGATGCCTGATCGTGGACTTCAAGACCGGAAGCCCGGGGGAGCAGGCGGAGGCTCAGATTGATCTCTATCGCAAGGCGATCGCGGCGACCTACGGGATCGATGTCGAAGCCGTTGGGTGCGAGATCGTCGAGGTCTGATCGGATTGTTTCGATTGTGCCGGGTGGAACCCCTTGGGGGCCACTATGGGTGCCGCGGGCCCCTCTCGCTCTTGAGAATGCGGCTCGAACGAGGGGTCCGCGGGTTCGGTAGAGGAAAAAAAAATGTCCGTTTTCTGGCGGCTCTTGCGATCCGTGGTAGGGTGTTCGTGATAGGTCGTAAAGCAGACGACTAAGTGAACCAAAGGCATTCGGGGCACAGGGCCCCAGTCGCGTGAGGAGATGTAGAAATGAAGAAGGCTTTCGCCCTCGTTGCCGTCGCCGGTGTCGCCGCTGCCGCCAGCGCTCAGTCCGTTGACATTGCTGTTTCCGAGACCACCATCGGTCCCGGCGAGAGCACCGTCGTCACCCTGTCGGCCGGTTACGGCGCTGGCGACTACGCCGTCGCTGGTATCGAGACCAACTTCATCAGCTCGGTCGGTTCCGACGGCTGGAGCGACGTGGCTCTCATCGCCCCGATGGACGGCCCCGGCACCAGCGCTGGCGCCCCCTCGGGCACCGGCGTTGACGGCATCCTCGCCGGCCAGCTGAACTTCCCGCCCGCCGGCATCTACGCCGACGACAGCAACCCGATCGCGTTCTGGACCGCCACCTACACCGCTCCGGCCGACGTTCCGGACGCCTTCACGGTCGACCTGAGCACCGAGACCAGCCGCTTCGACGTCTACGTCGACCGTGGCAGCTCGGCCAGCGAGAGCCGCCTCAGCAGCCTCCGCGAGGGTGCTGGCGCCATCAACGTCGTCCCGGCCCCCGCCAGCCTGGCCCTCCTGGGCCTCGGTGGTCTGGCCGCCGCCCGTCGCCGCCGCTAATCCGGCTTGACGGACTGCAATTGACTGCGACACGCCCGGTCGAAAGGCCGGGCGTCTTTTTCTTTCTGGAACAAAAACAAAGACAAGCCGGCGATCCGGGCCCAAGCACGTGATCCAGCACGGAAGCGTGCCGGAGACCACCTAAGGGTTCTTTGATCCTTTCATAAACCGAACAAACTCGCTCTTATTGGACTGTCGGTCGTTAATTTCAGCGCAATTCGCGATGTTTCGCCATGAAATGGGCTTGTCGGCCTCTCTGGTTTCGGTTACACTCTGGCGTCGACCCACGGGTCAGCAAGTCTTGGGTCGACACAGTGTTTTCGTGTGAATCAATCAACCAAGGTTTCTTGAGCTCAAGAGGAGAGACCAAGATGAAGACTGCTGCTATTCTCGCCGTTGCTGGTGTCGCCGCTGCCGCTGCCGCCCAGTCCGTTGACATCGCTGTTTCCGCGACCACGATCGGTCCCGGTGAGAGCTCTGTCGTCACCCTATCGGCCGGTTACGGCGCTGGCGACTACGCCGTCGCTGGTATCGCCACCGACTTCATCAGCTCGGTCGGCTCGACCGGCTGGAGCGACGTGGCCCTCATCTCCCCGATGGACGGCCCCGGCACCAGCGCTGGCGCCCCCTCGGGCACCGGCGTTGACGGCATCCTCGCCGGCCAGCTGAACTTCCCGCCCGCCGGCATCTACGCCGACGACAGCAACCCGATCGCGTTCTGGACCGCCACCTACACCGCTCCGGCCGACGTTCCGGACGCCTTCACGGTCGACCTGAGCACCGAGACCAGCCGCTTCGACGTCTACGTCGACCGTGGCAGCTCGGCCAGCGAGAGCCGCCTCAGCAGCCTCCGCGAGGGTGCTGGCGCCATCAACGTCGTCCCGGCCCCCGCCAGCCTGGCCCTCCTGGGCCTCGGTGGTCTGGCCGCCGCCCGTCGCCGCCGCTAATTTGGCCTGACGGACTGCAATTGACTGCGACACGCCCGACCGAGAGGTCGGGCGTGTTTTTTTGATGTCTCTCCCCACACGAGTCACACCACCGAGGCTGGATTCCCCGGAAGTTCGAAAGGCCCTATAAGCCCCGAACCAAACCTGCTCCTTTAGCAGTTTGCCTGCGATCGACTCTGACGCCGTCGCTGATCGCTGGCTCGCAGAAAATTGTGGTGGATTTCGGTTCTTTCCAGTAAACTGTGATGTCCGACGTTTGGTTTCGCGAAGCCGGTCCCATCAGCCGACAGCGGGCTTGATGCCCCAACGGCAGATCGATCGATCCAGCGGAATCTCGCCAGACCGTACCGAAAGGGAGAGACGAATATGAAGACTGCCGCCATTCTCGCCGTCGCTGGTGTCGCTGCTGCTGCTGCCGCCCAGTCCATCGACATCAACATCGCAAATCCGACCCTCGGTCCGGGTGAGAGCACCATGGTCACGCTGACCGCCAGCTACGGCGCCGGCGACTACGCCGTGGCCGGCATCGCCACCGACTTCATTAGCTCGGTGGGCTCGGCCGGCTGGAGCGACGTGGCACTCGTGTCGCCGATGGACGGCCCTGGCACCAGCGCTGGCACGCCCTCGGGCACGGGCGTTGACGGCATCCTCGCCGGCCAGCTGAACTTCCCGCCTGCTGGCATCTACGCCGACGACAGCAACCCGATTGCCTTCTGGAGCGCGATGTACACCGCTCCTGCGGATGTGAGCGGCATCACCGTCGTCAACTTGAGCACCAGCACGAGTCGCTTCGACGTCTACGTCGACCGAGGCAGCTCGGCTAGCGAGAGCCGTCTCGAACCCGAACTCGACACGCTCGGCCGGAAGGTCGGGCGTGTTTCGTTTTGCGAGCACGAGACCGCGGGGTGGTGTTCTATCTCGGCCGCGTTCCGAGCGTGGCCGGCAATCGCTCAGAATTCGAGCACCGCGTGCAGCGGGTCGATCGACTCGAGCTTGGCCCGGCCGGCCAACGCGGTGAGCTCGATGAGCACGGTGGCTCCAATAACCTGAGCACCGGCCATGCCGGCGAGTTGCATGGATGCGTCCAGCGTTCCCCCGGTGGCCAGCAGATCGTCAACGATGAGAACCCTGGACTGCTTCGGAATGTCGTCGGCGTGGATCTCCAGCCGATCCACGCCGTACTCGAGCTCGTACTCCACATGGTGCACGGCTCTGGGCAGCTTTCCGGCCTTGCGGATCGGTACGAAGCCGGCAGAGAGGGCCTGGGCGATGGCCGTGCCGAAGATGAAGCCGCGGGACTCGGCACCGAGCACGAGGTCGACCCGGTTGCCTCGGAATGGGTTGACCATGAGTTCTACGGCGAGGGCGAGGGCCCCTGGGTCCGAGAGCAGCGGCGTGAAGTCCTTGAAGACGATGCCCGGCTTTGGAAAGTCGGGAACGTCTCGGATGAAGTCCAGAAGCTGCTCGTGCATTGGGGGCATCTCTGTGGTTTGCGGTCAACTCCGCGATTCGAGCTAGGATAGCGGCACTTACGAGGACCGGAATCCCGGGCGATGCGATGGTGCACACCCGCCGGCGAGAAGGGATACGTGGATGGCGCGTGCGAGCTCGGCCAAGCGGATCGAGACGGTCGAGCCGATCGGCACGCGCGTGCTGATCCGCAAGGACGAGGACAAGAAGCAGACCAAGGCCGGCCTGCACCTGCCCGACAAGATGGAGATCCCCACGCTGACCGGACGGATCGTGGCGATCTCGGCCCAGGTCGAGGGCGACGAGGATTACCCGCTGCGTCGATACCAGCGGGTGTTGTTCCACCCCGGCAAGGCCATCCCGGTGGACTTCGAGGGAGACAATCGGTTGTTCGTGGTCCCGATTACGGATGTCGTGGCCGTCTTTCGACTCGCCGACGATGGCGACACGCCCGGTTCGGATGACTAGCCGCAGCTGCCGCTAGCCCACTCGAGTGCCACGCCGTTATGGCCGACGACATCGCCCAGCACCACATCGATCACCTGGCCGGCCCTTTGGCAGGCCTGCCCGATCCGCTGCCGTTGCCAACGCTCCGGTCGGTCCGCGATGATGAGCGCTTCGATCTCACGCTGCGGCCGCCTGGGAGCAAGAGCATCACCAACCGCGCGATGCTGATCGCCGCGCTCGCGGGCGGGAGGAGCGTGCTCCGTGGGGCGCTGACCGATGCCATCGATACGCGGGTCATGTCCGACGCGCTCCGTTCGCTCGGGGTTGGCGTCACGATCGATGGGACGACGGTAAACATCGACGGCGTTGGTGGGCGTTGGCGACCGCCGGGCGCGAATGGCAAGGCCGTGCGTCTCGAACTGGAGAACGCTGGGACGGCGGTGCGGTTCCTGACGGCGGCTAGCGTGCTGTCTCCGGTGCCAGTCGAGCTCTTTGGCAGCGAGCGGATGCACGAGCGACCGATCGGCCAGCTCGTTGCGGCGATCGGCGATCTGGGCGCACGAGTCGAAGCGCTCGGCTCGCCGGGATGCCCGCCACTGCGTGTGCATCCGCCACAGCTGCTGCGCTCGTGCGGCGAGGTCCTGTTCGAGCAGCTGCCATCGAGCCAGTTTGTTTCGGCGATCATGCTGCTCGGCGCGTTCATGCCGGGCGGGCTCGCGATCGAGATCGACGGCGAGGTGACAAGCTCGTCGTACATTCGGATGACGCTCGGATTGCTCGACGTACTGGGCGTTCCGGTCCGGGCCTCGGCCAACATGTCGGTGATCCGTATCGGGTCGGGCTCGGACGCGCTCGCGGGAGGATTCGAGCTTGACATCGAGCCCGACGCCAGCGGCGCTTCCGCGTTCTGGGCCGCAGCGGCGTCGGTCAACGGTGCCGAGGTGACCGTTGACGGTGTGGATGAGGACGGGCTGCAGGGCGATCTTGCGTTTCCTGCGATGTTGGCCAGGATGGGCGCAACAGCCCGATCAACGCCACCTGAAGAAGGCCCTTCGGGGCCTAGCCTGAGCGTTCGCGGTGGTGGTTCGTTAAAGCCCGTCATGGCGGACATGCGTGACATGCCCGACGCCGCGTTGGCGCTGGTTGTTTTGGCCGGGCTAGCCGAGGGTGGCTCGATGCTCCGCGGCTTGCACACCCTGCGCGTGAAGGAGACCGATCGGCTCCACGCGCTCGCCACCGAGCTCGCGAAGGTTGGCATCACGCTCGAGCTCGACGTACACGGTGAGCCCGGGGCGGTGCGCATCGAGCCACCGGAGTACGGGCTCGATCGGTCGACCTCGGCCAAACCGGTGGTGTTTGACACGTACAACGACCACCGCATGGCGATGGCGCTCTCGATCATCGCGCTGCACAGGCCAAATGTGAGCATCGCCGATCCGGGGTGCGTCGCGAAGACGTATCCCGGATTCTGGCAGGATCTCGCGCGACTCTACGATTCGTGATCGCCTACGCGATCTACTGCCCTGCTGCTGCGAGCAGGTGTTCGATGGCCGCGTCGAGTTGCGTGTCGGTCTCTCCAATGAGATCGAAAGGCTCGATCGGAACCAGAACGTCGGGCTGGATGCCGTTGCCGTCGTAGAGGCGGCCGTCGGGCATGTAGGACACCATGCTGGCGAGCTTGACGGTCGCACCGAGGCTGTCGATGTCGTGGCCCCTCGATCGCGCGCTGCCGCCGCTCGAGGGCATGCCCATGAGGGTCACGCGTGGCAGGCCCTTGAGCGCACCGAGCAAGATGTCGGTCGCGCTGAAGCAGCCTTCGTCCATGAGAACAACGACGGGGCCGGTGTAGATCGGGTCGCCGGGCAAGCGTGACACAACCGAGTAGTGGGGCCCGCTGAACCGTCCGT
>ERZ1740058.1260-NODE-1260-length-12695-cov-6.576028_pt1 | contig 12695 bp, 11 predicted proteins | sample MGYA00581745_ERZ1740058 | MGnify/ENA primary metagenome ERZ1740058 (study PRJEB43018, sample SAMN04849742) | marine metagenome | isolation source: floating plastic debris | place: Pacific Ocean | collected 2008-08-30 | study: EMG produced TPA metagenomics... | reverse complement strand
GTACATTGATAAGGCGTATTGGCAAGGTAGACCACAGAATTCATATCTGCTTCTGTTTCGTGCTTTCGACTAAAAGTAAGCCCAATTACACCAGATACTAAGCCAGCAGCATCCTGAGAGGCGCGTGAATTCCCTAAAAGCACTGCGGCTAATACAGAGACGCCAACTGCTACGCCCTGTTGTTTCTCTATTTGCCTAGCGCTGTGCTCGAGGTCTGCGTGTGCAATTTCGTGTCCCATCACACCCGCCAACTGATCTTCAGTGTCGAGGTATTTAATAAGACCTGTGTAAACGAATATGTAGCCACCAGGTGTACAGAAGGCATTCAAGGTTTTGTCGTCCTGTATAAGGTAGACTTCCCAATCAAAGTCATTACGATGCTTTACTTTACCAGAGTTAAGAATGGTGTTGGTAATACGATTAATATGTCGATAAGCCTCTGGGTATTTTTGTTGGCTCATCACAGGGTATTCATTAGGTTTACTAAGAATTTCATCTCTCACCTGTTGCCCCAGTTCCTTTTGCTCTTGGATACTGTAAAAGGCAGGTTTTTTACATTGTGTAAAGAGAATGACAGCAAGAAGAAGAGAACTATACTTGAAGAAGTGCATAAGAGTAGTATTTGGAAGTGATACACGAGAAAAGAACAGCCATAGAATAGCTCAGTAAGCAAGCTTTTTAACTTTACTGCATCGCTCTATCTCATTATATTCAATCGTTAAAGGGTATTTAGTTGGATAAAAGCTTATTCTTCTACTGAACAAATTTAGTGCGACACTAGGTTTCAGTAATCGAAAAATCTCTCTTCCTCTGTCACACTTCCATCAGAGAACCATCTCTGGGACATCTCCGTCTACAATTAGCTTTCCTTCCGTTGCCTTTTCAATCTCTTCTATGCTAACCCCAGGTGCTCGCTCTACCAACTTAAAGCCTCCTTCTTCCACTACCTCTAAAAAGGCCAACTCAGTAACGATTTTCTTTACACAACGAACGCCTGTAAGGGGTAAAGTACAAGCCTTTAATAGTTTAGACTGCCCTGCTTTATTGACGTGGCGCATGGCTACGATAATATTTTTGGCCGACGACACTAAATCCATCGCACCTCCCATGCCTTTTACCATTTTACCAGGAATTTTCCAGTTAGCAATGTCGCCATTTTCAGCTACTTCCATCGCACCAAGAATGGTAAGGTCGATGTGTCCACCGCGAATCATCCCGAAACTATCAGAAGAGCTAAAAAGCGAAGCACCCGTCTGGAAAGTAACGGTCTGTTTCCCTGCGTTAATCAGGTCGGCATCTACTTCTGCCTCTGTAGGAAAGGGGCCAATACCCAATAAGCCATTTTCGGACTGGAGTACTACATCCATGCCCTCAGGAATATAATTAGCGACCAAGGTAGGAATACCAATGCCCAGATTTACATAATAGCCGTCTTCTAATTCTTTTGCAATTCTACGGGCAATGCCGTGTTTATCAAGTGCCATAGTAGCGTAGGTTTAAGGTAAAGAAAAAGTTTATTGATCCCGGGTAGTGCGTTGCTCTATTCGTTTTTCATAGTTTTTACCATGATAAATATGGTTGATGAACACACCGGGCGTGTGAATATGGTTGGGATCAAGCTCACCAGCAGGAACCAACTCTTCTACTTCTGCAATGGTGATTTTTCCAGCAGTAGCCATCATAGGGTTGAAGTTACGTGCAGTACCTTTGTAGATCAAGTTACCAGCGGTATCACCTTTCCAAGCCTTTACCAGAGAGAAATCAGCCGTAAAGCTGTGTTCTAGCAAGTACTTTTTTCCGTCAAATTCCCTTACTTCTTTTCCCTCGGCTACTTCTGTACCTACGCCTGCAGGCGTAAAGAAAGCGGGAATCCCAGCACCTCCTGCTCTAATGCGTTCTGCCAGTGTACCTTGTGGAAGTAGTTCTACCTCTAGTTCTCCAGAGAGCAACTGCCTCTCAAACTCTTCGTTCTCACCTACATAAGAGGAAATCATTTTTTTTACTTGATGGGCTTTGAGCATCAATCCGATGCCGAAATCGTCTACACCTGCATTGTTAGAGATACAAGTTAAATTTTTAACGCCTGTTTTGAGTAGCGCAGCAATGCTGTATTCAGGAATACCACAAAGGCCAAAGCCTCCTAGCATAAGCACCATGCCATCCTCTACTTGTTGCATTACTTCATCTAAATCAGTAATCACTTTGTTGATCATAGGTGATAAAGGTATGTTAGATTATCGAAAAAATACACCCTACTAAATTTCCTAGAGAAATAATGTACGGTGAAGCGAAGCCAAGATGCTAAAAAAATCTAAAAATACTATCATTTTAAAGGTAAAATTTTGAGATTGATCCCATCGTTAAATTCGTCCAAATAGTATACAATGTCCTACCTTATTGATTATCAAAAATACACCTTACGTTTTAAGTTTGAAGCAGGTACTTCTCGAGGAGTGTTGACTACAAAAGACACTTATTTTATTAGCATTAGAGATACACAAAACCCTGAAAGAGTAGGTATTGGTGAGGCCAGTACTTTACCAGGACTTAGCATTGACCACGTCCCGTATTTTGAGGAAAAACTACAGACTACTCTAACAGCCATACAAGAAGGAGCAACCTTAGCACACCTCGATTTGCAGCACTTTCCAGCGATTCACTTTGCCCTTGAAATAGCCTTTCAAGACCTACAACAAGGTGGAAAAAGGCAGTTGTTTGAGAATGATTTTAGTAACGGAACGGCTCCAATCCCCATCAACGGCCTGATCTGGATGGGGCCTAAGTCCATAATGCTTCAACAGATCAAGGAAAAGCTGGCTGCGGGTGATCGATGTATTAAGTTGAAGATTGGCGCCATTGACTTCGAAGAAGAACTAGCCTTGTTAAAGTACATACGTACGCAGTTTGGTTCCGAAGAGGTAATAGTACGGGTAGATGCAAATGGTGCTTTTAAGCCAGAAGAAGCTTTAGAAAAACTGAAGCGTTTAGCCGAGCTAGCGCTACATTCCATTGAACAGCCCATTGCAACACAGCAATGGGAAAAGATGGCAAAACTTTGTGAGCAGTCACCGCTACCCATTGCCTTAGACGAGGAGCTCATCGGGGTAGTAGATCGCAAAGCGCTCTTAGCAACCATACAACCACAGTACATTATTTTGAAACCAAGTTTATTGGGAGGATGGGCGGCCAGCGAAGCTTGGATAGCACTTGCCAAAAAGCATAACATAGGTTGGTGGATGACTTCGGCACTGGAGTCAAACATTGGGCTCAATGCCATTGCACAATTTACAGGTAATTTATCGTTACATCCAACTGCTACTTACCAAGGATTGGGAACTGGTCAGTTGTACCATAATAACATTCCATCACCATTAGAGGTAAATGGTGGATGGCTCCATTACCGCTCTCACGTAAACTGGGAGGTAGGCGATATTACAAAGCCTGAGTAAAAGAGCGTACTCTTACTTATTAAGCGAGCCATCAGGAAGTATAAACCGGATTTGTATACCAGAAGCTGCATCGATGTCGGACTGCTGCTTAGAAAGCTCAACTAGAAAACCTCGTTGACTTTCCCAAAGTCGGGACTGATCAGAGGTAACGCCAGTACCATAACGATCATCAAAAAATGCCGTAAAGTCTTCGCTCAACTGTTTGATTTCGTCGTGGTAAATATCCACCAGAAAGCCTTCTATTCTATTACTTTCATCAAAAAGGTAGCGAATATCTACCATTTTGTTTTCATCATCCAACTTGAAAGTATACGTAATAAAGCCTCTATCTTTAAGGCTATCTTCTAACAAATCTGCCCGCTCACGGTCTTGTACCAAGAGGACGGTATCACCAAAGTTGAACCCTCTCACTACGCCTTGCTCCTTAAGAATGACATCTTGAACAATTGTACTGTAATCGTTCAACACAACAGCATTATCTGTAAAAGTACTGTCATCGTACATTTGCTCATTGCTTCCTTGCTTCCCAAACTCACAGGCGATACATAACCACCATAAAATTACGATATATAGGTAAATAGGCTTCATAACAACTGTATTGCTAATTTCAGTATTAAAAAATGTAATGACTTCTTCAAATGTAAGGAATGTTTTGATAGATGAGAATGATGTAAGTCATTATTTTTACAAGCCGAGGCGTTCCCAGAGGGTTTTCTTAAGCAGTATATTTTGTAGAGAGGGTGTCATTTCGGAGGTGAGCAGGCCGTGTGTTCTGGCTTGTTGAAGGTCTGCCTTGATACTTTTTCGTTTTGCACGTAACTGTTGTTTTACAAGCGCACGTTGATAAAAGGCTTGTGCGTTGTCAGGCTCCTGCTGTATCACATAGTCTAGTACAGGAAGTGCTTGCTCGTAATCAGCTTGGGCGATGAGAATAGTTGCCTGTTGTTGCACGTAAGCGGTTTCTGTAGGGTCTAGCGTACAGGCCTTTTGGCAGTCTGCTAAAGCACTGCCGTAGTTTTCTATTTGTAGATGATAATTGGCGCGTTCGTGATACCACCAACTTTCAGTGCTATCTTGTTGAATGGCACTACCAATAGCTTTGAGCGCTTTAGCATGGTCTTCTTCTGTGGCATAGCAAAAAGCCAGCATACTGTAATTTTGGCTTGTGAGTGTATCCAATAGGGTTTCTACTTGTAGAAAATCATCTCTGGCGGCTGCATAACGCTGCAGTGTAAAGCGCGCCAGCGCCCGTTCTAGATAAGCAGTCACGTTAGTAGGATGAAAGACCAGCGCACGGTCGAAATCCGCGATAGCGGTAATGGGTTGATCGAGCAGCCGATAACACTGCCCTCGCCCTACCAGTAGTACTGCTTCTTGGGGTGTCAAACTAAGGGCTTGTTGGTAGTAGTACAAGGCTTTATCAAGCTGTTGCAGCGCTTTATGGCTTTCCGCTAAGTAGCCAAAGGCGCGTGGATTATTAAAGTCTAGTGTAATACTTTGTTGTAGGTCTGCAATGGCTTCTTCATACTTTTGAAGTGCAAAGGCGGTAAGTCCCTTATAAAACCAAGTCTCTGCCGAAAATACCTGCTTTCGTTGCAGCGCTTTGTGAAAGTCTGTGTAAGCAAGTGAATAGTCAGTACTGTGGTAGGCGGCAATCCCTCTTTTAGAGAAAGCCGTAGTGTAGGTACTATCATAGCGTAGGGCGCGACTTAGGAGTTGAACCGCTTCTCTGAAATTGTAGTTATTGAGGGCTTGTATACCTTGTTGGTAATAACGGCTAGCCTTTGAGCGATTTTGTGCCTGTAAGTCTGAGGGTAAATGACATAAGAGAGATGAGAAGAGCGCCCCAAACATCAATAACCGTATCTTGAACGTACACAATTTTATTGATACACTCATCATATTATTACCCCTTACACAGGCTAGCGTAACAATCGCTTAGATTGTAGCCGTTTTACTGCTGCCAATGGCTGAATAAACTTACCTGTTTGAGAGGTGCTTTGGGTATCGACACCCGTAGTCTTTAGAATCTCATAGGCTTCTTTTGTGGTAAGTGAAGGTTTTAAAGCTTTCAAGAGACCAATTAGCCCAGCTACTGCAGGGGTAGCCATAGAAGTACCGTTCAAAGCTTTGTATTGGTTTTTAGGAAAAGTAGCGTAGATGTTAACCCCACCCGCAGCAATGCCCATAGCTACATCATTTACCTCATTAGAGAACTTCGCCTTTTGTAAGGCTTCGTCTACCGCCGCGACGGTAATGACCCCCTTACAGTTGGCAGGAGATACTTTCGTAGCGTTGGTACTTTCATTACCTGCTGCGACTACGACAATGGCGCCTGCTTTATTGGCGTAGCGAATGGCTTCTTCATAAGCACGTTTACTTTTAGCATCCGAGCGACCACCCAAAGACATTGAGATAACGTCTACTTTACGATCGGCGGCGGTGATAATGCCTTTAATGATGGAACGTTGGGAGCCAAATCCAAAATCATTGAGTACTTTAATGCTTGTAATCTGTACAAAACGGTTATTAGGAGAGAAGGCAGCGATTCCTTTTTTGTTGTTGGCTACCGCTCCTGCTACTCCAGCGCAGTGCGTACCGTGTCCTTGTGCATCGCGGTCGTAGCGTGTATTTGTAGAGGTATAATTACCTTTCAAGTCTTCGTGCTGCGCATCAACACCTGTATCTAAAATAGCGACGGTGGCTTTTTTACGCGGTTTTAGTTTTTTGATGTGAGGATAAAAGCGATCCATTTGCATCTTCTTGAAAGTCCAAAGCTTGCCTAGTCCGGGATCGTTGAGGCCATAATTGGTATCTCGTTGGGGTGCGACACCTTCCTCAATAGGGCCTAAGGCGACAATTTCATTTCGCTCTACCCAATCTACCAAACCACTGGCTTGAAGGGCTTCCAAAATCTCTTCCAAATCATCCTCATTTTTTTCAGGAATATCTACCGCATAGTATTCTTCTAAGTTACTGTACTCGGGATGTTGCAAATCTGGGAAAGCTTTCTCTATAGTTAAGTCATAAGCGGCGAGTTGCTTTTTTAATTGTGCAAGCTGTTGTGGATTTTTAATATCAAAGAGTAACTCTGCTGAAGCATCTACTTCTTCTTTTGCGTCTGTTGTGGTAAACGTGGTAGCAAGTGTATTGAAGTAAAAGAAATAGATAATACCTCCTGAAATAAGGGCTAATAACCAAAAGCCTTTAGCATTTTTAAGATTATTAGAGATGAGAGCAACAGCAATGAAAATGACAATGTCTCTAGGAAGTACCCAAAGCAGCTTATAAACGAACGTACCTTGGCTAAAGAACACTGTACCAATGTACAATAAAATACATCCCCAGAAGAAAATATTGGCCAGTAGGGTAGAACGCCCTTTCAGTACACGCCAAAACCAAATGACTAGCGAAATGAGCGTACCTAAAGAGGCATAAGGATAAATAAATTCTGCCATAGTTATTATTATTTTAAAGTAATCGTAGTTATTGAGCGACTAATCAAGTATTTCGTAATCCTCTATCTGCACAGGCTTACCCCACATCATAGCAGAGGCCACCTGATTTACTTCTTTGAGGTTTATTCTTGCCTTAAGACCACTTTTTTGAAGCGCTTCAGGGAGCATAATAGGCTGCCATTGGCGTCCTTGTTCATCTGTGATGCCCCAAAAGCCTGTTTCTATATCGTGGTATTGGATAAGTCCTACAACATGGTGTTTTTTTGCCATATCATTTCGATTTATTATGATAAAGGATTGTTTATCGAGAATAATTCCTTTCTAAAAGTATTTGGTGCCTGAAGGCTGCTTATTCTAAAGGAGCAAGAATCTTCCAACCTCGTTTTGTATAAACTGCATTGATTGTATCTGTTCTCTGCTGTCCATCCTCAAAGGTTTGTTCTTCAGTAATGAGCGCCACACTTTCGTTCATGTATTGTACATGGTACACCCGATCTACGTTTTCAAAGCTTGGGAAGCCTCCTTCCTGAAATACTTTTTGAAAAGAGAGTAACAACATCTCGGCTGTTTTCTTAAGGATAGGCTGTACCTCTTCTTCTGCCAAATGCTGTACCTTATCTTTGAGAATAAGCGCCGCCTCTATTTCAAAGTCTTTGCAAGCTACTGCCGCTTCAAAGTCTTGTTGGTCATAAGCATTTTCTAAGCTTAATAAAGCGCCTTGTGGTGTATGAAGGTTCGCTTCTACATCTTTTAAAGGAATGGCTTCTGCGGCTGATGCAGGCTGTTCCTCTTCTTCAAAAATAAAGCCCACTTGTTGATCAAACTGTGCTTTCTCTTCCTCAGACATAGTGTTACGTAACAGACGAATCGTATATCCTCCTTTCAAAACACGATTTTCAAGGAACATCCAGTCAGAGATTTCCGCCGCCGCTACTTTTACCTCCTGCCCCATTGTATAGTTTTTCACCACTACAGGATTATTCCCAATTTTGCCAATAAAAGTGGCCGCTTGGTAGGTTACTTCTGAGAGCCAAATATGTTCTGTCCCTTGCTCGTCTTGCAACATTACTTTTACAGAAAAGCTATGTTGTAATGGGGTAGGGTTGAGTAGTGCTTCAATAAAGGTATTTACTGTTTCGCGTGCTTGCTGGATGGCTTGCACCATCGCTTGATCGCTTTCTGGGACAAATAGTACATCAGGGTCGTCTTTTCGTTTTACTTTTTCTGTTACTTTAGCTTTTGTCTTGTCTTTATCTTGCTTGCTCATGGAAGGAATAAAATTAATGAAATCTTTATTTCTTAGTGTAAGGTTTTTTCCCTTTGACGTTACCAGCAGGTGCATAGTGGCAAACCCAAATCTCATCGCCATTGCTGCAAACTGCCTTTGCACAACCCACTTGGGTGGTACCTTGCCAAATTACCTGCGTGTAATGTCCGCAATAATACCATTCTTTGTTACATTCCAAAGTTTGGAAGTTAAAATCTTTTCTTTCGTCTGCCCATTTATCTACTACCGTTTTGGTAGTGACTGCTGTATTGGCCCAGAAAATGTTTTCTCCGTAGGGCATTGTGCTATGTCGCATTTTACAGTTTTCTTTACTGAGCTGATCTGCCCATTTCTGAGCAGTTTTTGCTAAGGCATTTGACCATACCAAGGGGGCTACACCTACTTGCTTTCGCCAGTAATTATGGCGTGCTGTAATGCCTTGCATAGGGTCGGGCTCTTGCTCAAGGCTATCGCTGACTGGTATTTGTGAAGAAGTACTTTGGATGGTAACAGGGGAGATATCAGTAAGAAAGGTAAGTCCCAGAAGGCATCCTAAGAGAAGAAGGTTGATTTTTTCAAACATGTTGGGTTCGCATCAGTGAAATATATAATTTACAAAATATTTTATAAACAAACCGTAGTTTGCTCAGTAACTTTAAGAAAATATGTGTACATCGCTTTCTATGGGTAATGCTATGCTTGTGGTGGAGCGTAGGAGGGGTAGGTTGTGATAATCAACCAAACCGCTCCCCCGAAATAAGCTTCTATCATTGGAAAACCACCTTTCAACCTTCTGAAAAAGCACAGCAATACCTCAAAAAACTACAAGTGAAACGCTTGTATGTACGCTTCTTTGATGTAGACTGGCGAGAGGGGCAGGCAGTTCCCGTAGCTGATCTTATGTGGAAAGATACCCTATCGGCTTATACGATCATTCCAGTCGTGTTCATCACCAACCGAACGATAAAATCTATTGAAGAAAAGGAGATTCCTATGCTGGCGCAACAAATTGCCAAGCGAATACGCAAGCAGGCTGAACGGCATCAACTTTCTCTTGAAGAAGTCCAGTTTGATTGTGATTGGTCTGAAACAACAGGAGAAAAGTTCTTTACCTTATTGAAGCAGCTACGCATTTACCTACCTGAGGGTATCGCACTATCTGCTACCATTCGGCTTCATCAGCTTAAATACACTTACCAAACAGGAGTACCGCCTGTAGATAGAGGTGTTTTGATGTTTTACAATATGGGTAACTTGGATGGTTCCAACACACAAAACTCTATTTTGGATTTAGACATCGCGGCAGCTTACCTTAAGGGCGTTACTACCTACCCATTACCCCTTGATTTCGCCTTGCCTATTTACCAGTGGCTAGTAGTAAAGCGAAGAACGCGCATCGTGCATTTGATCAATGATGTTGCTTTGGCCACTTTGGCGAATAGTAAAAATTTTCAGCAGACAGGCGCTCGCCAATTTACAGTAAGTAAGAGTCACTATTTCAGATCAGTCTATCTTTACAAGGGCGATGAACTAAGGGTAGAGGGTGTTTCTTTGGTACAACTACAAAAAGCCGCCGAAATGCTAGCGCCATTGGTTAATCACACACCACCAAGAGTTATCTTCTACCACTTAGAAAATACTCATCTGAAGCAATTCACACCCAATGAATTCCAAAAGTTGGTAGAGGTCTTCTAATAACATACTTTAGAAAGGCATTATCATTATCTTATTTACACTAGCATCCGTATAGTTAACCCTCTCTTTTACTAAGTATAATATTTACTGAACAAGAGCACCTATCTCAGCAGCAGGCAGGTTGGGCAGATCGAGTACTTGGTACCATTTGGTGTATCATATGAAAAAATCTTCCTTAAAATATAGACCCTGAGGTCTATTTTCTGATAAACCTTTGCTTAGTAATTTTGATGCGTTAAATGATTGTACAACTATTTAAAAATCCAAATCTATGACAAAAACAAGCTGAGTATTCTTGATTAAATCAATTGCCACTAAGAACAGATCAAGCACAAAAGTAGTGTTAGATCGAAATAGCCACTGATACACCGTACCTATCCATTCCTTATTTCCAATACGAAAGAAAATTAGGTTGCTTACCAAAGCAAAACATTACAAATCCAAACAGAGCAAGTAGCGGACGAAAAGACGTTCAGTACTGCTTACAACATAATAATGAAACCAAAATTTATATTCATGAAAAAGAAACTTATAACAATTATTCTTTTACTTTTCAGCACCTCCTTAATGTTAGCTGAAACCCGACCTGGCGGTAATACAGGCAAGGGATTATTTGTGAAAAACGGCAATCTCTATGATGCCAACGGCTGTTTGTTTGTGCCTCGTGGCGTCAACACCACCCACGGCTGGCTAGACTATGGCCCTGATGCACGACCTCAATACGATGCCCTAGATGAAATCTCTTCGTTGGGCTTTAATTCGATACGTATTGTTTGGGGAGCAGGCATCACTACTACGGGCTGGAGCCAGAATACAGATGTTTTGCGCGATATCATTGAAAAATGTATTGACCAGAATATGGTGCCTATGCTGGAACTACACGATGGAACAGGTTCTAACTCACCTGATTTGTTGTTTGAATTGGTGGACTGGTACATAGACAACGCTTCGTGGCTTAATGACCACGAGGAGCATCTGATTATCAACATTGCTAATGAATGGGGTAAATGGGATCTAAGCAAGACCGTATGGCGCGATACCTACAAAACAGCCATCACTAGGCTACGTAACGCAGGCATCAAAGCACCACTAGTGATTGATGGTCGTGACTGGGCCAAAAACATAGATGTGGTAAAAGACTATGGGCAAGAGTTAGTCGATCACGACCCACAGCATAACATCGCTTTTGGTCAACACTTCTATTGTGGAAGAGGTCAAAATGGCTCACTGATCGAGACAGACATGGATTGGGCTAAAAACAACGACATCTGTCTAATGGTGGGTGAATTTGCAGTCAATCTTTCTGGATGCGACGTAGATGAGAAAACCATTGTTCGCGTAGCCGAAGAGAACGGACAAGGCTGGTATTATTGGGCCTGGGTAAATGGTGGTTTGTCACTTGCCTCGAAAATGAACGCTGATTCCTACGATGAATTAACCTGGGAGGGCAAGTGGCTGATCTTCGATAGTCCTTACGGCGTAAAGGCAACTTCCAAAAAGTCTTCTAGCCTAACAGGTGGCCTTGCCTGCTCAGCACCTCCTGCACCAGATCCTGGTCCTATCGACGGTGATCTTTCTGGGGTGTATTACCTACAAAATCGTCGTTCTGGTTTACGTATGCGTAGCCCTGAAAACTTGGGTGGCAATATCAGCCAAGGCAGTTCAATAGGCACAGGCTCCTCTTATCGTTTTCGCTTAACTGCCGTAGAAGGCAAAGAAGATACCTACACGATCGAGAGCGAATCAACAGGCTTCCATTTGAGCCCAGACGGAGGAAACGGTGTGGCAGGGGTTCCTGTTGAACTCTCCAATGACGATGGTACAGCAATAGAATGGAAAATATATGCGGCAGAAGAGGGCTTCTTCCATATTGAGAGCCAACTCACCGAAGATGGCACCTTGTTGAAGATGCGTAACGCAGATTGTTATCTCAATCAAGGGGCACTTATCGAAACCCACTACGGTACAGGAGAATGTACAATGTGGCGCCTGATTCCTGCTGAGGGAGCTAATACAAGAATGGCGGATGATACGTATTCCATTCCTTTTGATCCAGGTGGAACGACCCTAAGAGGTACTTTCTACCTTCGAAATCGTCGTTCTGGTTTACTTATGCAAAGCCCAGGTAACCTAGGTGGGAGCGTACGACTAGGCAATGCCAATGGTACAGATGCTTCTTATCGTTTTCGTATTACTCCTTTGAGCGGAGGTACTTACACAATTGAGAGTGAGTCGACAGGTTTCAAGCTCAGACCAGATGGAGGGCGTGGCGCCTCAGGTGTTCCAGTTGAGCTGACCAATAGTGGTGGTACACAGGTAGAGTGGCGTATATATCCTGCTGGAGATGGTTATTTCTATCTTGAGAGTGAACTCTCTTCCGGCGGCAATTTGCTAAAGATGCGCAATAATGACTGTTTCACCAACCAAGGAACGGTGATTGAGACGCACACAGGTGCAGGTGAGTGTACCCAGTGGAGATTGCTCTTTATCAGCGGATCGAATACACGAGCGGCAGATGGATTGAGTAAGGAGTTATCAACCTCTCTTTCGCCTTCAGAAGTGAGTTTGTATCCTAATCCAGCCGAGGCATCGGTGGTGTTGAAGGCGAGAAGTGAATTCTCCTACACCATTAGAGACTTGGTAGGAAAAACGGTACGATTTGGCGAGAGCGCTACCAGTGAAGCAGCCATAGATGTTTCTGGGATGCAAAGTGGTATCTACTTGGTTACCATCTCCGATGAGGAAGGTAAGGTAGAACGGAAGTTGGTAGTAAAATAAGCAATATAGTAGAATGTGTTTCGTAATAGAGAGGGGAGTAGAGTAGGG
>ERZ1740058.1259-NODE-1259-length-12698-cov-8.987978_pt1 | contig 12698 bp, 13 predicted proteins | sample MGYA00581745_ERZ1740058 | MGnify/ENA primary metagenome ERZ1740058 (study PRJEB43018, sample SAMN04849742) | marine metagenome | isolation source: floating plastic debris | place: Pacific Ocean | collected 2008-08-30 | study: EMG produced TPA metagenomics... | reverse complement strand
ATCCGCGAATTTGAGAACTACTGTCTCACTTGAGACTGGTGCAAGATCTGAGTTAGAGCAAACTGACTCAACTGGTCTCCCAGTTGCCCGAGAGATTCCTGCGCCAGGTCAGGGAATTGGGAGACGATCTCTGACAGTGTCAAATTGCTAACGGTTGCCTGCAAATTCTGAGGCGTGACTGACTCCAGCAGGGCTTCTAAAGGCGGCACCTGATCAATGACCAGATTCCCCAAGGTCGGAATTGCACCAACCAAATCTTCAATCGTTTGCCAATCGACCAAATCCAAAGCCTCCAATGCAATTTGATTAAGATCGAGTTGAACAATGTCAGCAATGTTCTCAAGATTGAAGAGCTGCAAATAGAGGCTGGTCTGAAAGTCCCCCAACTTGAGCACCGTCTCGACAGACTGTCCCGCCGCCCATTGCCGAGAGAGGTCGTATCCCACACTTTGAATGATGTCTTCCGGGGCATCAAAGCTGCCATCACTCATCAGCGGCGGCAAGTTGCCAAACGTCAATTGCGACCAATCGGGCAGGCGCACGTACTGCTCATCCCAGGTCATCGCAGTGGTAGGAATCCAGTCTTCAGAGGTATTCAGGGTTGCCTGCATGGGCGTGAGCTGTAGCCAGAGCACCGTCACCAGAGTGAGTCCCAAAACTAAGGTACGTCTAAGCCAACGAATGAATCGCATGTCATTGCCTCCTTCAGTTCTGAATCGAGGTTTGCTGTCCCAACTCCGCCAGCTGCAACACCAGCGATTCGGAAATCCCGGCAGCTTGGGTGGCTTCGGAGAGGGAGACACCCTGTTTGAGTTGTGCGAGAAAGACTTGAATCCGCTCCCACAGGGGATCGCCAGCGGCAATGAGTTGGCGTTGTTGCGCCACCCTTAAGCCCTGTTCGACCAACTGCGCTCCGGAAGTGCCAGCGATCGCGATCGGTTGTGTTGGCGTTATTTCAGGTGCAATATTGACGATGCGATAGCTCGGGGAGCCTGACTCGGGAAATGCCAGCTGAAAAGCGTACACCTCAGAATCCATGACCACCGTCAGCGTGGTGGTGGCAGTGGCGGGGAGGCCCGGAAACGCCAGCGGGTGAATGCGGCGCAGATGAATCACCGTGGCCGCGCAGTCATCGGTTGTCGTCAGGCAGCGGCCATCATCAAAATCCAAGGTGACTTGAGACGGATCATCTAGCCAAGCCCGCCGCACGAAGTCCGCCGTGGGCCGAAAGTTAAGAGTCACGCCATGACCGGGATGTAGCTCTACCGTGGTCAGGTTGGTTTCACCGCGTGCTGCTGTCGTCGAAACGGTGCGGGTGCCTTGTCCCCAACTCGGCAACGCCAAGCTCCAAAGGGGCAACGCCAAGCTCAAAGCTAGCCATCGTTGCGTCATGGTGAACACCTCTCAATCGAGAATTTGTTAGATCGGCATCTGAACCGTCTCATTGACAAAAATCTGCACCGGGCGACCCGCTTCGATATAGGCAATGCGGGGACGCTCAGCCAGCTCCTCTATGGCCTGCTGATTCCGTTCTGACAGGGTGTCCAGGAGAACATCGGTGCCGCCTTCCAGCAGTCCCGCCAGCAGATTGGGATCAGAACTTGACTCCGTCACCACGGTGGAACCATTACCCGTTTCCACTCGGGTATTAGTGCGGTTATAGAGTTCGCTAGCCCTGCGCACTGCCCCGATCGCCACCTGACCCGCATCCATCGCTGCCATCTCTGGCCCCACATCGCGATACTGATCGGCAATCAAGGGCGCACCTTCATGGCCACGAATCTGCACAAATCCTGCCGGGAACTGCAATTCCCGCTGCCTGCCCGGCTCTTCCCAGACCGCTTGCACCGCTGACAACTGCACCAAGCCACTCTCGGAAACGGCATCCACTTGCACCAGCAGTTCGCCCCCGGCAGGAATCGCGATCTGTCCCTGATGGTCCCTCAGTGGTTCCGACAAAATCACTCGAAAAAAATTGTCGGCAACTGCCGCTTCCAGAACGACCGGCGTGGCCAGTTCCGCTGCCGACTGCGTACCGGCAACCAAGACAGACGGTACTGCAGTCGTTTGCAGAATTCGCGCCTCGGCTGCCGTTAAGATGGCTGGTGCTTCAGCGAGGGAGGGTTCGAGCGCTGTCGTCATTGACGATAGGGTATCTGTTGGAAGACCGGAATTTGGGCGCTCAGCGGTGGAGAAGTTGGGTTGGGTTTCTGACAACGAAGCTTCAGGAACGCTGGCTAGCTGGTCGATCGCAGGCAAAGTTGGTCGATCGGTGAACTCAGCCTGATTGGCGATTGTCGCTGTGCTCCCTAATGCTTCATTGCTCTCGGTCGGTGTCACAGTGCCGTAACTACCTACTTGAGCCAGTTCGCGCCAGCGCTCGACTGGATCTACGGCGACTTCTGGCTGCGGGGCAGCGGTAATGGCAGGAGACCGTGGCGTCGTCGTAATCGTTCGAGGGGGCGATCGATCAGCTGACGTCGCCGTTGGTCGAGTCGGGGCAGATGACACCGTTGCCGGGGAAGACTTAGGCGCTGGCGTTGACTCCTGAGACGAGTCAGCGGCTCGCGACGAGGCAGAAAACGCCGGTTCCAGTTGCCCCTGGTCTTCCAAGGCCATTTGCGCTTTCAAAGCGGCGATCTCAGCTTGAGCTTGTTCCAGTTCCGTTTCAGCACTGTCATCCTCAGCCTCGACTGAATTCTCGTCGCCAGGGGTGTCTAGAGGATCGGTCAGTTGGGTGTTGCGACCTCCGGCGATAAAGATCCCTGCCAGGGCGAACACTGGGAGGAGTGCTAACCCGATCAGCATAAGCTTCGGAATCGGGAGCTTCCACAAGGGGCGAGCCGACTTGATCGGCTCAGCCGCAAAGTCCGATGCGCTGACTAACGGCTCCGATAAATCGGGCGCACCAGTCATCTCCCGCAGGCTGTCTAAGTTGGGTTCAGTGGGGGGATGCTGACTCATTCCGCTAACTCCTCGGGTTGAATGGGACGAATCGCTTCAATCTGGATGCCGCTTTCGAGCAAGCGATAGGCCACGGTTTGTTCCTCTGAGGCCTCAGCTCTCAAGGGATTACCGGGCGGATCGACCGCACGGACTGTCAGGCGACGGTTGAAAGACACCGTCGTGCCCGAAGGATTGCTGGCGGCAAAGAGGATGCGAGTGGCGACCAGATCCACCTGCCAGCGGCCTTCGCCGATCGCCTGCGGCGGTGAGATGTGCTGGGGAATTAAGACTGCTGAGACGCTGCCTTCAAAGACGCCGGGGGGAATCACCTCAGCGGCTAGGGTCTCCAAAAAGGCATCGCGAAAGTCCGGCGCGAGCAAAAACGACGCTTCCCAAGCGGTTGTGGACACGCGATCGCCCCCGGTCACTTTCACCCCTTCATCAATCGATTGCTCCGTCTCTCCCGGCAGCTGTCCCCAGGTGAAAGTCATCACTGCCCAATCCGATACCGCTTGCCGAATCACCTCGGGCTCGCGGTAGCGATAGTCAGCGGGCCGCACGGTCAGCGTCCGCCCGTCGATTTGCTGCACTAACGTTGGCGGTTCCTGATTTGCAACCCGCGCAAAGGAGGCAGCTAACCAGAGGAAGGCAACTGAGAGTAAAAACGCTCCGATCGCTAACCCCGCAAACGCTAGCGGCAAAATATCGCTGGAGCGCACCTGGGGCAGCTTGGTTTTACGGGTGAGCTTGAAGAGTTCCATGACTTACCTCGGTATTGGCAATGCGGTGGTGCCGACGGCAATTAGGCGAGTGACGCCCCCCGAGACCCCTCGGAAAACGGCCATCCCTGCGCCGCCAGCGATCGCCAGGGCCAGAATGGGAGCCAGTACGCTGATCAGCAGCAGAAAGCCAAAATCCCCAGCAGTTTGGGTATTGGCGGCGACGACTACCGTGGCAGCCAGCCCCACGATGACGTTGTAGGAAAACTTCGCCATGCCCAGGCTGAAGAAACCTACCAGCCAAGCCCACAGGGGGCGACCCTGGAGCGGAATCACCGAACCGGCCACCGCAATGGGACCAATCAGTCCGGTGAGTAACATGGCCATCTCCAGCAGATTGGCGAAGGCCCACTGCCAGCCTTTGAGAAACTGTTCCGCCAAGGCCTGACTCCCCGTTTGCAAAACCGTCCCGACGAGAATATCGCCCAGTGGATTCCCGGCGATGGGTGCCTCACCACTGCTGTAGGTTTGCTCAACGACCTGAGTGATTTGCTGGACTCGATTCCACAGCCGTTCCAGTCCAGCGCTCCAGAAGCCCCGAGCCCGGTACTCCTCTTCCAGCACCTGCTGCGCCCGCTCGCCTGCCTGCCTGAAGCAATCCACTTGAGCCTGTCCGGTTTGGGCATCACAGCTGGCGTATTCCTGCTGGATTAAGGCTTTGGCCTGCTGGGAAACGATGACGTCATTGAGGGCTTCCATCATGGAGATTTCGCCTACCTGCACCTGCAACACCGTTTGCGTCTGGCTGTTGATCAGGTTACGAATGCCCAGAGTGGCGGAACCCAGCAGGGCACCGTTATTAAAGAGTAAAGCGGCAATGGTGAGCACCCAAATGACATTGGGCAGGGCCGGAAATATGCCGCGCTCCAAGGCTTCTTTAACCCAGCCCACGGCAAAGAAGAGAAATGCACCCACGAGAATGATGGAAGCAAACTGATTGATACCCAGATAGAGGCCGCTGGTGTCACTGAAGATGTCTTGCCAGCGGGCATCCCAGGCTTGCTGCACGGCCTCTAGCTGTTGGACGCTGTCATCCAGAATGCCGAGGCCACCGGTGATTTGAGCAAAGGACAATGATGGTTGAAGTGAAAACAGCATGACAGTGATGGCTTTAGTCAGTGAGGTAGTTCTCCGTTCCCAAGGCACCCGGAATGTAAATCGGTGCGGCAGCAGAGCCAGAAATGGAGATCTGGCGCTCCATTTGTTCGCGACGATTCGCCGCATCAATACCGGCGCTGGTGTTGGCCGATAGCTGAGCCAACATGGCCTGTAGCTGCTGTAACTGTTCCAGCGAGGTTTGGTTCTCAGCGGTCAGTTGAGTTTGCTCATGCAGCAGAGCCGCGACCGCCGCCTCGATCTGCGCGTTCTGCTTCATCACCTCTTGGGTCACTGTCAATCCCTGAGCTTCCTCGGCCATGGACTGGACGTCTTGAACCGTGGCCTGACTAGATTCCAGCACGGCGGTAGTTTGCTCGGCTTCTATTGCTAAGCGCTCCTGTCCCTGTTCTCCTAACCAGGGAGCAGCAATCGTGCGGGCAATGACTTGGTCGTAGAGATTGGCGAGTTCCTGCTGTTGTGCTGCCGGGTCATTGGTCAGAACGTTAGCTATACCTTCGACTTCACTCTCTCGCACCTGGAACGGTTCCGGGAGTTGGGTGTTGAGCCAATCCTGCAGCTGCTGCCACTGTTCCCCAAGAGCCTGCTGCAAGGTTTCTTCAGCGAGAGTGGTGGTCTGTTCAATCTGAGCCAGGACATCTTCCAGGGGGGGTTGCCAATTGTCGAGGGATAACTCTGGCACGGCGTCGCCCCACCCTCCGGGCAACAGAGAGGCAGTCGCGGTGCCGATACCGAGGAGTCCGAGTCCGACACTAGCGCTGAGCAAAATGGCAAGACGAGGACGAATACGTTTTCTTGCAGATTTCATGGTGACCTCCGGGAGGGTGATAAGGAATGAGCATGACCGTTTTGATGCACCGGAACCGGAACGTCTGTCGGAGAATCAGATGAGGCTGTCAGCGGTTCAAACCCAGCCTCGGGAGCAATGTCATCGAGCGACTGACCATTTTGCAGTGCTTGAACATAGGCTTTAGCGAAGGCACTGTAGCCCGCAAACTTGTTCGGCTGCTGCGCCAGCACGCGACGCCGCGCCTGTTGCTCTTTGGGGTTGTTGGCCACTGCCCCCAGCAGTTCTGGCGACGGATAGTGGGAACAGGGCGTTAGGCGGGAGTCCGCATCCACCAGCCAGTGAGAACACAACCGCCCTGGCGTGATGCGGAAGGATTCATCGGTGTTGGGCCGCAGCACCTCCGGGTCATAGCCAAACAGCCGCTGGTAGGATGGCAAAGCATTCGGCTGAATCGCCCCGATAAAGCGGGTATTCAGGTTTTGGAGAATCTGGGAGCCCGCGACGGATTGGGCAATCGTGTCGGGGTCCTGTCCGATAATCAGGGGTCGAATGCCGGACTTCGCGCCGTTGGCACAGACCTGACCGATGATTTGGGCGATGCCGTTGTATTTGAATAAAATCGGACTTTCATCAATGGCCAACAATGAATCCGAGACTTCCAGCGCTCGCCGGAACGCCATCGACTGTGCTGATAAGGCGAGGACGGCGGCTTCAATGTTGTCGCCCACATTGCGCAGGGCAAAGACCGTTAGTCGCGCATCGGTACGAATAGTGGACGGTTGAGAAATGGCGCGACCGACGCGGCTCGACAGCCAGCCTCGTAGTTCCAGCAGAATCGTGGCAACAGCCTCCGTGAGTAAGGTGGACTCCACTTCCAAGTCCAGGTGAGCCACCGTTTCCACAAAGTCCACTAGCGTGGGCATTTGTTGCCACGCCGCACTGCCAAAGCCGCCCTCGAACGCGGCTTCATAGCGAGCCAGCAGCTTGTGCGAGTTAAAGAACGCGGCTAAGGCCTGCCAGAGCACCGTATGCACCCGCTTGCCTAACTGGTTATCCGTCTCCGTCCCCATCACCATGGTGTCCAGGGCTTTGACCAGGAACTCTTGGTAGTCATCCAATCGTTCCTGGCGCTGGACCTCAGGTAACTCCCGCAGGTCAGGGATCTGAAACAGGTTGTTGCTCTCCGAACCGATGTCGAAATACGCGCCCTGGTCGCCAAAGAACTTCACCAGGTCGGTATAGGTCGTGGTGCCATCGGGCTTCGGGTAATCGAGAGAGATGACATTCATGCCGTTGGCGATCGCCCACACAAAGATCTCTGAAGCCAGTACCGACTTCCCACTGCGGGTCTCCCCAAAAATCAACATGCCGCGATGCTGATGCACAAAATCAAGGTGAACCGGCATCTGCCCCGCTCGCGTAATCAGCTCAATGCCGCGATGGTCGATCGTCCGGGTGCAGGCCACCGGCATCAATCCCGGTGCTTCATTGGTCAGATACAGCTGCTTGCGACCGTCCTCCAATAGCCAACCGGACACGATGGGTAGAGACCGTAGCCAGAGCTGCCAAGCGATTTCCGTCTCCCGAATAAAGTCGCCCTGATGGAAGGCGTGGGTGAGTTTTTGGCAGGCTTCCGCGAGACTTTCCGGGCTGTCCCGATGAATCAGCGCCACTACGCTGACCCAAATCGGCAGCGCTCCTTCGTAGATTTTTTCCTGGGCCTCCACCCCTTGCTTCAGGCGCATTTGCGACGCGACATCCACATCCCGCAGCAGATTGGCCCGAAACGTGGCGGTGACGCTTTGCTTCGTGAGTCGTTGCAGCGTTACCCGCGTCATCAGGCGATCGGCGGCGGCTAGCTCACAGACAAATTCACAGTCGGGAAACTGCGACAGGGCCTGCCACAGGTAGTACAGCTGGTGCTCGGGTGTCGTGAAGCCCGCCGGTTTAGATTCCAGCACCACCGCACCGACAAACTTCTGATTCACCTGCACCCACTGCCGATCCGCTTGGGGATAGCTTGGCTGACCTTGCTCACCACGAATCAGACGAGAAACGGCGTGCAGAGGCTCATTGATCTTTTCGGTCAGTTTTGTTTCCCCATCAGCATCACTCAGTTCCAGGCATTGCGGCACCGATGGCGCGGTAGTGGGATTGAACTGACTCCACAGGTATTGCCACAGTTGCTCCACACCCATGGGCGTCACTTGTAGACCCATGCGGTCATTGAGCTGCTGCTCCCAGTGCAGATAGCCTTCGGTAAAGCCGTGAGTCAACAATTGAATGTAGGACTGCTGCTCTTGTTGTTCTTTCAGGCCCTTGAAAGCGTCATACTGAGCGACCACCCAAGCCAGTAACTTCTCCGTGAAATCAGCTCGCTTTTCTTCCCCGACCTCCAAGGGAGTGGTGGCAAACAGATAGAGCTGCTTCGGTTGGCGCTGTTGAGATTCGGTAAGTTCGCGGGTCGCCCGCTGTTGCGCCAGCAGCAGAAACTGACTTTCTAACTGACCAGATCCCTGAATCAGGGACTTCAATGCCTGCTGCCGATCGCGATCGCCGCCAAACGAGCGCCGATGAATCCGTAAACGGTCACCCGGACGAAAGCCCTTGAGGCCCTCCTCCAACCGCTTCAAGGTCTGCTCGGCTTGGCCAGCAGGCAACAGGGTGTGAATCCCTGGACTGCAAAAGCCAAAAACCAGGCTGAATTGGCGGCGATGCTTGAGCAGATACGCACCGACGTCCCGGCCTCGAAGCTGCAGCCGACAGAGGCATTCCAGCTGGGATTCATCTTCAAAGGGGCGAAAGGTATAGCGTTGCGTGCCCAGTCGTGATTTACTCATGGCGATCTAACTGATGATGTTGATAGGACACATGGCCCCGCTTCCAGTGCGGGACCCGAGTGAACTTGTGGGTAAATCGCCACGTCTTTTCGCCGACCACGACCCACCAGGTCGAGACACCCCACAGGCTGAGCAATAGGAATAGGACGAATCCTAAGCTCAGTAGCACTTCAATCAGGATGTAGAAACCGACGAGAATGGCTCCAGAGGGGGCCAGCAGGTTGGCAGGAATCGGGCCGAGGGAGGGATTTTTGCCCAGGCTGGGATTCACTCGACAAAATAGTCGCGAGGGTTCATCGCTCATGACTGAACCCTCCTAAGCCGTGCCGAAGAAGAGGCGACTCAGCCCTTCCACAATCACGACCGCCGCGATGATGATGAAGGCATTTTGCAGCAGCGGTTGCCACTGCTCGCCCCGTTGGGCCTGATACACCGCGAAGAACACGAAACCCACGGCAGACACCCAGATGACGATGCGGAGCACGCCAAAGATGAACGCAATGATGCCGCTATCGAGATATTCACCAAATAGCGTTTCGGCTTGGCTTTCAACGGTGTCAAAGAGCTGCGCCATCGCGGGATTGGCATGGCTGGTGATGACGATGAAGAGCAGCACTCCGGCCACAATGCCAAAGAGTCGCCAGCCGGTAAGAGTGCGGAGGCCAGGATAGCGAGTCCAAATGGTTGGCGCCAAGGCAAAGAACATGATCAGACCGAGGCCGATCGCCCCCATGATGGGAACAGCTAACCCCAGGCCCAACGCACCCAGCCCTAGCGCTGGAAACGGCATACGTGAAAACAATGGGGACCACCAATGGCCTATTCGAGCAAGCAAAACTTTCATAAAACCTACTCCACAGTGAATCGAAGTAGGTAGATAACACCCTGAACGACTGTGAGTGAGCAATGACTTGAGCCAGAAATCCTGAGATTAACTACAAGTTCAGCACTTACTTCGGCAAAGTAATACAAAAATAGTAAAAGTACTATTTAGTCATACTGCACCAATCCTTCTGAAAAGTAAAGCAGATTTTGAATTTTGTTTGGAAGGTGCTGTCAGCAAGCACGTGAGCTGTTGACCTCTCTTTCAAGGGGCCTGTTAAAAATGATGCTTTCTGGGCGGTGGTCAATAAATCAGGTTGCAGTGAATGGAAAACTGTAGTTTTTTCTCTTACTTTGTAGGAGAAATAATTGATAAAGCTGTCATAAAGTCAATATCGGTTTAAGGGAATGACTACACATCTTTCGTGAAGCTTCTTAGATTCCCTCTAGTCTTACTCAGTAGGAGGTTAGGATGGATTTAGTGGCTCTTATTACGACAAATCATCGTGAATTCCCCGACCTCTCGCAGCAAAAACAAATCCTCGATGGCCTCTCAGGAGTCAGAGGGGGGCTGCCGTCCGACGTTCTATATGACTGCGGAATTATTGGCGGCGATTGAGGCGCAATGTGAAGTTGAAGGGAACAAAAAGCGATCACCCTTCCTTGCCGAATTCCTCGAATTGCTGCTCACGAGTGACCTAGGCCAACAGTTGAGAGAAAGTGCTCAAAAGCACCATCGACCACTTGCCCATGAACTTGAAGCCAATCTCATTCTGTTTAACGAACACATTCCGACAGAACGCATTGCGGAACTCGCTTCAGCGAGTCAACGTCATCCGGATCAGATGTTGGTGCGCTTAGTGCTGCTGGGGTTGCGGGTTTACGAACGAGCGGTGGCACGCATGGAAGCCGAGATTGATGATAGCCAAGGCATTGTGTCGTAGAACGTCAGCCTTTTTTCACTAGCCTTTTTTCACTGGTTTTCTGAATATGCCATCTAAACCTGGCACAAGTGATGCACGGGTGGTAGATGCTAGTGACAAATATTTCTGCGTAGTCTGCAGCGGTAGCTAGCTCCCCTGACAACCGTTGAGTTCTCTTTGACAACATCACCCGCTTGGTGTTGTGGAATGAGTCTCAGAAGTGAAGGGGAATCCAAATTAAATGCAAGAACCGAGATCGGAGCCTGGGGCAGCGAAGGACAGTTGCGGCTGGGCTGAGTCGAGGTGATTTGCAAATGGCCAGCAAGGCAGGCATTCATGGCTCGATTTTTGACGCGCTGGTACGCAGCAGTCACCTGGCCTGAGGCCTTGAGATTAGCAGCACTTGACCGAACGCCGAATGCTTCAATTCGCTACGCTCCCAACGCTGAATTGGTGCATCGGACGGAATGGTGGGCTTGGTGGTCGGATGAGCGGTTGACCACGGCGATCGGCTTGCCAGAGTCTTTGTGTCCAGAATCGCTATCGGCGGATGCAGTAGCACTGATTTCGGAGGTTTGGGAGAGTGATTCGCCTGCACCTCAGTGTGGCTGGCGTACGCTGGCTAATGTCGCCCGTATTCTAAATGTCGAACCGCTAAGATTGCGACCCCAATTCCAAGAAGCCTCACTCAGCAACGTATGGGAGCAGATGACAGTTGAGTTTCAAGCTGGACAGGAAGGCCTCCTTTATCGCTTTCAGGCAACCTACGAGGCGGGGTATTGGTGTGAGGTTCGAGACGACTTCCCGAACAGTTGGGCATAACGATTTGTGGCCAGGAGCTAGGCCATAGCTTCGCAACAGTTCTATTCAGGAATGCGGAAAGTATCTAACCAGCATTTTCATGGACTCATCTGGATTGCAGCGCAAAGGCCGCTCAGAGGTCGGAGCTGGCATAAAGTCTGTCCATTCAAATATTTCGGCAAAGCCACACAGATGCAGTTGCTGCACGATCACCTGAATTGCGGGACGCGAGCCAATCACTAAGAGCCGCACAGGATCCTTATTAGCCTTGGGGTAATTGCCCAACTTTTGTCTGATTTCAACTCTGACTAAAACATCAGCATCGGCATCAGACCTCTCAGAGCCTATTAAAGCAGCAGGAATTAACACGCCAACATCCTCGAAGATATTACACACAAACGAGTCACATGTGACGACGTTAGCATATGTGACTCGTTTTGCTGCTAGCCCTCTGAAATGATGAGCTTATGGGCAAAGCAGGCGACATCCTCAAGCAAGTACTGGATCAATACGACATCACCCAGTACCGATTTTCTGCCACCATGGGAGTCGATCGCACCAGCGTTTATCGCTGGTGTAACGGCAAGATCGACCCCACGGGTGACACCATTCTCGAAATTGTCCGCGTATTGAAAACGATTAACTCGGATGCTGCTTCCGAATTCGTTAACCAATATCTGGGACATGAACTAGAAGAGTAACTCCGTGAATCCTTATTGAATCGTTATATAAAACTCCACAAAACGAGTTGCCAAAGCCGGAGTGTCCATTGGGGTAAGTTTGGGGTAAATTGAAGAAGCACTATGCTAGACGCCTTGCAAAGTAAGGGTTTGTGGAGGTCTGCAAAACCTCCATCCCCCAGTTCGAATCTGGGTGCCGCCTTTATTTCCCTGCTCGATGAACACTCTAAACGCCGAATCTAAAGGGGTTCTGCGTTTAGAGTGGTTTTGTGTGTTGTTGCAGTTTGTCGTTAATCGTTGATAATGAACGGCAAATTTTAGGCAAATTTTAGGCATGGACTTTTTGGAGCGATTGAACCGGGCGAATGGACGGTTGAAGGCCGCAAAAATTCATGTGAGTCTCAGTAGATCGAAAACGCTAGGATGAGCCGGGTAAAATCACTTGGCAGCGCTTGGGAAAATGTCGTTCAACCGCATGCGCGAGAAATTCCAGCATGGTTTTCTGCCGAAAGGACTGTGGCAAAACGCGCCGTCCGCCGCGTTGAGTGATGCTGATGTAAGTCCAGAGCAAATAGACCCAGAGGTTGACTAAGACAAACGCCAAAGCGACGAAGAGGAGTCGCAGCACCGGCTTCTTGGTGGTCGAGCGAATGCGACAATGATTCTTGATGCGGTAGCTGGTTTCGATGCCGAAGCGTTCGCGATAGTGCCGGTGGATCTGGTGGGGTTCACTCTGGAGGCGATGGGTGACATAGAGTAGCTGCTGCACCCCATGCCGCTGGCGGTGGCCTTTTCGGTAGCAGCAAACGACGACCATCTGACAAGCGACCGAGCCATCCTGCTGACTGTTGAGGGTATAGGTGGTGCGATAGCGCTGGCGTCCACGACAAAGTGCGCGGGTCCCGCCGGTTTGGCCACGCACCACGGCAGGCATGAGAAAGGGAAGGTTCAAAGCTTGGAGCCAGCGAATCACCGGAACACTGAAAAAGCCCCGGTCGAGA
>ERZ1740058.1258-NODE-1258-length-12718-cov-22.940141_pt1 | contig 12718 bp, 17 predicted proteins | sample MGYA00581745_ERZ1740058 | MGnify/ENA primary metagenome ERZ1740058 (study PRJEB43018, sample SAMN04849742) | marine metagenome | isolation source: floating plastic debris | place: Pacific Ocean | collected 2008-08-30 | study: EMG produced TPA metagenomics... | reverse complement strand
AGGGCTAGCGCTACACAATCTTCATTTTCCGGTGGGCGATTTGCTCTTTCCGTTGAAAGAGCAAATCGGCGTGAGGTACTTGTAGCGGCTCGCAAACGAAATCTTAAGAACCTGCAGACAAGCGATTCAACCGGAATCAACTGCAAATGGGCTGAAAGCTTTATCTGGCTGACTTTATGAGCATCTCATCGTTTGCAGGATCCTCTTGTGCTAGAAAAGATCCTGCAAACCCGCTGCAACATTCTTGCAATTTTCTTGCCGGTGAGCCATCAATGAATTTCACCTGTGAGGAGTAAATAATGAAACGGTTTCTACGAGGGTTGATTTTGGCCAGTGCCGTGGCTCAGGGTGGTTTTGGAGTAGACGCGATTACGCCTCAGCCTGCAACAGCGCAGATGACGGAAATCAACCAGACGGCCCTGAACGCCTGCGTGGAAGACGAAGGCTGGTATTTTGTTGCTCCTAGCCATTGCTACCGGTTCTATCAGACCTCTGATGCTACTGTCATCGCTATCATCACCTTGACCTATGACAACCACGTTGTTGCTCAAGAGATAACGGTTGCCGCCGGGGCTCCGGTGATTCTTTCTGAAATTGAAGTCAGGAACATGCAGAACGAAATCGTTGCTCAATCTATTGTTGATGTTGAGCATGGAACCGCGATCTCCGGCGAAGGTGATTGGGATCTCTTTCACGAAGATGCATGGAAAGCCCGCCAGATGGTGGCTGAGTTTTCTGGCTACTACTCAATTTATTGACGCTAGAGAAATCTGGCAAAATACGGTTAGTGATCCAATTCACCTCCGGTGAGGCTTACGCAAACGCGATAATTGCAGTCCCTAGCGCTGGGCCTCATTCGTCATCACCTCACGGATTGCCCGGTCGCTGGGCAGTTCCAGCTCAATTTCCAGCAGGTCGAGAAACACATCCCGGCCAGGGTTCACCGGAGAAAACATTACCACCCGACAGCCTGCCGTGATCGCATCTTCCAACCAATACCGAGAGAGTGCCTGACTTCACAGCGATCACCGTTACTTGCTCTTTCCAGGGCTTCGTCCAGTAGCCCGAGGTGTTGTTGCTCGATCTCCTGCCTTGCAACGCCATTGTTGTTGATGTTTTGGGGCTAGCTGCAACAAGGGTCGACGCGATATCACTTCGATAACGCCGACCGCCGAGGATTCCTGCTATGAACCCCACCGCCATCATCACCATCCGCCAAACCCATCACCAGCGCCGCCTAAAAGCGATCGTCCAACGCCTAGTGATCGAACTGGGCTACCTGGAGTACTACCTAGCGGAGGGCCTTCAGGATGCACATCTAGAGACTGCTGCCGCTGGGATTGATACCGCTATTGATTGCCTCAATGAGCATCTAACCCGCTAAGCGATCGCTTCCCGGTTCCCCCGCTGCTATCGTATTCCCCAGTCATGACCGGGGGGGCCTGTTTCCCAGCTTTCTCACCCGGTTGCTATTGAGTACCGATCGCCCGTTCAATGCGCTCTAAGCGAATGAGCGTAGAGTTATGCAAGCGCCTAAAATGCCGAGTCTGCAAAAGGCTGAAAGCATTCAGCCCGAGTAAAACGCAGATAGAGAACGAGAGTACCCAAGTGTTAACGCTCCAGGTCTGTGGATCGGTGCTGCCCTCGATCCGGCGAGTGGACTGAGTGAGCTGTTGCAGGGCGCTGCGGGTCTCCTGGTGCTCGTGGCTGGCCTGCTGCTGCCGCTGGTTGGCCATCAATCGCCCGTCCTGCTGCGCCGTCGCGACCGCCTGCAAGAGCGTGCTCAATTTGGTGATTTGCTGCTGCGAGGCCGCGAACTGCGGTGGCAATTGCGCGTAAGTATGGCTCAAATTCGCCACCGCCTGGCCCAACCGCTCCGTCTCCTGCGTTTTCTGAGTCAACAGCTTGAGGAGTTCGAGAATCGTTTCGTTGTGGTAATTGAGCGTCTGATTGCATTGGTTAACTGCCCGTGTATTTTCCATCACCGCTCGAATGACCGGCAGATGAGCCTGCACCAGCACATCATCCGGGTCGAGCCCCATCGCGGCTGCCAACTGCCGCTGTTCCGCTGACCCCTCAGGCGGTGAAACCTGAAGCGGTTGAAACCGATTCGTCATGACGGCAAAACCCCCGTCCGTTCAAATTCGCCGTACGCCTGAGCCAGGAATTTACGCACCCCCGCCTGCTCCGTGATGCCGTAAGACTTGCCCTGATAAGTTCTTGCCTGGTCATAGGTCAGCCGCTGATTGAGAATCGTGCTGGCCAACCGGGCCGGGAGACGTGGTAAATCAATCACCTGACTGTGAGTTTCCTGAATGAGGGCGAGAACATCATCAGCCTCGTTGTAAAACGACCAATCGTCATACTTGCGATTCCGCACCACGATATGGGGCACGACGTCACCGCAGGCCCGCAGCGAGTTGACCAGCGATCGCAGCGAATCGGCTTCCCCCGTCGTTACAAACCACTTGACCAGACCGATGCGCTGCTCTGCTGCCAGCGTGAGGACATCGAATTTTGCCAGCCAGGACTGAAACGGGTGATGGGCTCTAGCCGGTAGATTCACCACCACAGGCTGATGGGTCATTGCCGCCTGATTCACGATGACGTTAGCGGCATCTTCCTGACTCTGAGTTTCCGAAAACACCGTGCGCGCAATATCAGGATAGATATCCGAGAAATCAGGATTATCTTCAGGGTCAGTATCGAACCCTATGACTGGAACCTGGTGGTCGATAAACCATTGATAAAGGGTGCGAGCAACGAATGACTTGCCGACGCCTCCCTTATTACCATCAGCAAAATGAATGTAGGAAAGCAACGTTGAGTTTTCCCCTGACGTTGTTTTTCTAGAGGTGCGTTTTCCATCAATGATAGTCATAGTCCCTCCTCACCTAATAAGCGACTCGTATATGATCAAGATTGACTTCAGGCAAGACTTTTTCCTGACTTGTCGTATGGGATTGATCCATTGAAGAACCCGTGATTGAGTTAGCCTGACCCGCCTGCTCAGATGGTTTTTTAGACCTGGATTTGCGTTTCGTTGACGTTTGCTTAACGTTTGCCTGACGTTGTTTTTGAATTCGCCGGAGATATTGCTTCAAGGTGCCAGCGGTAATCTCAATGCCATCGCCATTGAGCTGCTTTGCGACCTCCTCATAGGTGTGATGTTCTAGCGCCGCGACGATGGTGTCATAGAGTGCTGCGGTGGCTGCAAACGTTGTAAACGTGGTGCGAGGCTGTTTTGCTAGCTCAGTCAAACCAGACAGGCAGTGCTCGACCTGGTCAGCGGAATAGAGTTTCTCTGCCATCATGGAGCCCTCACTATATGGTTTCCATCATGGAGAAAAAGATTCGATATGGGCAGTTGCAAACATGTACTGTAATAGAACATGAATAATATTAGTCGCGTCAGCTTTCCTCTAATATCAAAGGATTGGCATCGAGTGAGATGGGGTCGTTCTTATGAGTGACTAAAGTTGATTCACGGCGGCGTTTCGCTATCGCGATGTGCCGCCTCATGGTGAGAGTAGCAAGCCAGAGAAAAAAGGACTTTTTTCATGGGCTTGCTGAGGGCACCTCAGACTCCGCTGGCGTCAGATTCAGGTAAAGTTGTTGACCCTGAAACTGCTTTTTCATTCGGGCTAAGTAAATAAAGATTGCAATCGGAAGCACAGAAAAGATTGCCCTTGGCAGGATTAGGAAAAGAGTTGGGTTGTCCCGGATGAAAGCGGATAAACGAGTCCACCAAATCAAAGTGCTGTTCAACGATGCCGAGTGGGAACAGCTGCTCGCGCTGTGCGAGACCTCAGGGTTGAAACCCGGCACCTATTGCCGTCTAAAAGCGCTGGAGCAGACCGCTCGCGTGGTGCCTGTGCTGCCCGAAGTCATGGGCCTGCGGGGTGACCTGGGCCGCTACGGGAATAACGTGAACCAGGTTGCGCGGAACCTCAATGCCGGGAACGTGATGGACACGGTGGATGCGCTGCGAGTAGAACAAAGCAATCGCTATGTGGGAGACCGGATTGCCGAGCTGTTAGCGCGGTTAGAGCCATGATTGGCAAGACCCATGTGGGTCGCGGTTTCTATGGCTGTTTTCGCTACGTGATGGGTGAAGACGAGCCGGAAAAAGCGGCTCATATTATTGGCGGTAATCTGGCCGGTCGGGATGCCAGAGAGCTGAGCAGTGAAGTGAGACTGTCCCGCCAGCGCCGCGCGGATATTGAGAAACCCGTGTGGCACGTCCCGCTCGCGTTCCATCCGGATGAGTCGCTCACCGATGCCCAGATGCAGGATGCCTGTCATCACTTTCTCGACACCTTTGGTGTGAACCGGGAGCATCATCAGTACTTGATCGTGCGCCACCACGACACCGCCCATGGCCACGCGCACATTGTGGTGAATCGGATCTCAGATCGGGGTAAGCTGCTGGACTTGCATCGCGATCGGCCTCGCGTCAAAGCCGCTACCCGGCAGGTGGAAAAAGACCTGGGATTGCGTCTCACCGTCGAAAAAGATGAGCTGTTTCAAGCAGACTTAAGAGCGACGATCTCGCAAACGGCGAGCGCGCACCCGCCGCTTGATAAGTTTTGCCAGCAGCTTCAAGAGCAGGGCATCACACCCCGCTTTGCCTACCGTAACGGCGTGCTGCACGGCCTGACGTATCGCTGTGACGGCACCGAAATTAGAGGTTCAAAACTGGGCAAAGAATATAGCTTTCCAGGGCTGCAAAAACACCTGGGAGTGGAGTACGAGCCAGAGCGCGATGAGCCCGTTGTTAAGGCTCACTATGTGGAGCGTAAAAGCGCAAGAGCGAATGATGAGACGAAGGCCCAGTTACGCCAGCGCCTGGCCCAAACGGCTCAACCTGATCTGTCCCTATCGGAGTTCTGCCAGCGGTTAGCAGCGCAGGGCATCACGCCGCAATTTGGCCTCCGACGCGGCAAGCTGAGTGCGTTGAGCTATCACTATCAGGGCCAGCGCACCAGTGGGGCGCAGCTCGGAGATGCTTACACGTTCAAAGGGCTGCAGCAGGAGCTGGGAATTCGCTATCAGCCGGAGCGTGATGACCCGGTCGTGAAGGCCCGCTACACCCAACGAAAATCACCAGAGGCAGAGCAGCCTAGATTTGTTTCTGCACTCAATTCTGAGCCAGTATTAGAACCCCATCGCCAGCGCTTCCAGAAAGCCAAACAGCGTTCACGGGGGATGGATCTCGAACGCTAAACGCTCGCCACTGGGCAGCACCGGGGGCTATCTCTGGCAATTCAGGACAGGGGCGTGAGGAGTGGTCAGGGACATCCCCCGTGAACGCCAGAGTGTAGCGTCAGGGCTGGCCCATCAAGCCCCAGCCTGCGACTCCCTGCGGTCGGGCTTGATTCGAGATGACAGGGTTGGAGAAAGTGTTAACTACACCATCATTTACCACATCAATTCAATTGTGTGAACGGCCTCATCTCGCGCTTGTATGCAAACCATCTTCAAGAACCAAAGCCTCTAATCATCGTTGATTAGAGGCTGACTACTTTGGCTGATGTGGCTAGCGTGATAATGAGGCTCGCTATTGGTTGAGCTGTTCCAGCACTTCATTTGTGCGTCGGGTTTGGTCGTGCTGTACGTTGGTCATCGAGTTGCCGAGCCCCGGCGCGTCGAGCCCGTCTGGGCCGATGAACGCCTGCGATCTCGCATCGATGATTTCTTGGGGCGATGGATCAGCAGTCGTTAGTCTCATCACAAAGTCGTCCCCGGCCAGCGGTGCCTGATTCCATAAGTCGAGGGCACTGGCCAGCGCCGCTTTAGAGAGCGGTTGCCCAAATTTGTCCACGGCCTGCTGTTGAAGGTCGGCTTCTGCTTTCCGTAGGCGCTCTAGCTGTTTGGCGTCGGCTTCCTCAGGGCTGCTGGCTCCATGCTGATAAGAGAACGCCCCCAAGTTGGCAGCACCGTTACCCGGATCGATATGACCAAAGTAAGCCGGGTTAGGGCTGCAGTCATCGTTTTTCGTGCCCTCAGCATTGCCGATCGCGCACTTCAAAATCTCATCAGAGAGCAGCGATTGAAAGGGCACAGCGGCCTGGTCGATTTCCTTCAGCGTCTTCGGCGATTGTCCCGTGATAGCCCACTGCAGATAGCCCTTTTGCGGCTTCTGGTGTGCCATTGTGGCGCTATCAAGCTGTGACCAGTGCAAATGCGGCCCAGTGCTGCCCCCGGCTTTGTTGGGTTCTAAATCCGGATCGCCTCCGGTCTTGGCAATGACCGATCCACCGGCATGGAGGCCGGTGGCACATTCGCTCAGGTGCATCGCTTGAAACAATAGCCCTGGAATGTCAGGCGATGAAATCTCCGCGTAGAGACCAGCGCCCCCTGGTTGATTGAGGCAATCGACCTTCACCCGTGACGACCTGGCCCCCGGCGCAAAGATGGGTACCCCGGTCTCAGTCGGTAAGTCCACCCCGTTGTGAAAGCGCACATCGCCATGAATCGGATGCACGCGATCGCCATAGCCCGAGTTCACGGTGTAGCCGCCAATCGTGTCTCCCTCGTCGATGGTCTGCAGTGCTTCCGGCGGCATGATGCCGACAGCCTCAAGGGCTGGTGGTACCTGGTAAATCGTGAGCGGCCCGACCTTGATATCGCGTCCCTCATGCAGACTGATATCCATCTGCTTGTTGAGGCTCGGTATCAGCATCGGCGCGGCCAGCAATCCCACCAGGGCGATCGCCCCCAACTGGATGGCCCGCTGCCCCCGTTCCCGGCGCTGGCAGATAGCCCACTGCAAATCGGGCGATAGCTCCTCAAAGTCCGGTTTTGGGTGGCTTTTGGGCTTAGCGGTTAAGGTTGGCATCTTGCACCTGGCCGTCTTCAAAGATCACATCAACCGCCAGCCCTGACTCACTCACCCAGCGGTAGACGCCATTGCCCAGGGCACAGGTCGGTGTCCCCAGTTGCGCCAGCGTGAAGGATTCGCTCTGGCCGGTGAGGATGGCCCGCGCCTCTTCCTGGCTCTGGCTCAACACGTTCTCAGCGGTGAACTGCTGGCAGGGCTGCAGCAAAGGATTCGTCAGGTCGAACGCAGTGACCGTCCGCCAATCGGTGTCGAGTTTTGCTATCTGCGACCTGGCCCAAAACATCGGGTTATAGAAAGCCCCCTGCCCCGGCTCCAAAGCATCGAACCAAAGGGCCAGGGCCGTCAGAGGCACCATCGTTAGCAGGGTGAGGGTTTTCCGTTTCATTGCATCCTCAGCGCGACACTACGGATGATCGCCAACAGCAGTAGAAAACAGCCCCAAACCATCGCCAGCGCCCATAGGTAGGGAGCTAGGCAAACCAGTGCCTTAAGGAGAATGCCGATAGTCACCGTTCCCAACAGCGCCTGCATGAGTAAGTCGGACGGCGCAGTATTCCAGATGAACCGCCAAGCCTGTTTTGCCCTCATGCGCCAGAGCTGCAAGCGGAAGCGGTTATTGATTAGCCAGATTTTCATTACTCATCCACCTTCACCGCGCGGATCTTCGGCGCGGTTTCGATGTCTTCAGTCACGTCATCCTGGCCGAGCATCACGTCATGCACGCCCCCGGCCAGCCCTTGTGACGGCCCCGCCAACACAGCGGCCAAATTGCAACCAGCGACGACCGGGTTCCAGCTATCCCCGCTGCAGGACACGACATCCCCCCGTAATAGGTTCAAGCCGCCAGAGAGGCCCGCAAAGCCAAACCATAGGGATGCGCCAGTGACGCCTACCGTCTGCAAAGGCTTATGACGAAAGGCGGATAGCCAAGCGCGAATCGCCATCAGCGCGGCCATGCTGTCATCGGCTGGCAAAACGGTAAAGACCGGACGGCGCTTCCCCGAGGCGTCGAAATAGCCGCCGTCGCCCACGGCACTGCGCGGACTGTTGCGCTTCGGCGTGATGATGGGTGGCTGGTTGGACACCATCGCCCCGCCACTGCCGCCGATCACTTCCCATTCCGCATCAATGATGTCAGGGCTGTTGTTGCCTTTTTTGTTAGCCATAATGATTTACCTCAGTTCAATTAAGCGAATAAACTCGGATGTTTCCGTTTGATTGCTGAACGATGGTTTTCGGGTAACCATTCCGAAAAAGCGAGCTTGCACCAGGCGCGCAATTTCACACTGCGGCTCCCATCACCAAAACCATCGCCCCAAACGTCGTTAAAGATTTTGCGAAGGCTGTCGTACTCGATAAATAGGCAGGCGAACTCCCCAAAAAGCAGGTCGCGATTTGGGCGGTAGGGTGGCTTGGGAGCGATCTCTGCCAACGTTGGCAGACCCTTCTTGATCTCTTCCAGAGCGTCGCTAGACGGTTGCCCCGTCTGTCTTCCGGCCTCTTCCCAGGTTTCTTCCAGCGTTTTCTTAACGTCTTCCTGGCTCTTCGCGTCTTCCTCATTGGGAAGACCCTCAGCCGCCGGTTCCGAAGCGCGAGAACTCGGGAGAATCGCCAGCAGCTTTTCTGGATAGTGCAGCCATGGGGGATAGGTCACAGCGACGGTTTCCGGGTTCCCTTTCTCGTCATAAGAGAACCCTTTGAGATGGCCCTTAAAAGCGGGTTCTGCCTTGCCAGTGATGCCCCGTTTGCCGTGAATGGTCAGCACGATGCAGGCATCTTTGAGATCCTGAAAACCACTGGCCTTGCCGCCGCCGTTAGCGATACCTTTCGCCTCGCTATGAGCCACTAAAATGTGATGCTCATTCGCCTTGCGCGGCTCCGTGGCCACAGAGCGAAACAGCCGCTCAGCATTATCGACCTGGCCCCCGTATTGGGTGAACTCGTCCCATAGCTGGGTGAGGTGCTGCGACTGTGGGTTTTTGCGCTTGATGCGGCTCTGGTAGTCCGAGATCGCCCCACCGATGCGGTTATATGCGCCATGGCTGCCAATGGGTGGCACCGCCCAAAAGTCATCTTGATGCCCGTGGGGAGACACCAAAACCAACTGATGCCCCATGAGCAGATGACGCAGATAGCAGAGTGACGCCACAAAGCGTGTTTTGCCAAACCCCTGACCCCCCACGACCAGCAGCGTTTCACATTCCAACAGCTGCAGAATCCAGGCAGAGTCAGGCGTGTTGAGGCTGTCAAAGATGCGTTGGCGCACAGCATCAAAGCTCTGAGTGATAGTGGTGGCGGCATCAGTCGCCAGTGGGGCAGGCGGTGCCGGTGTTGCGTTCGCCGTTGTACTATCCCCTGCCATTTCCCGCCAGAGCCACCAACCCAGCAGCCCTAATCCAGCAGCCCCCAAGCCACCGGCCAGGGCGCGACCAGGACGATAGGCGGTGACTTCCACCTGTGCCCCGTTGCTGAATGCCGCCAGGTCATCGGCTGACAGGTTGGTGAGTGTGGGAGCGCTGATCGAAATGCCGACAGAAGCCACGCCCAAGACAGCTGCACCCGCCAGCTTTAGAACTTGGTTAATCACTTTGCTGGACCTCCCACGCTCTCGCCTCAGCCGTTGCCCCCCGGTGCCGTTGGTGGGACTGCACCAGGTTGTCGATCGCGAGTTGCGACAGGTTGGTTTCTGGCTCCATCGGTGCCGCTGCGGCTCGTGCCAATTCGATCGCTTCTACCCGGTCAAGCGCCGATAGCATCGCGGGCCAGTTGCGATCGACGCGGGCCTGCTCAATCTGGGCGATCGCGTCGGCCTGGAACTGGTCAAGCGCACAGAATGCCGACTGCGAGAAACAGGGTTCGGTGGCATCGGTGACCTGGCGCTGCGCCTCCAGCAAGTAGCGCTGTGCTTCTTGACTGAGCAACTGTTGCTCGAATTCCTCCAGCTGCTGGGTGCTTTGAAAGACGGTGTTGCTGTGGCTAGCTTGAGCACCTGTGACAATGGCAGATTTATCCAGCTCCGCTGCGGGTGAGGCTTCATAGACCTCTGATTGGGGGGAGCTGCTGAACAGGCTGATGCCGACACCCAACACCAGCAGAACTCCCACACCGGCCCCGGCCAGCACTTTGGGATGGCGCGTGTATTGCTTCCAGCCGGTTTGCTTTAGTGGCCCCGGCGGGGTGTCGAGGTTGAGCTGCAAGGCTTGTTTCTGAGCTTGTTCGTCAGTCATGATGAGGGTGTCTCGTTGATGGGACAGCCCCGGTTTGGCGTCCAAACTTCACCGGGGTTCAAATCAGCAGAATGACTAGGGCGATTGCCCCCGCTACCGCTAAACGGCGCTGCCAGATGGGGACGTCTGGGGCTTTCCCAATGACTGCAGTGCTTTGACAGCATCCTGTAAGGATTGCGTTTCGTCCGTCTGGGCACTGTCGATATCTTTGGCGCGATCACGATATAGCCTTTGCTCTAACTTCAATTCCTGAGCTTTAGTGGCTACTTTGTTTTGTGCGGCCTTGGTCGCCTTCAACCGTTGCTCACGTTTCTCTATGTCGATGTCCATCGCTCCCACCAGTTGATCGGCAACAGCCAAGAACTGATCGGCGATGTCATCAGAGTTGTCAAACACCAGCGCTTCCACGTCATCGCTGCGAAAGCTCTCAAGACTGAAGCTCAGGCGGTTCATCTCAGGCTTAGCCAGCTTTGAGCAGTGGTTGCCCGTTTCGACAGTCACCTCTACCGCTTCAATTGGCTGCATCGGCTGCCCCGTGATGAGGGCGATCGCGTCGGCATCGTAGACAACCTTTCGCTTATCAGATGGGTGCTGAGTTCCTTCAATCTTTCGCCCTAACCGTTGCTCAGCATTGGCTTTGCGGTTGTAAACGGTTTGAAGGGAAACTCCCAGACTTGAGGCAATATCATTCAAAGTCTGCATAAATTTGCTCCAAAGTGTTTTGAGATTGCGTCAAAACCTTCATAGATGTTTCAACACTCAAACACAGTGATAGCATAAATTAGATATAAATCAATATCATATTGAAATATAAAAGAGCCTTGATGCTATCGTTTGTTCAGATCCCGATAGCCGCGATTAACATAAGGCTGATGAAATGAGTAAACCTGTGAGCAAACGTGTTCTAGTGACACTGCCAGACACCCTTGCTGCTGACCTTGAGAGGTGGGCAGAGTACCAGGGGCGTCCTACCGCAAACCTTGCATCATTCCTCATTGAACTAGGAATCAGGCAAGCTAAAGAAAGCGGTGAATTCAAGACGCTAGACACACCAAAGTGAGGCCCGCCATGCCAGCTGCACCAAAGAGCGACATAGAGCGAAAAATTGACGCGATAGATCGCACCCTTGAGGTGCATTCAGTGCGGATGGATGCGATCGACCAGAAACTAGACCGCATTGCCGACTTAGTTGAGGCCAACACGGTGCAAGTGGCAACGTTATCAGAAGGGCTCACCCGGCTTGAAAATTCCGTTAACCGGCTGGAGGGGATTGTTGAGTGTGGCTTTGACCGACTTGAGACGCTAATCAGCCAGCAAAGCGAGATAGCTCAGATGCAGGCTCGCCATGTTGATCGGCTCATGGGAGTTGTTGAGACGCTGTTGGCGAAAGTAGCGTAAGCGGATCATGTGTTTTGCCGCGATGAAAGCAGGCGATTCAGCAAGGACAATGCGGCCTTGATCCTCATAGAAAGATCGCCTAATGTCTATGTACCACTAGCCAACAGTCGGAGAGAAAGCCTTGACGTCGGCAATGACTAGAATCCCCGAAGATTTAGAAAATCAGAGTCTGGCCTTCAATGCGGAGAGACTTGAGCGTGTAAGGCATCAGAAAATGCTGTACACAATGGTTTCGGCTGCGACAGGAGCTACTGCCTTAGCTCTGGGATCTATTGTTGCCCCAACAGGGTTGCTATTACTTGGTTCCACATTTGATGCTGTTACTGTCCTTAACAAATACGCCCGCATTGAGAAGGTCATTGAGCTTCTTCTGCAAGAATTTGGTGAGTTAGATGTACAAGTTTTTCCAGCTCTGGAAACGTTGACAGACGAAGGTTCCCAGAAGGGATACGGACAGATAGATTTATATATTCGATTCCCAAAAAAAACTCAGATTTTCATTACTATTCGTTCAATGGGTGAAAACACCGTCGTCTATAACGAAGCAAAAGGTTCTCTACTGATCAAACGTAGTCGAGGCAGGACGAGCGAAGTTCAGCCTTGTCCAATGACAGGACTCAACGAAAATAAGCAGTGGTTGGTGAGGAATCGAAAAGCTTTTGATCTAAGCTCAAATCAAGTTCTTAAAACAGTGACGGCGAAGGTGTTAGTCATTTGGAAAAACACTAAGCTAGCAGATCACCGTGAAGAACTTTACTCGAATATTGGTAAAGAGAAGTACCTAACGCTCTTCAAAGAAGGTACTAAAACGTTTGTTGTTGAACAGGAGAGACTAGCCAATTTTGTCAGGGACTGGCTTGCCCATATCAATAATTAATTGTGTGAAGTCTACACCTCGATATAGGTGACAGATTTCCACTTTCCGAATCAAGCAAGCCCGAAGACTATTTTGCACGGTCTCATAAGGGTTCAGCTTTGCTATGTCTGATTTTAGACGAATATCCCAGATGTGCCAAATGCATATAGGGATGTCCTCATCAGATCAGCGAAGCCGCTTGATTTCCCACACTTAAAAACAAGGGCAAATCAATGCGTGCAAAGTTTTCAGGGGCAGAGGCTTTCCCTGCCCACACCCAAGTACATGTATACCAAATCACAACGTATCAATTCCGGTCTATGACTGTTGGGGTCGGAGGTGCGGCATGGTAGCCAACTTCCACCCACCGAAAGCTCTCCCGGCTGACCCTCT